>Ga0209415_10000374_pt1 | contig 81638 bp, 68 predicted proteins | sample PeaSoiSIISIP2007_FD_187696 | JGI IMG/M metagenome (GOLD analysis project Ga0209415, IMG submission 187696) | Peat soil microbial communities from Weissenstadt, Germany - SII-SIP-2007 (SPAdes) (version 2) | ecosystem: Environmental > Terrestrial > Soil > Wetlands > Peat | place: Germany... | reverse complement strand
TCAATTGATGATCGCCAAAGTTGATTAAAAGGCCTCGTTTTAACCCTGTGGCTTTCAGATAATTTATAATTTGTGCCCAAAAGCCCGATTTAATCCTGTAGCTTTGAGATAATTGATAATTATCGTTTCTTCATTGACTCCCACATTCGTCATTTTTCTATACTTAATCCTTCTTAATTTGTGAAATCTGTGTTAATCTGTGGTTTCTCTTATCGTTCTTTTCATGTGTAATCTATAGTTCCCTGTCAGAATTACCCAAGGCGTATTTACAGTGTTTTTCCTTGTAGGTATAAAAAAATGCGGGATTTTAGGTTATTATGAGATGGAGATACTAGCCTTGTTTGTGTCAGGGTAGTGGGTAGTTCACTGTAGGGGAGGATCCTCTGTAATCTGACCTTTGCTCAGGGCATCATGGACTTGTCCGCGAATGAAAGACAAATACTCTTGGCGTAAGGCCTCTTGTTCATCACGCTCCCATTCTTCTAAGTCCTCGGACCTTTTCTTCCTAGCTAGCTCGTTAATGCGCTCAATAATTATTCTAATGGGTGAAGTACTCAAAGCAAGATTCCCCTTTCAGCTAACTATTATAATTGATTGTATTAATGTGTTTTTTGCCTTATATTATAGCATATTTATAAAACTAACGACAAATTTATCTCGCTGATCTATTTATGTTAAGATTAAGAAGAAGGAATCAGCTTAAGGGAGGGACCACCATGAGATTATTATCTTCAAAAACAAGTCTCCGTGTTCGTTATTCTGAAACAGATCAAATGGGAATTGTTTATCATGCCAATTATCTTGTTTGGTTTGAAGTGGGCAGATCAGAACTTTTCCGGGAATTAAATCTCCCGTATACTCAATTTGAGGAACAAGGTTTAGGGTTAGCCGTCATCGAAGCCAGTTGCCGTTACCGAAAACCCTCTAGGTATGATGATGAGCTTGTCATTATTACCGGAATTGAGCACATGTCTGCACGGGGAGCAAGTTTTTCTTACAGCGTCTACCGCGAAGAAACTCTTATGGCCGAAGGCAAAACAGTTCACGTATTTGTTGACAAAGACGGTCGACCAGCAAACGTTAGGAAGTTCGCAATCTGGCAACTATTAAAACCAATTCTCGAAAAGCAAAAAAACGTCTGACTTCTGTCTCTAAGATATACCTATGGCAAGATATATTTTACAATATAGCTATTGTGTTGCGTTAGACCTTGTGGTATTATGTATACATAATACAAAGAGAGAAGGGATTTTATGTTTCTAGTAACATGGATCGAAGGCGAAGAAGTTAATTATCGGCTTGTAAAAAAGCAGGAGCTTCCAACCTTTATGGCTGCGGCTGCTTTAGGAAAACATGCAATCATTCAAAAATTGGCATCTTAAAGAAACACCATGCCTAAATAAGGGTTTTTATATTTAGGAATGTTAAATATCTGAAAATGTCCATCAAGATGATGGGCATTTATTTTTGTTGATTTCATCTTACTAGCCTAATTATAAGAACAATCTCAACAAATGTGAATTATAATCAAAACAAAAATACGACATCCTGAACTGCAGGCGCTTGGAATTTTCCAATGGGCTTGTTATAATGAGGCACAAAGCACTATTGATATATAGGAGGTTGCACCTTTTTGAAATTTATCACGGCCTTTATGCTTGCGATCTTTTTAATATTGAGTGTCACACCCACAGGTTTTGCCGCTTCAAAAGAAACTCTGCCTCAGGTACATGGTGAAGCTGCATACTTGATCGATGTAAAGTCTGGTCAAACCCTCTTTATGAAAAATCCAGATGAGCTCCTAGCACCAGCCAGCACCACTAAAATTATGACCGGACTGTTAGCAATTGAACATGGTAACTTAAATGACACAGTTACAGTGAGTTCTACCATGCTGAATAATAAGCTTGTTTATGGGACACAAATTTACCTTGTACCTGGGGAAAAAATGCAGTTAAAAGACTTGCTGTATGCTATGTTTTTAAACTCTGCCAATGATGCCGCTGTTACAATTGCCGAACATATTGGTGGAGATTTACCCCATTTTGTCAATATGATGAATCAACGTGCTCTTGAGATAGGGGCTACCCATACCAACTTTCTTAATGCGAGTGGTTTAACCGAGGCTGGGCATCTCACGACTGCTCACGATCTTGCTCTTATTGCTCTTGTCGCTTATCAAAATCCCTTGTTTGCTCAATATGTCCGTACCAAATCACAAACTATTTCTAGATCAAAGCCCGATCTTCCGACATTGATGGTTAATGAAAACAAATTGCTACGGACAGATTCTGCAGTGGATGGCATTAAGACAGGTTATACGGCTGCAGCCCAAAACTGTCTTGTTGCATCGGTGACTAAGGATGGACGCCAATTCATTGGCGTGATCCTTAAATCTCCGGGACACGAGATCTACACAGATATGGAGGATATGTTTGAGTATGGTTTCACTCAGTTTAAAGACGTTGTCTTCAAGCCTTCAGGTGCGGTGTTATCTACGATCGTGGTAAATAATGAACCCGTGAATTTAATTCTTGATCGCCCGATTTATATTGCACAAAAACTTGACGAACAGACTCCAACCTTAAGTTTACAAGTTATACCGGCTTCTACCGGTCCACTTGTCTCAGTAGAAGAGGGACAAGTTGTGGCCCATGTCAAGGTTTTGGATGGGAACACATCCTTAAATACTTTGCCATTAATATCTTCGAAAACGATTCAGTCACAAACACAAAAGAAGAGCAGTATGTCAAATGACCTGAACTGGCTAGGGGGCTTAATACTTTCATTAGGAGTCACTTTAATATTTACCCTTGCCATAAAATTAAATGCTGGGCGCCTTGACAGAAGACAAGTTCGGCTTACTAGAAGAAGGGAGTCCAATCCGTGAATCACGTGACTAAAACGTTCTTAGAGCGCAGTCTGAAATTCATTGCCTTTTGGGTCGTGGTTGGCGGACTTATCTTCCTGCTCGGACATTTCATTTATTTATTCTTACCCTTTGTCCTTGCATTTATTATGACTGCAACGATCAATCCCTTGAGGAATTTTCTTGTGAATAAAGCCCATTTCCATCTAAGGGTCGCTGTTTTAACCGCAATGTTCGTTGAAATTGGCGGGTTAGGTGTTATAATCGTTCTTCTAGTTATACGACTTATTCGAGAAATTCAGGATATTTACATTCACTGGCCCATTTACAATGAATTGTTACAACACTTTTTTGCTCACTGGCTTGCCAAAGTAGAAATTTATTACTTAAAATTACCCGGAAATAATCTTGATACTATCAATAATACAGTCAAAGGATTCACGAACACTATTCCTGCAGATTTAGCTTATCTGTTATCGTTTGCTGCCAAAATCCCTGAAATTATTATCGTAATTGTGATTGCTGTAGTTGCGACTTTTTTTATGTCCAGCAGCTCAAGGAGATATCTAAACGAATTTTTGCAGATCTTTCCGTTAGAATGGCGCGATCATCTCAGCGAGTTAGGGCGAGATTTTTCCCGTGCCTTTGCGGGTTTTATCCGGGCGGAATTTATCGTTTTCCTGATTACATTGTTTTTTTCCATCGTCGGATTAACGTTTCTTCACGCCAAATTTGCAATTGTCTTAGGAACTATAACTGGGATCTTTGGCATACTTCCTGTATTAGGGGTGGGGATCATTCTTGTACCTTGGTCGATATTGGCTTTCATAAGTGGACATAGTTTGTTGGCTGTCGAGCTCTTACTATTGACCACTTTTATTACGATTTTGAGACACATTATTGAGCCTAAGATTCTTGGTGACAACGTAGGGCTTGATCCGCTCTTTGTTCTCATGAGCATGTATATTGGTTTGGCGTCAACTGGGGTAATCGGGTTGATCTTAGGTCCATTTATCCTAATTGCCTACCAAGCTTTACGAAAGGCTGGAGTTTTCCGTAATCTCTAATATAGTTATACTCATTCACTTCTAAACCTAAGCCGCTCAGAAGTAGGGCTGGGTTGGCTTTCATTTGGCTTTTAAGCGTTGGTTATCTTATAATGAGATCATAAAGAATGATCGAGACAATTTAGGAGTTGACATTTCTTGGATAAGGGTAAAAAGGTTGTAACCTTAGCCTTCGGTTGTCAGATGTCTGAACGTGATGCTGAAACATTGACAGAGATCGCCAGACAGGTTGGCTATACTAGTTCGGATGAACTTGAAAACGCAGACTTAGTGCTTGTTAATACCTGTTGCGTGAGAGAAAGTGCAGAAAATAAAATACTTGGGAAAATCGGTGAACTTAAAAAGCTGAAGGAAAGAAATCCTCATGTAAAGATTGCCATCCTTGGCTGTATGGTTCAACAACCGGGCGCTTTAGAACGGTTACAAAAACGTGCACCCCATGTAGACATCTGGGCAGGAACTCATAATTTGCACGATTTCGCTGTTCTGTTGCAGCGAGCAGAGCAGGGAGGAAAAGTAGCAGAAGTTTGGCAAGAGCCTAAATTAACGCTGGAAAATACCCCACTCGTGGAGCAAGGCAAGCTGCACGCGAACGTTAATATTATGTACGGATGCGATAATTTCTGCTCTTACTGCATTGTCCCCCACGTACGAGGTAGGGAACGAAGTCGTAATCCTGAAGAAATTATTCAAGAAATCAAGTACCTTGTTGCCAGCGGAACCCGTGAAGTTACGTTGTTAGGACAGAATGTAAATTCCTACGGTAAGGAGTTTTCACCCGCCTATGACTTTGCGGATTTACTCCATAATGTGGATCAAATCCCGCTCCTTTTACGGATACGCTATATCACTTCACATCCCAAAGATTTATCAGATAAGCTGATTGAAACTGTCGCAGAGGGGGAGAAAATTTGTGAGCACTTTCATCTCCCTATCCAGTCAGGCAGTAATTTAATTTTACAACGTATGAATCGGAAATACACAAGGGAATACTATTTAAGTCGAGTTCAAGAAATTCGTAAACTTCTTCCGCAGGCCAGCTTGACCACGGATATTATTGTCGGCTTCCCAGGAGAATCGGAAGAAGATTTCGAACAAACTCTTACTATGATGGCAGAGGTCCATTACAGTCAAGCCTTCACTTTTATGTATTCTAAACGCTCAGGAACCCTGGCGGCTCTTATGGAAGACCAGATTCCTTTAGACGTTAAGAAACGACGTTTACAGAGATTGATGAGTGTACAAAACCAAGAAAGCTTGGCATTACGGCAACATATGATCGGGAAAATGTATGAAGTTCTTGTGGAAGGCCCCAGTAAAACGAATCCTCAGCGTTTAACTGGACGAACCCGCGGAAACGAACTCGTTGTTTTTAGTGGTAATCAGGAATTTATTGGGTCCTTGGTTAACGTACGGATCACTGAGGCTGGATCGTGGACTTTATTAGGAGATATTGAAAGATCTTAAAGAATCCGTTAACCTAAAATTTAATGCAGGAATTAAGAGTTCTATGTAGAATGTAATATTTGGAGGTGTAGAATTATGACAAATGAAATTACTGAAAAAGCGGGGCTTTTAGCTGATGCTATAGCCCGATGCCCAGAGCTTGCCGAACTACGCAGCTCGGAAGATGCGATGGCTGCTGACGAATCGGCCCAACAATTGATTGCAGAATTACAGAAAGCTCAAGAACGGTTTATGAAGAATCAACAAGATGGTAATGAGCCTTCTGAAGCCGATAAAAATGTAGTCGATGAGATCGAAACCAAAGTTGAGGCCAATGTTGCTATTGCCGCTTACATGCGAGCGCAAGACAAATTCACAGAAATGTTGGATAGTGTCAACTCTATTCTAGCGGGAGCTATTGCTAGCTCTTCAGACGGTTGTTCCTGTGGAGAAGATGGTTGTGATAGCGGTGGGTGTGATACTGGTGGGTGCGGTAGCGGTGGCTGCGGTTGCGGAGGTCGCTAACCTTAGACGAAGTACAAGAAAGTATAAAGAAAACCCCAATAATATTATACTTTCTAATATTCTAAAAAAGGGAAGGGCTAAATCTGTAGCTCTTCCCTTTTAGGATTTATTTAAATCCTAAAACCAGAAAACTGCTTAAGGTGGTCTCTTTCGGTAGGGGCAATTCATGAATTGCCCCTACTATCCTGAATGGTAGAAGAAAACTTGGTTTGAACTAATTTTTTAAAGGGAGACTACAAGGTATGAGCACCCCGATGATGCTTCAATATCGAGGAATTAAAGCAAAAGCACCTGATGCTATTCTTTTTTATCGACTGGGTGATTTTTATGAAATGTTTGGAGAAGATGCAGAATTAGCTGCTCCCATCTTACAAATAGCTTTAACTGGGCGAGATGCAGGGGAAGGGAATCGAATCGCCATGTGTGGAGTCCCTTATCACGCTTTAGATAATTATTTGTCAAAGCTTGTCAAAGCCGGCCATAAAGTTGCTATTTGCGAACAAGTGGAAGATGCCAAAAATTCTAAAGGAATTGTCAAACGTGATATTATTAGGATTGTCTCTCCCGGCACTCTGACAGAATCCTTGGCTGAGCGTAACAATCATTACTTAGCCAGCGTGTATTATGATGAATACTGGGGACTTGCCTTTCTCGATCTCTCTACAGGTGAATTTACGATTTTTCAAACTCCAGAACTTGAGGTTCTCCTCGCAGAACTGTCCCGGATTAACCCAGCCGAACTTTTACTGCCCCCTGAACTCATGAAAAAATCTAAGCTTTGGGTGGGTTATTACTGCAGCGTGCGGGAGCGAAAAACATTTTCCGGTCAGGGGTTGAGAGATCGATTTAATGGGCAGTTGGATTTATTCCGAGAATTACCAGTTGCAACCCAAGCCGCCACTGCTTTATGGACCTACCTACTGGAAACGATGCCAGGCGTTGAGCCAACGCATATTATCGAGATAAAAACCTTCCGTTCCGAGCACTGGATGTTTCTCGACCAGTGGACCCGTCGCAACCTAGAGCTGACAGAATCCCTCCGAAGTCAAGGAAAAAAAGGAACGTTGCTATCCGTTCTTGACGTGACACAAACTGCTTTTGGAGGGAGGCTTATAAAGCATTGGATTGATAAGCCCTTGCTGTCGCAAGCTGAAATAGAACGACGCCTAAACGCTGTCGAAGAATTGACAACTGATTCATTTCTCCGCCAGGATTTATTTAAGCTACTTGCTCAAGTATATGATCTTGAACGCCTAATGGGGAAGGTTTCGTATGGAACTGCCAACGCGAAAGACTTATTATCCTTGGCGCAAACCTTGGCTCTCCTTCCTGAAATTTCCACGCTGCTTACGTCTAGCTCTGCCGAAACTCTAAAAATTAACTCACCTCATCTTGAGGGTCTTGATCCACTTGTCTCGAAACTGCAAAGTGCGCTTAATCCTAGTCCCCCGATATCCCTGCGCGATGGAAATATCATTAAAACTGGTTATTCTCAAGAAGTAGATGAATTGAGATATATTTCTACAGGAGGAAAAGAATGGGTTTCTAAGCTGGAGAACGCTGAACGTGAACGATCCGGAATTCGATCCTTGAAGATAGGATATAACAAAGTTTTTGGCTACTATATTGAAATTACCCATGCCAATGCCCATCTTATTCCGACTGACTATCAACGCAAGCAGACCCTGTCCAATGCAGAGCGCTTTATTACGCCCGAGCTGAAAGAATACGAACAAAAAATAGTGGGAGCTGAGGAGAAACTCAAAGACTTAGAGTACGACCTTCTTTTAGCCCTCCGGGAAGACGTTCGTTCTTATACTAAGATTATCTTGCACGTTGCCCAAGTATTAGCGGAAATTGATGTCTTTGTCAGTTTGGCAGAGGTTGCTGTTCGTAACCACTATGTGCGTCCCCAGCTTATACAGAGTGGTGAAATTCTTATCATTGAAGGCCGTCATCCAGTCGTTGAACAAATGCTTGAGCCTGGGGTGTTCGTTCCCAATGATACACAAATGTCAGAGAGTCACCATCTAGCACTCATCACTGGTCCCAATATGGCAGGAAAATCGACCTACATGCGTCAAGTCGCCTTGATTGTCCTCATGGCCCATATTGGATCATTTGTACCTGCTAAGCAGGCTGCTATCGCTCAGATTGACCGTATCTTTACCCGGGTTGGTGCATCGGATGATGTAGCGGCCGGACAAAGTACCTTTATGGTTGAAATGCAAGAAGTCGCCCATATTTTAAAGTATGCCACAAGTAAAAGTTTGATCATATTAGATGAAATCGGACGTGGAACAGCGACGTTTGACGGACTTAGCATTGCCTGGGCTGTTGCCGAGCATCTCGTTCAACATCTTGAGTTCAACCCTAAAACCCTTTTCGCCACTCATTATCATGAACTGACACAACTTCAAGACGATTTTCCAGGGTTATTTAACCTTCATGTGGGCGTCAAGGAACGGGGAGAGGACATCGTTTTTTTGCACAAAATATTGCCCGGTAAAGCAGATCGTAGTTATGGCATTCAAGTAGCACGCTTGGCTGGGCTTCCACAAGAATTGCTTCAACGTGCCAAAATCGTGCTTTTAGAATTAGAAGCTACCAAGCCAGTGCATGCTGTGCTTAATCCATCCCAGGTAGTTACTCAAATTTCGCTTTTTGACGTTCCACAAATCCACCCGCTTTTGCAAGAAATTAACCAACTAGCACTGGAAGACATGACTGCGCGCCAAGCCCTGCAATATCTCTTTGACTTTCGTGAGCGCCTTCAAGCTACAGAAAGAGGGGTGTAAAGATGTCTAATCAAGTGGGTATTGATGTGGGGGGGACCTATACTGATGCCGTGTTTATTCATGATGGGAATATTCAACATACAGCCAAAATACCCACCCGGTCCGAAAATATAGTGGAAACTCTCTTGGATGCCTTTGATTCGTTAAATTTTGTTGATGAAACTTCAATTGACCAAATTTCAGTAAGCACTACGCTTGTAACAAATGCCATTCTTCAAGATCGAATGACTCCTGTCAAGCTACTTCTTTTTTCTGGAAATGGAATGAAAGTCGATGCTCTTCCTTGGCCGGTTAGTTATCGTGAGCTCTCAGGGGAAATTGATTTTCGAGGTCGAGAAATTGAGCCACCCGACCAAGGAGAATGGGAAAAACTTAAATCTTTCGATCTGGGTGAGCCCGCTCTAGGTGAGAAGCCTGCCCACGTCGCCATTGTTGGGAAGTTCTCCCACAGGAACAGCCTTCATGAAGAACAACTTGCCAGCTATCTAAGGCAAAGTAATCCTTCCCTACAGATTGCTTTGGGGCATGAGTGGGGACAAGCTAATTTTTATCGACGTAGTCTGACTACCTATCTTAATTTAGGCGTTTCGGACTTATATCATCAATTCGCCCAACAATTGCAAACTGCCGTAAGGACTCGAAAAATTAACGCCCCGATTTCAATTTTAAAAGCCGATGGCGGGGTTTTGCCTCTAGCCAAGCTTCGGCCCATCGATTCCATTTATTCTGGACCAGCCGCTAGTGTACTAGCCGCTTTGGCTCAAAATGAAACAAGTACTTCTTCAATTATCGTGGACATTGGCGGAACAACCACAGATCTGGGACTTGTTCTTTCGGGAGCCCCGTTGCTCAGTTCCAAAGGAGCCCAGATTGGTCCTTTTGCAACGCTTGTCCGTTCACTAGCAGTCCGTTCAATTCCGGTGGGGGGGGATTCTGTCCTTCGTGCCACAGAACAGGGATTTAGCCTCGAAAGTTATCGCCATGGTCCAGCTTATTGTCTGGGCGGAAACGTGCCGACGCCAACGGATGCAATGCGTTATCTGGGGCTGATTAGTTATGGGAACGAGCAACTTGCGGAAGAAGGCCTGGCCTCTATTTTGCCTCAGGAGAGGCGATCACCAAAGTTTCTGCACGAACTCGCCACAGCTGTGATGGAGACGATGGTCGACCGAATTGTAGAGGCCATCAATTCCCTAAAGCGAGAGTGGCAAGAAGAGCCCGCTTATAAAGTGTGGGAGGTTCTCCATCCCCATGAAAACCAAACCTTTCACACCTTGGTCAGCGGGGGAGGCGCCCGGGGAATTACCGCTGCCTTAGAAAAACGACTCAGGACTCCTGTTCAGTTGGGTTGTTATTCGGAAATTTCTAATGCTCTTGGTGCGGCTATGGCCCGACCTACCTTCGATTGCACCCTTCATCTTGACACTTATCTAAAACATTACCGCGTGGCAGAGACCGGCGAACAGGGAAAATGGAAAGGATCTCTTCGCCCTTACCTCGAAGTGGAAGAGTTTCTCGATACCCTTGCTCAGCAGCAAGCTGTCCGCTATGGGATTAAGATTCAAGACCTCGAAAAAGACCCCTTTGATTTCTTTCCTATTGTTCAAGGTTATAAAACTGTAGGTCAAATTGTCCGTGGGGCCGTTCATCAACGACCTGGGGTGATAGGGAGGGTCAGTATATGAAACGAACCGGAATTTTGTTTTTTCCTGCCTTTGATTGGTCACTCGGTGACTCCCATCCAGAACGTGAAGAACGCCTGCTCTATACTCAGGAGCAGTTGTTTGAAGAAGGAATTCTTGACTTGCCTCAAATCAAACAGTTTTCACCACGCGTTGCCACTCGCCATGAGGTTTTGCGGACTCAAGCGTTATTCCCTAACTCTGAAGCGCATACAAGTACCTTAGATGCTCACCTCATTGCCGCAGGGAGTGCGATCTTACTCGGTGAGGCACGGGTCCGCGGGGACATAGCCAATGGTTTTGTCCTAGCACGTCCGCCAGGGCATCATTCCGGAGCGACTGTTTGGGGAAATCGTGGTTTTTGTACGCTAAATAATGAAGCTATTCTCGTGAACCATCTGCGGGCGCAGTTTGGTATTCAGAAAATTGCTATCGTCGATACTGATGTCCACCACGGAGACGGTACCCAAGATATCTTTTATCACGACCCCAATGTCCTGTTTATTTCCCTCCACCAAGATGGACGCACACTTTATCCCGGTACTGGTTTTGTCAATGAAAAAGGGGGTCCGAATGCCTGGAATCAGACCTTAAACATCCCCCTTCCACCGGGGACCGGAGATGAAGGGTATCACTACGTTCTGGAAAACTGGGTTCTGCCGCAACTCCAGGCCTTTGCTCCGGATTTAATTATTAATTCAGCTGGGCAGGATAATCATTTCACGGATCCCTTAGCCTCGATGAATTTAACCGCAGGTGGTTATGGGCGGATTACCGAACTTCTTCAACCGGATTTAGCGGTCCTTGAAGGCGGGTATTCCATCGAAGGGGCTCTGCCTTATGTCAACTTGGCAATACTACTGGCGCTGGCCGGAGAAGATTACCATCATGTCCGCGAACCTCAGAAACTAGATCATCCCGTATTAACTTTAGCAAGCCTCAAGCCGTACCTTCAGGAACTTAAAAAACAACACCAAACATTTAAACCCAACTTCACCATTCAGAACAAAGAATTTTTCCCTCAAGGGAATTGGATATATATTCCTCATAACGTCTATTATGACACAGAAGGTTTTCAAGAAACCCGCCATGATTACATCCGGCAATGCAGCCATTGCGCGGGGACAATCTATATTGAGAGCCGACGTTCTTCATCTCCACAGTCAATATTGGTGAGAATTCCGTTCCAAGCTTGCCCAGAGTGTGAGCAAGCAGGCTATGACCTTTGGGACCATCTCCTCCACCATAGTGAGCATACTTCAAGTGGTTTATTGCAGAATCAGCTCCACGACAAATTATTTGTTTGGGAGAGGAAAGAAGGATTGACGCAGCTTTGACATCGGTTATTCATATTCTTGACTCTCACTCAGCCAACCAAATTGCCGCTGGCGAAGTGGTTGAGCGTCCTGCTTCTGTGGTCAAGGAATTGGTCGAAAACGCCTTAGACGCTGAGGCGAAACACATTGACATAACCATTGAAGGAAACGGGGTGCCGTTAATTCGGGTGCGGGATGACGGCTGTGGAATCTCAGTTTCAGATTTGCCTTTGGCCGTTATACGCCACGCAACAAGTAAAATCAGTCGGATTGAAGACCTTAATCATTTGCGAACCCTTGGGTTCAGAGGGGAGGCTTTACCGAGTATCTCCTCAGTTTCTCACCTAGAAATATCCTCTCGTCCGGCAGATGAAGTTGCTGGAGTATCCCTAGCGCTTAACGGTGGGGAGCAAGGAGAGTTTAAAGAAGTGGGGTGCCCTGTCGGAACCTCCGTGACGGTTCGTAATCTTTTTTTCAATACGCCCGCTCGCTTAAAATTTCTCAAATCCACACCGACAGAATTCGGCCTGATAAGCGATACTGTCGGTCGAATTGCCCTTGCCCATCCAGAGATCGCTTTTTCTCTGGTCCACCCGCAGCAAGTAGTTTTGCAAACGTCCGGACGCGGAGATTTACGGGAAACTATTGGGGCTATCCTCGGTCATGCTCTCGCTCGACAGCTGATGCCGATTAAAGCCCAACATGAAGCTTGGCAGTTAGAGGGCTATATTAGTCCACCGGATCTGGTCCGATCTTCCAAGCAAGCTCAAACCTTTATGATCAACGGACGAATTGTTCGCTCCCCGTTCTTAAGTCGTGCCCTCGAGGAGGGGTATCATACTCTCGTTCCTGTTAAGCTTCACCCAGTTGTGGTACTTCATCTGCATATTCCACCTTCAGAGTATGATGTGAATGTTCATCCCACAAAAATGGATGTGCGGTTTAAGAACGAGCAAGCCCTTACTACTTTTATCAGCCAGTCGGTGCATCAAACCCTAATTAAGAGTATACCTTTACCTTCGTTTCAAACCAAACCTACATTGCCTCTTACTCTTAATTATGAACAGACCTTTAAACCACAACAAACAAAACCACAACAAACATTCGACCAATCAAAATTATTCAACCCCACACTAGACAAGTTTAGAATACTTGAAGATCAAGAATCCTGCGCATCGTATCAAAAATCTTCAGATAACCCAGATAGATCAGATAGATCAGATCCAAATAGTCAAATTAATTTATCCTTAAGTATGTCCAATTCCCAAAGCGATTTGGATACTCAAGATCTTCTTCCTACCCAAACTGATTCACAAACTCAAGATATTCTAGCCAATTTTTGGCCATTAGCGCAGCTTTTCAATACCTATATCCTAGCTACCGATGGCGAAGTCTTGCTGATGATTGACCAGCATGCTGCTCACGAGCGAATTAACTATGAACGATTGTTAATGGAGTTTAAAGCCAGAGAACAAGCCAGTCAAACACTTCTGATCCCCTTGCCCATGGAGTTCACGTTACAAGAGGAACAAGTACTTTTAGAACGTTTGTGGATTCTTAATGAAATGGGATTCATTCTGGAGCAATTTGGCTCACGAACTTATTTATTACGCGGTGTACCGGTTCAGACAGGTACTTTACAAGCGGACAGGTTACTACGTCAATTTATCGAGGAGGTGCTGCTGAAAAACTCGACCCCAAGTTTTGATAAGCTGTTGGAGGAATGGATTTATTTGTTAGCTTGTAAAGAATCTATTAAAGCTCAAGCTTCACTTTCATTGCTGGAGATGGAACAATTGATTTCCCGACTTCGCCAAACCCATAATCCTTATACCTGTCCCCACGGACGCCCAACGATGGTTAGAATGACCCGTTTGGAAATAGAAAGACGCTTTTACCGTACATAACCTTCGCGAAGTTTGTACGCACTGTAACATGGGCATACTGTCCGTAGGGGCACGATGCATCGTGTCCCGTACTGGAAAGATCGACATAATGGATACAATTGATACAACAAAACGAAAAGGGGCACAATGCATCGTGCCCCTACCGAAACGATAAAGAAAACGGGAGGCTCCATGGTTAATGAAATCCCTATCCTTTTGAAAACAACGCATTCTGACTCAGAGCTCCAAGAAAGACTTCAGTGGTTTCGTCAGCAACCCGGATGCAGCTGGATGCTCACCCAGAGTGAAGAAGAGGTAGCAGAACTGACCCTTACACGTCAGGGGGTTTTTTTGACGAATGGGACGGAAAAACTTTCCTTCCACCCAAGTATGGCTCTCATTCGGCTGATTAATATCCTGCGCGGTGGATCTGATCGTTATCTGGAGGCAACCCAATTAAAGGCTGGAGACACTATAATCGATGCTACACTAGGGTTAGGAACTGATGCTCTGATTGGGGCATGGGCTGTCGGCGACAAAGGAAGTGTTCTAGCCTGCGAACAATCTTCGATCTTAGCCGCTCTAGTTAAGGACGGTTTAAACCATTTTCAGGAGCTTATTCCCAACGCTAAAAATAAAGAGAAGCAGGACTCTTGGGCTGCTTTGGCACAAGCTGCTCGGCAGGTTGAAGTTCACTGGGGAGAACACGGTGAATTCTTTGGTCGTATCCCCTCCCGCTCAGTCGACGTTGTATATTTTGATCCCATGTTTCGCCACACACGTAAGCAGTCCGACTCAATCCAGCCCTTACATCAGTGGTCAGAGCATAGTCCGCTTGATCAGGAGGCCGTGGTCGAGGCTTGTCGAATTGCTCGGAACAGGGTTGTGCTGAAAGAACGAAAAAACAGTTCTGAGTTCCGACGTCTTGGCTTTGAAATACTACTCGGAGGTCGCTACAGTCCTGTTGATTATGGTATTATTTTGGTTTAAGGGGGGATGGTTTTGTGTATCCATTAATAATAATTATCGGCCCGACTGGTGTCGGTAAGTCTGCTCTTGGTTTAGCCCTAGCCCAGGAAATCGGCGGTGAAATTATTTCTGGAGATTCTGTTCAGGTATATCAGAAACTTGATATTGGTTCAGCAAAACCGTCTCCGGCAGAACTCCACCTCGTTCCACATCACCTAATTGATTACCTAGATCCCTCAGAACCGTTTACTGCAGCTCAGTTCAAGCTGTTAGCCACTTCCCTGATTGAAGAGATTAGAGGGCGTGGGCATGTTCCGATTGTGGTCGGGGGGACAGGACTATATATTCGTTCCTTGCTCGATCCCTACGATTTCTCTCAACATGGCTCTGAGGAAATTCGCTCCAAATGGAAAGAATTTGCCGTGGCACACGGGAACTCGGAATTGCATGAAGTTTTGAAAATACGTGACCCTAATACAGCAGATCAGTTGCATCCTAACGATGTTTTTCGGATTATTCGCGCCCTTGAAGTCTTGGAATTAACTGGCCAAACTCTGTCCAGCCAACGGCAATTTCGTGATGATGAATACCAGCCGCTTGACCCATCAGTCTTCTATATAGGGCTAACTGCTCCCCGCGAGGTAATCTACGAACGAATCAATCAACGCTGCGTCACGATGCTAGATCAGGGTTTAATCGAAGAAACCTTAACTCTTATCAACAGTGGTTATGCCCAGACCTTAAAACCATTAAAAAGTATTGGCTATCGTCACGCGCTTTGGTATATACAGGGGTTAGTGACGCAACCGGAAATGCTACGTATCCTGCAAAGGGATACTCGCCATTTTGCCAAACGCCAATTGACCTGGTTCCGTCGTGATCCACGGATCAGTTGGTACAATATAGCGACCGCATCGAAGGTTATTCTTGAGTCTATCTTACAGACTTGCGGAGCTAGTCAAACTCGTGTAGAATAGGTAACGTAGAAATATCAGGTGATGGAGGTAAATATATGAATAAATCGCCCATCAATTTACAAGATGCTTTTTTAAATCAAGTGCGTAAGGAAAACCTTCCGGTGACCATTTATTTGGTTAACGGGTTTCAACTTAAGGGACTTATCAAAGGATTTGATAACTTCACGGTTGTTATCGAGTTTGAAGGCAGACAACAGATGGTTTATAAACATGCTATTTCGACAGTTATGCCGATTCGACCGATTAACTTAGCCGCGGCGTGTGCCGGAGAATCAAATACAAGTACTCAATAAACATAAAGTTAACATAAAGTTAACACAAGATTATCATAAGATTAACACAAAGTTAACGGATAAGCTTCAAAGCATAAAAAACTAAGTTCGGTTATTTACCGAACTTAGTTTTTTACTTGAATTCAATACATAACTATGATATCTTTAATTCATATGCTTTTATCTTGCTGAAAGAAAGGAACTCAACCCAACTATGGAAACTCGAAATTTAAGAAACATTGCAATTATCGCTCACGTTGATCATGGGAAAACCACGCTCGTTGATGCCATGCTGAAACAGAGTGGAACCTTCCGGGCTAACCAACAAGTAATAGAACGCGTTATGGATTCCAATGATTTAGAGCGTGAACGTGGAATTACCATTCTCTCCAAAAACACCGCCGTGCACTGGCAAGGAACCAAGATCAATATTATTGATACACCAGGTCATGCCGATTTCGGGGGCGAAGTCGAGCGCGTCCTACAGATGGTTAACGGGGTACTCCTTATTGTCGATTCCTTTGAAGGTCCGATGCCTCAAACTCGTTTTGTGTTGCGGAAAGCCTTAGAACTCAAGCTTGTTCCTATTGTGGTGATTAATAAAATTGACCGACCTGATGCCCGACCGGCTGAAGTAGTCGATGAAGTCTTAGACCTCTTTATTGAACTCGGAGCAGAAGACGAGCAGTTGGATTTTCCAGTCGTATACGCATCGGCCCGTGCAGGAATTGCAGGACTGATACCGGATGCTTTGGCGGATTCATTAGTACCCTTATTCTCTGTCATTTTGGAGAACATCCCGGCCCCGGTTGTCGACCTTGAAGCTCCCTTTCAGATGCTCGTTACAACGCTTGACTACGATGATTATGTTGGCAAAATCGTCGTTGGTCGAATTGTGCGAGGGACAGTTCATCAAAACGAAAATGTCACCTTAATCAAGCGAGATGAAAGTTTTGAACGGGTTAAGGTCGGAAAAGTTATGATCTTTGAAGGCTTAAAACGCCAAGACGTGCCGGAAGCGTCAGCTGGAGAGATTGTAGCTCTGACCGGCTTGACCAGTGCAAATATTGGCGAAACAGTGGCTTGTGCTTTGAGTCCTGAAGCCTTACCCACCATTGAAATCGACGAGCCCACCTTGTCTATGAATTTTATGGTTAATAACAGTCCTTTTGCCGGACGAGAAGGGCATTTCGTGACCTCGCGGAAGTTGCGCGAGCGTCTTTTTAAAGAAGTTGAGACCAATGTTAGCCTTAGGGTTGCTGAAACAGACTCGGCAGATTGTTTTCAAGTATCTGGCAGGGGAGAGCTTCACCTTTCTATTCTGATTGAAAACATGCGTCGGGAAGGATATGAACTTCAAGTTTCTAAACCCGAAGTAATTTATAAGACGATAGACGGTGTCAAATGCGAACCGATTGAGTTCTTAATTTGTGACCTTCATGAGAGTACACTGGGATCCATCATGGAGCTACTAGGAAAACGCAAAGCAGAGATGGCCAATATGACCAGCCTCTCGGCAACTCAACTCCGTTTGGAATTTAAAATCCCAGCCCGGGGCCTGATCGGTTTTCGTGGTGACTTCTTATCCGAAACACGGGGTGAAGGCATGATGAGCCATGTGTTCTTGGGTTATGAACCCTATAAAGGGGATATCCCCGGCCGAAATCGTGGCGCGCTCATTGCCTTTGAAGAGGGTGAAACCAATGCCTACGGCCTTTATTCTGCTCAAGAACGAGGAAATTTGTTTGTCGACCCGGGCCTGCATGTATATGCGGGTATGATTGTGGGAGAGAATAAGCGTGAACAAGATATTGAAGTGAACGTTTGTAAGAAAAAGCAACTCACCAATATGCGGACCAGTTCGGCTGATGAAGCATTGCGCCTTGATAAACCTAGGGAATTTTCCTTGGAGCAATCGTTAGAATTTATTAACGATGATGAGTTAGTCGAAATTACGCCTAAGAGTGTCCGTCTCCGTAAGAAATTTTTAGATCACCAATCACGCGTCCGTTATTCTAAGACCTTAACAGGGAAATAATAACAACTCGATTTTCTGGACACCTTTTGTCCTTACTTGCGTATAGTAGTAAGGATGGGAGGTGCCTGTACTTATGACAATACGTGTTACGTTTAGACCGGACAATCACTTGCCTCCGGTCATTCAGTCTCCCTTACCCCGCGAGACGGCACAAATTATTACACCCGTGCCAGAGTTGGTTGGACTGGGAAGATCTCGTAAGAATAATGTTGCTTCCCTTGAAAAAGACAAAGATAAAGTTGTGGAAATCCTCGATGAATTAGAGGCCTTAACTGGATTAGTAACCGTGAAACGACTTATTCGGGATTTACAAGCCTTTGTGGAAATTCAAAAGCGCAGGGCACAAGAAAAACTGATTGCAGAGCCCCTTGTTTTACATATGATTTTCCGTGGGAACCCAGGAACCGGCAAAACAACAGTGGCACGTTTGGTCGGGCGACTGTTTAAAGAGATGGGGGTTCTTCAAAAAGGGCAAGTGATTGAATGTGAGCGGGCTGACCTGGTTGGAGAATACATAGGGCACACGGCACAAAAGACCAGGGAACAACTAAAAAAGGCGTTAGGTGGCGTTCTTTTTATAGATGAAGCCTATTCGTTAGCCCGTGGCGGAGAAAAAGATTTTGGCAAAGAAGCCATTGATGCGTTAGTTAAAACCATGGAAGATAATAAAGATAATCTCGTGTTAATCTTAGCTGGCTATCGCCAGGAAATGGAATGGTTTTTACAAACCAATCCTGGACTTCGATCACGTTTCCCTATACATATTGATTTTCCGGATTATACTCTCGACGAATTGTTGTCCATCGGGAATTTGATGTTTAAAACCCGCCAATATGAGCTAACTTCAGAGGCCAGAGAGGCACTCCGCTTGCAGCTCGGTAATTTGCTTATTTCACATCCTTATGCCGGTAATGCTCGACTTGTCCGCAACCTTGTCGAAAAGACAGTGCGAAAACAGGCTGTTCGGTTATTCAGGAAGCCTAGTTCCAGCCGCGAAGAACTAATCCAAATCTTGCCTGGGGATATAAACCTAGAAGAACTCTAGTCTTGTATGGTTTTCATTACTTCATAGACACCTACTTTTAGAAGTGGGTGTTCTAGGTACCTCACATAATACAAAAGAATAAGAGGTTTAGTATGGATATGGACATTTCGGGAGACTTGTCGGGAATTCGGGCAAGCCAGATACAAGAACTTAAAAATCTTTCTGAATTTGTAACTGAACGTTCAGAACTGATCCATCCTGAAATCCTAGCTGGGTTGCTGCGCCTCACTCAACTTTGGAATCGAGAAATTGCTGTATATCTTTCCCGTCCCGGCGCCTTGTTGGCCGCTGCCGTGGGGCAACATGCCACAGTAACGCTCCCGCCGATCAAGGGGAGATCGATTGGGAAACATTTGAGGTGCATACATACCCATCCCAATGGGGACTTCAGACTCAGTCCACTAGATCAGAGCGCTCTGTTATCTCTTCAACTAGAAAGTATGACTTCTGTCGGGGTACTCGATGGGAAGCTTACGGGTATTCAAATATCCTATCGAACAGGGGAGAGCGAGCCCTTGATAGTTAACCTCAGTTCTAAAACTTGGCACACGTTTGACTATAATGAGCCAATTTCTGGCCTTTCCAAAGGAATGGCGAATCCAACCAAGACTAATACGTCACCTGGAAAAGAGCTCGCTTTCCTTATAGCTTTGCAGGACGGTGACCAAGAGGTTAATGAAGATCTGAGGGAACTACGAGAGCTGGCCCGTACAGCCGGTGTAGACGTGGTCGGGCAACTTGTTCAACTTCGGCGTTATGGCCAAGCACGTAGCTATTTAGGAAGCGGAAAACTTGGAGAATTGGTCCATCGTCTACAGGAAACAGAGGCTAATGTCGTAATCTGTGATGATGAACTATCACCTACACAGTTACGAACCTTAGAGGCGGAAACTGGGCTGAAAGTACTAGATCGTACTGGTTTGATCCTAGATATTTTTGCAGAGCGGGCCCGATCCCGTGAAGGTAAACTTCAAGTTGAGTTGGCACAACTTAAACATCTCTTACCTTTATTATCAGGTCAAGGACAAGCTCTTTCTCGTTTAGGTGCTGGAGTCGGCTCTAGGGGTCCCGGGGAAACGAAACTAGAACTTGACCGACGGAGAATGCGGGAGCGCATTACCCAACTGGAAAAAGAATTAAAGCTTGTCCTACAGCAGCGGGATGTTCAACGTCGACAAAGATTGAAAAGTGGCCTCCCGATCATTGCCTTAGTTGGCTATACGAACGCTGGCAAAACAACGTTTATGAAAAAAGCTATGGAACAGGCTGGTAGTCGGTCCGACATCCCGATTGGTGAAAATAGATTATTTGCTACCTTAGACCCAATTGTTCGTTCTATTCGAGTCAACTCTTCTTTGGAAATTCTGCTCAGCGATACAGTTGGGTTTATTCGGAAATTGCCCACCCAACTGCTACGGGCATTTTTAGCGACGCTCGAAGAAGTACAACAAGCGGATGTTCTAATCCATGTTGTCGATGCGAGCAATCCTCAAGCACTCCAACATGCAGAGATTGTGCTGGAGGTGCTGAAGCAACTGGGATGTGAAGCAAAACCTATGCTGACTTTGTTAAATAAGGTCGACAAAGTTTTGGTTGAAGATGACCTAGTCAAGCTATCACAACAACTTCCTCATTCAATTGAGATCTCTCTTATAAGTGAGGAGTCATTAAAACCGGTTTGGGAACGCCTCAGTTCATTACTACCTGATTAGATGTTTGAGGTTTTCAATAAGGAGGAAATTATTTGGATTCGAAATCCGAATGGCCGGAGTTGATTCGTAAAGCGGTCACTAAAGCGGAAGAAGTACTCCATCGTCAGTTGCCTGCTTTACAGGACATAGCAAATCGAAACCACGAGAAGATCTTAAAAGCCTTTCAAGAAGAACGTGTCGCTACGTATCATTTACAGGGAACAACGGGTTATGGGCTTGGTGATTCGGGTCGTGAAGTACTCGACCGTGTGGTCGCTCGCATTTTAGGTACGCAAGCGGCGCTTGTGCGTGGTCAGTTTGTTTCGGGTACGCACGCGATAGCCGCCGCCTTATTTGGAGTTTTGCGACCGGGAGATCATGTTGTATCTGTGAGCGGGCGTCCCTATGATACACTTGAGGAAGTCATTGGACTGAGGGGAGAAGGGCAAGGAAGTCTCCTGGATTTTGGCATATCCTATACTGCCGTTCCTTTAGATTCCCAAGGCAACCTTCAATATTCTTTGTTCAGCGAGAATATAACGACTAAAACTCGCATGTTGATCGTTCAGCGTTCACGTGGGTATGCTTGGCGGAACTCTCTGATGATATCTCAACTCAAGGAACTTGTGGATTTCGTCAGAACCAACTATCCCCACTTGATTATCTTTGTCGATAACTGTTATGGAGAACTGGTCGAAACGCTTGAACCTGGTGATATCGGTGTCGATTTAATGGCTGGCTCAATGATTAAAAATTTGGGAGGAAGTTTAGCTCCAACCGGCGGATATGTTGCGGGACGTTCAGATTTGGTTAAACTTACTGCCCAGCGCTTAACAGCACCAGGTATCGGCGAGCACATGGGCGCAACCATGGAGTGGCAGCGCTTGTTCTATCAGGGCTTATTCTTTAGCCCTTTAACCGTTTCTGAATCTCTACAAGGCGCTATTTTTTCTGCGGCATTTTGGCGAGCGTTAGGATTTGAAGTACATCCTGAGCCCGAAACCCCTAGAACTGACCTTATTCAAGCCGTAAAACTTGGATCACGGGAGAAGATGATCGCCTTCTGTCAGGGTCTCCAGCAGGGCTCTCCAGTGGATTCTCATGTTTTACCTATCCCTTCTGGAATGCCGGGGTATGAAGACGAAATCATCATGGCCGGTGGTACGTTTATTCAAGGTGCAACCAGCGAATTTTCTGCGGATGGTCCGCTCCGAGAACCCTATATCGTCTATCAACAAGGTGGTATTTCCCATACTTATGTTCAGTTAGGCAACATTTTAGCAGCCCTAAAATTGTGGGAGCAAGGTCTTCTTAGCTAAGACTTTGAAAGATTGCTCCACTGTGTTAATATTAAGAGGCAGAAAGAGGTGGATTATGGGAGATTCAGCGTCACCAAAAAGTACAGCACGATTTTTACTGGAACTACTAGAAATTGTCCTAATCGCCTTTGCGCTTTCTTGGGTATTGCGCACCTATATTATTGAAGCCCGCAAAATCCCTACTGGTTCAATGCTACCGACGATTCAACTCAATGATCGTGTCATTGTGGATAAGATCTTTTTTAAAGAATTTGGTCACCTTAGCCATGGAGACATCGTTGTCTTCCGCCCACCACCAAGTGCCCATGCGACTGAGGACTTTATCAAACGGATCGTGGGTTTGCCCGGAGATAAACTGGAAATACGCGATCATATAACCTATATTAATGATCAACCACTTTCTGAGCCCTATGTCACAGATAAGTCCAAAAATAATTTCGGACCGATTGTGGTTCCCAAGGATTCAGTATTTGTTATGGGTGATAATCGTAATAATAGCGATGATTCACGGGTATGGGGATTTTTACCTATCGAAAACATAACCGGACGAACTCTTTTCCGCTATTGGCCTCTTGATCATGTAGGAGCTCTTGCCCGTTAGGTGGGAGCTTTTTTCTTTATAGAAGCATATACTTCTATAATGTAAGATAAAATCTCCATACGGGGTATTGGGAAAAACATAACTTGTCACTATTCTAACTACTTATTGAGAGGGTGGGGGATTATGAAAGAGCACAAACTGAGTGTGGTTCTTTTGTTTGGTGGTCGCTCAGGCGAGCATGAGGTATCATTAAATTCAGCCCAATCCATTTTCAAAGCCATTGATCGCAAGCGCTACAGTGTTGAAACGATCGGGATTAATAAACAAGGTCAATGGTTTTGGGGTGTTCTCCCGGAAAACATAATCAAAGATGGGTTTCCTCTGGTGGACCAGGCTTGCCAGGTTACTCTGGTCATCGATCCATCGCACCCTCATTTTATAGCTTTAGATGGTAGTTCGCTACCAAACCAGGGGCAGTTTGACCTTGTTTTCCCGGTTCTGCACGGACCGCAGGGGGAAGATGGCACTCTGCAGGGTTTACTGGAGATGGCTAATGTCCCTTATGTAGGGTCTGGAGTATTAGGCTCCTCTCTCGGTATGGACAAGGATCGTATGAAAGCAGTTTTCCTAGAAAAAGATCTACCCGTAGCAGGCTACGTGACCGTCCTACGTTCCGACTTCTTGATTGGGCCGGAAACCTGTCTTAATCAGATTGAAGCAAAGATAGGCTATCCCTGTTTTGTTAAACCGGCCAATCTAGGTTCTAGTGTAGGTATTACTAAAGCACACCATCGTCTAGAGTTGCTGGAAGCCTTGAATACCGCAGCGATCTTTGATCGTAAAATTGTTGTAGAAGAAACTATCAATGGTCGAGAAATAGAAGTCAGTGTTTTAGGAAATGATCATCCTGAGGCCTCACTTCCCGGGGAAGTAAAACCTGCTCTTGAGTTTTATTCTTACGAGGCAAAGTATTCAAATATTGGCTCCAGCTTGTTGATTCCGGCTCCACTTGATGAAACCGTAATTACACGTTTACAGGGAATGGCCATTGAGGCTTTCCGTGCAGTAGAAGCCAGTGGACTGAGTCGGGTCGACTTCTTTGTAACCTCTCAAAATGACATATTCCTGAACGAGATTAATACTTTGCCGGGATTTACAGAAATCTCAATGTACCCGAAGCTGTGGGAGGCTACAGGGATTCCCTATTCTGAATTAATCAACCGTTTGATCTCATTAGGGTTGGAACGTTTTAAGGACAAACAAGATTGTAAAATTTCCCAAGCTTAATGCGAGCTATTTCTTGTTATAAAAAGACCAAGGCTATAATATAATTGCCTTGGTCTTTTTATAATTAAGTTTAAATTTTAAAGATTATCCAATCTATTTTGAGCATATCTTTTCTTAGAGGTGGATTTACTGGAGAGTGCGAAAAACACCAACGACCTTTCCTAAAATGGAGACATCTTGAGAATAGATTGGTTCCATGGAAGGGTTTTCGGGTTGGAGGCGAATAAGCGTTCTTTCTTTAAAAAAACGCTTGACCGTGGCTTCTTCTCCAATTAAGGCGACGACAATTTCCCCGTTGCGCGCCTCATTCTGTTGACGAACAATAATCAAGTCTCCATCTAAAATTCCTGCACCGATCATACTTTCTCCTTGAACCCGAAGCATGAAAAGGTTATCTTGGCGGACAAAATCGTCAGGAAGGGGAAAGGTGCCCTCAATGTTTTCAACAGCCAAAATAGGTTGTCCAGCAGTGACATGGCCTATAATGGGTATGTGCGTGATTTTCTTTGATTCGAGTGCACCACTGGAACTATCCAATATCTCGATCGCACGGGGCTTTGTGGGATCGCGTCGGATATATCCTTTGTCCTCCAAAGTCTGGAGATGGCCATGCACTGTAGAGCTCGATAGTAATCCGACAGCTTCGCCTATTTCCCGTACGGCAGGAGGATATCCCTTTTTGCGGGTTGTCTCTTTTATGAATTCTAAAATCTTCGTTTGACGTTGCGATAAATCCGGGTACATTGTCTCACACCCCCATCTTTTCAGGAATATTGTACCATTCATCGAAACAAAGTGCAAACAAATGTTCGTCAAATAGCCAAGAACAGAGGAAAGTGTAGGAAGGGCTTATGAAAATTCCAGCGAGATTTCAGCGAGGTTTGGCGCAGTTCAGTATTCTAATCCTTCTTGCCGTAGTTGCCTGGCAGATCCTGCACCATTCACCTGCCATTTCTGCGGATGTCTATCCCTATTTAAATTCATTGTCGCCAGCTTTAGTGAAGCAGTGCACTCAAGAGAATCGTTCATCCCCAACTATTTTGTGGGAGGATCTTTTGGCAATACGATCGACGCTCCCAGAAAAAGATGCTCAACGGCTGCTTGAACAACTTAGAGTTCAGATTCCGTTCGCTAATTTAAACTGGGCTAATCTCCCTGCAGCGACAATTAGAACAGTTCAAAGACATCGCCAAATACTTGAACAATATACATACTATCAACCAAATAAGTATACTTTTCCAGTGATTGGACCAACGTGGTTCGAAGATAGTTTTGGTGCGGAGCGCGAAGGAGGAAAACGCAGGCACGAAGGGACGGATCTCTTTAGTGCAGAAGGCACTCCCATCGTCAGTATCTGTGGGGGAAGAGTTGAACAATTAGGCTGGAACCGGCTGGGGGGAGAACGTGTTGGTGTACGCGGTGACGATGGTAATTATTATTATTACGCTCATCTCCATAGTATTTCTACCTTGTTGGTAAAAGGGCAACGAATCGAAACAGGGGAACCTGTGGGAAGCATGGGGCATACGGGAGATGCGTTAACAACCCCAGATCATCTTCATTTCGGCATTGAACTAGCGAACGGGCAATGGATTAATCCTTATCCATTTTTGGAGGTATGGCAATCATGGAGTGAGCAGAGAAGTTCTTAGTCACTTGAATGACGCTCGGCGTCATTAATATTTGCCCCACGATTAAAATTTAGTTATAATAACATAATTATAATTTAATTAATCTGGAGGGAAGGAACTTTGAAAAAGTTCGGTGAACCATGCGTTTTAGAAGATCGTTCATGTACAGAATGTGGCGATTGTGACCTTTGTGATCTCGATCCGACAAAACAATGTAATAATTGCTTCCAATGTATTGATACTCCTGAAGGGGACTTTGCGGAAATCGGAATTGACGATATATTATTGAATACTGAAGACTTAAATACTGCTAGTCGCCATTAGGAAGGATGAGAATCCCAAATTTCATCTCTAGCTTCTCGCACAGTATCAAAATAACCTAAAGGTTTATCTAAGAACTTATCTATCCAGGCCAAAAATCCGAGATTGGTAGGTGTAACTAGCCACTCACAGCCGTTATTTCTAAAGATTACTATACTAGCAGTTACCATCATAGCGTAGGATTCGAAACCGTTGTCGTGTGCAAATTTTTCCTGTTCCATTAGAACCTCCTTAGTAATTGCATGTTACAAGGTTTATTTCGACAAAGCAAGCAAAATTCCTGTTTATAAAAGGTTTCAAGTAAAATAGTTAAGCTACCGCTCACTCCGGTAGAACTCAGCTTGTAGAAAGGGAGGGGCCTATTTGGGTTTTCGTTTCGTGTTCGGTCGAGCCGGAAGTGGCAAGAGCACCTTATGCTTGGACGAAATTCGCAGAGAACTTCGGCTAAAGCCGTGGGGAGTTCCCCTAATCCTCCTCGTTCCCGAGCAGGCAACTTATCAAATGGAAATGGCCTTAGCCAATACACCCGATTTGGGTGGAAGTTTACGGGCCCAAGTCTTAAGCTTTCGGCGGCTGGGCTGGCGAGTGTTCTCGGAAACTGGGGGAGGACAAAAAGTCTTGATTAGTGGAATAGGCAAACGGATGCTCTTGCGTCGAATCCTCTTAAAGCATCGGCTTCATTTAAAAGCGTTCGCCCGATCTGCTACTCGGCCCGGTATGGCGGATCTACTCGCTCAAGCAATTGGAGAATTTAAAACTTACCGGATTGTCCCAGATGATTTACGTAGAGTTAAAAATTCAGATGGGCTTTTATCTCATAAACTCCAGGATTTGGCCCTTATTTATGAAGAATTTCAAGCCGCTTTAGGACAAGACATGCGTGACCCTGATGATGAACTGTCGGTTTTAGCAGGAAAGATCCCAAATGCCCCCCTGATCCAAGGAGCTCGTGTATGGGTAGATGGATTTACGGGTTTTACTCCACAGGAATTAGAAGTCTTAAAAAATATCTTGGCAACAGCTAATGAAGTAGTTATGACATCTCCACTGGATCCGGTTTTATTTACTGATGAACGCCAGCTAGAACTAGGGACTCTTAAAGTGGGAGAGGAGTTATTCACAGGCCCTTGGCAAACTTATCAAGAGCTACATCGCCTTGTCGCAGAGACAGGAACCCTATTTCACCCTCCGACCTTGCTTCAGAATGCAAAACGCTTCAAACATCCCTGGCTCTGGCATTTGGAAAAATATTTTTACACTTATCCGACTGTCACTTGCGGAGAAAAGCGGTTACATGCTCCTCTGAACAGTTGCAATGAATTTCCTGATTGTACAGGGAATCTCCTGGGGGTAGGAATTCAGATCTTTTCAGCCGTTAACCGGCGGGCTGAAGTGGAAGGTGTGGCACGGGAACTACGACGTTTAGCCAGGGATGAAGGACTGTGCTGGAACGAAATGGCCGTCATGACCCGGGATCTAACAGGCTATCATGAACTGATCACGCAGGTGTTCACAGCTTATGAGATCCCGCTATTTTTAGATCATAAACGTTCGGTTCTCCATCATCCTTTAATTGAGCTGATTCAAGCCCTACCGGAAGTGGCTGAAAGCCACTGGGCTTACGAACCTCTATTTCGCTGCTTGAAGACGGACTTTTTCCCACTTCAGAGGGATCCGTTCGATCGTCTGGAAAACTATGTACTTGAACATGGGATACATGGCGAAGGCTGGAACAAGAACGTTGCGTGGAGATACCATCGTCAATGGTCTCTAGGACAAAACGAGGCCCAGCTTGCTACCGAACTGAAGTTTCAAGAGGAGCTTAATTCTACTAGGCAGACTGTTTATAATTTACTAAGCCCATTTATCCAAAGAGTTGGACCGAGTAGCAAAGCTGATCGGTTGACTGTACGGGAAGTTACCGAAACTTTGTATGATTGTTTAGAAAGACTTGATGTTCCCGCGACTCTCACGCAGTGGTCACAAAAGGCCCAGGCAAAGGGAAAACTTAGTGAGGCGAAGTTCCACGAACAAATCTGGGAAGCTGTCACCCAAGTCTTAGATGAAATAGTTGCCGGATTAGGGGAAGAATATATAGAGTTGGAAGACTATGCTTTAATTCTTGCCTCCGGAATTGAAGCGATCGAACTCGGGCTGATCCCTCCTGGACTTGATCAAGTCTTGGTAGGGTCACTGGAGCGTTCACGGAATCCAGAAGTGCGGGTACTCTTTCTGCTCGGTGCTAATGAAGGTATCCTTCCTGCACGGCCTGACCCCGATGGCGTGTTTGATGCAGAGGAAAGGAAACAATTGGGTAAAGCTGGAATCAATCTTGCCCCCAAAGGAAAGGCACAGACCTTTGAAGAACAATTCTTTATCTATACCGCCCTCACCAGGGCTTCTGAGAAACTTGTTGTATCTTATCCTCTGACAGATGATGAGGGGAAAGGACTAACAGTTTCTCCGGTTATAACACGGCTTAAGCATCTTTTCCCAACCCTCGTGGAGAGGTTTTTAGGTGATGAGGAGGATATTGACCAGCTTAGTCAGGCAGATATTGCCCTTCAAATGTATGCCGAACAACTGCGTACACTACGTCAGGGGAAATCACTTTCCCCTCTTTGGGAGGCAACTGAAATGTGGCTGGCTCAAGATCCTATTCGTAAAAATCAATTAAAGCGATTGCAGTCCAGTCTTTTGACCAAAAATCAGGAAGATAGGCTTCAACGCCCTCTTGCGCGCCGCTTATACGGTAAACGCTTAAAGACCAGCGTTTCTCGTTTAGAACAATTCGCCAAGTGTCCGTTCGGACATTATGCCCGGTACGGTTTGAAGCTACGTGAAAGGTCCATCTATCAGCTATCAAGCCCAGATATGGGTGAATTTTTCCATGCTCTCCTGCACGATTTTGCCATTCAATTGCAGGAACGAGGTTTGGACTGGGGAAAATTGACGAAGCAAGAATCTTGGGCCCTCGTGAACGAACTGACGGAGCAGCTCGCCCCAAGTCTTCAGCATGAGATTCTTCTCAGTAGTGCCCGCTACCGCTATTTAACTCATAAACTTAAGCGAACTGTTCACCACGCTGTGCGAGTACTTGGAGAGCATGCCCGCCGAGGGAAATTTATTCCAATCCAGCTAGAAGTAGGTTTTGGTCCGACAGAAACACTCCCCGGGGTCGAGATCCCGTTATCTGAAGGTGATTCACTTCTGTTATGTGGGCAAATCGATCGTGTCGATGCCGCGTACTTAGATGGAAAAGTGTATTTACGTATCCTTGATTATAAATCCCGCGAATTATCCTTAGCGTTAGATTCGATCTATTATGGGCTTAATCTCCAATTGCTCACCTATTTAGGCGTTGCTTTACAAGGAGCCGAGGTTTTGCTAAATACGACTTCGGCTTTGCACTTGTTGGAAACCAATCCAGAAAACGAATGTAGAGAAGAAAGAGTAGGACTAGACAACGTCTTATCTGAAAAAATTCCTGCAGGTTTTCTTTATTTTCCAGTGCTGGAACCCCAGCTCGAAGAGAGAATCCCTCTCAGTTCGGAAGAGTTGGAACAGCGCCGTATCAAAGCGGTAAAAATCAGCGGATACCTATTGGCCAATCCACGCGTCTTAGAAGCTATGGATTCCTCGTTTGCTACAGGACAATCTGATTTACTCGGTCTCAAGTTGAAGAACGACGGGACCTTTAAAAAGGGCTCCAACGTCCTGACCGAAAATCAGTTTTCTCTGCTCAATGATTACCTTCGTCAGTGGTACCGGCGGACGGGTGAAGAAATCTTAAATGGTGAAATTTCCCTTTCACCCTACCGACGAGGGAAAAGTACGGGTTGTCTGTATTGTTCTTATAGATCTGTGTGCCACTTTGACCCCTACCTTCCAGAAAACCGCTATCGGGACCTGCCAGTCCTAAAACAAGAGGAGATATGGCGGCGCCTCGAAGGTCCCATAACAGATCAAAGCGAAGGCATATCAGCAGAAACTGATCCAGCGAATTCATAAAATTGTTTATTATATCCTAACCTCTTCAAGCTTTGACAAATAGAAATAACTGGATTTATATGCAAATAGCTGCGCATTCACGCGCAGCTTTTCTAATTTTTTTTTTATTAAGTAGTTGTGATAAATGATACTAATCAGCCATAGTTAAAACTGTTTGCGAATATATAGACTTGCGATAGAATGACTTCAATTATTCTATAGACTTACTAAATACAAAATGCTAAACTTAATCTAAAGCATAATCATACACAATTATGAATACAAGCAGGGTTCGCTCAGAATATTCCAAAACACGGCTCCTATGACGAAAAGATAACAGTAATAACATTAATTGCTACGAACTGAGGCTTTGAAAAAGTTGGAACACTCCCCACGACTAGCATCACAATCAGGTGAATGTAATCTTTAATGATAGGTATCTGGATTTTACTCAATTGACCTAATAATCAATAAAACTGATTATGAAGACTTAGCTGGGAGGACAGCGAAAATTATTTTCGTGATGTTGGAAGCAAGGTTGCCGATAGGATCATTGAAAACAGGGATAGTCTTAAAATATGGATTTAACAAGCGAAATTAGAAGAGGAGGCAATGTCCCTCATTTTACATTGCTCGGCGGACTCTATCTACGCTATGAGAGGTGATACTTAGTGATATTCAAAGTGAATTGCGAACGATGTGAGGACCTCCTTATCAGAGGTAAATTTTTTAACTATAGGGGCAAAAATCTTTGCGAAGATTGTTATATCCTGCTTTACATGTTTGACCGAGAAGCTCCCGATGATTGTTTGCCAGATGTTCGGCAGCAACGTCGCAGGATTCCGGCAGCAGTGCTCCAATTATCGACTAAAAGGTAATTTAAGAAGACTAATCTAATCTAGTAAACAAAGTAAACAACATTACAAAGAGGCCTCTAGCAAGGGCGTAGAATATAGCAAGGTCAGGAGATGTAATTATTGGCCAGATCGTTTTTGACGGTCTGGCTATTTTATTTTTCCTTAGGCACATTCAAGGAAATAACCAGTCAGCTTGCCAGTTTATTTTGTGTCATACTGCGTCGACATGTGCACCTAATAGCCCCACTATGAGGCGCACATACCTCCTTGTACTAGTTAACAAATGCCTTATAACCCTGATGTCTAAGATTTAAGGATAAGAAAAAATTAATTTCAGGAAGGGATTCCAGTTTTTGCGTCGAATTATGAAAGTGATTGATTACTCACTTGTTCACATATGTACTACCCGTTCATCAAAAGTGCTGACAATACTAAAAAAATGGGGGTTGATTAAGAGTGTTTCATGATAAAGAAAGTTTCAAGCTGGAATATGAAGAAACATTAGTTAAAACAGAGGGAGTTCTGCTGCAAGAAGCAAGCTTGCGCAATAAATATTCTGCCTTAGTATGTTGCCTTCGAGAAATTATGCTCAGTAATCAGGTTTCAGCAAATCAAGTTGAGAAAAACTGTAAACAAGTGTATTATTTCTCGATGGAATTTCTAATTGGAAAACTTTTGAATTATTATCTGGTCAATTTTGGACTGGAGGAAATTGTACGCGATGGACTGGCTGAGCTTAACATTGATCTAGCAGAGGTGTTACTTCAAGAGAATGACCCGGGATTAGGTAATGGCGGATTAGGGAGATTGGCTGCTTGTTATTTGGATTCTATGGCTTTTTGGGGGATTAAGGGGCATGGTAATTGTATACGCTATAAATATGGCATGTTTGAACAACGCATATTGACGGGTTATCAGCATGAAGTAGCCGATAACTGGTTACGCGATGGGTTCCCTTGGGAGACAAGAAAACCGGATAAAGTCATTATCGTGAAGTTCAAAGGTAATGTCCGCATGGAGATGATTAATGAAAAACCGAAATACTGGCATGAAAACTTTCAATCTGTGTTGGCTGTTCCCTATGATGTGCCTGTGATGAGTTATCAAAATCCAACTACTGTCAACAATCTGAGGCTTTGGAGTGCGGAACCAGCTGCTTCTGAGTTAGATCTGGAGTCATTTAATAAAGGAAACTTTCAACAATCAATCGCCAGCGGTTCTGAAATTGAGGCTATTTCATACGTATTATATCCCGATGATAGCAGCCAAGCTGGAAAAGAATTGCGTCTGAAGCAAGAGTACTTTTTCGTGGCAGCGGGTTTAGGGTCGCTAGTGCGGACATATAAGAAGAAGAGGCTTCCTTGGCATGATTTTGCACAATGGAACGCGATTCATATTAACGACACGCATCCTACTCTGTGCATTCCTGAATTAATGCGAATCTTTATCGATGAAGAAGGTCTGGATTGGGATGAGGCCTGGAGAATATCCGTGAATTCAATCTCGTTTACCAATCATACGATCATGCCGGAAGCCTTGGAAATTTGGCCAATTGAGATGTTTAGTAACTTGCTGCCCAGAATTTTTATGATCGTTGCAGAAATTGAACGACGATTTTTGGAATCGTTACAAACTCGCTTTCCTAATGAGGATGCGCTAAGTCAAGGAACCAGAATCCTTAAAAATGGACAAGTTGTGATGGCAAATCTGGCGGTGATTGGTAGCTCGTCGGTGAACGGAGTTGCAGCTTTGCATACTGATATTCTCAAACATGAACTTTTTAAGGATTTTTACCGAGTTTTTAGTTACAAATTTAATAATAAAACAAATGGCGTGAATCATCGCAGATTTCTATTGGCAGCCAATCCTACTTTGTCTCGTTTATTGACTGATGCTTTAGGCCCAGGCTGGATTAAAAATGCTAATGACCTGAAAAAGTTGCGTAGCTTTGAACAGAACACATCTTTTTTAGAAAAATTAGCGGATGTAAAATATCAAAATAAAGTTCACTTGCTAAAATGGATCACCGAGAAACAGGAGGTCAGCCTTGACCCACATTCAATCTTTGATGTTCATGTAAAGAGAATGCATGCTTATAAACGACAATTGCTTAATGTCCTGAAAATTATGTATTTGTATAATCAAGTCTATGAAAATCCGGCTTCTTTTAAGGAATCCTACACCTTCATTTTTGGAGGGAAAGCGGCACCAGGGTATCATTATGCCAAAACAGTGATCAAGCTAATTAACTCCTTGGCTCGAAAGATAAGAAAGGATCCCTTAGCAAGTCAATGGTTACAGATTGTTTTTTTGGAAAATTTTAATGTTACGGTGGGTGAATTAGTGTATCCGGCGGCTGACGTGAGCGAACAAATTTCGACTGCGAGTAAAGAGGCATCGGGTACGGGAAACATGAAATTCATGTTTAATGGTGCTGTCACGTTGGGAACAATGGATGGTGCAAATGTTGAAATACAGGAAGCAGTTGGCAAGCAAAATATGTTTGTATTCGGCTTAACGTCGGATGAGGTTATCAACTTTACACGACAAAGGAACTATAGGTCTTGGGATGTTTATCACTCAAATTCTGTTCTGCGTCAATGTGTAGATCAATTGATTAATGGCTTTTTTAATGAGGATGCGGGTGAAGAGTTCAGAATTATATACGACTCGCTTTTGGTCTATAATGATGAATATTTTGTCCTCAAGGATTTCGCTAGTTATATTGAAGCCTTTAGTAACCTAACTGATGTTTACCATGAACGCTCTACTTGGAATCGAATGGCCTTAGTTAATATTGAGGAAGCGGGTAGGTTTTCCAGTGATCGAGCGATTGAGGAATATGCTCGTGAAATATGGAAAGCGAAAATGAATAACCCCCATCCCACGAGGTGAAGGTGAAAATTATGTAATAAAGAAAATAGGCACAGCAGAAAAGAATTGCTGAGCCTATTTTAAATATTTTGTGCGCAGGGTACACTTACTTTTCATCATCATCTTTTACTGCGATTAGACCATAGTAGCTGTTGCACATTTTTATCTTTTTTTCATCAGTATGCTCTTCTATATCTTGCCATTCATCGGATCGCTTTGCTAGCATTTCTTGGTCGCATCTTTCATAATTAAATGCTTCTACGTTTTCTGTTTTCTTATCATCAATCATTTAACTTTTGCCCCTCTCTGAAAATTGGTGTGCAGGAAAAGACAAGCGATTTGCTATGTGCCTATAATCAACAGTATTGTTTTTAGAACCTAATAATATGCCGGTAATAACTGGATTAATTTACAAATGAAACTACAATAATTATTATGTATGATTTGAACACCCGTGTCCTATTGCCTATAGACGTTTGACGATTTAGCCGCCTTTTAGTCTGACAATATTGCTAATCTTGTCTAAAAAAATTATACTGAAGCAAGTAGTTAGTAAACTTGGGTAAAGAGTAAAGGAGTATTTAATATGAGTATGAAATTCATTAAACGAATACCTACCGCTGATGAAATAATAGAGCAGATACCTTTACCAAATCACATCAAAGTAATAAAAGAAGCTAGGGATAATGAAATAAGGCATATCCTCGAGGGTAAGGACAAAAGATTTATTCTTATCATTGGCCCATGTTCTGCGGATAATGAAGATTCTGTCTGTGAATATATTGGAAAGCTTGCACAAGTTCAAGAAAATGTAAAAGATTCTATCTTAATTATACCTAGAATCTATACAAATAAGCCCCGAACTACTGGTGAAGGTTATAAAGGCATGGCGCACCAACCAGACCCAAGCAAAAAACCGGATTTAGTTGAGGGAATAAAAGCGATCAGAAAAATGCATTTAAGAGCATTATGCGAATATTACATGCCTGCGGCTGATGAAATGCTCTACCCAGAGAACTATACTTATCTTTCAGACGTTTTGGGTTACCATGCAATTGGTGCTCGTTCAGTAGAGAATCAGCAACACAGATTAGCAGTAAGTGGGGTTGACACACCTGTTGGTATGAAAAATCCTACAAGTGGCGATCTGTCGGTTATGTTGAATTCTATCATAGCGGCGCAGCAGTGCCATACTTTCACATATTCTGGATGGGAAGTTGAAACCACTGGCAATCCGCTTACTCATGCAATTTTAAGAGGGGCTGTTGATTCTAATGGCAAAAATCTTCCTAATTATCATTATGAAGATTTAATTCGCATTGCTATAGACTATGAAAAACTAAAACTGTTAAATGCATCAATTATTGTTGATACAAACCATGCAAATTCAATGAAATGTTATTCTGAACAGCCAAGAATAGCAAGGGAAGTTTTAACGAGTAGAAAATATGACACTTTGCTTAAAAAAATGATCAAAGGTCTCATGATTGAAAGCTATCTAAAAGAAGGCAAACAAGGTATCGGCGAAAATATATATGGAAAATCAATAACTGATGCATGCTTAGGATGGGAGAGTACTGAAAAATTAATTTATAATATTGCTGAAAATAACTAATCGATAAAGAGGTGTCAATTGTGCCAAAATTAACAGAAGATCTGAACTCGACCGCAGTTCTTAGCGATGCCCATGCCGAACGTATTGATCGAATCGTTGATGATTATAAGAACCACATTCTCACTCAACTTAATGCCCAAGATCATCGTGAGACAACTCGTTCAGATCGTTTAGCAGACAAGGTAGCTTTTTTTGCTGGCAGTTGGAAGTTTATTATTATTTTCTCTACATTTCTCATTCTTTGGATGTTGTGGAACAGCCTTACTATAACCAATACACTTCATTTCGACGTTGCACCATTCATCCTTCTCAATCTCATTCTTTCGTTTACTGCGGCCTTTCAGGCTCCTTTCATTATAATGAGTCAAAACCGACAAGCTATTCGAGACAAACATGAAGCAGTTGTCGACTTTTCTATTAACTATAAAGCAGAGATAGAAATAGACGATGTTCAAAAGCATCTCCATCATCTAGAACTTCAAGTTGCTGATATTCATCAGATGCTCCATAAGCTTCACAGTAAACAAGCTGAGAACCAAGGCTGAAGATAGCGGGACAAACGATTATGGAAGGTGATCAAATATGAGGCCAGTAAGCTTGAAAGAAATCGTCAATCTACTGGATTGTTTCCTGGAGGAATGGAACTATTATTTGAACAAAAAGACGGGCGAAATCGTCGAAATTCAAATAGAGTATCTAAGCATTGCTGAAGAATCTGAAGACGATGATGATTTTAGTGAGTATGAGGACTGGGAGCAGGCAGCTATTCGAGAGGCAGTGGACATGGTGGAAAACTGGGGTGATTATGTTGAACTACCTGATCAGGAAGAAGTTAACCAATACAGGATTATGGAAAACTTCTGTTTTTCGCAAGAAGATGAAAAACTGCGCCATAAGTTGTGTGAGGCGATTGATGGTAAAAACGCGTTTAGTCGCTTTAGAGATGCGATCGTTAAGACTGGGATAGAAAAAGAATGGGATTCGTACAAACATGAGACTTTATGCGAATACGCCCGTGAATGGTGCGAATTTCATGAAATTGAGTATAACTAATTAAGTGCTCATTCTATATTATCATATTATAAAGGAGGATATCTTATGAATTGGCTGAGAAACAAGAGAATGGCGATAAAAATGAGTATTTTGATAGGTTTTATGGCTATTCTTTTAGCGGTATCTGGCATTGTTGGTTATGTATATTTTAATCAAGCAGGTAGCTTCATTGATCAATTTTATTCTGATAACGTATTATCAATCCAAACTATAAATCAAGCACGTTCTGACGGTAATGCCCTAAAATCTGCTGCGTTGGCTATTACTTCTTACACGATGGACGATGCGACAGAAAAAGCTCAACTAGATCAAATAGCTACACGCGAAAAGTCTATAGATAAATTTATTACAGATTTTGAGCCAATGGCAACCACTGCCTATGAATCTGAAAGAATTAATAAAATTAAAGAAGAATTTCAATCTATTAAAGAGATAACTAAAAAAGCAATTGACTATTCACAAGCGGGTAATAAAGCAATAGCTCAGGACTATTATTTGAAAAACGGATTTTCTAAACAGGACGACTTTCAAACTTTATTGAGAGAACTTGGGACGTTTAACGTCAGCGAAGCCAAAAATCTTGTCGCCAGCGAAAACAACACAATCGCTTTTGTAAAAATGATTCTTTTACTATTGCCGATCATTGTCATTATAGTAGCTGTTCTCGTCGGAATTATAATCACAAAAATGATCACCGTGCCTATAAATGAAGTCGTTGTCAATATTAAAGAAATTTCCAGCGGCAACCTCACTATAGAGAACTTAAAACTGGACTCTAAAGATGAAATTGGCGTTCTAGCTCAAGGTTTAAATGTCATGGCTTCTAATGTAAGGATCCTGATCGGCCAAGTAGCAACATCTGCTGAGCAGCTGGCATCAGCTTCAGAAGAGTTAACCGCAAGCGCCGAACAACAGGCTCAGGCAACGAATCAGGTCGCTTCAGCCATTCAACAGGTGGCGGCTGGGACTGAAAAGCAATCCAATGCCATTGACGAAACTTCTCTAGCATTTGAGCAAATGTCAGCTGCTCTACAAGAGGTTGCTGCTAGTAGTAATGAAGTAGCGGAACAAGCCAACAATACGTCATTAGCCGCGAAAGAGGGACAAAAGGTCGTTGGCAAGGCTGTTAATCAAATGGAGAAAATTGGACAATCGACAGCTGAGGTTAAAGGAGCAGTTGAGCAATTGGAACACGGATCAAGGAAAATTGGTGAAATCACGAATGTTATATCGGGTATCGCTGCTCAGACCAATTTGCTCGCCCTCAATGCAGCGATAGAGGCTGCCCGGGCTGGGGAGCAAGGACGAGGTTTTGCTGTTGTGGCCGAGGAAGTGCGTAAGCTGGCAGAACAGTCTCAAGTAGCTACACAACAAATTACTTCATTAATTAATAATAACCAGATAAACATAGACAATGCGGTCAAAGCCATGCAGACTGGGACTGTGGATGTCAAAGACGGCATTGAAGGTGTAACCTCTGCAGGAGAGACATTTGTACATATCGCTGGTTCCATAAATCAGGTGGTCACACAGATTCAAGGAGTTTCGGCTACGGTCGAAGAGATGGCTAGTAGTGGCCAGCTAATTTTATCATCCATTAGTCAGATAGAAGGGATCAGTAAGGACAATATGGTCCAGAGCCAATCCGTTTCTGCGGCTACTGAAGAACAATCAGCTTCCAGCGAGCAAATTGCCTCTGCTAGCCAGAGCTTAGCTGGTATGGCTCAAAATTTGCAAGTAGTGATTAGTAAGTTCCGTGTATAGTTCGTAAACACCTGGTCTCACGAGAGCCAATGGAAGGAGCCACAAGCGCAGTTAAAAAGCCCTTCTGCCGAGGTCGGTGGAAGGGCTTTTTTGGTCTAAAAGATCATGAGAATCTGTCCGAGCGTACTTATAACAGGTGTTCAATTAATAGTTCAGTTAAAGGCAGACCCCAACGGGATGGTTTCCCCCCAGTGCGGTAATACATTTCTTTAAAAGCTAATTTTAGTGCAAAGATCATATGTCCAGTCTTCATGATGCTAGTCTTTCCACCGTACCAGACATCCGAATGAATATAAAAGGCTTTGTCTCTCCCCATATCACCCATACAGATTACGACTGGTCGGAACGGCTCATCAGCTTTTTCGGCAGAAACTTTCCCAAGATCTTTGGCGATTTGCAGCGCCACAATTCGAGCTTGTTGATCACCTAAGGTTCCTAGTTTAGGCACAGTCAAAGCTGCTGCATCACCTACCGCAAAGATTCGGGGATAATCGGGATTGCGCATTGTTAAATCTGTGATCACAAACCCTTCTTCATCGACGATAGGTAACTCCTTCATAAAAAAATGGGGTTGCCAATCAGGAAGGACAAGCTTTATTTCCGCCTCCAAACTCTTTCCATTGGTAAATTCGATACCGTCCGCAGTCAAACGCTTAATATCCTCTGTTTTATTGACATAGTTGTAGCCCATATTCCCAGCCATCTCTAAAAATTTGGCTACGATCTCTTCACCAGCGTCTTCGGCGATGACTGAGCCCGGAGTGAACAGAGTAATTTTGTTTGGACCACCTAGACCATGATCTTCCAGCCAGGTACCGAGCGACAGGCCAATTTCCAACGGAGGTCCTTCACAAGCTGCTAAAGCGGTTGGCAACCAGTCAGGTTTGCCTTTAGTTCCTTGATGAAAGCGGGACGACCCAATGACGATGGGTCCTCCTTTGTAGTTACCTTCATGCAAATAGCGTCGTAAACGGTTGCCATGATAAGTATCTGACAAAGTAAACCCATAGTCTCCAAATCCTTCAATTTTATCATAGGCTAACCGAGCGCCCAAAGCGACGACAAGGTAATCGTATTTGATATGCTCGACCGGAGAACCGGATCGTTCCATAGCAACATAGTCCACCAGAGAAGTTTCCACATCGATCGCTTTAACCTCAGCCTGAATAAAATCTATCCCGTCATCAAGCAAAACTTGTTCAATGGGCATATGCAGAGTTTTTTGAGGATTACGATTGGCAAACACCTCGATCGGAATATTTGGAACAAAAAGCAAATAAGGCTTGCGATCAATCACTGTGATATTAACGTCCTCGCCACATTGCTCGCGGATAAACCTTGCCGTAGTTAATCCGGCGAAGTTTCCACCTAATACTAGAACGTGAGGTTTCCCGAAATTATGCATAAACTCTCCTCCTTACAAGTAGATAAATTTTGGGAATGATTTAATTGGTAGTAAGTCTATCTTTCGACAATTAATAATGCAAGTCTTTTTAAAAAATATAAAATAATTAATATTTTATTACCTAAAAAGAAAGAAACAAATTGAAAAATTGCGAACCATCGTCTACTTAGAAATTGTAAGAGACCCTAGCAATTAAGCTAAGGTCTCTTGGTGATTGCAGCATACGCTGCCTTGAATTTGCTTTCGGCAATTGTTTTATTTCGTAGGTAAGTAGCAAAATATTCCCATGAGGCAGCTTCGTCCAGTAATCCGTCAGGCGTAAGGATGAAGCTGAAAGTTTTGTTTTTAGCGTGTTCAGAGCCAAACAACCGTAATGAGACTACCTTGTAATTCCTCGTGTCTGGATAAAAATTGAACTTAATATTATGATAATCATAGCCATTTTTATGAATTGTAGACATCGTTTTGGCTGCTACGCGTAACATAAATTGGTACAAAAGATTATTATCAACGGCACTATCCAATCTGCACCACACATGATATCCTCTGCCGCTGGCAATAATCAAAGGCTCGCAGCCTAGTTCACTAAGTTGGTTTCTGATGGCTCGGATGGCTAGGTCCATTTCGGGAATTACAATGGTGTTATTGGTTTTATGGTTATTGTCCATATTAAAACAGAACATATTGTTATCTTTAAGGTTAAAATAGAGACATATATTGCATTCTTTCGCGATATGGGATGCCAAGAGTTCGTCCATACGGTGTTGAGGGATATTAACAATTTTATATTTGTGTAATAAGCCAGAGAGGGTCAATTCACCGTATTCTAGTCTTGAGCCATCAGTTAGCAATTGTGACAAAAAACCGAAACCATAACCGTTGGTTTCTAACTTTGCGCTGTCTTTTGGCAACCCACTATAAAATTCTTTGAGTAAGTTTAACTTTGAAGCCATTGTTTTACCTCATTAAATACTTTAAAACCCTTGGCACAGTTGTCTTGAAGAATATGGTGCTTTTCCATAAGCGGATAGTATACCTTTACACCATAACGTTCACCGTGAATAATATTAAAGATAGCGTCGTCCACCAGGTGCTCAATTCCCCAGAGCCGACAGAATACAATTTTGTTCCAAGCCATAAACAAGTGGTCAAAAGGAATGCCATTATCTTTCAGCCATTTTACGGTGAATTCATTGGATCTTCTTAGATCACGGTATGTGCAAATAATAACTTGCCATCCATCTTTTTGTAACCACTGCATAAATTCAATGCCATCGGCTCGTGCCTTAGCCAGTCGATAGCATTGTTCGTGAATCTTATACTGAAAAAACGAATATTCCGTGCTGAGTAGATCGCTGTCCTCTGGTAGGCCATTCCGTATTCGGTTGAGATAGCAATTAAACGTTTCTTCTGTGAAGGGATAAGTGTGACTATACGTAAAAAGTGTTTTCTGCATAGTTTCCGTAAAATCGTTTAACGTATCATCTAAATCAATTGCTATAATTTTGTTTATTTCCGCCCACCCCTTTAGTTAGTTCGCATAGTATAGCTAAAATATAACGTATAAATATTTTTGGGGCAAGGGCAATCGTATGTAATCCTTTTGGATATGTGGACTACTAAGGAATAAGAGGTTATATTGATTATATGAAATGCCAAAATTTTTGAAGGTCTGCATTTTCTTTTCTGGGATGATTTTAGATTTCAGAGAAGGAAATGCAGAGCAAGATGTGGAAATATTTAAAATATGGCTAAGATTTGGGTAAGACCCCTTAGACAAAAGGAGGAAATCTAACGTGAGTAAACCCAAGTGGACGGCAGAACAGCATGCCGCTATCACGTTACGGGGCCAACTCTTGGTTGCCGCTGCTGCCGGTTCGGGCAAAACAGCCGTGCTCGTGGAACGGTTAATTCAGCGCATCACGAATCCTGAAGAACCTGAAGATGTGGATCGTTTTCTTGTCGTAACCTTCACTAAGGCTGCAGCGAATGAGATGCGAGAGCGTATCGGTAAGGCCTTAGACAATGCGATATTTCAGGAACAAGAAGCTCGAGAAATTGAGCATCTCCTCCACCAGCGAACTCTTCTTCACCGAGCAAACATTACTACCATACATTCTTTTTGTTTAGAGTTAATCCGGAAGTATTTTTACCAGCTTGAACTTGATCCAGCGTTTCGGGTTACGGATCAAGCAGAGGCTGACCTTCTGCGCCAAGATGTGATTGAAGGTCTTTTTGAAACAAGGTATGAACTTGTTGACCAGGCCTTTTTAAACCTCGTTGACGCTTTCGGATCGGATCGTGATGATCAACCGTTGAAGGAACATATTTTGCATCTCTATGAGTTTGCCTTTAGTCAACCCCACCCGATTGTATGGCTGGGTGAACTTGATAAAGCCTATAGATGGGATGATATTGAATCCATGATGCAGAGTGTATGGGGTCAAGCGGTTCGTCAAGGCTTGCTGGATCTAGTGAGCGAAAGTTTAAACTTGCTTGAACGAGCCGAACAAATTGCTCGCTGTCTTGGTGGGCCGGCACTCTACGCTGAGACATTACAAGATGATTTGAATCGAGTGGGTTTATTAAACCGCGCTATAATAAACGGGCAGTGGGCTCAGGTTGAAACACAATTGAGGTCTGTTGTCAATTATCCCAAGTTACCGGCCATACGCTCTAACGCCAAGAAAAACTCTGTCGTCCAAACTGATCCCGTAACTGGACGAATGGAAGACGAAGTATCCACCCAGAAATCTTTACAAGAAGAATGCAAGAAATTGAGGGATGAGGCGAAGAAAAAACTCAATTCTTTAATCAATGAGGTCTTTGCTTATCCCCTTGAAGACCAGCTTCCGGCTTTACGCGAGATGGGGATTATGGCCCAATCACTGGGCAGCTTAGTGGGCGAATTTTCAAATGTCTATGCAGTGGCCAAAAGGAAGCGCAACGTTTTAGACTTTACCGACTTAGAGCATTTTGCCCTTCAGTTGCTGGAGGAAAAGGGCGAGGTTTCTTTGCTTGCGCAAGGAATAAAGGCTTATTTTGCGGAAGTGTTAGTGGATGAATATCAAGACATTAACCCTGTTCAAGAACGCATCTTGCAATTGGTATCAAGGCAAGAGGAATCCCCCAATCTCTTTATGGTTGGAGATGTCAAGCAAAGTATTTATCGTTTTCGCATGGCCGACCCCAACTTATTTCTCGCCAAATATAGCGCACTGCCGCATTGGTACCCTGGGATGCCTGACAGCACGTCTTCTACAGAGATCGTGATTGATCTGAACTGTAATTTCCGAAGTCGTCATGAAGTGGTAGAGGGGGTTAATTTTCTATTTCGTCAGATTATGACAAAAGGTGCAGGAGAAATCCCTTATGACGATCAAGCGGCCTTACAATATGGCGCATCCTTTGTTTCTGGACAGGATCAAATTAAAACAGCTGAGGGACCGATAGAAATCCACCTTATTGACCCTAAAAGTATAAAAAATCAGCCAAGCTTTCCTGGCATAGAGGAAGGAAGGGGAAATCTGGATCTAGAGGACGACCCAAAATCCTCCTTTACAGAAGGCGCCACGTCTAGCTGCGAAGAAGAATTAACCTCTGTGACAGAAGACGTTAGCTCGCTGGAAGATCTCGATAAGGCTCGAATCGAAGCGCGTCTTGTCTGTGAACGGATCCAGCGTATGGTACAAGAGGCTGAATTTAAGTTATATGATCAGGGAGATAAAAAGTTTCGCTCCGTACGTTATTCAGATATTGTGATCTTAATGCGTTCTTACTCAAATGTAGCGCCAATCTATGTAGAAGAATTTCAAAGCGTCGACATCCCTGTTTATGCCGAAACATCAACCGGTTACTTCGGAGCCAGTGAAGTGGAAACAATGTTATCCCTCCTCAAAATCATCGATAATCCGCACCTAGATATTCCCTTGGCAGCGGTCCTGCGATCTCCCTTGGTTGGTCTGAACGGAAGTGAGTTAGGTAAACTTCGGATGATGCTCCCCGAAGGAGACTTCTACGAAGCGTTAACCCTGGCTGTCTGGGCAAGCCTAGTCGATGGAGATTTACCGTTGGAAAGTAGCAATGATTATAAACAAATTTTAGGGCTTTATGAAGACTCCTTACCACTACTGTTAGAAAAGGCACACGTTCTATTAGCCACGGCTGTGGGAATGAAAGATAAAGTCACGGATTTCTGGATCAAACTTCAAGTCTGGCGATCATGCTCTCGCCGTATGTCCCTAGCGGATTTGCTTTGGTCTCTTTATGAGGAGACAGGTTATCTGGCCTATGTTGGAACGTTGCCAGCCGGTGTTCAGCGTCAGGCCAACCTACGAGTTCTCTATGACAGAGCCCGTCGCTTTGAAGCAACAAGGTACCGTGGTTTGTTCCGCTTTCTTCGTTTTCTGGATCGTTTCCAAGGACAAGGTATGGATATGGGAAAGGCACGCGCTTTAGGAGAAACCGAAGACGTCGTTCGCTTGATAACGGTTCATGCTAGCAAGGGCTTGGAATTCCCAGTTGTTTTTGTTGTCGGTCTTGGGCGAACATTTAATACTCAGAGTCTCAAGGGAAAGGTACTTCTGCACTCTAAATTAGGAATGGGTATGCCCATCATTGATGTGGAAAATTATGTGCGTTATCCCTCCTTAATTCAGTACGCGGTCAAGCAACGTCTGGCTCAAGAAGCTTTGGCTGAAGAATTGCGCATCCTTTATGTTGCCCTAACTCGTGCCAAAGAACGATTGTTCCTCTATGGAACCATGGATAACATGGATAATGCCCTTCTTAAATGGCAACGCACTTCAGATTGGCAAGAGGTTGCTTTACCAGAAGGTCAACTCCGGGGTGCAAAATGTTTTCTGGATTGGATCGGTCCAGCTCTAGCTCGTCATCCTAAACATTTCTTCGGAGATATAGAGGGACAATCTGCCTTTTCTATTCCTGAAATTAATTCTAGCTGGGAAATCCATATTCATCGTAGCTTGACATCAACTAAAGATGAGAATTTTATCGATAAACCAGCTAATGACCTTAGAGGATGTATAGGCCAATCCCAAGGCGTAAAAATGGAAGCTGAAGATAACGAGTCAAGTGATTCTAGTGAGGACAAAAGTATTGAGCACTGGTTTGCGGAAGTCAAGCGTCGGTTAAGTTGGCAGTACCCACATCTGGATTTAGTTCGACAGGTGGCGAAAACCAGTGTCAGCGAACTAAAACGTCAATACAACTGGCAAGCAGACGATGAAGCCTCACCACTTCCAACCCTTTGGCAAGGCACTGATTCCATGGAACGGCCAAAGTTTCTTCAATCGGTTCAACCCTTGACCGCAGCTGAGCGGGGAACCACTTTACACACGGTAATGCAACATATTCCTTTTAAGGAATGGTCAACCAGCTGGACAACCTTGACCCAGCAGGAGCAGATCAATCACATTATTGAATTTTTGAGCGAGCTAGTACAGCGTGAAGTTCTCAGCGCTGAGCAAAAAAATTGCATTCAGCCTCAAGCAGTTGCCTATTTTTTGAACACCCCCCTGGGACGACGTTTCTTTAGTTCAGAGCAAATACTTCGTGAAGTTCCATTTACGTTAACTTTTCCAACAGAAGGCCAAGGAAATATCTTAGTTCAAGGTGTCATAGATGTTGTGCTAATTAGTAAAGACGAACAGGAGGAAATCAAAGCAGAAATTCTTGACTATAAGACAGATTATTTGAGCAGGGAGAGAAGGGCGAGTACAGACACTACTGATGGACAGAATTGCGAAAGGGATCTAGAGCAAATTTTGCGTGATAGGTATGCCTTGCAACTTTCAATTTATGCTTTGGCAATAGAAAGTTTACTTAAGATTAAGGTCACTCGCAGTACTCTCTATTCGTTTACACTTGGCCGTGAAATACCCATTTCAGAGGAGTTTCGCCGAGATTTTCGAGCACCCAATTTTCATTTTGGAAAGGTATAGAGCACGCCTGACAATTGGCAGAATGTATTTTTATAATATTTTGTTATTGAGAAAGGAATTTCGATTTAAATGGCGAATTAATACTCAAGACGTCTTTGTGATTGTTGTAACTAGCTTAAAACAAGGGGTAATGATGAAAGAGGTGTTGTAATGAGTCAAAGTAAAATCGGTGCTGTTTTGATAGTAGGCGCAGGAATCGCCGGTATTCAGTCTGCACTTGATTTAGCAGAGTCGGGATACTTAGTTCATTTGGTAGAAGAGTCGTCAGCGATTGGCGGAACTATGCCTATGTTGGATAAGACTTTCCCTACTAACGATTGCTCTATGTGTATTTTGTCTCCTAAATTAGTGGAATGCGGACGACATCTTAATATCCGTATCTATACTAATTCCCAAGTTACCAAGACCGAAGGTGAAGCGGGGAATTTCAAAATCACAATCAAACAGAAGGCGCGTTTTATTGATACCGAGAAATGTACCGGTTGTGGATCGTGTGCTGAAGTTTGCCCAGTCAAAGTCAATGATGAATTTAATCAGGGTCTAGGCAAACGTAAGGCTGTTTTTAAACAGTATTCTCAAGCTTTCCCCAATGCGTATGCTATCGATGGAGTTAATTGCTTATTTCAAAAACATGGTCAAATCAAAGGCAAGGACGTTTGTAAGAAGTGTGTAGAAGCTTGTCAGGCCGGAGCGGTCAACCATGAAATGCAAGACCAAGAGATTAATATCGAAGTAGGCTCAATGATTCTTAATCCGGGTTTTAAAGTCTTCGATGCGTCTAAGTTGGATTATTACGGTTATGGCAAGATTAAAAGCGTTGTTACCAGCCTAGAATTCGAGCGTTTATTAAGCGCTTCTGGACCCTTTGATGGACATTTAGTAAGACCTTTTGACCAAAAAGAACCTCAGAGAATTGCTTGGATTCAGTGTGTTGGTTCCAGAAACGTCAAAATTGACAAGAATTATTGTTCAGGTGTTTGCTGCATGTACGCGATCAAAGAAGCAGTCATTGCTAAAGAACACAGCCATATTCCTGTGGATACGACTATTTTCTACATGGATATGAGGACTCATGGCAAAGATTTTGAAAAATATTATGAGAGCGCCAAAAATCAACATGGTGTAAAATTTGTGCGTTCCCGTATATATGAAGTAATCGAGGCTAAAGATGGCTCAGGGGATGCTGTCATCAGGTATTCTACCGAAGATGGTAAAATCTTTACTGAACAATACGATTTGGTCGTACTGTCGGTAGGTATAGAACCTGGGGATAGTTCTAAAGAGTTAGCTAAAATATTGGATTTGAAGGTTAACAAATTCGGTTTTGCCGAACTTGAACCGCTAAGCGGCGTAAATACTTCCAGAGAAGGGATTTTCGCAGCCGGTGCTTTCAGTGGGCCTAGAGATATTCCAGAAACCGTCATGCAGGCCAGTGGAGCTGCTGCTTCGGTTGCCTCGTTATTATCTGAAGAACGTGGAACCCTTGTCAGTGATAAGCAATATCCACCTGAACTGCCAGTTGCAGGAGATGTTATTCGAACCGGGGTCTTTATTTGTCACTGTGGTGTCAATATTGGTAGCATTGTCGATGTACCTGGTGTAGTTGAGTATGCGAAGACCCTGCCTACTGTTGTAATGGCTACTGAAAAAATCTATGCCTGTTCCCAAGATGCTCAGGCCTCAATGAAAGCTTTGATTGACGAATATAAATTAAATAGAGTTGTTGTTTCTTCCTGTAGTCCACGAACCCATGAACCTTTATTCCAAGAGACCTTGAAGGAAGCTGGTCTGAATGCTCACCTGTTTGACATGGCCAATATTCGTGACCAATGTTCTTGGGTTCATATGAATGAGCATGCCCTAGCTACCGAAAAAGCTAAAGATTTAACTCGCTTAGCGATTGTCCGAGCTTCGATGCAGCAACCTGTTACGCCTGTCTTTATGGCTATGAACCACGCTGCTTTGGTTATCGGCGGTGGGATCGCCGGTATGACGAGTGCCTTATCTTTGGCCGATCAAGGGTATCAAGTTCATTTAATAGAAAAAGATATGGCTTTAGGCGGCATAGCGCGAAGATTCTCCAAAGGCTTCCGAGGAGAAGACATGAAAGCATTTGTTGCTGAACTAGTTGAAAAAGTCAACAAACATCCAAAAATCGAACTCTATCTTGGTGCTGAAATTCAAGATGTCGGTGGTTTCTTAGGGAGCTTTACGACGACCTTAGTTGGAGGAGATCGGATAGAGCATGGCGTAGCTATTATTACGATTGGTGGTCAGGAATATCAGCCTAAGGAATACTTCTACGGTCAAGACGCCCGTGTTATGACCCAGCTTCAGCTAGATGAAGCTCTCGTGAGTAATGATGAAAGAGTAAGCGATGCCAAGAATTATGTCTTTATCCAATGCGTAGGATCACGCTGTGAAGAAAATCCATATTGTAGCCGTACTTGCTGTACTAAATCCGTCAAGTTGGCTTTGAAGGTCAAAACTCAAAATCCCGATGCCAAAGTCTTCATCTTGTATCGCGATATGCGGACCTATGGTTACTTTGAAGAGGATTATGAACTGGCCAGAAGAAGTGGAATTATCTTTGTTCGTTTTAGTGAGAATGAAAAACCTGTCGTTACTAAAGAAGGGGATACCCTAGTCGTAACTGTCAAAGACCATGTCTTAGATCGTCCGATAGAAATTGAAGCAGATGTTATTTGCTTGGCTGCCGCCATTATCGCTCCTGAAGACGGCCAAAAGCTCTCTAAATGGTTCAAAATCCCCTTAAATGCTGAAGGTTTCTTCTTAGAAGCGCATATGAAACTTAGACCTGTCGATTTCAGTACGGATGGGGTATTTATGGCCGGCCTAGCTCATAGTCCGAAAAATACGGAGGAAGTTATCGCACAGGCCAAAGCAGCGGCGGGGCGTGCCGGTGTGGCATTGTCTAAGGAAATGGTAGAATCGGCTGGACTCAATGCGTTCGTTGATAAACGCAAATGTACTGCCTGTGGTACTTGTGAAGCTGTTTGTTCGGCTAAAGCCGTAACAGTCGATCTAGTTAACCGCGTTGCCGTCGTTAACGATGCTCTGTGTAAAGGCTGTGGAGCATGTGCTTCAAGTTGCCGTTGTGGTGCCATCAATCTTAGAGGGTGTACTAATGAGCAAATAGCTGCAATGTTAAACACCTTTTAGATTGGAAGAGCGTCAATAATTATGGGAAGGTAGATGATTATGGGAGAATGTCAGGTGAATACAGAAACTAAAGCGTTCGAGCCTAAAATCGCAGCTTTTTTGTGTAACTGGTGTAGTTATGCAGGAGCGGATCTGGCCGGAGTAGGCAGATTTCAATACCCAGCAACGATTAGAACGATCCGAGTCCCTTGCTCGGGAAGAATAAACCCTTTGTATCTCTTAAAAGCAATGGCTAATGGGGCAGACGGAGTATTGGTCTCCGGCTGCCACCCTGGAGATTGCCACTATATGAGCGGAAATTATGTAGCACGCCGAAAATTTGCTCTGATCGATTCTCTTTTAAAACATGTTGGTCTAGAAGAAGGTCGGGTAAGTTTTTCATGGGTGTCAGCAGCAGAAGGTGTTCGCTTTGCTGAAGTCGTAAAAGGGGTTACTGAGCGGGTTACTGCGCTTGGACCCAATAAAGGCGTATTTAAAGTAGAAGACGGGGGGGGAACGAATGAATAGCATAATTGAGGATATCCGAGCTACGGCCCGTCAATTACTGACCGACGGGAAAGTAGACGTTGTTATAGGCTATGAAAAGGGTTCCTTACCTCTGAGTGCAACCCCTTGCTTTGTGCGTTCTCCTCAAGATACCGATAAATTAATCTGGGATGAAACGTGTGAGAACAATTTAGCCGCATTTTCCACTTTGACTCAAGGCAAAAAGGCCATTATCGCTAAAGGCTGTGACAGCCGTGCCTTAGTTGTTCTACTGCAGGAAAACCAGTTAGTTAGAGATGATTTGTATATTATTGGCGTATCCTGTCAAGGTGTGATCAATAAGAAAAAGATTGAGGCAGAAACAGGTGAAATCCTCGAAGCTAGCATCAATCCAGGAAAAATTACGGTTAAAGGTATGGAATGTGATAAAGAGTTTACCTTTGCTGAACTAAAAGATGCTTCTTGTCAAACCTGCCGTTATCCAAATCCAGTTTTAGAAGATATTCATATTGGCGGACTGATCGAAGTTGCACAGCAAGCTGCAGTTTTTGCTGATGTTACTGAGATGGAAAACAAGACCGATGCTGAAAGACAAGCGTATTTTAAAGAGCAAATGAGCAAATGTATTCGCTGTTATGCGTGTCGTAATGCCTGTCCTTTGTGCTATTGTAAAGAATGTTTTGTGGATTGTAATTCCCCTAAGTGGCTCACTGGTGGAGTTGATAGCGCAGAAAATCTCTTTTTCCAAGCTGGTCGTGTTTTGCACTTAGCTGGGCGTTGTGTCGAGTGCGGTGCGTGTAGTCGGGCTTGTCCACAAGATGTGGATATTAGAGCGTTGAACCGTAAAATGTCCAAAGATGTTTTCAATATGTACCACCATGAATCTGGTATTAGTGTCGAGGGCAGTGGAGCTCTTAATGAATACAGCGCGGATGATCCAGAAGCGTTTTTGGTAAAGGAGTGAGGTGAAGAAATGAAGATAAGTAAAGAAAAATTTGGCCAAGCATTCGATGCTTTAGCCGCTGATTACCAAATAATTGCTCCGGTTAGTGAGGCTGGTGGAGTTAATTATTTGGCAGTAAAGAGCTTCTCAGAAGTCAAACAAGATTATCTGAATTCTAAACTTCCTCCTAAATCCTTTCTTTTTCCTCAGCATGAAAAACTCTTGACTTATAAAAAAGAGGGCAAAGATGTTACTGTTAAGACCGAGCTGCAGGTAGAGAAAAGTGTCTTATTTGGCATCAGACCGTGTGATGCTAAGGCAATGTTGCTTTTAGATAAAGTATTCAAAAATGATGAATACAGAGACCCTTATTATTATGAGCGTCGTGATAATTCCGTTGTTATCGGGCAGGCCTGTAATAAAATTTCTCCGAGCTGTTTTTGCTCCTCTATGGGCATTTCTCCAGCTAGTAGTGAAGGTTCCGATATTTTTCTGATTGATCTAGGTGATTCCTATCAAGTCGAAGTGATCACTGAAAAAGGGAAAGCTTTAATGGCTGGTTTACAAGAACTTTCAGAGCTTTCTGCCGATGAGCAAGCACTTGTAGACACGATTAAAAGTGCTCAAACCTCTAGTAAAGTTGATGTGGCAACTATTACAGCCAAACTTGACAAAATGTTTGACAGTCCTTTTTGGGACTCTCTCCATGAAAAGTGCCTAAGCTGTAACGCTTGTACTTTCTCTTGCCCCACTTGCCATTGCTTTGACATTTCTGAGGAAGTGCACAAGAATGAAGGAAGCCGAGTGAGAACCTGGGATGGTTGTATGGCGCCACTCTTTACGTTGCATGGTTCTGGTCATAACCCACGGGATAAGAAAAAAGCCCGTTGGCGTCAGCGCATGATGCACAAGTTTAACTATTTTGTCCATAACAACGGAGATATTGCTTGTGTGGGCTGCGGTCGCTGCATTAAAAGTTGCCCAGTTAATTTGGATATACGGCAGGTCATTGATGGGGTCAACAACGCAGAATTGGTGGTGGACTAATGGAACAGAATCCTTATATCCCTATAACGATGAAGCTCGTTAAAAACATGTGTGAAACTGAAGATAAGTTGATCAATACCTTTACACTGGCGTTTTTAAACAAAGAAGATGAAGAGAACTTCAAATATATGCCTGGCCAGTTCGCTGAACTAAGTGCTTATGGTCAAGGCGAAGCTCCTTTTGGAATCGCAACCTCGCCTACTGAGCCTGGAATTATTAAGTTCTCTGTTGCTAAAGTGGGATGCGTATCAAATGCCCTTCATCTCATGGAAGAGGGAACAATGGTCGGGGTTAGAGGACCTATGGGCAACTATTATCCGATGGAAGAGTTCAAAGGGAAAAATATCGTCATTATCGGCGGAGGTTTTGCTTTTACGACTCTACGCTCCATGGCAGTCTATATGCTGGATGAAAAACATCGCGCCGATTATGGTGATATTACCGTTATTTACGGTGCAAGAAACCCTGGCTTGTTGCTTTACAAAGAAGAATTGGCCGAGTGGGCTGAGAATCCAAATATTAATCTAGTAACCACGATTGATAAACCTTGCGATGGCTGGTGTCAACGCGTAGGCTTTATTCCTACCATAACCGAGCAAGTAGCACCTTCTTCAGTTAACACCTATGCTGTAGTTTGTGGACCTCCTGCCATGATCAAATACACTTTGCCAGTTCTCGAAAAATTAGGATTCCCTCCTGAGCGGATCTACACTTCTTTGGAAATGCGGATGAAGTGCGGGCTAGGAATCTGCGGCCGTTGCAATATCGGCCCGAAATATGTGTGTAAAGATGGACCGGTATTTTCGATGGCTCAATTAAAAGAACTGCCTAATGAATATTAATTTGAAGGCCGGAGGTGATAGTAAGCATGGGTGAAACTATAAGAGTAAAAAGCTTAGATCCAACCTTGCGTGATGAAGTGGCAAGCATAATGAAGAATTTCGATTTTGCCAACTGCCTTACTTGTGGTATGTGTACTGCAGGGTGTGTCTATAGTGATCTCCACGAAAATCAGGACCCCCGTAAATTTATCCGCAAAGTAGCCTTGGGTATGCGGGAAGAGGCGGAGAAAGACCCTTTCATATGGAATTGTACAATGTGTGAACGTTGTACTGTGGAATGTCCAATGGGTGTAAATATTGCAGCCCTCACAAGAGCATTCCGCGGGAAAGATGATGCTCCAGGCCATTTGCAAATTATTGCCGATGACCATATCCGCACAGGAAATCAGATGGCTGTATCACAAACTGATTATATTGAGACCTTAGAATGGATTGAGGAAATGATGCAGGAAAATCTGAAGGATCCTACGTACAAGATTCCTTTAGACGTGCCTAATGCAGATTTCATCTTTGGTTTTAATGCCCGTGAAATTCAACATTACCCGAGTGATCTACAAACTATTTTAAATATTTTTCACGCAGCCAAAGCTAACTTTACCATCAGCACCAAACGTTGGGACGCCACCAATATTTGTTTGTTTACTGGTAAAGAAGATGAATTCTGCGAGATCTCTCGTCCACTTTTCGAAGAAGCTGAACGGTTAAATGCTAAAGAAATCATCGTCACAGAATGTGGCCATGCTTTCCGTTCGACGCGAGTTTTTGGACGTAAATATTGGGACAATAAAATCCCGGTACGCCACATTGTTGAATTGTATGAGGATTGGATAAAAGCTGGCATCATAAAACTTGATAAGACCAGAAATACAATCCCTGTGACTATGCATGATCCCTGTAATACTGTTCGTAAAGAAGGAGTTTCTGAGCCGCAACGCTTTGTAATTCAAAACGCAGTCATGGATTATCGCGAGATGGATCCTACTGGTAAAATGAATATTTGTTGTGGAGCTGGTGGGGGAGCTTTAGCCGTAGCTGCAACTAAAGGGATGCGGATGATTAAAGCAAAACCTAAAGTTGATCAATTAGTGGCTACAGGTGCAACCTATGGGTGCATTCCTTGTCATAACTGCATGGACCAGTTTGTAGACATGAATAAGCATTATAAACTTGGTATGAAGATGATGCATCTCAGTGCCTTAGTGGAAGTTGCCATGGGTTTAATCGAAGAGGCGGATATAGGTACTCATTAATTTCTTGATAAATTGGGAAGCCCCGACAGCGAAAATCGCATTGTTCGGGGCTTTTTCTTTTTGCTATATACCCGCTATGTGTGTACTTAAACTTTGATAATTTGCACCAATTTATTTAATTGTATATTGAGTTATCGTTCTGTTATGGTTCTGTTATGATTGACTTATGATAGACACAATGCTAATCTTTAGTATAAGTGAAATTACAAGCTATTAACCAAGCGGACTCCCATATTTTTACTATCCTCTTATATTAATAACCTGACATCGAGGGGATCAAAACGTCTTTATGATTGTAGATGAGAGGATTGAGAGAAGATGAAGATGAAGCGGGAGTCAGGAGATCGAGCTTATCCGATTTGGCTATTAGTTAACCCCAAATATCCTGCTGTTCGCCACAACGTATGGTCTCCTGTATTAGATGCGATACAGGACAGAGTATATCGAGAGATAAGTACCAGAATTGACACTACTAACATTTTTATAAGGAATGCTGTTAGAGATTACAGAATCGTTCCAAATACGTTAAATTGGTGGGAAAAAGAAATAGCTGAAGAAATCGAGTTGTTTAGGGAAATCGTTCTTGAATATAAACCAAGGATTATTGTGACCTTTGGTGCGTTTCCGTTTGAATTTTTGAGGCGTGTCTGTCAGATTGAACCCGAAAAAGGGCCTAGGTTTTGGAGCACTGCTAACTTAGAAATTGAATTTAGCAAAGCAATTGAGAACTTTGATATAAACAAGACTAATCGGATTCCCTTACTTCGTCGAGTGCTTGCGAGTGATAATTTTATGGAAGCTCACAATTGTTACAGTCAAAAGGACGGCGAAAATTACTATTATGATGTCGGCACAAGGATAGCTGAAAAAATTATTGAGAACAAAGATAGTCTTAATATTTGGATTAAATAACGAGGCCTAATTTATTGGTTTAAAGTGTATCCCTAGGTGGAGTAATGATACACTTTAAACCATATTAATTTATTGCCTTAGAGTTCTAACTTAAGAATCCATTTTCTATTAATACATAATACATGACCAGAAAGGATTTACTTTAAGTCCATTATCTAATTTAATAATGTTATTAACCAAATTTATCAAATAAAGATTGGATGGGGAATATAATGGTCGCTGAAATAAAACTACCTCCAGTACTAGAAATTATACGCGGTAATATTGTAAAACACGGCAATCCACTCGCTATGAAGGGTACCGAGGTAGCTGCCTGGGCTAATGAACTAAAATTACCTGAAAGTGGAGATTTGTTATTCTATACAGGAGGTGAATATCAGCTTCTTCCTTTTATTGATTCTTTAGTGAATACGATGACCCATCTGGACCAAGGGAGTAAAGTATTCTCGTTGATGATGGGTGCTAGAAATATTATTAATAAGACAGGTATCAATGCTGAAAAACTTTATGCCTCTGTTTTAGCGAAGGATCGAGATCGATTTAATTCGATTTCTTATAAAGCTGCGATCATTCTTCAAAAGTTAGGGTATGACTTTTGTTATGCTGGCAAAAAGGAATTATACAGTGGCGCATTGCTTTCTGAACTAGGCTTTTGTGAAGACATGAAATCATATGCTGTCAAGGTAGCAGAGGTGCTAAAACAGAGCCAGGCGAAGACTATTGTTTGTCTGTCTCCTCACGCTGCAGAAGTATTTAAGTTTGTGTACCCTAAACTTATTCAGGACTTTCCATTTGAGATTCGGACTTTTGTAGAATTAGTTTGGGAAAGAAGACACAGGCTGCCGGCGATCAAATCAGCGGAAACTGTGGTCATCCATGACTCATGTCGTTTGGCGCGTGAATTGGAGATCGATGAACAGCTTCGGGATATTTTACAAAGTGTTGGTGTGCCATTTCTTGAGGCTAAGTGCAATCGCAAATGGACCACTTGTTGTGGTGGTCCAAATAAGCTTCTTTTCCCTGATATTTCTCACACTGTAGCTTCGCGTAGAGTTGAAGAGCTAGAGGAAACTGGCGCAGATCTGATTTTAACCTCCTGTCCTTATTGCTTATCAGCTTTACAAAATGGACAACTTAAAGAAGACAAAACTAAAATAGAAGATCTAATCGAATTTTTATATAGGGGGTTTGAGGCGTAATGGCTGATTTGCAGAAAGAATTTAATGACTATACCAAAAATCTTAATAAAGCTAGCAAAGATGAAAATATCAAAAAAGCTATTACTCGGGCGGTGAAGTCTTATCGAGAGACCACTGCTGAAACCTTAAATCGCTTTCCTCACACTCCGGCCATGGCTGATGAAGTACGGGAGATAAAGACGCAGGCGATTGCTAATAATTCCGAATTGCTAAAACAGGCGATGGAGTCGGTCGAACGAAATAAAGGCAAAGCCTTTTATGCTAAAGATAAACAAGAGGCCTTAGAAATGACAGCGAAGATCATTGGCACTGGTAAAACTATCGTCAAAGGAAAAAGTATGTTAGGTGAAGAACTTTCCCTCAGAGAATATCTCGAAGAAAAAGGTAATGAAGTCTGGGAGACTGACTTAGGTGAGTTCATCTTACAACTTAATCACGAGAAGCCAATGCACATCCTATCTCCTTCCATTCATGTGCCACGGGAGCAGGTGGCTGAACTGTTTACTAAATTCTTTAAAAGAGAAGTACCCCCTGATATTGCTCAGGAAGTGGCCGTCGTGCGGGATTTCTTGAGAGAAAAATATTTTACTGCTGATGTCGGCATAAGCGGTGCTAATGTTGTGGCGGCTGATACGGGGGCTATGGTTATTATTGAAAACGAGGGTAATGTTCGGCTCTCGACAGGTGCACCACCTGTGCATATCGTTCTTGTCGGCATCGAAAAGATTGTGCCTACCTTTCAGGATGCGATGAAGGTTGCTGAGGTGACATGGCGTTATGCGCAATATGGTGTGCCTGGCTATGTTAATATTATTAGCGGACCGAGTAAAACTGGTGATATTGAAAAAGTAACCACCTATGGCGCTCATGGACCCAAGGAATTTTATGTTATTTTTGTTGACAATGGGCGGAGTGATATGGCAAAAGAAGAAGAATTTAGCGAAGCTCTAAACTGCCTACGCTGTGGAGGATGTATGTATGAATGCCCCGTTTTCCAAGTTACCGCAGGACACTTTGGACATGTTTATATGAGTGGTATTGGTGCAGTTTGGACAGCTTTCGTTGCCGGAGGGTTAGAAAAGGCAGCGCCACTTGTATTTACGTGCCTTCGCTGTGGACGGTGTGTTGAACGCTGTCCGATGAAAATCAATGTTCCTGCGATGGTGGGTAATTTACGAGAAAGAGTCGTATGCGGGTAGACTGGAAAGTTTTTCCTCGGTAGAAATACCGAGGATTTTAGCTATTTGTTTTGGGGAGGAAATCCTGTGAGTATCGAAATAATAGGTATATCTGGAAGTCCTGTACCAAATAGCAACACTGACCGATTAGTCATGCAGGTATTGAGGTCAAGTGGGGTGGAATTTGAATTTGTGAAACTCTGTGATATTAACGTCGGACCATGCCGTGCTTGTAAAGCCTGTGTAGAAGATAATATTTGTAAGGTAGAAGATGATTTTCCGGCACTCGCTAAAAAATTGCGACAGGCAAAAGGATTGGTGATAGGGGGGTATACACCCTATAGAATGCTCGATGCTTTTACCAAAGCTTTCTTAGAAAGACTATGGTCGATGAGACATTTACACAGCTTAAATGAGAAAAAATGTGTCGTCACAATTATTTCAGGCTTGCGTAAAGAAACTAGTGAACTAGCCCTTAAATTAATAGCTCAAGCATTGTTCATGGAAAAAATGCATCATGTTGCACAATTAAGTATTGCGGGCAATGTTCCTTGCCTGACTTGTGGCTTCGGTAATGAATGCCCAAACAGTGGGGTACCCCATTTATTTGGGAAAGAAGCAAGGGCATCTGAAATCTTTTGTAGAGATGTTGAAGATCAACTAGTATGGGAAAAGGCAACTCAATCAGGGAAATTGTTGGCTCAATGTATCAATGCTGAGATCGAGTGTTGGCTGGATTATGAGGTAAAGGGGAATTAATTTGGAAAAAGCAAAGGTCAGAGATTTAAAAAGTAAATTTAGGCACGGAGACTTTGTTTTCACAACAGAATTGGGCGCCATTGAAGGAACGCAAATTGAAGATAGGATTTCGAAGGCAAAAGACTATGTAGGTTTAGATGCAATCAATGTTCACGATTGCCCAAATGGAAATTTGAGGATGAACTCAGTAATGGCGGCTAGTATTCTTAAAAGGGAACTGGGAATTGAAGCCATTCCACATTATACCTGTCGAGATCGAAGCTTATTAGGGACACAAGCGGATTTATTAGGTGCTCATGCTTTAGGAATTAGAAGTATTTTAGCAACGACAGGGGATGTTCCACAACATGGGCCGTATAAAGGGTCCAAAGCGGTTTATAATTATAATAGTTATGAGCTGATTAAACTCATTAGAAACCTAAATTCAGGGAAAGACGCCAATGACGTTGACCTCAAAGGAAGCACGGACTTCGTTATAGCGGCCGCCGCAACTCCAGGAGCACCAAACTTGACTGTGGAAATCGAACGCATGAAGAAAAAAGTAGAAATGGGAGCGGATTTCTTTCAAACTCAACCCATTTATGATATAGCTAAGGCGAGAGAGTTTTTGGAACAAGCTAAAGCTCTTGGCAAACCAGTTCTCCTGGGTATCATGCCTTTAACGGATTTGAAATTGGTCAAATTTATTAATAACAAGATGGCGGGAGTCACAGTTACTGCCGAAATAATTAAGCAAATGGAGAATGGCAAGACAGGAATAGAAATCGCATTTGAGTTTATAGCCGAACTTATTGAAGATATTGCAGGTATTCATATATACGGTATGGGGGATATTCAAACAACCAATAAACTCATCAAATTTACAAAAAGTTTAATGAATAAGTAAACCCTTTATACAGGTGACTGTCAGTAAGCCTCGATCTGGAATATAATACCATGAACCCGTGGAAGGAGGGGTAATTTATGGTATTGGGAGAAAGCAAGAGAGTAGAGGAAATGAACTATTTTGAACTGCTAGCTTGGCTGGGCATTGGCAGTTCCCACCCGGGAGGTTTCCCGGCTACCAAACAGAATTTGGAGGCAGTTCAAGCAAAACCTGAGGAGTATGTTCTGGACGCCGGATGTGGCAGTGGTCTTACCGCTTGTCATTTAGCCAAAACCGTTGGCTGCAAAATCATGGGAGTAGATATTAATTCCGAAATGATTGAAAAAGCAAGTTTAAGGGCGGAAAAAGAAGGAGTGTCTCATTTAGTTGAGTTTAGGGTAGCTGATGTTTATAATTTACCGTTTGCCAATAACCACTTCGATTTGGTCATGGCTGAATCTATAACGGTATTTTTAGATAAAGTTAAAGTGTACCGAGAGTTTTATCGAGTACTAAAATTTGAAGGCAGAGTTGCTGACCTTGAAATGGCCCTGCTCAGAGAATTACCCGTAAATCTGCGCCAACAGATGGAGTCGTGTTTTGGTAAAGGTACTAATCCGTTGCCCTTCGAAGAATGGCTCGATGCTTTAACCTTAGCGGGCTTTCAAGATGTGGACATCAAAAATCCACAACCCTTGCGAACTAAAGGCAATGTGATTATGAATGAATTGAAAAAGGATTGGCTCTTGGTCATAGGCCTTACGGATAAAGTTAAAAAACAACCTAGTTTAGTGGCAAGACTGCAAAAAAATGCCGGGTTTATCAAGAGGAACCAAGGCTATTTTGGATTTGGTCTTGTCTATGGGCGAAAACCAACTCCCGCTCCCGAAAGATTGGACTTCAAAGGTTGGGTTTGGAAGGTATTATTCAGAAGGTAACCTAACTACTCAGTAAAGGAAATGGGGAAAGAACATGGGGCGAGACCTATTTGAAGATATCATTAAAGCGGGCCAGGCTCTCAAAGGCATTATCACTAAAACACCACTCCAACGAAATGACATTCTTTCTCAAAAATACAATTGCAATCTGTATTTAAAACGTGAGGATTTACAGGTTGTTCGTTCTTTTAAGATTCGCGGAGCTTATAACCTCATGCAAAGTATTCCCTCTGACCAATTGAGTAACGGTGTTGTCTGTGCTAGTGCTGGTAATCATGCTCAAGGAGTCGCCTTTTCTTGTAAAGCCTTGAAGATCACCGGAAGAATATACATGCCCTCTACTACCCCGAAACAAAAGGTCTCGCAGGTCAAACGTTTCGGAGAAGATTTTGTAGAAGTGGTTCTTACTGGAGATACTTTTGATGATGCATTTTGTGAAGCCAAAGCACATTGTGAAGCAGAAAATAAATATTTCATTCATCCTTTTGATGATCCTCTGGTTATTGCAGGACAGGGTACGATGGCTATCGAGATTCTCAACGATTTGGAGAATCCGGTGGATTATGTTTTTGGGGCCGTTGGCGGGGGAGGTATGATGTCGGGAGTTGGCACCTACATCAAACGCCTGAGCCCTATTACTCAAATTATTGGTGTGGAACCACAGGGGGCCTGTTCCATGAAACAGTCCCTTGATAATAATGAAGTTGTGACTTTGGACAAAATCGATAAATTTGTTGACGGTGCAGCTGTAAAACGAGTCGGGGAACTAACTTTTAAAATCTGCAGAGAAGTCTTAGATGACGTCCTAGTCATAAGTGAGGGCAAAGTCTGCACAACGATCTTAGAGATGTACAATGACTATGCGATCGTCGTAGAACCCGCAGGTGCTCTTTCAATCGCAGCCTTAGACGGCTATCAAGATCACCTCAAAGGTAAAACCATCGTTTGCATTATAAGCGGCGGAAATAATGATATTGAAAGGACACCAGAGATCAAAGAACGTTCCCTTCTCGATCAAGGGCTCAAACATTATTTCATCATAAACTTTCCTCAGCGCCCAGGAGCACTGAAAGAATTTGTAGTCGATATTCTGGGTCCTAACGACGATATTACACGTTTTGAGTACACGCAAGTTAACAATAAAGAGAAAGGTCCGACCCTCGTCGGAATTGAGCTTACCCGCAAAGAGGATTACCAAATACTCATTGAGAAGATGGATAAAAAAGGGATTCAATATACGGTTATCAACGACAATCAGGAATTGTTTAACCTTCTGATATAATAAATGATCAAAGCCGAGAGAATAACACGACGAAGTGTCAGATAATAGATATAGAAAAAGGGATATCAAGTCAATATTGATATCCCTTTTTCTATAGTTTAATAGAATAGAATTTCGTGCTGATTACAGCATTATTCACGTTCGTACGAATAGTTACTTTAGGTTAAATCCTCCTGTAGCTCACCGCGACCAACAGTTACAGCTATTATGTCCTAAAGATTTTACAAATGTAATCCGATATAGAAGTAAAGAGTTTATCTATTCATAATAAAACATCTAATACCACTTAGTTAGTAATAAAGTGCGGGCAGTTGCGATAGGGCCTCAGAAGAGGAAACCGATATGTTTCGGAGACTTTATCGGAATTGCCTTTAGCAGGGTGGATTAGCTAGAAGTAGAATTAGAAGTAAACGGATGCAAAGTGAGGCAAATGTGATGAGCGATGGACAGATAAAAGTTTTAATTGTGGTTGATAAATCAGATTATTTACTTGTCATAAAAAATATTCTGGCACCTTTGGATTGTAAGATTATCACTGCGAGGTCCGGAACCGAAGCATTAAACTACATGCGAAGTTGCGAATTCGCTCTCGTTCTGCTTGATATACGAGTTCAAGAAATGGATGGGCTGGAAATCGCTGAGCGGATGAGGGCTAGCGAACGAACTAAAGGTATTCCAATAATTTTTATCACTGCTAACAGCGTCGATCAGGATTCGCTCTTTAAAGGATTTGAGGTTGGTGCGGTCGATTACTTACTTAAACCAATCAAGCCTAATCTTCTTCGCAGTAAAGTAAGGGTTTTCCTGGACCTCTATCTACAAAAACAACTCTTAAAAATTCAAGCTGAATTACTTGAATCAAAAGTAAGCGAATTACTTGAACTTAAAAAAGTGAACTGTCATTTAGAAAGCATCTCATCTTTGGATGGGTTAACAGGAATACCTAACCGTCGAACCTTGGATCAGTATATCGGGATGAGTTGGAAAAACGCTCTAAGAGAACGACAACCGTTATCGATTATTATGGCAGATATAGACAATTTTAAGTCATATAATGACAATTATGGACACCTTCAAGGGGATGAATGTTTAATTCAGGTTGCAAAATCTTTAGTTTCATGCATTAAGCGGCCGAATGACTTAGTTGCCCGTTATGGTGGGGAGGAATTCATAGCATTGTTGCCGAATACGGGTAAAAAAGGCGCTTCAATTGTGGCTGAGAGGATGCGAGAATGCATCGAGAAATTAGCTTTGCAAAACAGTCAGTCTCAAGTGGCTCATTACGTTACAATTAGCATAGGAGTTGCCGAAATAATCCCCACGCCATTTGATTCAATTGCAGATTTTATTAAAAGCGCTGATAATGCACTTTACATGGCAAAATATGCAGGGCGAAACATTGTACATATGGGGACACATTGCCAATTAAAATCTAATAATCGTCTCCTTCCTAAGACATCAAAGTCATTCAGAGAAATCGTTGAAGGAGTTTGGCTTGCCAAGCGCGGTCAAGTAAAGACGATCCTCAGCCAACTATTAGGAGCATAAAAGCTATGGCACATTCAAAAAATAACTAGTCAGTATGCCATGGATATTTTGTGTCATATGCCTATAGCGCATCTAAGCCTTGCCAACTACAACAATGTGACTATCGTTCAGGTATGGTAATCTCTGCTGTACTTATCCAATTTGGTCCCAAAAAATTTCTACCTTTTATAATAACTTTGTCGCTAAATACTTCAACCGTTAACCCGGGGGCTGAATCTATAATTGGTCGTCTGTGTGTGTCCATTGGATTGGCTAAAGAGGAACTGTTAATCATAGTAAAACTAGCATCGCTTGCATTATTCCTAAAATCCAACTCATAGTGAGTGTGACCATTGAACATAATTATCTCAGGATGCTGCAATAAAATATCATGTAACCTCTGCCCCTGGATTACATAACTCGGTTGCACTCCCTCCAAAGTATAGTAAGCGATCGGTTGGTGGAGAAAGACAAAAAGCGGTTTATGTGGTTGTTCGTTATCTGTAAGAACAGTTTGAAACCAATCTAGTTGAGCATCCGATAAAAAAGCTAAATCAGCGTTGGTGATGTCACTCATGCGAGATTTTTCAGACCCAAGAAAAATAAAATGATAATCATTTATCCATGCATCACCATAAACCTTATCCCTTTTAGCTAACATGAGAAAACGATCAATTGCAATTGCTTCTGTCTCGCCATTTGGAAAGGTTTTTGGCGACCATAAGCCATATTTATAAAATCCTCCATAATATTCGTGATTTCCGATTGTCCAGTATATTGGATAATTAATTTTCATCTTATACTCAGCAAGTTCATTTCTAAGAGTTGTATAGTCCCTTGGAAGACCATCGCCCAGATCACCTACTACAATCAATGCATCCGGTTTCGAGTTTTCATTATCATCGAGTAAGGCTGAAAAGTTCCGGATCGCACCCGATCGCGCTATATGAATATCACTTACTACTACAAAAGTCAATTTTGCTTCAGGGTTTTTTATCCATCTCTGATCTTTGTCTGCTCTGGACGGGAGAGAAATAGCCGTTTTTGGCAACATAGCATTGCCCCACAGTAATGACCCAGCCCCTAATCCCGCCAAACATTTTAAGAAAGCCCTTCTGGTTGGCATAGCTCTAGCTCCCAACTATCTTATTATCTACTAATTATTTTATTGATAGTGCCCATTCAGGCACTATTCGCCTATTAGACAGTCGTCCTTTATCAGGATAAAATGAATAAAAATAAACTTGATACTCAGCAGGTGTATGTATGTTCATATTAACACAAAGTTCTGTAATCAGGTAATATTAGTTTAGAGCAACAAAAGGCTATTGTGTAAGTATTTTACATATAGTCTTAAGACAGTCTTTGAAGGCGGGTGAACCCTTAATGAACAATGGTTGTCAACAGCCTAAGCCAGATATAATAATCATTGGTGCTGGTATTATTGGACTGAGCATTGCATATCACATGCTGGAGGCTGATCCCCAACTATCCATAACTCTATTGGAAAAGGAAAAAATGTTGGGCCTGGGTTCCACAGGTATGGGCACTGGCAGTATCCGCTATCTATTCAGTAGTCCTTTGCTCCGCCGCCTGAGTCTGCTCAGTAGAGAGTTCTTTCTTAATTTCGAATCAACTTTTGATACTCCAATTGGGTATCTAGAAAAAGGGTGTTTAATGCTGGCCTCTTCTGAGGAGTTGTGGAATCGACTGCAATTGACAACTGCACAAGCTGACGCAGATGGTATACCTGTGCAGCTCTTGAAACCGGATGAGCTAGTGAAAGATTTCCCCTATCTCCACAGAGACCGCTTTCGGGGTGGAATATTGTGCGTTTGGGATGCCTATGCAGACCCCTACGCAGTTTTGGCAGCACTTTATGCAGCGGTGCGCCACAAAGGAGCAACCATTCATTTTGGCCGTGAAGCAATGAAACTCCTCATTGATAAAGATACTATTACCGGTGTTGAAACAAGGCAAGGACCAATTTGGAGTCCACTCATTGTGAACGCCGCTGGTCCATATGCTGCCCAGTTCGCAGCAACGGCGGGGATTATGCTTCCTGTGCAACCCTTCCGCCGTCAAGTTTACGTCTGCTCCAACCCTAAAGAAGTACCTCCGAGTACTCCCTTGATTGTGGATTTGGCAACTGGTTTTTATTTACATCAGGAAGTCAGCGGTAAGGTAGTATTATTAGGGGGAACAGATCAAGACACTTGGCCTGGATTAATAAATGTGGTTGATAAAACTGTGGCTGTAGATTTTTTTCAGACAGCAGTCGAGACAATCCCTTCCGCCATCGATATAAAATGGTTGCGTACTTACACGGGGATTTGCGAACAAACGCCTGATTTTCATCCGATTATCTGCGAAGCATCAGAATTTAAAGGTTTTTATTTGGCTAACGGGTTCAGTGGACATGGCTTTATGCATGCTCCCGCTACCGGGCGCATTTTGGCAGATTTGATTTTAAACGGTATAACTGAGCGAATTGAAATTAATTTGCTCCATCTGGACAGATTCGAGGAAGCGCAATAGGTCATTTTAATGTACCAGTGAAGTTCCTAAAATTTGTTTGAATAAAGTGCATGTGTGATGTATTCTATAGGGAAAGAAGTAAAGGAGGAATTTTATGGAGATGGAACGTGATGAATTAAAAGGATGGATAGAAGAATTAGATCCTGTCATCGACCCGATGGTTCAAGAAATGAGTCAACTGAAAGCAGATATTAAAAAATATCAAAGACGTGTTGCCTTCCTTGAGGGTTTACCAGATGCCGATAGATATCCCGAACTGAGAAATGATTATGTTATGAAGGGGAATGAATATCAGCAGAGACTGGATATGCTTTTGCAAACATACACAAAACTTTTCAATGTGAGAGAACATGTTCTCATAAAATTAAGTAATATCTGAAACTTAAAAATACTGCTGCTTAAGTGTTTTCTTTGCGCTTTAGCAGCTTTTAATTTATCCGAAAATTAAGGTGCCAATGAAAACATTATAATGAGTAAAAACAACATTGCAGATACTGGTAAAAATTGTTATAATGTTTATAGGACTCAGGAAAACACTTGGAAAATAATTATTCAGCCTAGTGCTGATATTTTGGAGTAAGCCGATGATTCAACGTTTAACAACGCGTCTATTTATTTTAGTGATCATGTGGGTAGGACTTATCATGCTTAAATGGGAGGGTCAACAAAACCAACTTCTTTGGCTGGCACTTATTTTTACGGGCATAGTTCTTCTAGGTAGCTTGCTGGAGCAGATTCTCAGTTATCAAGGGGATCCCTATATTTTACCGGTAGTCCAAGCCATTCTGGCTATCGGACTTGTTTTTGTTGTGAGAATTAATCCAGAATCTGCATCACGCCAATTCTGGTGGGCGAGCTTCGGACAAGTTATCTTTTATTTGGTCCTCTGGATGATCCGAGATTATCAACAGTTAAGGAGGTATCGATACCTCTGGGGACTGTTAGCGGTTGGATTGTTACTGATGACCCTTATGTTTGGCTTTTCATCAGGTGGAGCAAAAAGCTGGCTGAGAATCGGGGGGATCGGAATTGAACCAGAAGAATTTGTAAAACTAGCCTTGCTTTTATTTTTAGCGACTTATTTGGAAGAAAATGAGGAATTGTTGCGCGTAGGGACTGTTCAATGGGGAAGATTCTCATTACCAGATCGTCAAACCTTGGGTCCATTCATGGTGATAGCAGCGTTTGTTCTTGGAATTTTGGCCGCTCAGAAGAGTTTAGGGGTAGCTTTATTGTTTTATATGCTCTTTGTACTTATGCTTTATGTGGTGACAGAGAGGGCCCTCTATATAGGAATTTCTCTACCAATTTTCCTTCTGACCGGAACCTTGGGTTATAAGCTTTTTGCTCATGTGCGCGTCAGGGTTATGGTGTGGATGAATCCATGGCAGGATCCGACAGGTATGGGGTACCAAATTGCTCAATCTCTATTTGCGATTAGTGGCGGCAGAATCCTTGGGACGGGGTTAGGCAATGGCATCGGAGCATCGACCGTGCCTGTTGCCAGTACAGATTTTATCTTTTCCATTATCGCTGAAGAACTGGGGTTTGCTGGAGCAATGGCTGTACTGGTTCTCTTTCTCATTCTAGTCATGAGGGCATTTGCAGTAAGTCTAAGTGCCAAAGACCGATTCGGACAAATTCTAGCCTCAGGTATTGGGATTCTCTTAGGAACAGAAACGCTAATTATTCTCGCAGGGGTAACTAAACTACTCCCCTTGACGGGAATACCACTTCCTTGGGTCAGTTATGGTGGAAGTTCCCTCATTGTTCACTTTATCTTGCTAGGAGTGCTCTTAAACATTTCAAACTCCTCCGCGGTGAGTTCTTACAGCGCCAGTAAGAGAAGCGCGTATGTAGCAAAATGTAAGGGTAACGTTGATTAGCCTGTGAGGGATGGCTAATGAGATTATTAAAAGCTACCACCTTTTCAGATGGTAGCTTTAGTAGAATTTTTAGAATATAACGCCTAAAGCGATAAGAATCAAAATAGCAACAGCAATAACTCCTACACCAACCCCTGCACCGACGCCTCCATAGCCATAACCAGCAGCCGGGGCGAATGGGGCAGGACAACATGCTCCACCCATTCCGTACATAAATATTTCCACCTTTCTTTCTTTCTTTTATTTATTAGTTATTTAAAAAACGATTCCCAAGGCAATAAGCAATAAGATAATAACTACTATCACTGCGATGCCAGCACCAAATCCTGTTCCACAAGCTCCACTGACACCTGCGCCGCCTAATCCAAATGCCATCTTATATGCCCTCCTTTCTTTTGGTTAGTACACTATATGTATCGGAGAATGTAATTGTTATATTTTTCCACGCATATTCGTCATGTTTTAAAAAAGAGCACTGGCGTGCTTGGGAATAGAATGCTGGTGCTGTCGTCATAAGTATAAGTAGATAATCAATGCGATTACCTATTTGTTAATCTAATTAACAGTTTGTAATTTTTCGAATTTTCTGGCTTATTATATATTTCTGGGAAGGAAATCAAGGAAAGATGTAGAACGTTCTTTGAAGAATAAAATTATTCTATATTATTAAGGAGGAGATAGCGATAAAAACAATAATTCAAAGACTTCAACGTTACCGATTATCTTTAATGATCGTTTTAGCACCGTTAATAGCAATTTTGATTATGGGTCTTTATGTCTTATTTATGCTGTTCACGACGACACATACGGATAGTACGGATATACAAGCAGCTTACCATTACGGATTCGATACTCAAGCTAAAAATGAAATCCAGACTGCCACATCAATAGCCAATTATTATTATCTACAAGAACAAAAGGGTCTTTTGACGCATGAAGTGGCCCAAAAACTGGCAGCAGATGATATACGTATTTTGCGTTACGGAGCAAATGGCTACTTTTTTGTTGATGATACTAGCGGAAATAATATTGTCGATTTAGGTACTGCACAAGAGGGACATAATCGTTTCAATGCTCAAGATGCTCATGGGAAATACTTTATTCAAGAACTGATCAAAAACGGCTCGAATCCTCAAGGTGGGTATACTAATTACTCCTTTCCCAAACCTAACGATCCCAATGGGCTAAGTTATACAAAAGGTAGCTATTCCTTATTATTTAAACCATGGAATTGGGTTATCGGAACCGGGAATTATTTTGATGACATCAACCAGGAGATGAGTGGACCACTAACAAGATTAAATGCCGCTGTGGCAAAGACGTATAGATCAGTAGGAATAATAGCTCTTTTAGTACTAGTGATTAGTATACTTATTGCTTGGGTGATGAATCGAAAAATTCAGAAAGATCTTCAGATTTGTAATCTTCAGGCTAAATCACTGGCGGAGGGTAATCTCCATGACTTATCATTAAAGGCTAGGGGAGAATTTGCAGGTTTAAGCCATTCAATTGATGAATCCCGCCAGGCTTTAGCAATAACTATCATGGGTATTAGGGAATCGGCTTCGCAGGTAGCGTCATCCTCTGAATTGATGCACGCTAGTTCGTCACAGTCGACTCAAGCAAATAACCAAATAGCGGCTTCAATAATGGGAGTATCCGATACAATTCAGAATCAATTGTCCCTGATTCAAGAAATTGCCGATCAAATGCGTATTGTTGCCCAGGATACAGAATTGGCGTCAACAGAAGCAGTATCTATGTCTAATCAAGCGAACGAATCGCAGAAAACTGCTGAGCAAGGGAGTAATATCATTCAAAAGACAGTTCAGCAAATGGAGGTCATTCGAGAGAGTGTGGAGTCTACTGCTCAAGTTATAAGAATCTTAGGCGAACGTTCTCAAGCCATCGGCGAAATCAATAATACAATTAGTGGAATTTCCGAACAAACAAACTTATTAGCTTTAAACGCTGCTATAGAATCAGCCCGGGCGGGAGAACATGGACGTGGATTTAGTGTAGTAGCAGAAGAAGTACGTAAATTAGCAGATCAATCCCGTACAGCAGCTTCTACCATAGCAGAAATTATTCTTGAAATTCAAGAAAAAGCTCAACAGGCAGTGGTTACTATGCAAAAAAGTACCCAAGAAGTGTCGCAAGGTGTTGTTGATGCCGAAGAATCTGGAAAAGCCTTTTATGGAATAGCTCAGCAGGTGCAATCGATATCTACTATAGTGAAAGGGGTAAAAGCAAGTCTCGATCGTGCAGGTGGATCGGCCCATCGCGTAGCTCAATCTACACAAGATATGCTCCATCAAAATGAGGTAATAGCTGATGAATCTCAAAGTATTTCGGCCGCTGTGGAGCAGCAATCAGCCTCCAGTCAAGAAATGGAGAATATCAGCGAAGCATTGGCTAGAATGTCCACACTATTAATAACTAAAGTGAAAGAGTTCAGCCTTTAGTATAATACTTTATTGCTTGCCAGATCGTTTGGAACGGTCTGGTTTTTTTATTGAAAATTATTTAAAGTATGGAAGTAATTGTGAATTAAATGTAGAATGTTTTCAAAATGTAAATTTTAAGACTCTGAAACCTTTCAACAAGTTTATAACCATCATTGCCAACTGGATTAGTAGAGTAGGTACCGTAGAGGTAAGAAAAAATAGTAAAGTTATGATTCATTTGAAAGCGTATGAAATGGATCTTAGTGAATAGAGATATCTACAGTTGGCTAGTATAGCTGCTTTATTGACTGGAATATGAATTATTCATGAATGGAGTTTAATAGTGGGTAAAGATGATTTGATAGGAGGAAGAAAAGTTGTCGAACGCTACAGGGATTATTTTCGCTAATAGCGGCTATGATAGCCTTCAAGGGCTTGCACAAGAAAGGCCGATAGCTGCTGTTCCCTTTGGAGGAAGATATCGGATTCTAGATTTCGCATTATCGAGCATGGTCAATTCTGGGTTAAGGACGATCGGATTAGTTACACCGCGCTATAATAGACCGCTTCTTGATCACTTAGGGGCTGGAAAGGATTGGTTTCTCGACCGGAAGGCCGGAGGGCTATTTATTTTGCCAGGAGTAATGCATGGTTTGGCAGGAAATCAGCATACGTTCTGTATTAAAGATTTACACTATAATACTGAGTACTTACAAAAGGATTTTGAAGAAAATGTCGTCATTAGTAGAGGTGATCAAATATTTAATGTTAATTTTCAGAATGCTTTAGAGTCTCACAACAATAATCAAGCAGACGTTACTTTGATTTATAAAGTAGGGGATAACTCTGGTGAGCCGATTTATGAGAGGTTATTTGAGATGGATAAAAATCAAAAAGTATATAGTATTAAAGAACAAACGGGTCTCGAAACGATAGAGTCCGGCTACCCCCGTTTTGTGAATATGTTCATAATACGTCGCGATCTATTGTTGAATATTGTCGAAAAATATGGTTCAGCTGGGTGTATGGACTTAATTGACATTTTAGCTGCAAATCTGGAAGTACTTAATATCTATGGAAGTCCAACAGATTCGTTGATTGGGTTAATTAGCACAGTTAATGATTATTTCCATAGAAGTATGGATCTATTAGACTTGGCAGTCCGAGAAAAATTATGGCTGGGTAAAGATCAAATCCATACAAAAATTGTGGATAATCCCCCTACTCGCTATACTGCACAGGCCAAAGTCAGTAATTCATTGATTGCTAGTGGATGCACTATAGATGGAGAAGTGCTAAACTCAATTGTTTTTCGAGGTGTAATTGTAGAACGAGGATGCCAGATAAATAATAGCATTATCCTGCCTAATTGCCATATTTATGAGAATGCTCAAACGGAATTAACCATTCTTGATAAATTTGTAAAAGTAAATGCAGGAAATATTCTCAAAGGGAGCTTGAATAATCCCTTGGTTGTTATTAAGAGTACGGTGATCTAGCACAAAGAAAGTGAAAAAGTTGAAAAAGGATAATCTGCTAGAGTATATTTGATCTACTGAGCGATCACCCTTCGTGCTCCCAAATAGCGAGCAGCCCAATAAGGATGGTCTAGACTATCATAGGCTACGCCATAATCTGAATCATCAAGCATCATACGATTTCCGACATAAATACCAATGTGAGAGGCACCAGGTGCATAGGTAGAGAAAAAAACTAAGTCCCCAGGTTTAAGATCAGCTTCCGCAACGCTCTGACCTTCTTGATATTGATCCCAGGTAACACGGTTAAGGTTAACCCCAAAGTGAGAATAAACATACTGTACTAATCCGGAACAATCAAATCCTGGGTTCGGGGTTGTTCCTCCCCAAACGTAGGGCGATCCTAAAAAACTTTCGGCGAACGCTAGAAGTTGTCCGATGGTTCCGTTAGATTTAACCGGTGCTGTAAGCTTTCCAATGACTTGGTCTGCTTTCTCTGATGCAGCTTGTTCTTGTTTCGACTTTTCTTGGGCGGCTAAAGCTGCTTCCCTTTCTTGAGCAGCAATAAGATGCTGCGTATCATCAATATTTTTCTGAACTTGTCTTTGGGCGATCAAAGTTTGTTGCTCTGCAGTACTCAAAGTAGTAATTAAGTCTTTTTGTTTTGTCAGAGCTAAATTAAGGTTGTCCATCATTTGCTGTTTAGACTGAACAGTTTGGGCTAATAGTGCAGTAGCCGTCTGATCCGCTTGCAAAGTTTTTTGAAGTTCCTTTGCTTGAATATTGATTTGATCTCCTAAATTTTTGTAGGAATCAACAATTGATCCAGAGTAGGTAATTCTGGTTAATAGGTCATCTAAGGTTTTTGAACTGAGTAACCAGCTTAATTGATTCAAATAAGTCGAGTCGCCTTGTTCATATTCAGTCCTTAAGTAGTCACCCAAGGTTTGTATTTCTTGTTGTCTTACAGCTATTAATTTTTCTTCTTGACCTTTAAGATCCAGAATGTCAGTTTGGTGTTGTCGGATTAATACGTTGTCCTGTTCTACCGTGGCTTGCAAAAGATTGATTGATGTTTGGATGGATTGAGCTTGTTGAACCGACGCGCTTTCCTTTTGAGTTTGTGAAACTGCCTGCTGTTTTAGAGTGCTTAATTGACTCTGATAACCATGAAGATTGTTTTGGAGATTGACAGCATACACGGGCTTAACGTATGTACAAATTAAAAAAATAACAAGCAGAGACAATAAAGAGTAGGGCAGTTTAGTCATGAATACTTTCCTCAAACTTTCATGTCTTAATAAATGGGACCCGTTTTTCCAGATTCAACAACTTTATCAATAACCGCATTTATATTACTTCTCTATATACTTCTCCCTTAATGGAGTAAATCCTGTCTGCTTCCAACTAAAAAGGTTTTAGTGATGAATTATACCGCGCCAAAAGGCTGTTGATACGCTATTGTATCGGCAGCCTTTTAAGGCATATGAAAGAAAATAACAAGTCAAAGATTAGGATCATTATTCGCATTTGTTTGGATTTCACTTTCTTCTGTAGGATAAGGGATATAGTATGAATATGGAGTTGAGTAGGGATCAATACTAGCTAAATATGAAATGATTTTAGGAAATATTGTTTTTAATAACATTCTATCACCTCTTCATAGTATTTGTCATATTATAATGTTTACTATAATAACAAAACTATGCAGAAAGAAGCATTTGATTTTAACGACGCTTATGAGGTACTGGCAAGAAGATAAGGAGAACAGTTTGTAAGGAGCTTGTTTTAAGGGTTGGGTTATGTTTTGCTTGCGATTACTATTGTAAAATAAATTTTGATAACCTATACTTATGTATAACAGTAACAGGATGTCATGCTATTAATGTAAATTGGACAATCATTTGACTATTGTTGAAAAACGGATCTTATATTTAGAAAATTGAAATATAAGATCCGTTTTAAAAGTCTATTTATAAAAGTTCGTAGGAGGTGACTAGCTTATTTATTCAAAAAAACGGATTGAAAAAGAAGTGCCCAAAAGGGAAAAAAATTTAATAGAACTTAGAAGGAGGAGTTAGAGTGAAAAAAAGGTTCCATCTTCGTTATCAAGCTTGGCTAGTAATTTCAAGCATGATCTTGGGCGTTCTACTGACAGGTTGTGGACAAGCTACCCCAGCACCTTCTGGGAACTCTGGAACTGCCAGCGGAGGTTCCAAGCTTAGTGTCAAAGTGGGCTATATCGATAGTTTATCGGGTCCAGCTGCAGCGTACGGTAAAAGTACGGAAGCGGGCATAAAGATCGCCATTGACGAAGTGGCTAAGGCTGGGGGACCTACGATTGATCTCGTCGAGCGGGACGACAATTTTAAACCCGATGTAGCGGAAGCTATGGCCAAAGAGCTAGTCATGAATCAAAATATTAATATCCTTGTTGGTACAGTTAACAGTGCAGGAGCATTAGCAGTCTCTAAGTTCGCCAAGGATAACAAAGTACTTTTTATTAATTCGGACTCGATGAGTGAAAAAATCACAGGCGCACAAGGGCATCGCTATGTGTTCAGTATCGTTGGCAATACAGCAATGATTGGCAAGGCAGGTGCCTATCAAATGTCTAAGATGCCTTATAAACGTTATTGGCTGGCTGGTAGCGATTATGAATTTGGTCATTCTGTCGTCAATTCAGTTTGGACAAACCTCCAACAATTGAAACCCGATGTACAAAAGATTGGCGAGTCCTGGTGGAAAGTGGGCGAGTCAGATTTCTCCTCTTATATCAACGCGATCCGCGCTGCAAAACCTGATGCTGTTTATGTCGGATCGGGCGGAGGGGATACGGTGGCCTTATTGAAAGCTATTAAACAATCCGGCTTGAATACCGAGTTGCCGATCTTCATTCACAACTCTACAGACTTCGATAGCCTCCGTCCGTTGGGACAAGACGCTCCAGAAGGAATTTACGGAACGACGTTTTATCGTTACGACTTCCCAGATAACCCAACTTCTAAAGCGTTTGCCGAAACCTATAAAAAGGCTACCGGTAATTATCCCGGTTTTGCAGGCCTGAACGGCTATTTAACGATTAAATTTTTAGCTGCGGCGATTGAGAAATCCAAAAGCACGGACAATGAGAAAGTTATTGACGCTCTGGAAGGACTGTCGCTAGATACTCCGGCAGGAAAAGGTACGATCCGTAAGGAAGACCATCAACTGATGTTGCCGATGGTATTTGGTAAAACCGTGAAATCCCCAACCGAACCTTATCTCATTACAACTGACAACGTTCTTATCCCAGCGGATCAAATCATGCCTTCAGTTGCAGATGTATTAAAAACCAGAACGAAATGAAGCGCTTAATTTAGTAACAACAAAATTCTACCGGACTCGTGGGCGGTCCCTTTGCGGTACCGCCCTTTGAATTTTCCGAAGTGGAGGGATGAGAATGGATGCCGGTGCCTTGAGCAGTCAACTGGTGCTCGGCTTGAGCCGGGGTATGCTATATTTTATTGTGGCTGCCGGCTTGACCTTAGTTTTTGGAGTACTGAGAATCATTAATTTTGCGCACGGTTCTTTTTACATGTTAGGAGCGTTCCTATCGTTTTCGGTCGCCGAAATGGTGGGTAAGCAGAATCCTGCAGGTTTCTGGTTAGCTTTGCTCGTGGCCCCTCTGATCGTGGCTGCCCTGAGTATCGTTATCGAGCGAGGGTTGATGCGCTTTGTATACGGTCAGGAGCATCTAATCCAAGTGTTACTCACCTATGCCCTGGTGCTTATCTTTGGAGATTTAGTGAAAATGATTTGGGGTACGGAATTTAAATCGGTGTCCGTTCCCAGCATTTTCATTGGCAATTTGTCCCTGGCCGGAATAATCATTCCTATCTATTATGTCTTCTTGCTGATCGTTGGGCCGCTGGTGGCCTTGGGTTTATGGATGTTTCTGCATCATACCGTGACGGGTAAAATCTGCCGGGCTACTGCTACCGATCGTCAAATGGTGGATGTCTTAGGTATCAATAGCACGCGGGTATTTGGGACTGTTTTTGCCTTGGGGGGTTGGCTGGCAGGTTTGGGCGGAGCTTTAATGGCACCCATGGTGAATATCGGTATGGGTATGGACACGAGCATGATCGTCTATGCCTTTTTGGTAGTAGTTGTTGGAGGGCTGGGTAATATTTGGGGCACCCTGATCAGCGCCCTGATTTTAGGCGTAGCTGAAGCCCTCGGTGTCTTATTCGTACCTGATCTTGCCATTGTTGTTCCCTATGTGGTGATTGGTATTCTACTGATTCTTCGGCCGTCAGGCCTACTAAAATCCGTCTGGTGAGGGAGGAGGGGAGCCAATGCAGCTCCGCCGCATGATCATACCATTAATCGTACTGGCAATTTTACTAGCACTACCACCTGTGTTGCCCCGCTACTACCTGTACCTATTGGCAAGTATTTTTGTGACAGCACTCCTCGCCACGAGCCTGAACTTTATTTTGGGTTATGGTGGACTTTTACAATTACATCACGCGGTATTTTTCGGAGTGGGAGCTTACACCTTTTCGATCCTTATGATAAAGACGTCACTCCCGTTTGGTTTAGCAGTGATAGCTGGCCCTGTTACCGCTACCGTCATTGCTTTCGTCATTGGTTGGTTTTGTGTGCGCTTACGCGGTCTTTATTTCGGAATGCTTACCTTGGCGCTCGGTCAACTGGTTTGGGCCATAATCTTTCGTTGGTCGGCCCTTACGGGCGGGGACGATGGTTTGCACGGGATTCCTGTCCCTGAAATTTTCAGTTCCTTGCAGGGCACTTACTATATTAGCTTGGGCGTTTTGACGGTTTGTTTGGGGGTCCTTTACCTGATCCTGAAATCTCCCTTTGGACTTATCCTTTTAGCCACTCGGGATAACCCTGAGCGTTGCGAAAGTGTGGGGATCAATATTCGTCGCCATCGTTTGGCAGCTTTTATGATCGCGGGGTTCTTTGCAGGAATCGCTGGGGTACTTTTTGTGCTCGTTGAAAAATCAGTTTCCCCGTCTATCCTTACTTGGGGGAAATCGGCTGAGATTATGATCATGTGCCTGCTTGGAGGATTGAATACCTTTTTTGGCCCAACCCTGGGAGCAGCGGTTATTGTGTTTTTATCGATGAAAGTTGGAGCATATACGGAGTATTGGCTGCTTGTTCTGGGAATAATCCTCTTGGTTTTAGTCTTAGTATTACCCCAAGGGATCTTGGGCTTCTGGGAAGAAAAATTTATCAGACCTCAGGCGGACAAGGAGGGGTTGAGAAAGAATGTTACAGATTGAACACGTTGCCAAATCTTTTTCCGGTTTCATGGCTATCACTAATGCCAATTTAACCGTGCCCAAGGGGCAGGTAGTAGCAGTGATCGGTCCTAACGGGGCGGGCAAGAGCACTCTCTTCAACTTGATTACCGGTCATTTGCACCCCGACAAAGGTCTTATTACGTTTAAGGGAGAAGAAATTGGCGAACTTTCCCCCCACGACATCTGCCTCAAAGGCATAGCCCGTTCCTTCCAGCTAATTAATATATTTCCTCGCCTGACTACGTTTGAAAATGTCCAAGTCGCCGTCTTAGCCCGCAATCGTAAAACGAATAAATTGTTCACCCCAGTTCGTAAACTGCTTATCGAAGAAACAGATTCAGTTTTGGAGAAATTGGGCCTTATACCTTACCGTGAGCGGTTATGCAGTTCGCTTTCCTATGGAGATCAGAAAGTCTTAGAGTTAGCCATCGCTTTAGGTAGTCAGCCAGAAATCCTCCTGTTAGATGAGCCAACAGCGGGCATGTCTCCTGAGGAAACACGCACGATTGTCAAGCTGATTAAGAATTTGTCTCAAAATGAGGGCTTAAGTATTTTGCTCACTGAACACGATATGGAACTGGTATTTGACGTGGCTCAACGTCTGATGGTCTTACATCAAGGGCAGACAATCGCCGAGGGATCACCGAATGAGGTGCGCCGGGATAAGGCAGTGCAAAATGCTTATTTAGGGGAGACAGGCTAATGCTGGAGGTTAAGGATATTCATACGTATTACAACCTGAGCCACGTTTTGTTTGGGGTGTCCATCCGAGTCGAAAAAGGGGAGGCCGTCTGCCTGTTGGGACGTAATGGAGTGGGAAAAACCACGACTTTAAAGAGTATTGTGGGGCTTACTCCGCCTAAGCACGGACAAATCCTTTACCAAGGACAGGATATCACGAAGTTACCTACACGCCGTATGGTAAGTAGAGGTATTCGCTTTGTGCCTGACGACCGGCGGATTTTCGCCGACTTAACGGTACGAGAAAACTTGGAGGTAGCCCAAGCTGGCGTGCCCAAGCGAGGGACTTGGACCTTAGAGCGGGTATATGAGTTGTTTCCGGTACTCGAAAAATTTGGGGACAGGCGTGGTGGTTACCTTAGTGGCGGCGAACAGCAAATGTTGAGTATTGCCCGAGCTATGTTAGGGGACCCGGAACTTCTCATTTTGGACGAGCCCACAGAAGGTTTAGCGCCGCTGATCGTCCGGGAGTTAGAGGATCAGATATTAAAGCTTAAAGCAACTGGCATTGCCATTTTACTCGCGGAGCAAAATCTTAAATCCGCTCTGCGCATAGCGGATCGCTGTTACATTTTAGAAAAAGGCCAGGTTTGTTACGAAGGGACAGTTGCGGATTTGCTACAAAACGAAGAAGTACGTACCAAATATCTGTTGGCGTAGGAGGTCGAGTAATTGAAACCTGAGGTCCTTAAACTACTTACTGCAATAGTCGGGAAAGACAACATCTATACATCACTTGAGGATCTTTATTGTTATACCTACGATGCTTCCTTTGTTAAGGCGGATATTAAGAAGGATCTAGCGGGAGTTGCTGTGTATCCAGGAAGTACTGCAGAAGTAGCGCAGATTCTTAAGCTGGCAAATATGGAGAAGATTCCAGTCGTTCCCCGGGGAGCTGGGAGCAATGTGAGCGGAGGGAGTATCTCAATAGGGGATTGTATCGTTCTAGTTTTGAAGAGAATGAACAGAATACTAGAACTTGACAGAAAGAATCTGATTGCTATCGTGGAACCTGGGGTAATTACAGGTCAATTGCAAAGCGAAGTTGAGCGAGTTGGTCTCTTTTATCCTCCTGATCCTGCCAGCCTAGCTTTTTCAACGATGGGTGGAAATGTGGCGGAATGTGCTGGGGGACCGCGCGGTGTTAAATACGGTGTGACCCGGGACTATGTTATCGGGCTGGAGGTTGTACTTCCGACCGGAGAAATCATTAATACAGGCGGAAGAACGATCAAAAATGTAACCGGTTATGATATGACCAAGCTCTTTACTGGTTCTGAGGGTACGTTAGGGGTTATTACCAAGATCATTGTTAAACTTATTCCTTTACCTGATGCGAAGAGCACTATGATGGCGGTTTTTCCTGAGATCGATCAAGCCTGTGAAACGGTATCTGAGATCATTGCCGGGGGATTGGTTCCTTGTTCACTCGAACTATTAGATAATATTTATATTAGAAACATTGAGGAATACGCCAAAGTCGGATTACCCACAGAAGCCGGCGCCGTACTCTTGATCGAAGTTGATGGGGATTCGGAAGTTCTAGCTAAGCAAATCGGGCAGATAGAACAGATCTGCCAGCGCCAAGGGGCTGTCCAGATTCGGATTGCCAAGACGAAAGCAGAAGCAGAAGAATTATGGCGTGCGCGTCGCTCGGCCTTTGCTGCAGTGTCCAGGGTAAGACCAACGATTATCGGAGAGGATGCGACCGTTCCGAGGAGTAGTATTCCTGCGGCTGTGAGACGAATTCAGGAAATTGCGGCTAAATATAACATTATCATCGCCATACTTGGACACGCCGGAGATGGGAACTTACATGCTACGATCCTGACCGATGAAAGGGACCGTGAGGAGATGAGACGGGTCGAACAAGCGATCGAGGAGATCTTTGCAGCGACAGTGGAACTGGGTGGTTCCTTAAGTGGGGAACATGGGATTGGTCGGGCAAAATCCAAGTTTATCACTTTACAGATCGGGGAGGTTGGACTGGAAGTTCAGCACCGAATTAAACTAGCGCTTGACCCTAACAACATTTTAAACCCCGGCGTAATGTTTGGAGTGTGATGGGATGGAACGTTCATTTGCATCTTGGGAGAAAGAGGTCATCCGTTGTATTCGGTGTGGTGCCTGTCAAAATGTTTGTCCCGTATTTAAAGAACTCCAGGCAGAATCTACGGTTGCGCGCGGAAGAGTTAAGCTGATTCTCGGAATCATTAATCAAGACTTAGATATAACCTCAGGCTTCATCGATAAAATGTCCTTGTGTTTGATGTGCAAAGCCTGTGTTCCCAACTGTCCGAGTGGTGTGCAAGTCGACAAACTAGTCGAAGCAGCCCGCAAAGAAATCGTCGAGCAGAAAGGACTATCTCCTCTAAAGGGAATGATCTTCCGGTTCGTTTTGAAAAACCGGAGGGTGTTTAATACTGGCATGCGGACGGGACGGCTTTTTCAAGGGCTACTTTTCCGCAAAGGACCTAGTGGCCAAGGCATGTTACCCAGAATGACACTGGGAATTGACAAGAGAAGACTTCTTTCTCCACTTGCCTCAAAACCGTTTAAGTCGCTGTATCCAGAAATCATTAAAGTACCCAACGCTAAAATGAGAGTAGCCTTTTTCACAGGGTGTATGATCAACTACATTTATACAGATACAGGCACGGCTGTGATTAACGTACTCAAACAAAATGGTGTGGAGGTCGTAATTCCTGCTCTCCAAAACTGTTGTGGGGCCCCCGTCCGGATTAATGGGGACTATAAAACGGCTCAAGAGATGGCCAGAGCCAATATCGACGTACTCTTAAAGGAAGAGGTCAATGCGGTCGTTGTTGCCTGTGGTACTTGCGGCTTAACGTTGAAGGAAGAGTATGCTGAGTTACTGGCTGAGGATCAAACTTATGCCGACAAGGCGAAGCAGCTTGGGTCTAAGGTCAAAGATTTCACAGAATTAGTCGTTGACTTGGAGGGATTTCAGGATAAAATGGGTAGTTTGCCTTTGAAAGTTACTTATCATGATCCTTGTCACCTCGTGAGGGGTTTAAAGGTCAAGGACCAACCCAGACAGATTATCAAAAGCATTCCAGGAGTGGCTTTCCAGGAAATGAATAAACCAGACACCTGTTGTGGTAGTGGCGGATCATTTAGCTTATATCATTATGAACTTTCGACCAAAATTAATGATAATAAAGTCAACGATATTGACCAAACTGGCGCTGAGGTATTAGTAACCGGGTGTTCTGCTTGTCGAATGCATCTCATAGACGGTCTAAATCGTCAGAACCTTGCAGTGAAGGTGATGCATACAGCCCAATTGTTGGACATGGCCTATAGAGCAAAGGTTCATCCGATTGAGAAAGTCTGATAATAAGGGAGAGTAAGCATGGCTAAATTTGAACTTTCCTATGGTAAAGAAATGTTGTCTTTTGAACTTCCGTCCTCTGTCAAAGTTCAGGAGATTAAAGCCAAAGCGAGCCAGCCGATTCTGAATATAGAACAGGCGATTCGCCAAGCTGTTACTCATCCGCTCGGAACAGCCCCACTAACAAAGATAGTAAAACCTAGAGACAAAGTAGTTATTGTGGTGAGTGACATTACACGTCTTTGGGTAAGGACAGATATTCTTTTGCCGGTCTTACTGGATGTTTTAAATGAGGCAGGGGTATCAGATCTCGACATCTCTATTGTCACGGCAACTGGGGATCACCGCTTGCAGACATTTGAAGAACACACTGCAATTTGCGGCTCTGCAGTCGTGGCGAGGGTTCCCATTTATGATCATGAGTGCCATGACCCAGATTTAGTTGATTTAGGGGTCTCTTCACAGGGTACTCCCATAATTGTAAATCGTCGGGTATGGGAAGCAGACAAAGTGATTCTGACGGGAGGAATTGCCTATCATTTGCTTGCAGGATTTGGTGGCGGACGAAAGTCGATTGCGCCTGGAGTCTGTGGTTATGAAATGATTCAGAAAAATCATGCTTTAGCACTTAATGGTGGAGGGCCTTCAGGACTCAATCCTAACATAGAATCCGGAAAAATGGAGGGTAATCCGGTTGCTGAGGATATGTTAGAAATCGCACAATTAGTAGGCGTAGATTTCATACTCAACGTAGTGGTCAACGAAAAGAAAGAATTCGTCTATCTTGCAGCGGGAGAATTAGAACAGGCCCATAAAGCAGGTTGTCGAGTTACTGAAGAAATTTATGGGATAGAAATAGAAAAAAGAGCGGACCTAGTTATCGTGTCGAGTGGTGGGTACCCTAAAGATATACAACTTTACCAATCGATTAAGGCTCTTGATAATTCTGCTTATGCAGTACGAGAAGGAGGAGTTATTATCCTCGTGAGTGAATGCTCTGAAGGGATAGGGTCTCAGCCTTTTTATGACTTTTTTCAGCATGGTGAGGTTGAGGACATGAATGCCAAGCTACATACTGATTTTACGATGCCAGGGTTTATTAGCTTGAGGACGGCAAGCATCTGTAGAAAATCACCGGTTATTTTGATCAGCGCTTTACCAGATGATGTAGTTAGAAGCGTTAAGATGATTCCTGCTCACTCACCCGCAGAGGCTTTGCAGATAGCCGGTCATATTATCGAGCAACCACCGGAAACTGTCTACTTGATGCCTCAAGGTGGAAGTACTTTCCCCATCTTAGGGTAAAACAATACGAGGTATAGTGTTGGATTCATGGGTAAGGGTAAAGGGTTAGAAACTTTCACGTTACAAAACAACAACGATCACTATTATGTGTGATCGTTGTTGTTTTTCGTTAATTTCATCTTGTTTTCTCAAGGTTTATGCACGGAGTCAGACAACCCTGAGTACAATAAATTAGCAAGTGAACTACCATCAGAAGTCCAATGTCACACAGAACAAATGAAATGAGGTAGAGAACATGGGCAAAAGAGCCTATAAACTTAAGCCTGACACTAAAGACCTACGGGATAGAGTTTTCAGGTCTACTCAATTTAAAACGATAACCGTTTTACCAAAAAATATAGACCTCCGGTTCGGCTGTTCTCCAGTAGTTGACCAAGGAGAGTTGGGAAGTTGCACTGCGAATGCTATTGCTAGCGGATTACGTGAATATTGGGAAAACTCTTCAGGAAAACTTACTATGCTTAGTCGTTTATGGCTGTATTGGGAAGAACGTAATACAGAAGGCACTGTAAATGAAGACGCTGGTGCTTCTATTAGGGATGGCATGAAAATCCTTCAAAAAATAGGTTGTGCTCCAGAAGCCGATTGGCCTTACGATGTTACAAAGTTTACTCAAACACCACCCTCAAAGGCTAACTTGGATGCCCCACAGTTTAAAATTACGGAATACCACAGGGTAACAAATTTAACCTTGTTAAAGATAGCTCTATCAGAAGGTTATCCATTAGTTATCGGTATAAAGGTATATGAGAGTTTTGAGTCCGACCAAGTAGCACAGACTGGAATTGTGCCACTTCCGAAGCAAGGAGAACAATTCTTAGGGGGCCACGCCGTCTTAGCTGTTGGTTACAAAGATGATGCGAAGATACAAGGCCAAGGCGTTGTGATTTGTCGAAATTCGTGGGGTGAAAACTGGGGGGATAAAGGATACTTCTATCTTCCATATAGTTACTTTAAT
>Ga0209415_10000373_pt1 | contig 81678 bp, 61 predicted proteins | sample PeaSoiSIISIP2007_FD_187696 | JGI IMG/M metagenome (GOLD analysis project Ga0209415, IMG submission 187696) | Peat soil microbial communities from Weissenstadt, Germany - SII-SIP-2007 (SPAdes) (version 2) | ecosystem: Environmental > Terrestrial > Soil > Wetlands > Peat | place: Germany... | reverse complement strand
AATAATGGAAAGAAGAGAACGGCGGTTAGGAAGAAAGGGGCATAATGGAGGCGAGCAATGAACGGACCCTTCCTTTCGTTATTACCGACAGCTTTAAGATCGCTATCTCGAACATGGTATACATGCTACTTGGGCCACCGTCCATTGACATCACCTCCTTTTGCTATTGGATTTGCAATCGTTTGATTACTGAAGGGCTTATATCAAAATAACAATGCGATGTCAACAGAATTCGACCGAATTATGAATAAACCGGTGTGTTCTGCCCGCCTTTGCGAAATTGATCTATCTCATATATATTTCGACTATCGGCACAGTGCTTAGGACAACTTTTAAATCTTTTATTAACATGTACCGTAAAACCCCGTCTCTTCAGAGCTCCCGAGCACTCTCATGACTATCGGCTATGGACACTGTAAATGTGTCTTCAATCGCCAGCCGCAGAGATTCAGCGAAGTTCCGCTCATCATCAACAATCAGAGCGTCGATTTATCGGCTATGTCGGTCATACCCTATCATATTCATGGAATGTCGGTCGTGTTCATCTTCTTGGCGTTCATTAGAGAAATTTAAAAAATATGTCTTTATTTTTTTGGCCCGTGATTCGCCTAACCCTCATCCAGCAGTTCCTGCTCTGCCCATCGCGGGTTCAGCTGCAAACACAAATAGATCGTATGCCCCGCCACGAGCCTGCCGCCTTCCCATCTTCTGGCGACAATTTCTGTGCCCACTTTTTCACCATGGAATCAATATTGTGAATGAATGATTGATCGATTTCGCGAGGTCCCGAGTGTTCAAGTCGGGCATTATCGACATCAGGAAGAGCAAGACCCGAAAATTCCAGCATGATATTGGAATTCAGCAGCATGACATCGATGACCCGGATTGCCTCTTCCTCTTTTTTTAACCGTTGTCTTAATGGCTGCTGTCTTTGACATGAGTTTTCTGCCTGTGCTTTTGACTATCGGTATTTTTATTCGCCCTGATAGACCTCTTCCCCAACCAGACCGCTGATTTTTTCAGAAACCGCGCAGTCATCAAGAAAAACGGCATCGGGTCTTTCCAGCTGAACCATGCGCCTTCTTCCACCCCTTTGAACGACCGGAGCCAATCGCCAATCCCCAGCGAGCCTTCCTGGTAATAGTGGAGCGATGACACGATGTCGTAATCCTCGATCACCCATTTTCGCCCTTCTCGCGGGGGACGCTTCAGTACCTGCTGTCCGATCAAGTCTTTGTATAAGGCCCTGACAACATCCATGCCGTCCTCTGCGACAAACAGCCTGAACGCCTGCCCCACGCGGGGATTGATGTCGAGGACCTTATACTTCCCGTTGCGGGGATCGAGCCGGTACCCGATGTCGAGTATACCCTTGTAGCCAACGGTCTTCATGAACGCGGTCGTAATGTCTGCCACCTCCTGGTTCCATTTACAGATGCCGAGCGAAGCGCAACCCACATGGACGGGAAACTGGCGGATCTTGTGGCCGGTAAAGCCGGCAAGACACTCCGATTGTTCGTTAAAGTACCCGTTAAAAATGTAAATTTGGTCGTCTCTCCCCGGGATATACTCCTGGATCATGAGGTTCGGCTGGTCGGGGTCCTCCAGTTCTTTATACGCCTCGACCAGCTCTTCCTTTGTATGCACGATCATCATTTTCACACCGGTCCTGGCTTGGAGGCGGTTTCCCAGGATCCCCTTCAGCATCACAGGAAACGCCCCACCGTCGGCATACTCGTGCACATCCCGGAGTGTGCGGGGGAATACCGTGAATGCGGTGGGTACCCCGTGCCTGGTCGCGAGTTCGTACATGCCCTCTTTGCTCATGAGCTCTTTCACGAGCCGGAGATCGTTGCGGGGAAAAAGGAAATACTTGCTCAGTTCATCGGCATATTCAGCGACAAAGACCGACAGTTCGTCGGACGTCGGGATGAGGATCGCTTTTTCCCCCAGCTGTTTCCCGATGCGAATGACGAAATCCAGATATTCCTGCGGGCGTTGTTCATCCAGTGCTTTGACGTATTTCCCCCGGCAATAACGGGAGGCAAACGCGGGTGCGTTTTTATCATCATCCACGCCGTACAGAGTCACCCCGAGACTTCCCAGGCTCCTCATGATCGCCAGGGCACCGATCTGGCAATTAAGGATGAGAACGGGCGTCTTATTTTTGTTGCCCATGAAAACCACCTTGATGGAAAATCGTCAAATTGATTGAATAATAAATTAAACAACAGGTTCGGAAACTCATATAAGATTCTTGCTCTACTTTGTTATCAGAGCAAGCTATATGCCACTTCTATAATGATGTTTTTTTTACATGTCAATTTACGAAAAATAACGAGAGTGCAAAAATCGTATACGAGGACTGCGTAGTCAAAGCACATATGGTTAAAAAAAGGCTTTAAAAATTATTTTTTGGAGAATTCAATCGCCCCTGTAGGGCGAGGAGGCATATAAGGCAAATATTCAGCCAGATACCTTGGAATGGGACTAACTTCCCTGAATTACTACCTGTGTTATACTTAAATATAGCATTACAACCGCCAAATTGAGGAGCCAGGAATATGGCAGAGCCCATAAGGATTCCTCCAGAAGAAGCAAGAATAAAAGTGCAATCCGGTCTAGCCATCCTTGTTTGCGCTTATGAGGACGAGGAAAAGTTCAGGAATGCGCATCTTGAAGGTGCCATCTCGTTAAATGACTTCAGAAGTAAGATCAACTTTTTTTCAAAAGAACAGGAAATTATTTTCTACTGCGCTTGAGCAAAAGAGGCGAGTGCCGCCGGTCGGGCGGCAGAGTACCTGGAGAAGGGGTTTCAGAATATCAGCGTTCTCGGCGGCGGGGTAGAGGGTTGGAAAAAAGCGGGATTCCCCATGGGGAAGGCGGATGGCCATTCTGAGGAGGAATAAGATGAAAAGGTTCATGGCAGCACTTCTCTTTGCGTCAGTCTGGTTCAATACTCCTGCTTATGCTGAGGATTTGGTCCGGTTGGGAAACCTCAAGTTCGCCCATTACGGAGCCGTATCATACATGAAGGAAATTGCACCGAAGTATCATCTCAGGATAGAGGAGCGTGTTTTCCCCAAGGGGATCGATATCATACCGGCGATCATCGCCGGGGATATTGATATCGCCGCGAGTGCCATCGACGGCGCGATTGCAGCCCGAGCTGCAGGCGTGCCGATCTATGTTGTGGCGGGGTTCGCCCGGGGAGGCGCGCGGATCGTCGGCCGCTCGGACATGAAATGGCATTCAATCGCCGACCTCAGGGGAAAGAAGGTTGGGGTGCCCCGTGGCGGTGCACAGGAACTAGTCCTACTGGCCGAATTGGGGAAATACAATCTGACCTATTCGGAGAACCCGGGTAAGGACGTTCAGATCGTGTACTTGGCCTATGCCGACCTCAACGAAGCACTCCTTTCCCGGAACGTAGATGCTATAAGCCAGTCGGAACCCCAGTCTTCGCAAGCAATCAGCAAGGGCTATGGCGTGGAGATCGTTAAACCCTATGACACCCCTCTCGGGGAGCCGGTGCGGACCCTGATCATGACCGAAAAGATGTACAACACACAGCGTGATGTTGCAGAACGGGTCATGAAGTGCTTCGTTGAAGCAACAAAATATTTTATCGAACATCCGGATGTGGCGGAGCAATATGTGCGGGAAAAAATGTTCAAGGGCCAGCTCTCGAGCGAGGACTACCGTCAGGCAATCGAAAACTCGCCGTTTACCTACGACGTTACTCTTGAGCAGGTACAGGTCTCGACGGACATGATGGTCAAGTACGGGATCGCGAAAATGACTAAACCGCCCGTTGCAAAGGATTATGTCAGACTCGACATGCTCGAGAAAGCTAAGAAGGAGCTTAATGCCAGGTAAACGTGTGCGTTCCGCAGTAAAACTCATCGGGCAGATCATTCGGTCGACCGTCATTCCGGTGAGTCTGCTTGTCGCTTGGGAGCTGCTGTCCCGGAAGCAGGTGTTCAACCCCCAAGCTCTTCCTGCTCCAACCCAGGTGTTCTTGAGATTGATTGCATACGCTCGTCCTCTTGAGCCCTTCGATCCAACACAGATGAGCTATTTTGCTTGGATTTTTTCGGGCGAGCTTCCCCATGACCTGTTAGCGACCTTCCTCCGGGTGCTCGTTGGCTTCCTCATCGGCGCAACCCTCGCATTGCCCCTTGGACTTCTCATGGGGAACTTCGAAAGGATCCATCTTCTTTTCAATCCACTCATACAGATATTGAGACCGATTCCTCCCATTGCCTACGTTCCCCTCTCAATTCTCTGGTTCGGGTTGGGGAACCCGCCGGCCTACTTTCTTATCAGCCTCGGTGCATTCTTTCCCGTGCTCATGAACACGATATCCGGAGTCCGGAACGTTGATGCGATCTATATCCGCGCTGCACGGAACCTTGGGGCCGGAAAAACAACCCTGTTCGTCCGGGTCATCATCCCCGCTTCCTTGCCTCATATTCTGACCGGCCTGCGTGTAGGGATCGGCGTAGCCTTTATCTGCGTGATCGTGGCCGAAATGATAGCCGTGAATAACGGCCTGGGCTATAGGATCATCGAGGCCCGAGAATATTTCTGGTCAGACAAGATCATTGCAGGGATGATCACTATCGGCCTGCTGGGTTTGGCCATAGATACTGTCATGAGTAAGATCAACAACTATCTGCTCCGCTGGCGTCAAGAAATTGAAACGGACTAACAGTACATGTCTACGGGATCAACGGGAAGAATGAGCGCTGCGAACGAGCCCATCGTCAGGATTGAGCGGGTCAACAAGGTCTTCCGTTCCGACGGCCGGGAAATCGTGGCGCTGAAGGATTTCAGCCTCGATATCCACCGAGGTGAGTTCATCTGCATCCTCGGACCATCTGGGTGCGGCAAGTCTACGCTTTTAAACGCCATTGCCGGGTTCTCACTCCCTACGTCAGGTATACTGATCGCCAATAACAAAGAGGTCGCGTCACCCGGGCCGGACCGGGCCATGGTCTTTCAGGAGTATGCCTTGTTTCCCTGGATGACCGTGGCCGAGAATGTGGCTTTCGGGTTGGAGATCAAGGGCTTGCCGAAAGCTGTTATCCAGTCAAAGGTTAATACCCTCTTGGATAAGCTACAGCTCTCCGATTTCCGGGACCGGTTTCCCAAAGACCTGTCGGGCGGTATGCGTCAGCGGGTGGCCATCGCTCGAGCCCTCGCACTCGATTCACCGATGATGCTGATGGATGAGCCGTTCGGCGCACTGGATGCCCTAACCCGCAGCACCCTGCAGGATGAACTCCGCCGCATCTGGATGGAATTCAAAAAGACTATCATCTTCGTCACCCACAGCATCCAGGAATCTATCTACCTTGCCGATCGCGTGGTCGTTATGACCTATCGTCCGGGGACGGTGAAAAAGGTCGTAACAGTGGGCTTCCCTCATCCACGAGATATGACCTCACCGTGGTTCATCACTCTTCAGCAGCAAATTACTGATATGGTTATGGAAGAGCAGATGCGTTCCCAGAAAGCCGAAACCGCCATTGCCCCGTCAGATTAGGGTAGCTAGAGATTTGCCATTGTCCTATTTTCATCCCGGTGTTCGGCGTTTTCGTACAAATGGGTTTGAACGGTTAGTGCTCAACTTGAAGTAAACGAAAGATCGGCTGAGATGTTCGTAAACCTATAACCTATGAATGGTTATAGTGAATACTGCTTGAGCTTGTAATGCAATTGACGGACTGATATGCCCAGGATATTCGCTGCTTCAGTCTTGTTGCCAGTGGTTTCGGCCAAAGCCCTCTTGATGTATCGCTTCTCGATCTCCTCGATCGCTTCGTGGAGCGAGCCGGAAATGGCTTCAGCCGCCCGTTCTTCTTCCTTCTGCTGCGAGAGGGGGCCGAGGATTAAATCGGCGGAATCAATAATGTCCTTTCGCGCAGTCGCTACCGCACGATGGATGCACCATTTCAACTCTCTGATGTTGCCTGGCCAATCATACCGATCCAAAATTGTCATGGCCTGCGCGGAAATATCCTTCACATCTTTGCTGTAAGCAAAATTGGCTTCTTTCAGAAACGCCACAGTAAGAAGCGGGATATCTTCTCTGCGGTCCTGCAAACGGGGGAGTTCGAAAATCATGCCGTTTATTCGATAATAGAGATCCCGTCGGAACCTATGCGCTGGATTACTCAAGTCCCTGTTCGTTGCCGTTATGAGCCGGAACCGGGCCTTGCGCTCATGGGTATCGCCGAGCTTGAAATATACGCCAGATTCGAGGACACGCAGCAGTTTTGCCTGGGTCTCATCTGACAGCTCTCCGATTTCATCAAGCAAAAGCGTCCCGCCCTCTGCTTTTTCGATGAAGCCTTCCTTTGAGGCTGCCGCGCCGGAAAAAGCTCCTTTTACATATCCAAAGAGCTCACTTTCAAAAATGTCTTTGGGCATGGTTGCGCAGCTAATCGTCACCAATTCTCCCATAAGACCGGATAATTGATGAATCCACTGCGCCAGCTTCTCTTTCCCCGTGCCCGTTTCCCCTTGAAGCAGGATTGGTATCGCAAGCGGCGCGACCATCGGCGCCCGTTCGAGGATCTCCTTCATCGGCCCTCTGCCCGCAGTAACAAAAGGGGGAACGATTTTTTTGATCTTAAGATCCAGGTCGTTGACTCTTTTGTGCAGAGTTCTGTTCTCTAGATAAAGACTCAGTTCCCGCTTCAGCTTATCAATATCGAGCGGTTTGGTGAAATAATCGACTGAGCCTTCTTTGAGCGCCTGGACTGCACTTTCCACCGTCGCGTGTGCGGTCATGACTATAACAACGGGCCTCCGCCCCGACTCTTTGAGTTCCCGAAGCAGTTCAATACCCTCGCCGTCTGGCAGTCGAACATCGAGCAGGATCGCATCGGGAATATTCTCCTTCAGGATTTCCCGAGCTTGCCTGAGGCTGTCGGCATCGGATACTTCATAAGCATCCTCAATTGCCAGCTTAAGCGACTCAGCAAAGTTCCGTTCATCATCGACGATCAGGACAGTGGGTTTATTGGTGCCTTTATTCACGCGTTCTTACTCGCCTTCCTGGAAGAGTAACCTTTACGCCCGCGCCTTTTTCTTTACGGTATAACGAGAGTGTGCCATCATGAGCCGTTATGATCTTTTTTGCGAGATACAACCCTAGTCCGCTCCCCCGTGACCGGCTGGTTACAAAGGGGCTCATAAGCTCATCGAGATCGGCAATTTCAGGATACCCCACCCCATTATCTTCGCAGGTAAAATCCACCACCGTTTCCGGGGCCGACTGCGCGATGCGGACGGCTACACGGACCTCGCTGGCACCTGCCTCCCGGCTGTTCCTGAAGATGTTCTGAAAGAACAAATCTAGATAAAATCGATCTCCACGGATTTCCTCGTTAACAGGCGGATTCGGGATTACGGTTAAATTATATCTGTTCGCAGCGGGAAACATCAGTGCTGGCACCGCCATCCATTCTTCATTACGCAGTTCGATATTCTTTCCATAGGCGAGAAGATTATCGATCAATTGCTGAGTTCGGTCGAGCTCTTCACGAACCAGTGTAACGAATCGTTCCGTAAATCGCTCGTCGGACAAGCGGGATGGCAGAACATGTATCAGGTTCGATATGGTTGAGAGAGGCGTTTTTAACTCATGAGCTAGTGCTGCCGACATGCGTCCCAGCAAAGCAAGTGCCTCGTGTTTTTCCAATGCCGTTCTGAGCTCTTCATGCTTCAATTCAAACTGCTGTTGGAGCGACCGGGTTCGTTTCTTATGCTCCACATAAACGAGAATGAACGTAAAAACAATGATCGTCGTGACAATACCGGAAATATAGTCTGGTATGTCCAGAATGGCGAGTTCGGATTTCAGGAATGCATTCTGGAGGTAAAAATCGAAGTCATAGCCCTTCACTCTTAGAGTAAACAGGAAGGACGTATCAGCTTCACTCTGAGGCGGCACGCCGGCACTGCGTTCCCGGGCTACGATTTTGTCTTCTATAACGTTGGCGGCATACTTTTTGATGTAAGCTCTTTCATCAGCAGCCGTAGCGTCTGGCGCAGAGTCCTTGAATGACGCGACAGCATTTCGGACGTTGTCCTCGATCGTTTGTCGTATTCTTTTTTCGACGGTGACATTTTCAATGCTGTCAGCAATGAGAGTAATGATGATGCCAAAGAACAGGGCGATGATGAGATAGGATACAATTTCAAATGTCTGTTTAAGCATACAGAGTTAGTGCACCATTAGTGTTAATTCAATAGAATGATTTCCTTAACATACCATTTCATACTATATGAGTCAATCTCAAGTGGAGTACGTAGAGTAATTCCTATCGCCCTGGAACGTGCCAATCGCTTTTTCGACTTGGCGTTTTTGTAATTGTTATCCTGTGCGCTTTTTTCGCTCGGTCACATAAGCCACGTGGTATTTCTCAGCATCGTGACTTTTGGGCGACTACTCGGCGCATCGCTCTTGACCCTAGGTGGTGCATTCTTTCTGGATGACCCTGGCAGGCATCAGCGTAGCACTTGTCCTCCTGTCGAAGCCCTATCGTGAAACAATAACGCGCTGGTTTCGCCAGACGGACCCGCAGTAGGAAAAAAATAGTTAGTTTTTACGCGCATTCCTGTTGCATTCGGGCCGCTGCTTGGTAAGAAGTAACTAAGAGCCAAATCTTGAGTCACCAATTTAAATCAATTTCGCAAAAGGTTCGGAAGGTTATCGAACTATTTCTGTTGTGCGGCAACTTGAGTTGATCGACTGTAGGAACCGTCGTGTTTTGACATCCTCCCCGGCCTGAAGGCCGAGGATTCCCGAATCAGGCTCTGCAACTGCCGAGAAAACAGTACGTTTTTTGGTTGCATTGCAACCAGCGCCTTATATCCCCGCCCTGAAAAGACGGGGTTTTACGGCGCTGAAGGATAAATTTTCTGCGACATGACCGATATGTCGGGTAAATTATCTCGTTTTGCCTCCTATCAGCCAGACAGGTACTATCACACCATGAGTGAGGACTGGGTTTTTTGTTCCTCCTCTGCAGCAACCTTTGAACCTTTCTCGATGTCGACACGCCAGAGTAAGACAATGCCAACGATAAAAAAAACAGCGATGGACAATATACTTGACCTGGGGCTGTGGGTGATTTGGCCCACTGCACCGTATAGAAATGGTCCGAGAATTCCTGCGAACTTTTCGCTCAATCCGTAAAGACCGAAAAACTCTCCCGACTTGGAAGGGGGTAAGAGACTTGCATAGATCGTTCTACTCAGTGCCTGTGTACCGCCTTGTACAGTGCCGACAAGCCATCCGATCATGAAGAATTCGGCTTTTGTTGTCAATAAAAAACCCCAGATTGGTATTATGATATATATGACCAGCCCGATTATGACAGCTCGCTTAGTATCAATTTTTTTGACAATGCCGGAAAGAAGAAAACGCCCGAGCGTCACAGAGAAAACCATACCTGCGATCTGATCAGCAGCAAGAATCAGGAAGGTGTGCGGGACGCTAATGGAACCGGCGCTCTTTGCGTACATTCCTGCAAACGGCAGCGTAACCGCCGTCCATAGAATCATAGACAAATACGCACTTCTCTGCGTGCATGCAGAATCGGGGATGCGGCCGAATAGAATCGCATATGGAAAAGCAACCATCTGAGTCATAAGCAGTGCTCCAATGAGTACTGCCATATCAAGGCCGAGAGCCGCACCATAGATCGTTGCAAGAAGGATGATCGCGCCTACTCCTTCCATGTAAAACCAGAATGCTATCAGCATTTTGAAAAGCTCGCTGTACCTTCTGATATCACGGACGGTTTTTACAATCTGGGCAAATGAGTCGCGCACCGGCGTCCTGCTTCTATTCCTCATCAGTGACCGTATCTTCGGTTCAGGGACGCTTATCACAAGGGGGATCATGAACCCGATCCACCATATCCCGACAGAAAGAAAAGCCACCCGCACGGCAAGTTCGTTGCTAATCCCTAGCCGATCGGCAAGCAGAAAGACACTTGTATTGATGGCAAGTAGGAGGCCCCCTCCGATATAGCCCATTGCATATCCAAGGCTTGATACACGGTTCATATCGTCGGGTTGCGCTATGTGCGGTAAGAGACTGCTGTTCAGTCCCAAGGCAATATTAAGTATGACCTGGGTGAAAAAGTATAGAACCAGTGCAGGCATCCACATGCCGGTTTTCAGCAGGAACATCGATGAAGCAAGTGTTCCGCCTGCAACGGTTATTCTTATGAGGATCCGTTTGCGTTGGTCGGTTATATCGGCGTAGGTACCTACAATCGGAGCAAGGATTGCTGCAACGAGAAGTGCAAAGGCAACAGTGAACGCAAATATGTTGGAGGCTAAATCCCGTGCCGAGGCTTTTATCGCCTCATCAGTCAGTCCGGTCCCTACTTTCATAAATACGGGAGTTGCTAGCGCCAGAAAATAGGGCGGGAAATAGGTTGTCGCAGTCGTTGTGATGTAGGCGTGATTAGCCCAGTCGTATAATGACCATGCCACTATCCGACGACGATATTCTTTTTCATCACGTTTATGAACATTTTGGTTATCTGAAGTCATTTTTGCTTATCTGCACGAATATTAATACCAGATGATGTCTGCGCGATTCAAAAGAAGCAACTACTGCAATAAAAGCTGCAATCGGTATTCTTCACTCCTCCGGCGATCCTGGCACGCCGATCAGTACCCGCGATCAATCAGGACGTGCTGTTGTTCGGCTACATATCCACCCTTGTGGGAAGAATAGTACAGATATAATAGAATGGCAAGGTCAAAAAGGCAGAAGGGGCAGCGATAAAGACGCTGCAGGAATGCGAGGCGCGAGCACCAACGCCAAAGTGGAAGCGATCCAGCCGATGATCCCGTTAGCACTGATGCATGCGCTGGAGACTATTGAGTTATGTCAGGTTAGCTTCAATGATTCAGTCCGTCCGAATTTTGCACGCTTTTACTAGTATCAACAATTTAACTTTTTTGCATCTTTGGTGTCACATTATTAAGTCACTTGGGGTCGAATAGTCGAATATAAGTTGCTCAAATATATGGCATAAACGTACGGGAGTTAAAAGAGGAGGGCTTCATGAAACGATATTGTTTATTTGCAGTAATTGGAGCGCTGTTCCTTGGACTATCAGTATTTTTATCCGCCTGTGGTAGTTCTGGTGGCGGGGGGACCGAGCAGCAGGGCGCGGTGAACATGTCCGTAACCGATGCTCCTGGAGATTTCGATCATGCGTTTATCACCGTGAAGGACGTTTGGTTCCACACCAGCGACGTAGCTGATCCCCGGGCGGCTGGCTGGCTTAAGTACCCGTTGGCAACGCCGTTGACCGTTGACCTTTTAACTCTGGCAAACGGGAATATGCAGTCCATCTGGAACAATATTCACTTGCCGGTCGGGACCTATCAACAGATCCGGATACTCTTGGAGCCCACCTATCCAACCAGCGCCAATCCCGCTCCCGCCGGACACACGTATTTTAATGAAGTTGTTAGCGGCGGATCCAACACTTATCCGCTTTACATCCCGGATGCCGAGCATGGCATCCAGCTGCTCGGCACATTTGCGGTCACCACCAGCGGCACGCTTAAACTTGCCATCGACTTTGACGCAGGTCATGACATCGTGGAGCTCCGCGAGGGAACGGATTACGTCCTCAAGCCCCGACTCATCTGCTACGATCTCGACCATGCTGGAGCCATTATTGGGTCGCTTTCGACAGGCACCACCTTTACGACTACTGCCAACTTCGTGATCAAGGCTGAACGACTGACTTCTGATGGCACAAACACGTATCACATTATTAGACGCTGGACCGTTCCCAGGGCTGACGGTTCGTTTATCCTTTATCCTGTCTCGACACAGGTTACCAGCACTTGGGATGTCATTGTTCGCGGTCTGAACTACGAAACAGTTGTCATCAAGGGCGTTCCGATCACCACCGGCTCGACCCAGACGAGCGGAGCCACGAACGTCGGGACCATTGCGATGTCTTCGGTTGGCGCCGGCTCTCAGGACTATCCTGTTGCCGGAACAATTGCGGCTCCCACCGGTGCCTGGGTGCAGTTCTACCAGACGCTTCCGGGCGCCAACGAATACCCCTATGAGATTCGGTTCAGGCATTTCAACCCCTTGTGGGGCGGGTTCAGACAGACTTTCATGCTGAACAATGATCAAGTTCAGGTCGGAAATTACCTGAGCAGCGGTGTCGTATCCACCCTTACCGCCACAGCACCTGTTGATGGGATTGGCGTTTATAATGCGGTTGCCAGCGCCATCCTGTTCAACCCCAGCACACCTGTTCTTGTCAGCTCTGCAACAACGACGGTCGCGTTCTCAACTCCGCTTACGGTCATGGCGCCTTATTTATCCAACAGCGCGACCGGAACGCTCGTGATGAGCGACCCCGCAAAAATGGACAATACGATGGACAAGGGACTTCTGTTTGGGATCAACGGCGGCATGATCGTCAACGCGATCGATGTAAGCTCTTCCATGGTGACGGGAGGCACTTATACCCTATCGGACCTTCCGGGTGGTTCTCCTGGCACGCCGCTTCTCGGAGCGTTCTACGGGATTGATGCCTTCGGCTGGTCATCAACGAACGCTACATATAAAGCAGTAGCGATCCCGCAGATCACCGACCTCCAGACTGGCAGCGATACGGCAAACATGATCATGCTGCCGCTGTGGTAATAATAATGTGAATGATTGTAAGGAAGGCCTTCTGAATGGAGAAGGCCTTCCTTTTGCATTTTAAATCGTATTGCAAGTTTATTATCTTACGGCATGATAAAGAGAAGCGTTGGATGCTGTCCTATTTTTCCTGCAAAGGCCGTCAATGAATTTCACTCGAGCCACAACCTGACCCGAATTCTGTTGCATGTCAGGCATGCAAAAGGATAAAAGGACCAGTTTTAAAGAAGATTTCTAATTTTATGTACACACATGGCTTCTCTGGCAATTTAATCTCCATACATTTTAAAAATGGCAGCGCTTGGCGATGTATTGCGCTGACTGAATGTAATGCCCAATGGCAGATAAATGGTTTCGTCGATGATTAGAGTGCCGTCAAACAATTATTTGACATGCTCATTCAAGCGCAGTTTTCACAATCCGTCGATATTCGGTTGGTTAAAGCTTTTAGTTGTTTATCCTCGGGGAATGTTTGCCGCCCAACTCGTTCGAATCCCACAGTATCGACATACTTGAGCTTATTCCGTGTGTCCATCTCGGTTCCACCACCCGCCGCCGAGCGCCTGGAGCAGCGCTGCCGTGTCGGCATAGCGCGCTGCCTGCGCCTGGATCAAGTCGATCCTCGTCTGCTGGTACTGGCGTTCTGCGTTCAAAAGCGACAAATAGCTTACCCCGCCCAGTTGGAACTGCTTTTGGGTAAGTTCAAGTGTACTGCGGGCGGACTCGTCGGCGTCTGCCTGCGCCTTGAGCGTTTCTGCGTCGGCATCGAGTGCGCGAAGCACGTCGGCCACATTTTGGAACGCCTGCAAAACAACAGACCGGTACTGCGCCATAGCCTGATCGTAGGCTGCCACGGCGGCGCGGCGCTCGGCCGAGAGCTCACCGCCGTGAAAAACGGGCTGCAGCAATCCTGCGCCGAGACTCCACACGCCGGTCCCGGTCGAGAAAAGCGTGTTGCTTGAAATTGCCATTGATCCTAAACTGCCGGTCAGGTTAATTTGCGGATATTGATTCGCGGTGGCCACTCCGACTTGCGCGCTTGCTGCATGCAGCAAGGCTTCCGACGCGCGGATATCGGGGCGCTGGCGCACCAGCGATGATGGCAGGCTTACCGGCAATTCCGAGGGCAGCTGCATTTGATCAAGGGTGAACTCGGGGAGCACTGCAGATTCGCTCGGCAACCGTCCGGCGAACACCGCCAGAAGATGGCGCGTCTGCTCGAGCTCCTTTTCAAGAGGCGGCAAGGTTGCCCTTGTCTGCGCGAGCTGCGTCCGCTGGGCAAGCACATCGGTACGCGCGGCTCCGCCGAGCTTGAACTGGAGCTTGACCAGATCGAACTGCGTCTGAAGAGCGGCAATTATCTCGTGCAGTGCCTGGATCTGCGCGCGCAAGGATGCTTCTTTCACCGCCGTTGTAACGATGTTCGACGTAATCGTGAGATAAGCGCCTTCAAGCTGAAAATGCTGAAAATCAACTTGGGACTCCAAGGCCTCCAGCTCGCGCCGCGCGCCGCCAAAAATATCAAGGGCATAGGAGACACTCACCGATGCATTGTAGAGCGTGAAGGGAGGGAACTTTTCATTCGGTAGGCCGAATTCCGCGCCTGAGATCTTCTCTCGCGTAACCGATGCGCTCGCGTCGACCTTCGGATAAAGGACCGAACCAACGAGAGCGTTTAACGTCTCTTGCGATTGGCGGAGCGTTGCCTGCGCCGCGGCGAGCGTAGGGTTGTCAGAGAGGGCCTGCCTCACCAGATGATCCAATGAAGCGGAATGAAAAAGCGTCCACCATTCCGCCGGGATCTCTTGACCTAACGCCAGACGCTGTGCTGCACCGCCGGGTCCCGGTACTGATGCTGTCTTGGCTGGGAATTGGGTTGACGTGTATGTAGTCGTACTCGGGGCTTCAGGGGTATGATAATCGGGGCCTACAAGGCATCCGGAACATATTAAACTAACACTCAGGGCTGCGGCTAGTCTTTTAAAGAGCAGGATTTTATTCATGTTTATACCCCGGGTCCGGATTGATGAAGTTTATGCTGTGTACGAAATATAGAATGAATAATTGAGAAAGTCAATCGAATACTTGCATTGATTTAGTACATATGTTATGCTGGGACTATGAAAACCGATAAAAAAAAGGGATCGACAAATGAGCGGAGCAGGAAAACGATGATAGATGTCGTGAGGGAAAAGTCCTCCCGCAAGGACACCGCAAGCCGAATCCTTTCAGCCGCCACCCGCCTTTTCGCTGCTCAAGGGTATGACGGCACATCCACCAAGAATATTTGCGAGACGGCCGGCGCGAACATCGCCGCCCTCCATTATCATTTTGGCTCGAAGGAGAACCTTTACCATAATATCATTGAACAGTTTGCTACGGAACGGCTGGACTTCGCGAGAAAAACTCTTCAGCCTCCCCAGAATATCGACGACTTCAAGGTGCGTTTGGAGATTTTTCTGAGACAGACGCTCGAAACGATGATCAGGCAGAATGATATTGTCCGCCTGATTCAACGGGATATTGAAATGTCAGATTCGAAAAATAACAAAATGTATCTTAACACGCTTTTAAAACATGCAGAGAAACTCTGGGAGTTTTTTGATCTGGCCACAAAAAAGGGGATCGTAGATGCCGACGTGAAGCCCTCCTTCGCGGCAACATTCCTGATGAGCAATATTATCCATCAGACGAGAAACGACAAGATGGTAAAAGAGTTTTCCGGTCATTCGCTTTCAGAAGAAAAATATCGCAATGATTGGATTCAACAGACGCTTCGCATTTTCATAGAAGGAATTATTGCGAGGTAACCAGCGTAATAAAAAAACAGGAAGGGAACCCAGTGAAGATCGATAAGAAGAAAAGGCTTAAAATAATCCTTATTGCAGCGATCGCTGTCGGTGCTGCGATCGCGGTGAAGCTGTTGTTCTTCCGGGGCGAGTTTCTTTATGCCGGAACCCTTGAAGCGACCAAGGTGGACTTGTCTGCCCGCATATCATCTGCCATCAGCGCAGTGAATGTTCAGGAAGGCGACCATGTGACGGCCAACCAGGAATTGGTTGTTCTTGCCTGCGAAGACGTGAAGGTTGCATCGGTGTTGGCGAATGAGAACTACCATCGGACTCTTGGTTTGTATCATGCGGAGACTGCGTCTCAGGATACCATGGACCAGGTCAAGAACAGGAAGGATGATGCGGATGTGCGATTGAATTGGTGCTCTGTTCAATCACCCATTGCAGGCACGGTCTTGAGCCGGTATCATGAGCCTGGGGAATGGGTGGACCCCGGGACGAAGCTCTTGACGCTGGCGAACATCCGGGACATCTGGGCCTACATTTACGTTCCCCAGCCTGATGTTTCACGGCTTAAACCCGGTATGATTTTGAAAGGATATCTCCCGGAGTTAAACAACCGCGAATTCGACGGGAAGATCTTCAAGATCAACGATGAGGCCGAGTTTACACCAAAAAATGTTCAGACCCGGGCCGAGCGCGAACGCCTTGTGTTCGGCGTGAAAGTGAGTTTTCTCGGCGCGAATGAACAGGAAATTCTCAAGCCGGGAATGACAATTGAAGTGAAGTTACCCCGGGACTAGTTTGTTATGAATAATATTCTCGTTACATTGAAAGAAAACAGAGCAGCTTGTCTTGTAGAGAGCCCGCAGAGGTTGAAGAAATTAACTGCCTTAAAAACTCTGCGTCCCCTGCTTGTGTCCGCTTTTGGCAACGGTTGGGTATGCCTCTGCAAGAAATATTATCTATTATTGTGTCCCACAGAAGTAATGCAACAACCATCGCGTTTTATCGCGTGTTTAGGGGCTTCTCATAGTGACCGTTCGTTGCATTACTTATGTTGCTCTCTATAACGTTTCGATTATTCTCTTTGGAAACCGTCGACATGTCAATATTACCTGTTTCAATCTCCGTCCAGGCAGTCCGAAAGTTTTTTGGCAAAAGTCCTGTCCTTGACGGGGTGAGCCTTGATTTCTCTTCCGGTCTTATGCACGGCGTGATTGGACCTGAGGGAGCGGGGAAAACCACGCTTTTGCGCCTCATGCTCGGCTTGCTTAAAGCCACGGAGGGTACTGTTGCCTATTACCGCGGAGGCGAACAAATTGATTTCGAAAGCATCCGTCCCAGCATCGCATACATGCCGCAGACGCAAAGTCTCTATCCTGACCTGTCCATCGACGAACATTTGGACTTTTTCAAGGAACTCTATGGAATTCCGCGCGATCTCTATAATCAAAAACGCGAAGAGCTCCTTCGCATCACGCGGTTAAGCGAATTTGTTGATCGGCCGGCAGGCCAGCTTTCAGGCGGGATGTATAAGAAGCTGGGTCTCATGTGTGTGCTTTTGCGATCGCCGCGCGTCATGCTCCTTGATGAGCCCACGACCGGCGTCGATCCGATAAGTCGCCGGGAATTCTGGGAGCTCTTGTACCGCCTCCTGGACCAGGAGATCCTGATACTTGTGACCACCGCATATATGGACGAAGCGGAGCGGTGCGGACGCGTTCATCTTCTGGAGAGTGGCAAATTGGTTGCAGCAGGGGAGCCCCGGGAACTCCTGGCGGCAGAGGGAGTGTCAAGCTTTGATGAACTCTTCCTCCGGAGAAATAACCATGAATGACTTGGCCGTGGAGGTGAGCAACCTCTCGGTGCGGTTCGGCGATTTCGTTGCCGTAGACCGGATTTCATTCACTGTTCGGCGCGGCGAGATATTCGGTTTTTTGGGCGCAAACGGCGCGGGCAAAACGACCACGATCCGTGTGCTCTGCGGACTCCTGCTGCCTTCTGAAGGGTCAGTGCGTGTAGGCGGGATCAGTTTCGACCACAACGAGAAGGCGGTAAAATCCAAGGTCGGGTACATGTCCCAGAAATTTACGCTCTACAATGATATGACGGTCGAGGAGAACCTGAACTTTATCTCAAGCCTCCGCAAATTGGACATGGCAACCTATGAACTACGGCGCAAAGAACTGTTCGACTTTATCTCTTTCGACAGGCCCCTCAGCACCATTGTCCGCGACCTGTCCGGTGGGACGAAGCAGCAGGTATCGCTCGCTGCAGCGCTCCTGCACGATCCGGAGATCATCTTCCTCGACGAACCCACGGCAGGTGTTTCACCTGCATCACGGGACCGTTTCTGGCAGCTCATCCGGAAGCTTGCAGAGAGGAACAAAACGGTCTTCGTAACGACCCATTACATGGACGAGGCGGAACAGTGTGGCCGGATCGCACTCATGCGAGAAGGCAAGATCATCGCGCTCGATTCACCTGAAGGGCTTAAAACCGCGACCTTTTCAACACCCATGTTCGAGTTCGATCCCCGGGAGGCTCTCAGCTTTGCCGAAGTTTCCGCAATGGCTCACCATGAAGCATTTCTATTTTTCGAACCCTACGGCCTACGGTTTCACGCCGCGATCAAGAGCGAAGCTGAATGGGAGACGGTGAGGGGTGATTTCGAAAAGAAATTCTCGATCCGAAGAGTCAAGCCGTCCCTCGAAGATGTGTTCATTCAGACCGTGGAGAGAACGACCGTATGAAAAACTTTGTCTGGCGCAGGGCCCTCGCGGTGGCAAAGAAAGAAGTCTATCACATTCTTCGAGACCCTACGACCCTCGGAGCCGCGCTGGTATTGCCCGTCTTCATGGTTGTCATGTTCGGAGTTGCCATCGAGTTTAACGTGAAGAACGTAGCCCTTGCGGTGAGCGATTCGGACCGGACTCAGAGTTCCCGGAGGTTTCTGGATACTTTTGCGAGTTCCGATTACTTCCTAATCCATCGCGTAGCTTCGTCCCATGATGCTGTTACCGATGTGTCCGCAGAACGCGCGCGTGCAGCCCTGATTATTCCCCCGCGTTTTGAAAAGGACCTCTTCGCGGGCAGGGGCGCTGAAGCACAGATCCTGGTCGACGGTTCCGACAACTCGACCGTCGGCCCCGTGCTGGGGTATGTGATCAGCATCCAGAACATAGCGTCGCAACGGATCGGCGATTTTGATTCGATTCCTCCTTATGACATACGGACGAGGTTTTTGTTCAATCCCGAACTGAATAGTAGATGGTTCGTAATCCCCGGACTTACCGTCGTGGTAATGTCGATCCTCTCGATCCTGCTAACCGCGCTCACCGTGGCTCGGGAGTGGGAAAACGGTTCCATGGAGCTGCTCCTGTCCACACCTGTGCAGCCGCTCGAAATCATCGTGGGAAAGCTTGCTCCTTATGGTATTCTCGGGATTATCGCCGTGGTATTCGTGTTTATCATTGCCAGGGCTGTATTCGGTGTACCCTTTGTGGGGAGCCTCTGGGTCTTCGGCCTGGGCTGCCTACTCTTCCTCGTAACGTATCTTGCTCAAGGGCTTCTCATCTCCGTGATAACACGCAAGCAAACGATTGCCATGCAGTTTGCCATGATGACAGGCTATCTGCCGTCGAACCTGCTTTCCGGATTTATATTCCCCATCTCGAGTATGCCCCCGTTCTTTCAGTACTTCACGATGATTCTGCCGGCACGATGGTTCATGCTGATAGCGCGAGATACGTTCTTGAAGGGATCGAGCTTGATCGAACTCGGTGGACCGTTTCTAGCGCTCGCTTTTTTCTGCGCACTTATGATTTTTCTGGCAACGCGGCGGTTCAAGAGGGACCTCGAGCCATGAACAGGACACTCATTGGATTCATAAAAAAGGAACTGGTTCAGACCCTCCGGGACCCCAGGATGCGGATTTTACTCTTTGTAATGCCAGTGATCCAGCTCACGCTCTTCGGCGTGGCACTATCGAATGAAGTGAAGAACATCAGGCTAGCGGCAGTGTTTGATTCCAAAGATACCGTATTGCGCGATGTCTATGAACGGAGTATTGCCGGAAAGTGGTTCATTCCTGCCAGGAGTAAAGAACAGGACCCCTTCACCATGATTGAGGCGGATGATGCCGATGCCGTGCTCGTTCCGCCTCCCGGCGGGTTCACACGCGCGCTTGGACGCGGAGACGCGAAACTGCAGCTTCTCGTGAACGCGACTAACGTTATCGAGGCCCAGTCCATAGAAGCGTATCTGCAGAACATTGTTCAGCAGACAGTTATGGATGATGTCAAGCTCACTCAGCCCACTCCCCCTATCCAGGTGAGCACGCGCGTGCTCTTCAACCCGGCGCTCGAAACATCGATCTTCCTGGTCCCCGGCGTTATGTGCATGCTCATGCTCATCTCGACGATGGTGTTGTCCAATATATCCATAGTTCGGGAAAAAGAGATGGGGACGTTCGAGATGCTGATCTCAGCACCCGTATCACGGTCCGAAGTCATTTATGGCAAGACGATCCCCTATGTCCTTTTGGGAATGTCCAACGTGCCATTGATTCTGGGGGTGGCGGTGTTCGCCTTCCATGTCCCTATGCGCGGTTCTTTGATTGCCTTGTTCATCGCGGCCTTCGCCTTTGTCTGCACTGCCGTAGCTTTTGGGACCCTGGTTTCCACCTTCTGCAGGAACCAGCAGCAGGCGACCCTTGCCGGGCTTCTATTCAACTTCCCGATGATCATGTTCTCTGGAATAATGTTCCCTATCGAAAACATGCCCGATACCATCCGGTGGCTATCCTTCTTCGACCCGCTCGCGCACTACATGGGCCTTCTCCGCAACATCATGCTCAAAGGCGGGGAAATGGACTATGTCGTCACCCATATTGCGTATCTGGCCATCATAGCAGTGGTAAGCGTCGTTGCCAGCTTCCGCCGGTTCCACACAACACTGGAGTAGATAATGCCGATTTAACCTCACTCCAGTTGAGGGCCAACCATATGTTTTCGACTGCATCATAGGCTGACATCTTGGTTCTGAATCCGTATGTGGTGTTGTAGAAATCCACATGAACTCTCCCGCCACTAAATTATTTGAACGTCTGTAGTGAGGATTTCACGGCTTCCGGCGGCTGCGTTATGAAGTCATTCGCCCCCAGCTCGTCCTACTGTCATATCGCCGTGCGTTACTTCGGCCCGTTCCTTGCCTTGTGTTTCTTGTCCTTTAACCGCATAGCACTCTTTTTTTGTTTTGCATAAATTTCTTCGGCTACCAACTTCTTTATCGGGGAATATATGGGCAAGAGTTCAACAGTCCAGTTGTAATTAGCACCGAAGATCAATTCACAAGGGTGTCGCAGGAAGAGGGGGTGCTTATTATATGTTACATTATGGATACAAGCGCTCCACCTAGTGCCGTTATTGTCACCACTACCCAAGGCGGTGTCTTCCAGATCGAAAGAAGAGCAAAGGCGAGCAACCCCAAGACAAAATCGTTTACTGACAGGATACCGCTCGTCCAGACGGGGTTATAAAATGCCGCCAATAGCAACCCTACGACTGCCGCATTAACGCCCACCAGAGCGCATCGGACAGTCGTTTCTTTTCGCAACACTTCCCAGAACGGGAGAATCCCGATCAGGAGCAGGAACGACGGTACATAAATGGCTACTAAACAGATAGTCCCGCCGGCCCAGCCAGTTGGCGCTGGTTGCATAACCGTTCCGAGATAAGCGGAAAAAGTGAACAGGGGACCAGGCACTGCTTGAGCAGTTCCATAACCAGCCAGAAACAGATCTTTGCTTACCCATCCCGGGGAAACGACTGCTGTCTGCAACAGGGGGAGAACAACATGTCCGCCGCCAAAGACCAGAGAGCCCGTTCTGTAGAAACTGTCGATTAACTCGATCGTATGGCTGTGAACGAAGCTCGCAAGGATGGGCAGCCCGAGGAGCAATACAATAAACAGGCAGATACAGAAGATTGCCGGAGCACGACCGATTGGAATGTGCAAGGCTGAATGGCCGGGTACGGTGTCTGTCTTCAAAAAGAGCAACCCGAACAGCCCGCCGACCAGAATCGCAAGTATCTGTCCCCAAGTGCTCGGCCAGACCAGCACAATCATCGCCACAAGTATAGCCATTGTGCCACGGGGCCGATCGGGAGTTAATGACTTTGCCATTCCCCAGATTGCGAGAGCCACAACCGCCACCGCAACAACCTTCAACCCATGGAGCCAACCAGCGTGGGCCACAGGACTATGCAGTGTGCTAATACCATATCCGAACAAAATCAGCGCAAATGCCGATGGCAGTGTGAAACCTGCCCATGCCGCCAAAGCACCGCGAAAACCAGCCTGAGAAATCCCGATTGCGATACCTACCTGGCTGCTGGCCGGTCCGGGAAGAAACTGGCACAGGGCGACCAGATCGGCATAAGCGTCTTCGCTCAGGGATCTGCGTCTGGCGACAAACTCTTCACGAAAGTATCCGAGATGCGCCACCGGTCCGCCAAACGACGTGAGGCCGAGTCTCAAGAATATTTTGAATACTTGAAAGGCGGTTAATCTTTGTGAGTTATCCATATTGAAAATATAAAAAATCGCATCCGTAATCAAAATGTCAAAGATGGAATGTGAAATAATTATTCTACATGAAACATGAAAACTGGTTTATCAGCTTATACCTGCATGACTCGTCGGAGAAAGATACTCGTTTCTTTTATCAAAAAACGTTAAATTTGACCAGATTAGGGGAGCTTTGATTCTCCCAGAGCCTTTGTCCTGAGCTCTATTTGCGACACAAGTCTTTCTCCATAATGAGAACCGGATACGAGTGATATATTGTTTTCTCTTTTACGATCCAGCCTAATTTTGAATAGAACAGCTCAGGAAGAATGACATCAGTTGTGAACAGAAACAGTTTGCATATATCTAATTCGGTGGCCTTTTTCTCTGCAGCCTTTGCCAAACTTGAGCCAATCCTCCTTCTCCTCCATGGCTTCACCACGAATAAGCTAGTAAGCCAGTGTGGTAGGTCTCTTCTCGTCTCCATGTCAAATGTCCTAAGAGATACCGTACCTACAGGTTCTCCTGCGTCGAAGGCTACCAGAGTAAGGGGGAGTTTTTCTTTATTAATCCTCTCCTGCAACAAATTTACGACATCTTGTAGCGTCATCTCTGGATACAGATATGACCACTCGTCATATATCCAAGCAGCAAGAACCGGGATTACTTCTTGGTGATCTCCCAAATATTGAATATCCACGCATACACCATTCATTCATGATAAATTAATTTTATCATCACTACACAAATGGAACGAGTCGACACTGTACTTTCTTTTGTAGTCCGAATCCCCCGGCATATTTATCGCAAGGAATTTCTCTTCTCGAGAAGCCGCCAGACAATCACAGACGTAATGGAAGAAACATAAAGAGTCCCCCAGGATCCGAGCGCAAGCGGCGTGCCAAAGAGCATGACGAGCGCTCCTCAATACATAGGATGTCGAACTATCGCGTACAGACCCGTTAAAATAAACTTTTGATCAGTGGCTACTTCAATGGTCGAGGCGGAAAACGTATTCTCCTTGAAAATGATGAAGATGATTAGAAGCCCGAGCGCTACTAAAACGTCACCACCAGCGATCACTATGGAGAGCGTGACATCCGACCATGAAAAGCGATGGTCAAGCGAAGAAAAAAGAATGAACACGCCAATGAACGCCATGGCTGCCAGGACTTGTGTAAGTTTTTGACTCTTTTCTTTCTTGGCTCCGGGACCCGCATTCACTCGACGCTCTAGGAGCTTCGGGTCTTTCTTCCATAAATACGCGGCAATCAGTGCCGTTGATAAGGCAAACACAAACAAGTCGGGCCATGCCTGCAAAAAATCGAGTGTCCATCCGGGAGCAAAAAAAGCGAAATACCTAAACCGATGATAAGCTGCAGAAGTCCGAGTATAGTTTTTCTTGTCAGATTGTTCATAATTATTTATCCAGAAAGTTGACATTTTCTTCTTTAATTAAAATTCTAATATTTGATTGCCCCCCGAGGGAAGGCTCCAGCCGTCATAGAATAGCGTCGTTGATGCTTAACGAAGTTGCCGTCGCCATTTCTTCGAACTCGTCTGCGAGCATAAGGGCTAGTAGCGCACCCGTGCAAACGCAAACCACGGAAATGCTTGCGTGAATTTGCTTCATTTCTTTAAATATTTTATAAACAATTCTTTACTATCCTACCAACGGGGCTGTTTCACGTCCGCAAGTGCTGAACCTTGGCCCGCAAGGCAGGAGCACCCACATCGTAAAACCGGCCGGTTCAGCTGACGCGCCAGAGAATTCATTTCAAAAGGGCTGCAGGTCAGGCCATGGATTAGAAGTACTGCATCCTTTCCACCGCTCATACCGATTTTATGCTCACTCGTGTTTCTTCACGATAAGGACGGCGTTTGTTCCGCCGAATGCGAAGGAATTCGACATGATAGTCTTAAGATTCAGCCCGGTCCTGGCCTTTCCCGGCACATAGTCGAGATCGCACTCCGGATCAGGTATGGTTAAGTTCGCAGTAGGTGGTGCTGTCTGATGTTTAAGGGCGAGCACTGCAGCAACAAGCTCTATTGCCCCTGCTGCACCCAGGAGATGCCCATGCATGGATTTTGTGGAGCTGATAGGAATTTGGTATGCTCGCTGACCAAAAATTTCTTTTATTGCCCGCGTCTCTGCAATATCATTAACCACCGTTGCCGTACCATGGGCATTAATATAGTCAATTTCATCAGGGCTTATCCCGGCTTCTTCCAGGGCAGCCGCTATCGCATTAGCCTGCCCTTCCACAGAGGGTTTGGTAATGTGATCGGCGTCCGCTGTTGAGCCATAGCCCACCACCTCTCCGTAGATACGGGCGCCGCGCTGCTTTGCCCGGTCTAGAGATTCGAGAACTAGAATTGCTGCGCCTTCGCCCAGAACGAAACCGGTCCGGTCCTTCGAAAAAGGTCTGCAAGAAGTGGAGGGGTCTTCCGCTTCTAAGGCCAGCGTTCCAATCGATTCCCAGCTCATGAATATACCATACGTGAGGAGTGATTCCGTACCCCCAGCAAGCATGACATCAGCGTATCCGTGCTTGATCAGGCGAAAGGCCTCGCCGATAGCGACCGCCGAGGATGAACAGGCGGTGGAAAATGTAAGGCAAGGGCCTTTCATAGCATGGGCCATGGAAATATATGAAGCAGCGGCATTATTCATCACCATGACAACCGTGAGAGGGTCCAGTCGCTTCACATTCTGTTTAAAGAGCTGAACATATGAATCTTCAAGAGTTCGCGCACCGCCCATGCCTGTTCCCAAATACACCCCAGCACGTTTTTTTTCATCCCCGGGGAGTTGCATGTCTGCATCCAGCCAAGCCTGTGCAGCAGCGACTACCGCAAACTGACTGAACCTGTCAAGTGTACGTGCAGTTTTTTTTGAGAAGTAAGCTTCAGCAGCAAAATCAGCTTCAGCAGCAATGTTAATGGACAATCGATCAACGAAATCCGACGATATTCTCTTGATCCCCGATCTCCCGGCGACAAGATTGCTGAAAAATTCCTCGCAGCTGTTCCCAAGAGGGGATATAAGGCCCATCCCCGTTATGACTACTTGTCTCATCTAGACGCTCTGCTCTTGCTTCGCACACTGCTCAGCGACCAATCTCTCGATCACGCTAATCATGTCCTGGATAGAGTTAAGCTTAACCTCCCGGTCTGGGATTTTGATATCGAATTCCTTTTCCAAAACGAACAGGAATTCAATCTTATCCAGCGAGTCAAGGCCGATGCTTTCAACGGTCGCTTCTGGATATAATCGTTCGTCGGACAAATCGAAGTTCTCAAGAAACAGTTTTTTAATACGTTCGAATGTCATGGCCACAGTGCTTCATCCTCCTTTTACAACTACGTTTATAACTCCGCATCTTATCAAAAGAGATTCGAAAAGGCTTGTGAACAAATCCATCTCCTCATGAGTTATGGTCAAGGCCAGCGCCAGTATAACGACGTTTTTATAATATTCTTCCTCATCGAGTACCAGACTATGTCTTTTCCCGTCACTTGGGAGATCTCCGTTCATCCCTTCCTGGATATGGTATCCTGAGCCAATTGTCCGGTGGAAAGCCGTCGGATTTCGTCATCTCGATCCTCTCCGCTAGCCCCAAGCCGTACACATTTTTGATGACAGGATAATATTTCCGTCCGTCTTTTGACCGCGGCACCAGATTCTGCCCTTTATTATCATGGTCTTTGCGAAATCCTATTTTTTCCAAAATCTCCATGTCGCCTTTTGAGCTGCCTTTGACCCGGCTGTTGGAATAGGAATCTTTGAAATTTTATGTCCCCCTTTAATCGTTAAAGTGATGCCTTGATCATTGAGAATTCAGTAGTGTCTCCAAGCACGGGAGTTCACACACGTTTGTTGGCGATGTCTGTATTCCACTTCCAGTTGCGGATTTCCGGCATGTCTTGGCCGTGTTTGGCAATGTATGTTTTGTGGTCCAGTAGTTTGTCGCGAAGAAACTGTTTGGCATACGCGGCCCTTGAACCCAAACCCGGCACGCGGTCGATCACGTCGCCAGCCAGGTGGAAGCGATCGAGATCATTCAACACGACCATGTCGAAGGGCGTCGTGGTCGTTCCGTTTTCCTTGTACCCGCGTACATGCAGATTCTTGTAATTAGTCCTACGATATGTCAGACGATGAATCAACCAGGGATAACCGTGGAAGGCGAAGATGATAGGCTTTCCCTTGGTGAAGAGGACATCAAAGTCTTTATCGTTCAACCCGTGGGGATGCTCGCTCTGCGGCTGAAGCGTCATCAAGTCCACCACGTTGATAACGCGGATCTTCAGCTCCGGGAAGTGCTGTCGCAGGATCTCGACAGCGGCTAGTGTCTCCAAGGTTGGTACATCGCCGCAGCAAACCATCACCACGTCGGGGTCACCACCCTCGTCGTTGCTGGCCCATTCCCAGATGCCAAGCCCGGTAGTGCAGTGTTTGATGGCTGCATCCATTTCCAACCATTGGAGCTCCGGCTGTTTGCCCGCGACGATAACATTGACGTAATTGCGGCTGCGCAGGCAATGGTCTGTGACGGACAGCAGGGTGTTGGCGTCTGGCGGCAGATAAACGCGGATTATTTCCGCTTTCTTGTTCACCACGTGGTCGATAAAACCCGGGTCCTGGTGACTGAACCCATTGTGGTCCTGACGCCAAACGTGTGAGGAGAGCAGGTAGTTCAGGGAAGCAATCGGACGGCGCCACGGGATGTGACTTGCCACCTTGAGCCACTTTGCATGCTGGTTGAACATCGAATCGATGATGTGGATAAACGCCTCGTAGCATGAGAAAAAACCATGTCTGCCTGTCAGCAAGTAGCCTTCGAGCCAACCCTCGCACTGGTGCTCGCTCAACATCTCCATCACTCGGCCATCGGGTGAGACATGATCGTCATAGGGCATAACTTCTGCGGTTGAGCAACGGTTCGTAATCTCGAAGATGTTGCTCCAGCGGTTCGACGCGGTTTCGTCCGGGCTGAAAATGCGGAAGTTGCGGGCTTCGGCGTTGAGCTTGAGCACATCACGGATGAACACTCCCTGTACTCGCGTTGTTTCTGCTTCCACGACGCCGGGCTTCGGCACCTTAACTGCGTAGTCGCGGAAATCCGGCAACCTCAATTCTTTAAGGAGAAGGCCTCCATTTGCATGGGGGTTCGCTCCCATACGCCGCTCTCCTTTGGGTGATAGTTCAGCCAGTTCAGGTATGAGCCCGCCGTTTTTGTCAAATAACTCCTCAGCCCTGTAACTCTTCATCCATTGTTCCAATATTTTTAAATGCTTGGGTTTTGCTACAAAATCTGTAATCGGCACTTGGTGTGCGCGAAACGTACCCTCGATGGGCAGTCCATCAACTACCTTTGGGCAAGTCCAGCCTTTCGGTGTACGTAAGATTATCATGGGCCACTGCGGACGCTCCTTAAACCCTTTGGTTCGTGCCCTAATCTGAATGTCTTTAATCTCTGTAATGATCGTATCGAGAGTCGCTGCCAGAAGTCGATGGACCTTCATGGGATCGTTTCCTTCAACAAAATATGGCTTGTATCCGTAACCTCGGAACAGCTGATCCAATTCTGCATGGCTGATGCGGCCCAGCACGGTGGGACCAGCTATCTTGTAGCCATTCAAATGTAGAATCGGCAGTACAGCCCCATCGATAATGGGATTTAAAAATTTATTTGAGTGCCAACTAGTAGCCAGCGGGCCGGTTTCTGACTCACCATCGCCCACTACGCAGGCAACGATTAAGTCGGGATTATCGAATGCAGCGCCGTACGCGTGCGATAAAGAATATCCGAGCTCTCCGCCTTCATGAATGGAACCGGGTGTTTCCGGTGCTACGTGACTGGGGATGCCGCCGGGAAAAGAGAATTGGGTGAAGAGCTTTTTCATGCCCTGTTCGTCTTGGGATATGTCAGGGTACAACTCACTGTATGTGCCTTCCAGATAAGTGTTGGCCACTAACCCCGGCCCGCCATGTCCAGGGCCCGTGATATAGATCATGTTCAGGTCATACCGCTTGATGATCCGATTGAGATGGACATAAACAAGGTTCAGCCCGGGCGTCGTTCCGAAATGGCCGAGCAGCCGCGGTTTGATATGTTCCAATTTTAACGGTTTTTTTAGCATCGGATTGTCATAGAGGTAGATTTGGCCGACCGACAGGTAGTTGGCGGCGCGCCAATAGGCGTTCATCTTTCGGAGCAGATCGAGCGACAATCGCTTATCCGCTACCTTCATCTTTTCCGTTTTCACGGCGAAGTTCTTCTCAAACCCCCTTTTTACCTTCCTGACGATGTTTGTTTCAGACACTTTTTTTGTTTTCATGATCATAGTCCCTTTCACAGGCAAGACCCAAAATGCGACAGACCGTTTTAGCCATCATCCACTCTTCGTCCGTATGAATGACGCGGGCGGAGACCCGGCTGTTTTCTGTGGAAATCACATCCGCATTTGCCACGTTTTGTTTTTCTGCGAGTTCGATCCCCAGAAATTCCAGTCCATCGCAGATCCGAGCCCGTACTTCTGGAGAGTTCTCCCCGATACCGCCCGCGAAGACCAGCGTGTCCAATCCGCCCAGCGCTGCGACAAATGCCCCGATCCATTTCCTGGCCTGATAACAGAACAGCGCGACCGCTTCAGCGGCGCGCACGTCGTTCTCCTGGCGCTTAAGCAAATCACGCATGTCGGAACTGGTTTCAGAAATACCGAGTAGTCCCGATTCGTTGTTGATGAGATTACTGAATTGCTTAGGTGTTAGATTCTCGGTTCGCATCAAGTACCACGCAACCCCGGGATCCAAATCACCGGTTCGGGTACCCATCACCAGTCCCGCAGTCGGTGTGAAGCCCATAGTGGTGTCGATGCTTTTGCCGTCGCGAACAGCAGCAAGACTTGCGCCGTTGCCGAGGTGCGCCAGGATCACGCGGCCGTGAGCTGCTTTCGCGCCTGCGACACGAGCGAGTTCTTCTACGAGATAGGCATAAGACAGGCCGTGGAAACCGTAGCGTTCGACGTTCATCGCCTCGTAACGACGCGGGATTGGCAGTATCTTGGCGACACGTGGCATGGTGCGGTGAAATGCTGTGTCAAAGCAAGCCACCTGAGGCAGTTGAGGATGTCTCAGGCGAAACGCCTCGATCAGCTCGATTTCGCGAGGCAGATGGTCCGGGTCGTACGGCCTGATGCGATGCAGTTCATCTAGTAATTCCTGTGTGATAAGCTCGGGCTCGGAGTGTTTCATGCCGTGGACCACGCGGTGCCCCACTGCTGTGACAAAAGCAAAGCCAATCCGCCCTTCGAGCCAATCGATCAGGACATTCGCCGCTGACCGGTGATCGGATGCTTTGATACCATGGCTGTCCCGCTTATTCTGTGTCAGATCGGTGAAAGTCAGATAAGTGCCGGGCAAGCCAATACGGTCAACTTTCCCGTACATCGAGCGCTCCGGCGGGTCATCTTTCCGATACAGCGCGAACTTGATGCTCGATGAGCCACCGTTGATCGTCAAAACGCTTGCGTTCTCTGGTTTCATGGATAACTGGTTCTTCATTCTGCGACCTCCAGCCCACGCACGGTCGCTTGCTCGCACGCAGACTTGTAATCCGTATGAAGAATGCCGCGAATTCCTAGACCTTCTGCGATCTCGACAAACCCGGAATGTTTCCGATATAGACTATTTGACTGACCGGCACCTGAGCTATGTCGCGCGCAATTCGAAATATATCCATATCGGGCTTACGGAGGTGAACGAAGCAGGGGGAAACGTCAAAATCCACGAAAACCTCCGGCTTGAACGTTCGGTTCCGATACGAATTCCCTCTGAGACCAACTGCAAGATGACCCAGAGATTGCGGGTGATATCCCAGAGTACTGTGTCGAGCTGCCGCCAAACTTCATCCGCGCATGATTCCATGACCAGCGTAGGTCCAAGGCAAAATCTGCAAGGGACACGAATCCAACGACGTCCGTTGGGAGTAGACTGTACATCTGGTGGCTTACTCAAGTTTGTTCGCTCATAGTCTCTTCCTTCAAAGTCAACCTGAACGGAATCCCTGGCCGCTACGGAGACGCTGCCAGTGCATCGCTGACGATCGTCTGCGCTTCCTCCTGGATGCGATGCAAATGGTCCTTGCCGAGGAAGCTTTCCACGTATATCTTGTAGATGTCCTCCGTCCCCGACGGTCGTGCCGCGAACCATCCGCTTTTTGCGATCACCTTTAACCCGCCTATTGGAATGTTGTTGCCGGGCGCCAGGGTGGAAATACTCTCTATCTTCTCCCCGGCCAAAACGGTCGACGTAACTTGGCTCGGAGAGAGTTTTTTCAAAATCTCTTTTTGCTCAGGGGTCGCCGGTGCTTCGATCCGGTCGTATAGTGGCTCTCCGAACTCTTCGGTAAGCTCTCGGTAGATTTTGCCGGGGTCGCGGCCCATCCTCGCCGTAATCTCAGCCGCGAGCAGGGCCGGGACGATCCCGTCCTTGTCAGTCGTCCATACATTACCGTCGCGACGAAGGAAAGACGCGCCCGCGCTCTCTTCGCCGCCGAATCCGAGAGAACCGTCGAGCAGGCCGTCTACAAACCACTTGAAACCGACGGGCACTTCATAGAGTTTCCTTCCGAGCTTCGCAGCAACGAGATCAATCATTCGGCTGCTTACCACCGTCTTGCCGACAGCCGCTTCCTTGCGCCAGTTCGGCCGGTGTTGAAAAAGGTAGAAGACAGCTGCGGAAAGATAGTGATTGGGCGGAAGCAGCCCCTCGTTTCTGGTGACAATCCCATGCCGATCATGGTCGGTGTCGCAGGCAAAGGACACATCGAACCGGTTCTTCAGTCCGATCAGCCGCTGCATCGCATAGGGCGAAGAAGGATCCATCCTTATTTTGCCGTCCCAATCTAAGGTCATGAAACGGAACGTGGGATCAATGACATCGTTTACTACAGTTAGATTCAAGCCGTAGCGTTCACCGATTAGAGGCCAGTAGTGGACCCCAGCGCCGCCGAGAGGGTCCACACCCAGGCTGATATTCGCATTACGAATAACCTCCATGTCAATCACGTTACCTATATCGTTTACGTAGGAATCGAGGTAATCGTGCCGGTGCGTCGTATCAGCACGAATCGCCTTCTCATACGGCATTCTTTTTACACGCTTCAGGTCATTTGCAAGAAACTTGTTCGCCATCTCCTCGATCCGCCCGGTGATGTCCGGCCCTGCCGGACCGCCGTTGGGGGGATTGTACTTGAAGCCTCCGTCGTCGGGCGGATTATGGGAAGGCGTAATGACGATGCCATCCGCGAGTCCTTTCGTGCGGCCACGGTTGTACGTGAGGATTGCGTGGGAAAGGACGGGAGTGGGAGTGTATTCATCTTTCTCCGCAATCATGACCTCCACCCCGTTGGCCGCCAGAACTTCAAGGGCGCTGGCAAAAGCAGGCACGGATAACGCGTGGGTGTCCATGCCGAGAAACAGTGGGCCGTCTATTTTTTTCTCCCGGCGATAAAGACAAATAGCCTGGGTAATGGCAAGAATGTGTTCTTCGTTGAAGGTCTTTTTCAGGGAAGAACCGCGGTGTCCCGAGGTGCCGAACGAGACCTGCTGTCCCTGCACCGAGGGGTCCGGTGCGTTGGTGTAGTAAGCCGAGACCAGCTTGGGCACGTCTATCAGCATGGATGGTTCGGCGGGCTTGCCCGCACAATTGTTTATATTCAAAGTAGTCCCCCCTGACGTCGGAATCGTCCGCTCTGCAACAGATTGATCACTTTCGGACAATTGATGAGAAAGTGATATTCACCGGCCGCACCTATCCTTCCCGGCTGTGCGACGTCCCCGGCAAAGACCTCCTACCGGACTCTGCCGTTCTACCGTTTCCCTGCGGCTCCGAAAAACGCGGCTAGGTCGTAATGCACGAGATCTCCAATCCGCTCAACGGTTATTTGGGCCCGTGGATAGGCGTCGACATTCCTTTGGTCAAGCGCATAGTGGCCCTGGCGTGGAAAGACCGTCGTCAACCGATCGCCCCAGCTACTTCTCATGGCTGCGAGAATACGTAGCTTGTCATCCACCATTATATAATGTCGCGCTGGAAAGCGCTTCTCCACGTCGGTCAGCATTCGTTCTTTGTGAACATAGATGAGAACGCGCCCCTCAACGGCGTTCCACAAGCCCGATCTCTGAACTTTACGCGGCTGAAAAACAACATCGCCATCAGACAGGATTACTGTCGGCCCCCATGCGCGAACGTGTCTAAGGACGTCCAGTGATTTCGGATACAATCTGTCGGCAAACGGATAATCTACGAGGAATGATGACATCATAAGGAGCCGATGATCACACTGCTTTTCGAGCCGGTAACGCTGCAAAGCGCCCAGGTAGTCCGTATAACCAAGCTCGGTTCTCAGCTCTTCCAAGATAGCAAAATACCGGTTTTTGCTTTCAGCCCCGAATTCGCTTTCGAGGTGGAGTCGAAGGTCCATTTCCACCAGGTCGTTATCTAGCAATGTGTTGTCTACATCGAACAGAAACACAATTTCGCTCGAAGGTTTCACCGTAGTCCTCCGGATCATGCTGCCGTTACACAATGACTTCTCACCTCTGCGTCAATCGTTATACCCCTATCTTGTATCTTGGCGACGTTGTTGAACACGAACCACACGAGTGTGGAGGCCCACAGCCCAGGCGCCTATTCCTGCCAATGGGTGTAATGAGGAAACCGTACAAGGCTATCAGGATCCCGGCGATTTCCGTGTCAAAGGTCGCGTCGAACAAGAGCAGCAGGCCAGAGGATCTTTTTGGCGATTTAATTCACCGACACACCGCAACAGCTCATCGGATACCGGAGATAGATCAATGAAAAAACAAGTATTTTTTCAATACCGTGTTAATGTCCTCGTTGAGCGGGATTAAACTATCTTTATTTTAACAGATATTCCGGCTGCTCTCCGAAAGTTAATTATTTACCCGGACACCCCCCCTGCTATAATCCGAACTTCCTGAACAAATAGTATTTAGGAAAGTCTATGCCGAGCGTAACGACTATCGAAAACACCAGCACCGTGAGGACAAGATAAGGGGGGAGAGGAGGGACAAAGATGCCGTAAACGCCCAGGAGCGCGAATCCGATGATAGTCGCCATACTCAGGAGCAGCAATTCCCGGCCCGGCAATGATGACCAGAAATGCCGCCTCTCCCGCACGATCAACACCCTGAACTGGCTGTTGAATATCAGGTTCAGCATGACCAGCGTGCGCAGCTGTTCCCATTCAAGATGAAAGTAATTCCTTCCCATCGAAATTACGAGCAAGCCCTCCACGACAAGGAGCATGCCAGGAACCAGCGACGCCAGCGTAATGTTCCTGACGTTCCATATGTTCGGATTGGGCGTGGAGGTCACCCTGTCGGTCGCCAGGGACATGGTCACGAAATCGTTCGCGAACACGAGCAGCGACATGCCCAGCAGAGAGAGCACGATATCGTGGAGCCAGAAAAAGCTCAGGGTGATCAACCCGACGAATTCAATGACCTTCGTGACTTTGTTGAGGACCCAGGTGAGCATCCGCTGGTAAGTCTGCCTGCTTATGGTCACTGCATCAATTATCACGCCGATCCCCGGTTCCGTCAGGACTACGCTGGCGGAGGCCTTTGCCACGTCGGTCGAGTTGCTCACCGCGATTCCCATCTCCGCCTGCTTGAGCGCTGGTGCATCGTTCACCCCGTCTCCGGTCATTCCTACCATGTGGCCCCGCGACTGCAGAAGTTTCACGACTTTGTACTTGTCTTCGGGATAGATCTCCGCGAATCCGTCGCTTTCTCCCACGATGCGGACCTGTTCGTCTTCGCCTAGTCCCTGCATGTCCGCCATCCGGATAATGTTGCTCCCGATCCCTACCTGAAAGGCCATTTCTTTTGCTATGGCCAAATTATCGCCCGTAAGCATGATCGGCTTGATTCCCAGCATTCGCGCCCGTTCTATCATGCTTCTTGATTCCGGTCTGGGCGGGTCAGCCATCGGCAGCAATCCGATTAATTTGAACTCATCCGGACCATGACCTTCCGACCGTGCGACCGCTAGCGTTCTGAATCCGCTCCGGGAGAACTCTTGTATCGTCGCGCTTGCCTTCTGCACCGCCTCACGATCCATCTCCTGGCATAGGGGCATGACCACCTGGGCCGCGCCTTTTACGGCTTTGAAGCGCCTCCCTTGGGCTTCGATGACCGCCTCTGTTCTCTTGGTGGATGGGTCGAAGGGCTTAAACGAGAGTTGATGGTAGGGCGTAAGATCAGCACCCGTGGTTTTGGCATATTCAAGGACCGCGATGTCTATGAGGTCCATGCCTTCCCGTTGGGATGCCAACGCGGCCGTGACGACGACATCTTCCTTCCGAAACCCTGAAAATGGAACGGCATCGCTCACCGACAACCTGTTCTGCGTTATAGTCCCTGTTTTATCAAAACAGAGAACATCGATGGAAGCCGCGTCCTCGATCGAATCGAGCCTGGTCACCAGCGCGCCCTTCCGGGCAAGATCCATTGCTCCCACGGCCTGGACGATAGTGAGCACAGCTGGAAGGGCTACGGGGACGGCGCCCATGAGGAAGATTACTGCCAGCGTCAGCACGGTGACGAGGCGTTCGTGTAAATTCGCGAGTAGGCCGTAAGCCAGCACCAGCATCAGCGCGCTTATTCCAAAGTACATCATGTATTTGACAATCGCCATCATCACGGCTTCCTGATGGGACTTGGGCTTGGCTATCTTGACCAATTCCGCGGTTTTCCCGAAGAACGTATTTACGCCAGTATTGACTACGACGCACCTCGCCTCTCCTCTGCGGATGATGGCACTCGAGTAAATAATGTCCGATTCATGTATTTCCACTGGGAGGGATTCGCCGGTCAAAGCCGATGCATCGACAGATAGATCGCCGCTTACGACTTTAGCGTCAGCCGGCACAATATCCCCGAGCCCGACGGCGATAATGTCACCGGGCGCGAGCTCTCGTGCCTCTTGCATTTCCCATTTCCCGTCTCGCATTACTTTCGCCTTGATTGCCAGTTTTTTCTTGAGGAGTTCGACCGCTCTTTGTGAACCGCGCGAGTGAAGGTGGCCGATGATGGCATTTACCGTGAGCAGCAAGAAAATAATGATTCCTTCAAGGGTATGATGCAATAAGAAAGAGAGTCCCATTGCCAGCTCCAACAGCCACGGCATGGGACCCCAGTAGCGTAGCAGGAATTCAAGGAAGGGGTTCTTTTTTTCTCTGGTTATTTCGTTGTGCCCGAATATCGCGAGCCGTTTTGCGGCTTCAGCCTGTGTAAGTCCGTCCCTAGTTGTCTCCAGACGCTGAAGCGATTCTTTCCACGAGATGCCATTATAGTCGGAGGTACTTCTCAATTTTAAATCCATTCCTGCGCTCTCCAATCAGGAGTCTCTTTTTGCGACCAGAACGGCGCAGCCTGCCAACCCGATCACCTTTTCCGTCGTACTCCCCATCAGGAGTCTCTTGAGCCCCGTTTTCCCATACGCGCCCATGACGATAAGATCGACGCCCATGCCTTTTGCGGTCTCGGCTATAACTTCATGGGGTTTCCCGACGAGGACCATCGTCTCGGCATGAATACCAGCCTGCTGCGCCGCCAGCACGACATTGCCGGCGTTCGCCCGCGCTTTTTCCTTTTCATCTTCTGAAGGAACCACGGAAATCACTATCAGGCGACTTCCAGTGCGTTTTGCAATTTCAATCGCCTCTCTTCCCGCTGTGCTGGCGTGCTCCGATCCATCCGTTGCAACCAAAATATTCTTAAACTTGATTTTTGCTGCCCTGGGTACAACAAGGACTTTACACGGCGCGTGCCCGATGACTTTCGCTGCTGCGCTGCCGAGAAGAACCTTCTCCAGTCCGCTGCGGCCGCGTCTGCCAACTAGGATCATATCGACTTTTTTTTGCGCCGCCTCTTCCGCGATAAGCCGGGAGGCACTGTCCCCACGGCGCAAAATCGTCTCGCAGGACGGTATCTCTCCTAGCGCTCTCGCCATAAGGGATGCAAGGTATTGGGCAGCCTCCTCTGTTTCTTTCTGCAGAAGCTCCGCGCCAGTGGTCTCATATTCCGGATTTTTTTCTACGACCGTCATGACATAGAGTTTGCTCGAACAATGCTTTGAAAAAGTTATCGCCGCGGTTATTGCACCCTCGCTGAACTCCGAACGATCTGTTGCTACGAGCAATTTCTCAAGTTTTGATACTGGACAGGACTGGCCGTGATTCATGACATTATCCTCCTTGGATTTTCCATCCTTATGTTTTTTGCCAAAAACTGGCTCAAAGTAACCTCGCTTTGCATCGCCTTGCTCACCTGCCGGTTCAATGTGTCCCGGATGAAAGCGAGCAAAGCGGGTTTACTTTAAGTTTACCCCATTCTATGACCTACAATTATTCTCCACAATTAATATACAAAAGAGACCACAATTCCCATAGCACCGTCATCTGCTGGTTTCGATATAGGAGATATCATCTTTCGGTATAACGTACGCCTTGTTTAGACTCTCGTTATAGAAAAAAAAGTAACTACTGTTTGCTTCGAGAATTATGCAGTTGTCCGGGTTTATGCTGACATCTCTGACGAAATGTACCTGGTAATTTTTCAAGCTATGCCTCGGTTCCCGCAATACGTAATCTCGATTATAGACTACCGTAGAGATTATCAATAACACGTACAGGATAAACCCCGTAAAATAAAAGTAGCGTGAATAGGAATCATGGTTGCCTTTGAAGATTATTTTGAAGAGGACGTAGTCGCCGCAGGCATACGTCGCAAGCGACAGCAGAAAATATCCCGAAGGCTCTTTGAACTTGATTAGCATGAACATCCCCGCTACAAACATGACAACAGGAATGCAGTACAGCAACGCAGCCACAAGCCGGTGATGCTGGAATTTCTGCTTGTCACGCATAACATATCGAGCCAGGTAACTGCTCATAATAGCAAACAAAATGGCTATGATGATGAGATATACCTTCTCGATACTAGAGGCGAGGTAGTTTTGCAGGGTAAAAAACTGTTCTACTTTAATATGAAACAGTCTGAAGAAGAAAAAATTGTAAATAAACCCGGTAAAAATAAAGATCGCGGCAATGACCAAGTAGAATACCTGTAAATCACTTATATTGAGAATTCTTTTCATTTTTGTTTTGCCGTCCGTTGCTGACATGGTACCTTGCCTTTCTCTGCAGCCATCTCAGGAGTATAACGAAAACAACCGACATCCCGCATTACTCACACTCCCTGTCTTTTTAGGTTAAATGGCAATTCTATGACCACCTCAGTTCCCTGCCCGGGATTGCTGCGGATATGGATTTTCCCTTGGTGCCCTTCGATGATTTTTTTGCAATAGGCATGCCGAGCCCCGTACCGCCACGCTTCTTCGTATAAAAGGGGACGAAAATATTCTCAATGATTTTCTTCTCCATGCCTGAACCCCTATCTGTAATAGTGATTGTTGCCGTGGTGCTGTCTGCCGCAAGGAGTATTGACACTCTTTGCTCTTTGCCTGAAGCTTCAATGGCATTCGTGATGAGATTGACGAGAGCCCTCTCCAGGTGAAAACTGTCGATGCTTGTGTAAACCGCAACGGAGGGCAGGTCGGCTGAAAGGATCACGGCCCTCTGCTCCGATTTTATCCTGCATGACTCTCCCGCGTCCTTCACGATATCCCTGAGGTCCGTCTGTCTGAGGTCCAACTGGAGCGGCCGGGAAAAATCAAGCACGCTGGACACAATCCTCTGCATCTGGCTGGCCGAGTTAAGTATCACCTGAACGGCCGTCTCGGTTTTCCCCTTGCCCTCCTTAATTCGTCTCGCAAATCCTTCGATAGCAATAAGGGGATTCTTCAGATCATGGACGATGACCGTTGCAATGCGGCCGACATCTGCAAGATAGCGGTCCCTTTCCAATTGAGCCCTGTGTTTTCTATCTCGATCGACAAGTAAACCGGCCATAACCGCGAACAGTCCCTGCAATAAAAGGGGCAGCAATCGGTTCGTCTCATTGAGCGGTGAGCCGGGCCAAGTCATGATGACGTAGGGCAGATAAAGGCAGAAGATCAACAGGTAGGAAAGCAGGGCACCCGCAAGGCCGTACGTCAGAGCCCCGATAAAAACGGGAATATAGTACACTTCCCTATAAATGTTGTGAAGCGTGCGTACTGGAGATATCGTCGAATACTGCAAATACGTGATGCAGCCTACCAGAACGACAATAAAAACCGCAGCATATTTTTTGGCATACATGACCATTCACCTCCATGGAGAATGCAACCGATGGCCAGAACGGTACATTCCGGATCAGCTGCGTGATGCGAGATTGCATCCACCCACTCGCAAGGTTGGCTCCCCGCATCCGAGTGACCTTATCCCCACCTCTGCCCGACAAATGCCGAGACTTCCGAGAGACCGGAAGACATCCCCTCCAGTTTAACAAGTGCGTGCCAAAGTACGTTCTGAAGATCATCGTTCGTCTTGATTCCCAAAAATGATTTCACCAACGTCTCGCGTATGGCCAGCATCATCGGTTCTTTTTTGAGAAACCGCAGGAACGTCCGTAGACGCTCTTCTCTGCCGCCGAAATTCGACTCCCCGCGCAGGTTCACATTTGTTTTGTAATATTCCTGCAGATAGATCAAAAACCATAGCTGCGTCATATCGTAAAAAAATTCGAGCGTCGGATAGTAACCGTACTCTTGCCTAATGTGCGACCCAACGGATAAGTGGTTTTTGGGGATCCTCGGAAATAGGGCGACGAGCAGCCCTTCCGCGAAGTCTTCATAGAAAAAAGGCGCATCAGAATACAGCCGGTTCCCGCACTGGGGACAGATAACCATATTAAACTCCCAGTTCAGCAGGAGCGTTTTTACCCGGGGTGTCTGGGAAACATCGATCCATGTGGCGATGCGGGCTTTAAAGCTGCTTTTACAAGAACTACAATATAGCACTTCATTACAGAAAGCTTCGGCCTGAAGTGTCAGCATTTGCTCACTCCCCTGAATACATGTCGTTTTGACGACCAAAAAAAGCGCACAGACGGTCGGAACTACCCCGCTTTTTCGGAGGGCGGATCATGGTGTCTGGGAGCCGACATCAGTACTGTCGGGTTCCCCTCGAGGTTAATCCACGCGAAGGGGGGCGAGCTCTAATTATGATGTCTATCTTGGATACATGAATCGGGAAATTGAGGGGTGCCTAGGCAGGAGGAGCGCGGGTTTCAGTCGATGAGTGATGAACGCTCGGCAGATACCACGAAGCATCGAGCGTCGAAAAATTTCTTGTCCAGCCGAGATGACAGTCAAAATCACATGTGATATTAAATGCGGTGTAGAGCTGGCTGTAGGCACTGTAAGCAGAGGAGCCTTTGGACAGGACCTCATCCTCAACGGGATAGAAGGCCGGGATAAGCGCGAGAAAGAAAAGTACCACAACAACAAGAAGCGCAATTCTCTTTTGCATCATTCCTTTCATATTCGAATTATACGGAGGGAAAATATCATAGTCAAGCCCTTTTCAGAGAGCGAATTACTGACAATAAATGTTACCCAACTGAATTTTCAAATATTTCGTTGATTCATAATTCATGCCACCGGAACGATACCTCAAAGAGGAGGGCGTTACCATGAGTTTGGCCTCCTCTGCGGTATCAAACCTGCCGTACTCAGCTGCACCGCTTGCTTTCCCTGCAACGACTAGTGGCTGTTTCACTCTTTGGCTGTGCCGACTGATAGAGCGTCCAAGGATACCAGTACCGCTCGCTCAGCGTTTAGCCACCACTATACAGCAACGCAACTATTGTTACACGTATATTATTTGTTCCGTTCCATCGCCTCGTTTACCTTCGCTGCCAGGTCGTTAAACGTAAACGGTTTCTGCATGAAGTGGATATCTTCGTCCAGCACACTCTGGTTTGCAATCACGTTGGCCGTGTAGCCGGACATGAACAAGCACTTAATGTCCGGGAATAGGGCGCGCAGGCTTTTGGCGAGATCTCGGCCGTTCATCTCGGGCATTACCACGTCGGTGATGAGCAACCGAAACTTGCCAGCATGTTCTTTGGCAAGGTGGATAGCTTCGCTTGGGGATTTTGCAGGCAGCACCGTGTAGCCAAGTTCCTCAAGTAAGGTCTTGCAGAGCCCAAGAATCATCGGTTCGTCTTCAACGAGTAGAATTGTTTCGATACCACCTTGTGCCGAATACAGAGACTCTCCAGCTGCAACTTGCGTTGCGCTGCTCGCAACGCTGGGCAAGTAGATCTTGAATATCGTACCTTTCCCCGGCTCACTGTAAACGTTGATAAAGCCAGCATTCTGTTTGACAATGCCGTATACCGTCGCCAGTCCTAAACCGGTGCCCAAGCCCACTTTCTTGGTAGTGAAGAAGGGTTCGAAGACGTGAATGACTGTCTCCTGGTCCATGCCGCAGCCGTCGTCGCTCACTGTCAACATTGCAAAGTTGCCTGGCCTGAAGCCACGGTGCCCGGAACAGTATGTTTCATCCAATACAACATTATGCGTTTCGATCGTGACCTTGCCCTTGTCGTCGATGGCATCACGAGCATTGACTAAAAGATTCGCCAAGATCTGATCGACCTGTGTCGGGTCGATTTTAACAGGCCAGAGGTTTAGGCTCGGCGCCCAGGTCACAACGATATTCTCACCGATGATCCGGCGCAGCATCTTTAGCGTCCCCTCTACCGTTTCGTTCAGGTCGAGCACCCTAGGTGCAATGGCCTGCTTTCGGGCGAAAGCGAGCAATTGGTTGGTAAGATCGGCGGATCGTTGAGCAGCATGTCGAATTTGCTCTAGGTCGGCATGAAGAGGCGAAGCCTGGTCAAGCTTTTGTAATGCCAAATCGGCATAACCAAGAATCGCACTCAACATGTTATTGAAGTCGTGCGCAACGCCACCGGCCAGCCGGCCGACTGACTCCATCTTTTGCGCCTGGATAAATTGGGCTTGTAGTTTCTCTCTTTCCTCCTCGGCGAGCTTCATATCAGTGATATCTTGAACCGCACCGATCGTGCGTACCGGACGTCTTAACCCGTCCCCATTGTCGAAAAAAGTCTGCGATCGAGTAACCAACCAGCGAGTTGCTCCATCGCGACGTATGATACGGTGCTCAACATCAAATAAACCGTCACCCGTCGGGTCGTGTGCATGTCGGACAGCGATGGCGATTCTGGCGCGGTCCTCCGGATGAACGCACTCGAGAAATGCAGGAAGCGTTACGATTTCATCCGGACTCCATCCATAGATTAGCCGCTGCTCCAGCGACCAGTAAATGGTGTCAGTGAGATGGTCGTGGTCAAATATGCCGATGTGCGAAACGCGAACGACCTGCCTCAATCGCCCCTCGCTCACTCTCAGCGCTTTTTCCGCCTCCTTACGCTCGGTAATGTCCCGAAATACTCCCTGCAGAACCTGTTTTCCTTTAATAGTAACTAGCTGTGCCAAAACCTCTACCGCCACTTCGGATCCATCGGCACGAAGGAAAACCATTTCAGTAGGATGCAATTCCTGTTGTTTTCTCGATTCTATGATATGCCTGTTAAAAATTGCGCGGGAGTTTGATTCTCCCCGGGATGGGTGCAATTGAGATTGATGAAGACCGATAATGTTCTCGCGATTGCGTAAGAGAAGCCGGCAGGCAGCTAGATTGGCGTCAAGGACAATCCCTGTTTCCGGGTCTGCAAGAAGAATGGCATCCGGCGACCCTTGGAATAGAGCGCTATACTGAGATTCGCTTTCTCGTAAAGCCTCTTCCATTTGGCGGTGTTCTGCTGTCCCCTCATTTAATTTTTTGTTAAACTCGTCCTGTTTGTCAGTCATTTCGATTCTGACTCCTCTTCTGACATTCTTTATCTTCTTATAGTAAGATCTTTCCTCCTTGCCGATGCACAATAAGGATCCTGTGAATATTCCGTCGTTTATGCCGTATCGCTCTGTGTCGACCTTTCCTTGTTATTTGGCGTTCTCATCTTTAAACGATGCAACGGCATACTGACCTTCTTCGGAATTGATCATGTTTACAAATGCCATAGTCTCTTTGAATTCTCATGTTTGTACTTTTCAAGATTCACAGCTATCACGCTGTCCGTCCGGCTCAATGCCCGCCTTCTTCCAGAGGGTAAGCTTCCTGATGTGGGTCCTGGCCTTGTCTCCCCAGGAGACAAATGATGAACCGAGTCCCTCTCTTTTATTGAAAGCATCGGTTGCAGACTTTTTCCCTTGACCTTCGCTGGATCGTTCGGGGGACCGATGACCACAAAATCGTTGTATATCACGTCATGCATGTTCACTAGCGGTCCGCAATGCACTGACAGCGGCCCTTCTCCTTTGCAGGACGAGCACAAGATGTGAGTCAAAGTGCACGTCTGAGCAGGCCAGGTTATTACCGAACGGAAACAGAGCGAGTTGGAGAGATATAAGGATACTACTTCTATCAACATTGATGCCATTTGGAGACTGGCTGCGGAATTGAACCGAAGACAAGCCATGTACAGTATATAAAAGCATATTAATTTTGTAAAGTAATTATTGCCCCGCTTTGAAATAGACATTATTAGTGGATGCTGCTTTTTCTGTGTGGATACTTGTTGGTATTGTACAATTTCAATATTGCACAACTATTGTGAGTTTCACGAATTGGGTGCGTTTTTATAATGGCTTACTAAAAGAATGCTTACAATTAGAAATTAACTGACTATGCATACTGTGGCACAAAATCCGCCCGCACACATCTGGGAGGGCGTTTACTTGAATACAGAACAGCACGATTGACGATCGCGAAGTAAAAGAAGGGCCAATTTTCCAGGAAATTGGCCCTATTTATGGCTATGGTTCCCTGCCGAGACTCTCAGTAAATCTCTTTTTGTATACCATTTCGGCTTTTTAATGACCCCCTCTCGCGTTCACAACACCCTTTTGCACTGGCACGACTAAGAAAAGCCGCAACGCATTCCCCGATCAACTCAAACTACTATTTCAACGATTTTCTATACATTTCGCAGAGCTTTGATCGCCTTTTCATCGTCAGTGGTCTTGATCACCGACGTTGCTGTCTTGGCCGAACTTGTGGTAGCGTAAAAATAGTAGATATTGATGTTAGCGTCAGCAATGATTTTTGCTATCCTCTCCAGCGATCCTGGCTTGTTCGGCGTCTCCACCATAATGACAGACGATTCGTGAATCTCCTCGGCCCCGATTCGTTCGAGGGCTCTTTCCGCCTTGGCGAAATCGTCCACTATAAGAGTAAACGTGGCATTCCGTCGTTCGCTGCTTGCCGAGTAGCCCGTTGCGGCGAGGATATTAACGTTTTCTGCAGCCACGGCCGCAGCCAGTTTAGCCGTCAATCCGATCGCGTCCTGGAAGGTGGCCGTGATCTCGATCCCCGTTTTCACGGAAAACTCGCCATTTGCCCGTGTCTTTGAGGCAGTTGCCGGCTTTGCCTTCGAGGTTACAACGATTTTCTTTGCTTTCTTCTTTGCTCCTTTTTTCGTTGCTTTGGACATGTTCGTTTTCTCCTTTGAATTGGATTCCTGTTAACGGAAAAAAATAAATTGTTATCACGAAGCGCTTATTACTACATAACTATATCAGGCTAAGACGATTACACATATTAGTTTCTGTACAAGGCAGTCACCTCCTGGTGTTATTGCGAGGAGCGGTTTGAGCGATGCGTATCTTGATAATGTTTCGTCTTCTCCGAATCATTAGAATACAGAGCATGAATTCAAGATTGCTTCGCCTGCAGCTCGCAATAACCGGCGAGGATGCACGGCCTTCAGAGCAGTTTATAGATAAGCTCATTCTCCGAATAATCGATGGGGACGTCGATAATGACAGGCACCTTCTTGGTCAGGGCGTCCCGGAGCATGGGTTCGAAATCATCCATTGATCGGAGCCGGAGCCCGACAGCCCCGAAGCCATCAGCGACCTTGATGAAATCGGGATTCGTGAAATCGACACCGTAGGAGGTGCCGAACTTTTTCATGGATTTCCATTTGATAAGATTGTAGCTGCTATCGTTGAAAATAACGATGGCCATGTTGAGCTTCATCCGAACCGCGGTCTCGAGGTCCTGCAGGTTCATCAGGAAACCGCCATCACCGGACAGGGCGACCACCTTGCGGTCTGGGTGAATCAGCTTTGCCACGATGGCCGCGGGGAGGGAAATTCCCATGGATGCGAAGCCGTTGGACATGATAAAGGTATTATTGTTATAGACTGGGTAGAACTTTGCCGCCCAGAGTTTACACGTTCCCACGTCTGTTACCAGGATATCGCTCTCGTCCAACACCTTTCTGATCCCGTGCAGCACTTGAGGTGGTTGGATAGGCGAGGTCTTCTGTGAACCGATCCGTTCGAATTCATCCCGGAAGTTGCTGTGGAAATCGATCGCGCACTGGCTCTTCTTGTTCGTGCTGAGCATGCCCTGGAGGAGGTCTAGGCTCTCACGGATGTCGGAAACAATTTCGACTTCCGGCACATAGTGAAGATCGACCTCGCTCGAGGTAAAGTCTATATGAATGATGCGCTTGTCGATCTTCGGGTTCCAGTTCTTGGGGGCGTATTCGACAAGCCCGTACCCAAGGGCAATGATCAAGTCGGCGCGACCGAAAACGTCATCGATCTGCCGGTCGTTCGCAAGGCCAAGGGATCCGATGCAGGACGAACTCTTAGCGCTGACCGCCCCCTTGCCCATGAATGTCGTGACTACGGGTATGCAGAGCATCTCGGCGAACTGTTGGAGTTGGGCGTTAGCCGCCTTGCGGACGACTCCATGGCCGGCGAGGATCACGGGAAATTGTGCCGCCTCGATCAGGTCAGCCGCTTTTCTGAGCGACTGTCGGTCCGGAGAGCTCCTGCGCGCCCTGATGGGCGGAATCATGGAAGCATACATCTCATACACGGTCATGGAAGCAATGTTCTCGGGAAGCTCCAGGTGCGTGGGCCCCGGCTTTTCCGATTCAGCCAGCTTGAATGCCTTCCGGACCATTTCGGGGATAACTTCGGGTGTCTCGATCCGACCGTTCCACTTTGTTACGCTCTCGCACATTTCAACGATGTTGATGTACTGGTGCGATTCCTTGTGGATCCGCTTGAGATCCGCCTGGCCGGTGATAACGACCATGGGGGAAGAGTCGAGAAAGGCGTCGCCCACCCCAGTCAGGAGGTTTGTGGCTCCAGGGCCCAGCGTGGACATGCAGACGCCAGCCTTACCTGTGAATCGCCCATAGGCATCGGCCATGAAAGCGGCTGCCTGTTCATGACGAGTAACAATGAATTTAATCGTTGAGGTCCTGAGCGATTCCATGAAATCCATGGTCTCTTCACCGGGAATACCGAAGATATACTCCACGCCCTCATTTTCAAGACATTTAACCAGCAAATCAGATGCTTTCATGTTTTCCCTATCGCCTCACTCTGTCCCTATGCTGTATTCGGCCTTTCTAAAATTATACTTCTTTGATACAAAAAAGGCATGCTCATTTCTCAAATTCAGAGTTTACAAACGCTACTCTCAACGCTATCAATGCAAAAACCTGCCTGCATCTAATTGCAAATATGAAAATTCTTGCGCGACCACTCTTGTGAGCCGGACTATTTTCTCTGCTTCAATTCCCTGTCATTTCAGTATGTTATTTTTTTTATCAGAGCCGCACCATTTTTGGAATAATACTTGCTCTCTTAAATATGCATTAAGCATTCCTATGCTCATCCCTTCTGGTCTTCAAGCATTCCACAATACCGCTTGACTACGCAGAGGAATCATTTAGTAGTACACTGAGCCCCGCGCATGGCGATCTTACGATTAATGCGATGAAAGCACGGGCCATTTACAAAGAGGATTTTGCGAGTAAAAGAATTTGATATCGCCGAGTTAATCTGGTGCTCAACCCGTTGTCCGCATTTTGAAGATAAGCTCGACAAAATATATTCAAAGGAGGGAAAATCAAGATGAGTAGCGACGCAATTACTGTGGCTCCCGCAGCAGGGCCGAAAGTAAAAAAATCCGTGGCTTTGTCCGGCGTGATCGCAGGCAATTCGGCGGTCTGCACCGTGGGCCGGACCGGAAACGACCTGCACTACCGGGGCTACGACATCATCGAGCTTGCAAAGCTGTCGACCTTTGAAGAAGTGGCATATCTCCTCCTCCACGGCGAATTGCCGACCGAGTCGGAATTGAAGGACTACAAGAAGAAATTGAAAAGCTTGCGCGGCCTGCCGGCACAGGTGAAGACCGTGTTGGAACTCATCCCGGCCGCGACCCATCCCATGGATGTGATGCGCACTGGATGCTCCATCCTCGGCAACGTGCTTCCTGAGAAGGAAGACCAAAATATCCCGGGAGCCAAGGATATCATGGATCGCCTGATCGCCTCGTTCAGCTCCCTGCTCCTGTATTGGTGGCATTTCAGTCAGAACGGACGCAGGATTGAGGTGGAAACCGACGACGACACCGTGGCCGGCCATTTCCTGCATCTGCTACACGGCAAAAAACCTTCGGCGCTCCATGAGAAGGCGCTCGACCAGTCCCTGATCCTGTATGCCGAGCACGAGTTCACGGCCTCCACATTTACCGCCCGCGTTATCGCCGGAACCCTCTCGGATGTCTACTCGGCCATCACCGGTGCTATCGGCGCGCTTCGCGGGCCGAAGCATGGTGGCGCTAACGAGGCCGCGCATGCGATCCAGAGGCGCTATAGCACACCGGACGACGCCGAGATGGATATCATGGCCCGGGTTGCCAGGAAAGAGATCATCATCGGTTTCGGCCATCCGGTCTATACCGTGAGCGATCCGAGGAACCAGACAATCAAGGCGATAGCCAAAGGGCTCTGCGAGGAGGGAGATAATATGAACCTTTTCAACGTAGCAGACCGCATCGAAGCGGTCATGAAACGGGAAAAGAACATGTTCTCCAACTTGGACTGGTATTCCGCTGTAACGTACCATATGCTCGGGGTGCCAACATCACTGTTCACGCCGATCTTCGTGATCTCGCGAACCACCGGCTGGGGTGCTCATATCATCGAGCAGCGGCTGGACAACAAGATTATTCGCCCATCTGCCAATTATACGGGTCCCGAGGACAGGGAGTATGTGCAAATAGAGGAGAGATGATAAATATCTGAGAGGCGAATCTCTTACGACGGATAATGTTATAAATTCTGATGATGCACAACCTCTTTAATACCCTCCGGGAATTCGACCCGGGCAATGGGAAAAAAGCGAAGTTCTATTCCCTGCTGGAACTCGAAAAAGCCGGCATCGCAAAAATCTCCCGCCTCCCAGTCTCAATCCGCGTCGTGCTCGAGTCAGTACTGCGCAACTATGACGGCAGGAAGATAACCGAGGAGCACATAACACAGCTTGCAAACTGGGGACCGACAGCGCACCGAACCGAGGAGATACCATTTGTGGTCGCACGCATCCTGCTTCAGGATTTTACCGGTGTGCCCCTTCTGTGTGACCTGGCTGCAATGCGCGGGGCTGCTGCCAAGATGGGCAAAGACCCCGGGGTTATCGAGCCCCTTGTTCCTGTGGATCTGGTCGTGGATCACTCGGTCCAGATCGACACTTACGGCAGCACTGATGCGCTCAAAAAAAACATGGAAATGGAGTTCAAGCGAAACCGGGAGCGCTACGAATTCCTGAAGTGGGGCATGCACACGTTCCGCACCTTTAAAGTTCTCCCTCCTGGAATCGGCATCGTGCATCAGGTGAATCTCGAACACCTTGCCCGCGGCGTTCACGAGAAGAACGGGCTCTATTACCCGGACACGCTCGTGGGTGCCGACAGTCATACTACCATGATCAATGGCATCGGTGTGGTAGGCTGGGGTGTGGGTGGGATCGAGGCGGAGGCCGGCATGCTTGGCCAGCCGCTCTACTTCCTCACCCCGGATGTCGTGGGCGTGAACCTCACGGGCAAACTCCGGGAAGGGGTCAACGCTACGGACCTCGTGCTAACCATTACCCGGAGGCTGCGTAAGGAAAAAGTGGTTGGTGCTTTTGTAGAATTCTTCGGATCGGGAACCGAATCGCTCAGTGTTCCGGACCGGGCTACGCTGGCGAACATGGCGCCTGAGTACGGAGCGACCTTGGGCTTCTTTCCCGTCGACGACATAACCCGGGATTACTTCCAGGGAAGCGGTCGAACGGCAGACGAGATCACTGCATTCGGGACCTACTTCAAGGCCCAGGGCATGTACGGCATTCCGAAGCCCGGCGACATCGACTACACACGGACCCTTGAAGTCGACCTCTCCACAATCAAGCCCTGCGTCGCAGGACCGAAGCGGCCCCAGGACCTGCTTGAGCTTCCAGCGCTAAAGAACACAATGGCCCAGTTATCCGTCAAGCCAGTGGCTGAAAATGGCTTTGCAAAGACGTCCGGAGATCTGGCCAGACGCTTCACGGGAAAAAACGGAATTGACATCGGTTCCGGAGATGTGGTCATCGCGGCCATTACATCGTGTACAAATACGTCCAATCCGTACGTGCTGCTTGCCGCAGGCCTACTTGCGAAGAAAGCGGTGGAGAAGGGGCTGCGGGTTAATAAAAAAGTAAAAACATCCCTTGCGCCCGGCTCGCGCGTGGTGACTGAATATCTTAAAAATGCCGGCTTGCTCTCCCCGCTTGAGCAACTGGGATTTTACGTCTCCGCCTACGGCTGCACGACCTGCATCGGCAATTCCGGCCCACTTGACGAAGCGATCGAGGAAGCGATCATCCAGAACGATCTTGTCTGCGCCGCGGTCCTTTCAGGCAACAGGAACTTCGAGGCAAGGATCCATCCGAACATCCGCGCCAATTTCCTGATGAGCCCGCCCCTCGTGGTTGCTTTTGCCCTGGCAGGCACCGTGCTCTGGAATCCGGACACCGATCCCGTCGGTGTTCGTCAAGACGGCAGCACGGTTTTTCTCAAAGACATCTGGCCTAGCAGTTCGGAGTTGGCTTCAGTCATGCTGTTTGCCGCTGAACCTGCTCTCTTCCGGCGCCTCTACTCGACCTCTGCAAAAGACCATGCTTTATGGAACAGCATGTCAGCGGCCAAGGACGAGGTTTATCTCTGGCCGAAATCCACCTATATTGCGGAGCCTCCGTTCTTCAAGGACTTCGCGCTGGAATCTCGAGCAGTCGGCAATATTCACGGCGCACGCACGCTGGCCATATTCGGCGACTCGCTCACCACAGATCATATCAGTCCTGCCGGCCCCATTAAGGAAGCATCTCCGGCCGGACAATATCTGATCGAAAGCGGGGTCGCGAAGAAGGACTTCCAGAGCTATGGAACACGCCGCGGCAATCATGAAGTCATGATCCGCGGAACCTTTGCGAGCGTTCGCATCAAAAACCTGATGGTACCGCCGAAAAAAAATGGCACCCGCGTGGAAGGCGGCGTGACGCTGTTCCAACCGACGGGAGAGCTGGTATCCATTTATGAAGCAGCAATGAAATATAGGACCCGAAGCATACCCACGGTCGTTTTCGGAGGTGAGGAGTACGGCACGGGCTCGTCACGGGACTGGGCTGCCAAAGGGCCCGCTCTCCTGGGAGTGCGGGCAGTCATCGCAAAGAGCTTCGAACGGATCCATCGTTCGAACCTGGTGGGCATGGGTGTGCTTCCGCTCCAGTTCAGATCAGGGGAGTCGGTCCAGTCCCTCAATATTAAGGTAGATGAAGACATGGACATTCTGGGGCTGGACAAGCTGAAGCCCCAACAGAACATTACGCTTGTCATCAAGCGTAGGGACGGTAGCAGACGGGACGTTACTCTGTTGTCGCGTATCGATACGTCGATCGAGGTGGATTACTTCGTGCACGGCGGGATCTTGCCCTATCTGCTGCGGGAGCTACTGTCTGAACATAACCATTGACATCCTTCCCGGCCTGAAGGCCGGGGATTCCCGAATCAGGCTCTCCAACTACTGAGGGCCACCGCAGATTCTGTTCGGGATGCGGCAGTATGGTCAGATCCCCAATGTTGCAAGGGAACTTCGAATCATGCTAATGCAGGCAAACCGTTAAGGGAGGTAGATAATGGGAAGGTACAACGATCTATTTCAGAAGAGTATCAAGGATCCATCAGGTTTCTGGGAGGACGCTGCCCAGGCAGTGACCTGGAGCAGAAAATGGGACAAGGTCCTGGACGATTCAAACAAGCCTTTTTACCGGTGGTACGTCGGCGCTGAAATGAACACCTGCTTCAACGCTCTTAATCGGCATGTGCAGGCCGGAAGGGCAGACCAGGTTGCGCTCATCTTTGACAGCCCCGTCACCAACACAATCAGGAAGTTTACATATAAGGAATTGCTTGAACAGGTATCTCGTTTCGCCGGTGCTTTGAGGGACCTCGGCATCCAGAAGGGTGACACGGTTATCATTTACATGCCGATGATCCCCCAGGCCGCCATCGCCATGCTCGCCTGTGCGCGTCTCGGAGCTGTGCATTCCGTCGTATTCGGCGGATTCGCTCCCCATGAACTTGCCATCAGGATCGACGACGCGAAGCCAAAGGTGATCGTCACGGCATCGGGTGCGATTGAAGGAAAGAAAACCATAGAATACAAACCCATGGTCGACAAGGCAATAGAACTGGCCGCTTACAAACCAGGGAAGGTCGTGCTCTTTCAACGGCAGTTCGTGAAGGCCACGCTGAATGCCGGCCGCGATCTTGACTGGGAGGAACTGGTGGCAAAGGCAGCGCCTGCAGGCTGTATAGCGGTCAACGCCACGGATCCCCTCTACATCCTGTACACCTCGGGAACCACAGGCAAACCGAAGGGTGTTGTCCGCGACAACGGCGGGCATGCTGTTGCACTAGGGTGGAGCATGCGGTATATCTACGGAGTTGGGCCGGGAGATGTCTACTGGGCTGCATCTGACGTGGGGTGGGTCGTGGGCCACTCCTATATCGTCTATGGCCCGCTCTTGCACGGCTGCACGACTATCCTCTACGAGGGGAAGCCGGTCGGGACACCCGATGCCGGGGCTTTTTGGAGGGTCATTTCCGAGCACAAAGTCAAAGTTCTGTTCACGGCTCCCACGGCCTTCCGGGCAATCAAGAAGGAAGATCCCAGCGGTGAATTCGTCAAAAAATACGACCTCTCGAAATTCGAGTACCTGTTCCTTGCAGGCGAGCGGCTCGATCCCGACACCTATCACTGGGCATCCAATCTTTTAAAGAAACCGGTCATCGACCACTGGTGGCAGATCGAGACTGGCTGGCCAATCACCGCGAACTGCATGGGCATCGAGGAGCATCCCATCAAGGCCGGCTCCTCCACTAAGCCGGTTCCGGGATTCAACGTTACGATTCTGGACAGCAACGGCAAAGAGGTCGGTCCGAACGTGACCGGCCTGGTCACGATCAAGCTTCCTCTCCCACCAGGATCATTACCCACATTATGGCAAGCGGACCAGCGGTTCCTGGAATCCTACCTCAAGGTATATCCCGGCTACTATTTCACGAGCGACGGCGGTTACATTGACGAGGACGGATACGTATTCATCATGGGCCGCGTGGACGATGTGATCAATGTCGCCGGACACCGTCTTTCCACAGGTGAAATGGAGGAGGTCGTTTCAACGCACAAGGATATCGCCGAATGCGCGGTCATCGGCGTGCACGACGAGCTGAAAGGCCAATTGCCGGTCGGACTATGCGTCCTGAAAGCGGGTGTGAATACCGGCGAAGACGAAATCAAGAAGGACCTGGCAAAGATGATTCGCGAAACCATCGGACCTATTGCCAGCTACAGGGAGACCTGCGTGGTAAAACGGCTCCCGAAGACGCGGTCCGGAAAGATCCTGCGCGGAACCATGCGGAAGATTGCTGACGGTGAACCGTACACCATGCCCTCGACCATCGACGATCCTACCTCCTTGAACGAGATCGAAGAGGCGCTCAAAAAGGTGGGGTACGCACAGAAGCATTAAGTGGTGGAGACTATTTTATCATCTCGCACCGTAAAACCTCGGTCTTCAGGCCGGGGCATAAGGCACTGGTTGCGGAGAAAACAAATAGGTATTGCTTTAGTTTACGATGGACAAATGTCCACTTATCTGGTATAATTGCTCTAATGGTCAATCCGCCGTTGGTAAAACATCAGGAACTGATGATAACACCGTATTCTTAGCTTTGCCACCTCTCTTGTCCGCGCTGCAGACGCTCGCGGCGTTTCCACGATAATCGTGGAGGCACCTTTAAGGACATCAAAGAGGTCAAAGACTGGGATACCGCACTCAATAGCGATGTGAACGGCGCAATCAACATCCTGTCAGCCAATGAACGTGGCAGCCATCTCTGCCGCGTCTGCGAACAGAATCAGCAGTGGCTCTCAGGAGCAACAAAGTCTGATTCGGTAATCCTCCGCTTTCAGACCGGGGAGAATGTCAAAAAGGATTATGCGTCAATTACCCGCCACCTAACTCGTTGAGTTTAGGTGGGGGCTTGAAAGAGCCAATTGACTAGGGGGCTAGGAAAGTCTTAGCAGAAGTTGTTTTGGTCAGGGCACCATGTGGATATTCCGCACGTCCCATGCATCTGCCTGTCGATGGTTAAAGTCTCACTGGGGAACGGACAGTGCCATCGACGCAATAAGCCATTACAACAATCCCGATGCGGCGCTCACCCGCTTGGGCGGTGGAAGGACTTTATGTTAGTCTATGTACTCAACCAGCACGGCATCCCCCTGATGCCATGCCATCCGGTCAAAGCACGGATACTTTTAAAACAGGGGAAGGCAAACGTAGTCAAAAGGACGCCCTTTACGATCCAGCTTCTTTACGGATCATCGGGCTACCGGCAGCCCGTGACGCTTGGTTTGGATTCAGGGTACGTCAATGTCGGTTTATCGGCCGTAACCGCGAAAGAAGAAGTGTACGCAGCCGATGTCAAGCTCAGAGAGGACACGGTAAAGCTGAATTCCGAAAGACGAATGTACCGGAGAAGCAGGCGTAACCGCAAGACATGGTACCGGCAACCACGATTTCTTAACCGGAAGAAACCGGAAGGCTGGCTTGCTCCTTCTATAAAGCACAAGCTCGACAGCCATATCAAGCTGGTTGATCAGGCAAAGAGCATCATGCCTGTTTCCAAAGTGATTGTCGAGGTTGCGGCATTCGATATCCAGAAAATCAAGGACCCGGACATCTCGGGAACGGATTACCAAAACGGAGACCAGAAGGGTTTTCTGAACGTGCGGGAATACGTCTTATACCGAGACGGTTACAAGTGCAGGCACTGCAAAGGCAAATCTGGTGATCCAAGACTGGAAGTGCATCACGTTAAGACCCGGCAAACAGGCGGCGCCAGACCTGGGAATCTGGCCACTCTGTGTAAAACATGCCACGATCTGGCAACGCGCGGAGAGATAGTCCTAAAAATAAGGCCGTCAAAAGGTTTTAAAGCGGAAACGTTCATGTCCACGGTCCGCTGGAGGATAGTCGGCAAGCTCAGGGATCTCGGTTATAACGTGGAACACACCTACGGGTATCTTACTAAGCTTGGGCGGAAGGATCTAGGACTTCCCAAATCCCACTTAAACGATGCCTTTGTGATCGCGAACGGTGATATGCAGGAACGATCAACCGATGTGTTTAAGATGCAGCAGGTACGGAAATGCAACCGGAAACTGTTCAAAGGTGTCCGCAGCCATATACAAAATACTGCACCGCGTGAAATATTCGGGTATCGGAGATTTGACAAAGTACGGCTAAACGGCGTGGATGGCTTTATCTTCGGCAGACGCTCAACAGGCTATTTTGATATCCGAACACTGGACGGGACAAATATTCATTCTTCAGCGAAATACAGCGATTTGGTGCTCCTGGAAAGGGCAACTACTCTACTTATTGATAGGAAAATGCATAACTGCATGGCAATTCCTCCCCAACCTCCCTACGGGTAGGTTGAGGTATCCTTGCCACAAAATAAGATGAATTCAGGCTTTCGATTGGGGGACTTTGAGCTTACTTGGCTCTCGGGCGGCAAATTCGAGCTAGACGGCGGAGCAATGTTCGGCGTCGTTCCAAAGGTCCTTTGGCAGAAGAAGTATCCGGTCGACTCGGAGAACTACATCCCTCTCGCTGCATCGCCTATCCTCCTAAAAACTACGGGGTCGCTTGTATTGATTGAGTCGGGCCTGGGGAACAAGCTCACTGACAAGCAGAAGAATATATTCCGCCTGCGCGAAGAATGGTCCGTCCCTCAAGATCTCACCAGACTCGGCATCGACCGGCAGGAAATCAATTTTGTAGTCCTGACCCACTACGACTTCGACCACGCTGGCGGTGTCGTGATGCAGGACGAGACCGGGAAGCTCGAACTTACGTTCCCGAAGGCTAAGCATGTGCTCCAGAAAAGAGAATGGGACGATGTGATGCACCCGAACGTCAGGTCTATCAACACCTACTGGCCGCTGAACTACGAACTGCTGAAAGGGAGCAAGAACCTCGAACTAGTGGACGGCGAGGTTGAGATCGTTCCCGGTGTCAGTGTGGTCCGTACGGGCGGTCACAACGGCGGGCACCAGATCTTGAAAATGGAATCACGTTCCTTGAAAGCGCTCCATTTGGGAGACCTGCTGCCCACGCATGCCCACGCGAACCCGCTCTGGGTCATGGCATACGACAACTATCCCATGGACAGTATTGCGGGCAAGGAATCATGGATCAAGGCAGGTGTGAACGAAAATGCCTGGTTCACGTTTTATCACGACGCAACGCTCCTGGCGTGTAAATTCAACGAGCAGGGGAAAGTGATTGACCGCTGGGGAGCTGCCTAATTGAAAATAGCGATGTAAAAGAGGGCCAATTTCTTAGGAAATTGGCCCTCTTTTATTGCTATGGCTCCCTGGGCGCGACTCTCAGCAAAACTCGTTTGGTGAGAGCCACTAATTATAATTATCAGGATTTATCCAATAGAATGTCGAACTCGTTTTCCGCTTCCCGAACCAGCGAGGCTATTTGATCTTTGTCAAATCGCGCCCCTCCTTCTAGAGCTTTCAGGCCATCCTCAAAGACCCTTACGATTAAATGGTTCACCTTTACATATCTTTCCTGTATACCGGGTTGCTCAATTTCCTTACCACTCCAGATTCCGTTCATTCTCCCAAAGAGGATATTGGTAATCTGCCTCATCATACTGGCAAGGTCGGCGACTTCAGGGTTCTTAAAATAAGCGGTCCCCTCATAGGAACAGGGTCCGAGAGCGAGCCGGTCTTCTTTTCTGAGATCATGATATGCCTGCGTTCCCTCCAGCACGATCTGGTGGTGGTAAAGCACGTTCGCAGTAACTGCAAGATTTTTGAGCAAATCGTTTCTCTTCAAAAACTCTAGATTGATACGCAGATCGTCAGGCGAGGAATCCGGTTCGAACATGATAAACCCTACATTCGGTTCCACGCCGTGCATTCGAAGAATCGCGAGAGCTTTCTCATTCTGGGCCACGGTCGTCAGTTTATTCATCCGCTGAAGCGACTCGTCTTTTCCGCTTTCGAGCCCGACGAGAATGTGTCGAAGCCCGGCATCCACAAGTGGGCCGATCGTCTCATCGTGGATATCATTGACTCTTCCCTCAATACCAAACCTGATGTTTTTGGGCTTCAGAAGGAAGGCGATGCGCAGGGCCCTGTCCTGCCCCATCTGTCCAGGTCCGAAAAAGTTGGGGTCGGCAAAATAGAAATCCCTCACGCCTCTTTCAGCAACGATCGCATCAACTTCACTGGCAATGTTCTCAGGGCTCCTTCCGCGCCAGGGGATTCCGGTCCCATAAAAAGAATTAATGTAGCAGAACGTGCACTTCCCGTAGCATCCGCGGCTGCCGAGCAAGTTTACCTCCGGAATCCGGTTCATGGCCTCCGTGCGAACGGGAAAAGGGAGACTATCGAGATCTACGATTGGGTCCGGCGTTTGAAGCCTGATAACGCCAGAACCGTCGCGTATTGCCAAGCCTGGGATGCAGGGAGTGAAATTTTTGAACGATACTGCTTCCGCCAGGTCCATAAAAGTCTTTTCTGGTTCGCCAACAATGACCGAATTCACGGCATGATGGTTTTTCAGAATATTTGCATACGAGATCGTTGCATAATAACCGTATGCTGTCACGGCAGACACCTGTGCCTCTTTCGTTACCGTATCAAGAAAATTAAAGAGAGCATGATCATGCTGCCAATGGTAGACGAGATGAACTCCAAGGATGTCCGGCTTCATGGCCTCCACGATGTTTGAGATCGCCCCGTAGGAAAGCTTGTTCAAATATCCTTCCACGATCTCGACATCATGTCCCTTCTTCTTCAGCATGCTCGCAGCATACCCGCTCAGAAGACACGAGGAAAGAGGTGTATTCGCAATATCATTGCACCGGTCAGGAGAAGCGCTCCGTGGATGTTCCAGCAGCAGGATCTTCATATAGCCTTCCCCACTTCCTGCCACATAAATACATTTCTCGAAAGATGCAGAGCTTCCAGGCGGTACCTGAAGGCATCGAACGGTTCCGGGTTATAATAGGTCGGATAGAGAAGATCGGTATCCGGCCCTATGATCCCGTTTTCCCTGGCTAGTGCCTCCATGCGTGTTCCCGGCAGAATCCGGATATTATTTAATACGACCGTGCCAAGATTTTTCCTGTTATAATGCAGATCATATATCCGCTCTAAAAAACGAACTCCCTTGTCACATGTTTTTTCCGTCTCTCCCGGGACATTGACCATAAAGTGGTAAACACTGACCACATCAGTCCTTGCGGCGATCTGCGCTGCCTTCAGAATGTCGTTTTCCGTAAGTCTCTTATCCAGTACATCGAGGGATTCCTGACAAAGACCGTCCGGCGAAAATGAGAAACATTCGCAACCCGCCTTTTCAAAAAGGGCCACATTCTTTTCAGTAAAATGGTTCTCCCTCATAAAGCCGTCCCATTTGAGCTCCAATTTTCTTCGGATTATTTCAAAACAGATATCTTCAAGGTGATTACTGGGATAATTTATGATCGGATCGGTAAAGTGAAATCGTTCAATGCCGTATTCCTTATGCAAGAACTCCATCTCATCCACGACGCTTCGCGGTGGTCGGCAGCGTGACTTTCTCCCCTGCAGCGCAGGATAAACGCAGTAGGCACAATGAAAGGGACAGCCGCGCTTCGTTTCGATCCCCATGGCAGGCACATAGGCATTTATTCCGTCATAGAGGGATGGATCGAGCAAGTATCTGTCTGGCTGCTTGTACTGCTCCATATCCACACACTCACAGGGAAACCCGATCTTTGCCCCGGTTAGGTTGCGCCGATAGGGCCTTCCAATTTCAGGCGGATTTTCCAGGGAAGAAAGAAGAGCTGGCAAAGACGTTTCCGCTTCTCCGATGAGGCCATAATGAATCTCAGGCGCCTCACGCATGAGCCGCTCGGGAAACAGAGAAAACGCTGTGCCGCCGGCAATAATCCAGGAGCGGGGCATGACTGCGGCAACAAGCTTGACCGTGACGAGGAACGGCGGGATAAGTGAACTGGTCTTATTTGCAAGGGGATCAATGTTCCGCAATGACAACCCCACGACATCCGGTCTGAAGTCATTAAGCTTGTTCTTCACGGCGCCAAAAGGGTCCGGCTCGATGTTCATGTCGAGCAGGTCTACCTCATAGCCGCGGTCCCGGAGGGAAGCTGCCAAGATAACAATACCGATAGGGTAGACTCTCTCTTGAGATGTCCCTTCTACGGAAAGAGCCTGTATGAATAGAACCCGCATCCTGATCACTCCAACAGCATCAATGCAAAGTATTTCACAAACTGGTCTTTGTTCTCCAGTGTTCTCAGAGACGCTCCTGCGCGTCGAACGGTCTCGAATACGTCGATACCCGCGCCTTCCATGGAAGGCCTAGCGTTCTTTGTGTTGGTGCACGGTCCCTTTTCGGCACAGGAATCACAGAGGGAGCAGGGACCCGCCCAGTATGAAAAGGCCTTGTGGAAACCCTCCTTGAAAGCGGTGCGTTCAGCCTGTACGACTCGCAATTGAAAATTTCTCGTTGGAGGCTCTCCTTCCAGGAGTAAAGCATGCTTGTAGTCTTTCACGATCTCCCTCGTCATAGCAGCCGTAGGGCTGTTGGGAGGACAGTGCCGGTCGCCGTATCTGTCGCATCCGAACTGGCATCGAAGACCCGTCCATTCAGGGATATGAATGTCCTCTGCTTTCACGCGATACACTTTTGTAAAACCTTGAGCCCGAATCTTTGAAATCAGCAGGTCTGTTGGGTCGAGATGAAGAGAGTGGATCGCTGCCTTATCTTTTGAGGCGAATAGGACAGCGGTATCGGTCTGCAGGGGGACCAAATCCGTGCAGGTGAGTCCCAGTCGCAGCAGTTGTACTTGAACAGACTTACTTGAAAAAACCCTGCCGTTGAACGTGTTGATGAACATGTTCAGATCACTCAACGCGGCCTTTTCCGGACAGTGCTCCAGAAAGAAATCATGGATCAAAAGAACACCGTTTTCCCCGAGACAATCAACTGCCGAGAGAAGAATATGGGAAAGCTCTTTCTCCGAATAGGCATGAAGAATGTTTGAAAGAATGACAAGGCGAAAGTTTTGTTTTTGAACTGGCCAGGGCCCCAGAATATTTGCAGGGCAGTACCGCAACCTGCCCTCGAGCCGCCGCAGTGACAACAGCTCCCGGGTCTGGTCAAGGACGTCCGGAAGATCGATGATCGTGGCATTCGCAGTAGGGAAAAGATCAAGAAATGCCGCAGCAATGGCGCCCGAGCCGGCACCGACGTCAAGTATCTCCCCCTCCAGGGAACGAGCCTCGAAAAACCGGACGAGTTCACGCGCCTTTATTTTGGCAACGCCATCCATGGCACGGATATATTTTTGTATACGTTCGTTTATCTCCGAAGGTATGTCATGCCCGGAGTAATCCACTCTGCCGCCTTCCTTAAGGCAGTCTTGCAGTCTGTTCCAACCCGGGCGCAGATATTTTCTCCAGAGGATGGAATCACCCTGGTACTGATGCTTGCCGCGCAGAAGACAGTCGCTGGAAAGTTTAGTGTTGAAATATCGCTTTCCATCACACGTTACTAGGCCCATTACACTAAGAGCGTGAAGAAAGCGATCGATTCCATGGAGATCGATGTCAAGAGCAACAGATAGTTCTCGAGCGGTTGCCCCTTCCGTACCGATGACGGAAAAGATGTCCATTTCAACTGCCGCAAAAAGGACCTCGGAATACCAATGAGCCGTAGCGAGATCTTCGAGATACTGCGGTCCGGAAACTTGTGCGTCGTAACGCTGGAACGGCAAGTTCGTATCCATAAACTAAAAATCCTCAAAGCTGTCGCCCTGAGGATTGCACCCTGTGTCACTTCATCCCCTTCGATCCGCGAGAAGGTTTACATGGGTAAGCAAGATTTACTTTCTTTCCCGACACCTCTTACGGATACCGACATTTTCAGGCAGATCTTCTGGCTCCCGATTCATCCTATTTGCCAGCCTTCCCAATGTTCAGACCAGTGGCTTCGTTGGCATCCGTGCCGATTACAGTGGCGGGACCACTCCCGAGTGTCACGGGATTCACTATTATACCTTTCAGTACCTAGTCTCTTCTTTATTTTCTACAAGAAAGATCATTAATAGTCAATACAATTTGTAGCGGATAAAATATCACTTGACATACCTTATGAATTTTATCCCTGGTTGCGATCCACCTTAAATCAAACCCTGGGTCTGCATAAAAGTCGAAAGTATGATAGAATTTTATGTAATCGCGAAATTAATTAGATCTTTCTTTTAAAAACTCTCTATTTATTTTAATGCTTTACAGTTTTTACCGGTATTCAACTTACTGCTTTTAGACGGCGGATCTGACTCTGCTGGTGATAAGTCTGTAAAGTCACTTCTACTGACGTAAAAATACGCGTATAAGGTGGGTCGTATGAAGAAGTTTCTTTTTTGGTCATTTTTGTTTGGTTTTTTTCTGCTTTCGGGCTGTTACCATCGGATGGAAATTACGAATCCTGAAGACTACTTTTCTCCTCCCTCTCCTCCACTTGCAAAACCAATTAAGCTCGGAGTCACATCCAGTAGTATCACGGATGCACATAACAGCCGCTATGTTTACGCCGTAGTCGACGCCTTGCAGAAATCCGGCAACTTTGAACGGGTGCTATACCCGTTCAGCCAAGCAGTCAGCCAGGGACAAGTGGATGTGTTAGTTGATATAGCTGTTAATCCCAGGTATGACGGCAGTGAACAAAACTTCATCATTAACTGGCCGGGCTTCATTATATGCGCGCCCGCCATATGGGGTTATGAATATACAGCAGAGATAGGGACGCTGGTCAGTATTACAAATTTAAAGGACAATACCTCAAAGCAGGTTGCAATCCCCACACATTATATATTCAGACATGCCGATATGGGGAGGACTTGGACGGAAGCAGGGGGCTGGCTATTTTACTCCGTGCCTGCTTTTATCGGGGGCATCGTTTTTACAGGATATAATAATGATGTTACCCCTTTATTCATAACGGAGGTTTCTCCAAACTATGGAGCATACGTTTCAAGAAAAATTATAGAAGGCTTAAAATAAGGTACCTTACCGTAACTTACTAAGCCGCATATGCCTCCAGTCACCTGACTAGATACCCAACAGTTATAGCTTCTTCCTCCTAATGTATTCAGACAGGCTGTAGCAATATAATGCGGCCCCCCTCTGCAATATAACAAGCTCGAGGTTCTCTCTATTGGCAACCAGAATGTCTCATGCAGGCCTTAATTGACATCCTCCCCGGCCAGAAGGCCGAGGATTCCCGAATCAGGTGCTACAACTACTGAGAGCCACCGCAGATTCTGTTCGCAGATGCGGCAGAGATGTTTGCCACTTCCCCGGTTCATGTGCTGATGCAGATGACCTGGTATTTCTTCTGGCGAACCGGTTGACTGCAGGCTGTGCCAAACAGCCACTACTCCAAGAGTCATTTATTTGCTCCGGGAGATACCTTTTGAGGATGTGTGAAAACGTATCCCTCACGCGTAATCGCTAAAATTCGAATTTCTACAGAAAAAATATATTGAATATTGCGAGATTGACAAGTATATGGCCTAAAGTCCATCGGGGATGTTGGCACGCCGCAGGCTATGGATTTTATCGAGAAAACTGCGAGCGATTCTCTGTATGACCGGGAAATGGCATTTAAATATTGCGTTGAACTCTATCTTGGAAAAGAGGCATGTGTGGAACTCACCGGTTGAGTCCGGTAGATTTTGTCTCACAAGCCAGGATAGATGGTTAAAAGTACAACTCTTTGGTTTGTACGGGTTTGGGGGCAACGCGCTACAGACTGCAAGTGGATGCAGAATACGAGCAGCAATTGTTAATAGTTTCGAACATTGGAAAGTACACACTCGTGGGGTGGAACCCTGAGAGCCAGGATCTCAAAGAAAATGAATAATTCCATTTGAAGTTTTTAGTCAACGCTCCTTCAAGTTCGTTTGGCAATTTCATTTTACAAGCGGACAGTAGTATGTTACATTCGTTCAAGTACTTCAGTACACTAGGCCGATTACTCTTCGAATGCAGGTGATAAAGTTATGAAAAAACGTAAAGCCGTTCTTCTGAAAGGATCGGTAATTCGCCTACTTCGTAAAGCCTTCGGTCGCGATCACCGCGAAGCCATCATTTCTCACTCAATTGGGTCACATCATCCTGATGTTCCCTCCGAAATAGTTCCTGATCTGCGGCCAGCAGTTCAAGACATTCAAATAGCAGAGCGCCTGTTAAAGGCATACAAATTATGCATCGCAGATGAATCAGCAAGTCAAACAATGCTTAAGCCGGATGTGTGGTCGATGATAAGTAAGCTACAGTCCTCTTTCTTGGGCATCTTGGAACGAAACGATCCTCCCTCTTTGGCTAATTATCTGTGCAATATGTGCCGTCATGACGCGACGAATGGCACAGTTCAAGGTGATCTGGAGTTCAATAAAATTAGTAATGATTCGGGTTATCGTGAATTCGTAGCGCTTATGATTAAGGACAAGCTCGTTTCACTTGCAGAAGCGGTTGGGGTGGTTCCTTGTGAGAATCCGGAACAGGGGGTATGGGGAAAGAGTCTGCACATGGACATTGATTCGCTTGTAGAGAAAGTTGAACAAGCGATAGGTCTCGATATTTCCCCGCCTCCTATCGATGGGGGTTTGCTGAAGATTCGATCTGCCAAGGCATTGTATCATGAACGCGATCTAAACGCGATTTATACTGCTTGGAGTCTGAAACAGATCCTTTCTGCAAAGAAAAATGCTTCCATTTGTGAAATTGGTGCCGGTTCAGGAAGAGTTGCTTACTGGTGTAATAGGTTTGGATTTAAGTCTTATACGATTTTCGATCTGCCGCACATTAATGTCATTCAGGGTTATTACCTTCTAAAGTCTCTTCCTGATGCAAGGATCGTTCTCTATGGAGAATCTGAAGGAGTTAATAATCCTAACCAGATCACAATTCGCCCACATTTTTTCATTAACAAGATAGAACCAGACCAATTCGACCTCGTTCTAAACCAAGATTCGTTTCCTGAGATCAATCGGGAAACTGTCTTAAATTATCTCGTTTGGATTAAAAAAGTTTCTCGACAACTCTTTTACAGCATAAATCATGAGAGTCGGCCTCCCATAGGTAGTGATTTACAACAAAACATCCCGGCGTTGATTGTAGAGGTAGGCGGTTATCAACGAATATTTCGCATCCCTTACTGGTTGAGGAGAGGCTATGTAGCGGAACTCTACACTATCGTTGGCAAATAAAGTAGCAGTCACTTTACCCTTTGTCGTTTTCATAAACTTCTCCTCCTGCGGTGATATCCGCTCGTTCGTTTAAGTATATTACTTATGATCGTACTTAGATGCTTCGCTTCTGCTGCTATATTCGCATTGACGTTTTTTTGAATGCATTGCTCATTTCGTGACCAAGTGAAATCTCCACCCCCGGCATATCCGCTGTTATTATTCTTGCGTGCCCTGTATTATCCGTTCCACATCGACTCTTTCAAGCACCTCTTCTTTTATCAACGCTTCCGCAAGCGCGTCGAGGGTATGTCTTTTCCCTGATAATATTTCGGTTGCCCTTGATTCCGCATCTATGATGATTTTCTGGATCTCCTGGTCCATGAGCCAGGCCATCTCCTCGCTGTAGCGCTTTGGCAGGGATAACTCCCTACCCAGGAATGGATGTTCTTCACCACGTCCGAGATTGACCGGACCGACCTTATCGCTCATTCCCCACTGCGCCACCATCTTCTCGGCCAGTGATGTCGCATCTTTCAGGTCATTCTGTGCACCGCTGCTGATATCGTTAAAGACGATCTTTTCCGCAACTCGTCCGGCAAGGTTAATACTCAATCTGTTCATGAGATAGGTGCGGGGATAATAATGCCGGTCTTCCCCGGGCAGGAGCTGAGTAACACCCATCGCGATTCCACGGGGGATAATGCTGACCTTGTAGATGGGATCGGCTCCAGGCAATTCCCACGCGGTGAGCGTATGTCCCGCCTCATGATAGGCCGTTATCCGCTTTTCCATATCGCTAATGGTCAACTCTTTCACTGCTCCCATCAGGATACTGTCCTCGGCCTCTAAAAAATCAAGCCGGTCTATCATCTCTTTGTTCTTCCGCAAGGCGACCAGAGCGGCTTCGTTGGTAAGATTCTCGAGGTCGGCGCCGGTCATGCCGGGGGTACCCTTTGCCAGGGCTTCGAAATCGACATCACGCGCCAGTTTCTTGCCCCTCACATGGATTTCCAGTATCGCCTTCCGCTCTTTCCAGCCCGGCCTGTCTATCACAATATGCCGGTCAAACCTTCCCGGACGGAGAAGTGCGGGATCCAGAACATCCGGCCTGTTAGTCGCAGCCATAACGATCACTTCTTCATGGGGATTAAATCCATCCATTTCACTCAAAAGCTGGTTCAGCGTCTGCTCCCGTTCATCACTTCCGCCTCCAAGCCCCGCGCCGCGAGTACGTCCTACTGCATCGATCTCATCGATAAAAATAATGCTCGGCTGGGTGTCCTTGGCTTTTTTGAACATGTCCCTGACCCGTGAGGCGCCGACCCCTACGAACATCTCTATGAATTCCGAAGCACTGATGCTGTAAAAAGGCACAGCAGCCTCCCCCGCGGTTGCCCGCGCAAAAAGGGTCTTGCCTGTTCCCGGAGGACCGATCAGAAGCACGCCTTTCGGGACCTTTGCTCCAATCTTCTCGTACCGCGAGGGGTCTTTCAGGAACTCTATAGTCTCTCTTAGTTCCATCTTCACATTGTCCATCCCGGCAACGTCTTTAAAGGTCACACTCGGTTTTTTCGCATCATACAATCTGGCCTTGCTTGCTCCGAAGGTAAAGAGGCCTCCAGGGCCACCCTGAATCTGCTGGTTCCTTTTCATCATCAGGATCCAGAAACCGATGATCAGCACCCAGGGCAGAACCCCGACCACCATCTGCCATAACATGCCCTGTTCAGCGGGCTCGATGGTGATGATCACATTTTTTTCCTTGAGCTGGGACAGGAGCCCTTCACCCTGGAAAGAAGGAAGGACGGTCTGGAAGTATTTCACTTGTTCGGGTTTCTTTTCTGCCGGCAGTAAGACGCTCACCTCTTTAATCAACTCTCCGTTTACCAATTCCTTTTTTATCGAAACGGATTTGATATTGCCTGCACTCAGTTGCTCGATAAACTGACTGTAGTTTATCGTAGTGCGCGCAGGAGTGTTGGGATTGAAAAAAATATTCCAACCATACATAAATATAAAAATTGCTAAAAATACTGCAATATACCTCCAATAAATCTTGGAGATGTAGCCTTTCTCATCTTTCTTGTCTTCAGCCATGATTCACCTGCTTTCATCCTTCTGAGGCTGCGCAAAACCGTCTTTCGCGCGATGATTGTTCTATTCAAAGCGACACTGATACTACTGCTCACCTCGTTGCAATTCTCACCTCGACCGCGTGCTCCCGACGGTCGTCAATAAGGGAAATGGTCCTGCCGATCTGCTCAACGCCATCGACGGTCACGCTTGCCCCGCTGTTGTCACGCAGTTGCAGGACGGTGATATGGTAGGTGGTTTCCCGGTACCTATAGTGCACCGTGAACGAATCCCATTCCGCGGGCAGGCACGGCTCGAAGCGCAGCTTTTCTGTTTCAAGCCGCAGTCCCAGAAGTGATTCCACGATAAGCCGGTACATCCATCCGGCCGATCCCGTGTACCAAGTCCATCCACTCCGCCCCATGTGCGGAGGGACCGCATATACGTCGGCGGCGGCAACGTATGGTTCTCCCTTATAGATCGCGATCTCGTCGGGCGATCTCGCATGGTTTATCGGATTGATCATTGCCAACATATCCCATGCACGGTCGCTGTCGCCCAATGCGGCAAAGGCCATTGCAGTCCAGACCGCCGCATGGGTATACTGCCCACCGTTCTCTCTCACACCAGGAACGTACCCCTTGATATAGCCGGGATCCAAATCCGATTTATCGAATGGCGGGGCGAGGAGCTGGATCAGGCTGTGGTCCCGTCGAACCAGGAGCCTGTCCACTGCTTCCATTGCCGTGCGGGACCGTTCTGCATCCCCGGCGCCGGAGAGAACAGACCAACTTTGAGCAATGGAGTCGATACGGCATTCGGGATTGCTTGCCGAACCCAGCGGAGAACCGTCGTCAAAATAAGCGCGCCGGTACCACTCGCCGTCCCAGCCATGCTCCTCAATATTTCCGCGCAAATGATCAGCTTCCTCCCGACAGCGTACGGCGAATGACGGATCGCCGTGCAGGCGCGCAACCCTGGAGAACTGCTCGAGTACTTCATAAAGGAAAAAACCGAGCCAGACGCTTTCACCTTTGCCGTGCTGGCCCACCAAGTTCATGCCGTCGTTCCAATCACCCGAGCCGATGAGAGGCAGGCCGTGCTCGCCACGGCTGAGGCCCCTCAGGATGGCCCGGACACAGTGATCGTACAGACTTGCCGTTTCTTCAGACGCATGGGGAAGATCGTAATACGAATCCTCGTCCTGGTTTACCGGGCGGCCCTCGATAAAGCGGACGGTTTCATCCAGCACTCCGGTGTCTCCGGTACTCAAAATGTAGCGGCACGCGGCCAGGGGCAACCAAAGAAAATCGTCGGAACAGCCTGTGCGCACGCCCCGCCCCGTCGGGGGATGCCACCAATGCTGGACATCTCCCTCCTTGAACTGATGGGCCGCGCAGAGGAGGAGGTGTTCACGCACGAGCCGCGGCTCGGAATGGATGAGCGCCATCACGTCCTGCAACTGGTCGCGGAAGCCGAATGCACCCCCGGATTGGTAGTATCCGCTCCGTGCCCAGAGGCGGCATGCCAAAGTCTGGTATAAGAGCCAGCCGTTGGCCAGCATGTTGACGGATTGATCGGGCGTTTCTACCTGCACTGCACCGAGGGTGTGATTCCAATACTCCCAGACCTTTTCAAGCGCCCCACGAGCGACAACGGATCCCCGGAAGCGGCGCACCAGGTTGCCTGCTTCATCGGAGTTTTTCCCTACGCCGAGCCTGAAGATAATCTCCCGCTCCTGCCCGTCAGCGAGATCGAAGGGGACCTGAATAGCGGCGCAGGGGTCCAAGCTAGCCCCTATCCTGCCCGAAAGCCGCGCATGGGTCATCACAGCCGGTTTTTGTAGTGTGCCGTTACGGCCAAGGAACTCGGTCCGGTCGCCGGTCACGGTCCGCGGCGCCTCGCCCGCATCAAAGAATGCAGTCCGTTCTGCGAACTCTGTGTTATACGGGTTCCGCGCGAAGATCGCGCCAGTTTTAGGGTCGATTTCGGTGATCACCTGCATTGCCGCTTTCGACCGCAGATCTCCCAGCACCCATTCCACGTACCCGGTGGCTGAGAGCCGGCGTATGCGGCCTGATATGTTTTTCACTTTCAATACCGTAAATTTGATCGATCCATCCATTGCAACATAAACCCAGACCTCCGATCTGATGCCATCCTCCACATGTTCAAAGACACTGTAGCCGAATCCGTGGCGGCTGACGTAATGCATCGCCCCGCAGCCCGGCAGCGGCGTGGGGGACCAAAAATGGCCGCTCTCTTCGTCGCGGATGTAAAAAGCTTCTCCGTTGGAATCGCTTATTGGATCGTTGTTCCAGGGTGTAAGGCGGAACTCATGGGCATTTTCGCTCCAGGTGTAAGCAGCCCCGCTCTCCGAAACAATAGTCCCAAAATGCGGGTTTGCGATCACATTCACCCATGGCGCCGGAGTCTTCTGCCCCTGCGAGGTCGTAATAATGTATTCGCGGCCGTCAGGCGTGAATCCTCCGAGTCCGTTAAAGAACAGCAGGTCGTTGCGAGCTGTTGTCGCGACAGTTGAGGATTCAGGCTTATAGCTCCGCGTTGGTGTGAAACGCGGCGCCGGCGGCGGCGCAAGAGCGCGGCGGCTTACCTGATCCGCAAGCGGGCCAAGGCCGTCAGTGATGACGGCTCGGGCGACTGTTTGGAGCAAGACGCGGTCCTCAGCCGATATCTGGTCCACAGGTCTTACGAAGATGCCGCCCGGCCGTTCCGTCACATTCGCCTCAACGCCTGCTGCAATAAGCCCCAGGATCTGTTCCTGCAGAAGCTGCCGGTAACCGGCATGATCTTCATTCCAGATTACGAGGTCCACTGCCAGTCCCTTGAGACGCCAGTACGCGTGGGCTTGCACGAGCTGGTGCACCAGGTCGATATTTGCCGGATCTTCGATCCGCAGCAGCACAATCGGGAGATCTCCGGAAATGGAGTAGCCCCAGAGGCCGGACTGTCCGCGACGGTTCCTGAGGATAACGCCCTGATCGGCGCGCAGAGAAGAATTGGCGTAGAGAACGGAGCCAGCAAGGCGTCCATAGAGCTGCGCATCGGCTTCCGTGGCATTGATCTGGCGCAGGAGCACCTGGCTGTGAGTCCACGCGAGATCAAAAACGCGGTCCGCAAGTCGCCGGTCCTGGTATTTCTCGATAAGGCCCATACAGACATCCCGGGTTTCACCGATACCGGTGACGATATTGATTGTTGCCGGTTTTTCCGGATCAAGGGTTATCCGATACCGGATAGCAACGATCGGATCGAGCACTGAACCCTGGCTGCCCGAGAGCGAAGCAGACCCGTTCATCGCCTGAGGATCGGCAACGCTGTTTCCGCGACCGATGAATCTCAGGCGGTCAGTCTCATAGGAAACTTCACCGATTTCCGCCCCGTGGACAGCCATGAGATGAAACATCCATGGCGCATGCTCGTCGCGGGAGCGGGGTCGGCGGGTGCAGAGGATCGCCTGCCGGTGTTCGACGATCTCTGTCTGAACAAAAAGATTGCTGAACGCCGGATGCAGCGCGTCTGCGGCAGGCGGTGCAAGGACGACTTCCGCGTAACTTGTGACCTCGATCGTTCTGCGTGTCCGGCCGCGATTGGTGATCGTGATCCGGCGCAGCTCGATATCATCCTCGGGCGACACAGCGATCTCGGTATGGGTATCGATGTCATGGTCCCGGCGGCGAAACTCGGCCCGCCCCTCGGAGAAAATCACCTCATAATTCTTCGTTCGTTTGAGCGCAGGCTGATATGCTGTTGACCAGAACTCTCCGCTCGCCGCGTCGCGGATGTAACAGAACGCGCCCCAATCGTCGCGGGTGCTGTCTTCTTGCCAGCGCGTGACTGCGATGTCCTTCCAACGGCTGTACCCGCCCCCTGCGTTCGTGATCATTACGTGGTATCTGCCGTTCGACAGCAACTGCACCTGGGGAAACAACGTGTCCGGGCTGCTGAAAACGCGCACGGACGCCTCGGGGCCCGGCGAAGCCGTATAGGACTCGGCACGTTCGGCAATCTGCGAATAGAATGCCGTGGCCCTCGGCACACGCTCTTGAAGCAGCAGCGTGGTTGCCTGGAACAAGGGGTCCGACTCAAATCGTTTCTGCATCGGACGGTCCAACAGCAGATAGGCAAGGGAGAGAAAGCTCATGCCCACATGATGGGCCATGAAGGAATGAACCATAACGCTTGATTGGCCGCGCTGCAGGCGGGAAGGGGTGTGATCGATTGCTTCATAGAATCCGAATTTCCCCTCGCATCCTTCCGCGGCGAGCCGCTGCAGATTCAGGCAGGCCTCCTCAGGCGCCACCATCAACGCAAGCGTCGAAGCGTACGGCGCGACGACCAGATCGTCCGCGAGGCCGCGTTTGAGCCCCAGGCCCGGAACACCGAACGCCCGGTACTGGTAGCTGAGCTGAGCGTCGATCGTATTGAAGCCGGATTCCGAAATGCCCCAGGCTACACCGCGTTCCCTTCCATACTCGATTTGCCTGGCCACCGCCGCCTTACAGGTCTCATCGAGCAACGTACGTTCATACGTCGGCATCACCAGGAGCGGCATGAGGTATTCGAACATTGAACCACTCCAGGAAACGAGGACCGGCGAACCACCGGCGTTCGCGAGCAACCGCCCCAAGGCAAACCAGCTCTCCTGCGGGAGCTGCCCTTGCGCAATCCCTACAAAACTGCAGAGCCTCGCTTCCGAAGCCAGCAAGTCGTAGTAACTTGTGTCTCGCCTGCGGCCGTCGACGTTGTACCCGATGGCCAGTAAAAGACTAGACCTGTCGAACAGGAAGTCGTACTCCATATGGCTCAGTTCTCCGGCCTGCGATGCGAGCCGTTCGATAGCCCTGATCCTCTCTGCGGCGGCATCGCTGCCCAGATTTGCCAGATCGCGCAGCGTTGGGCTCTCATCGGTGCTGCAATCGGACAGCGGGGCGAGGAGGATCAATTCGTCAAGCGCGGCCCGGCATTGCGCGGCAAAGGCGAGTATCCACCGTGCTTCCTGATCCTCCGGAAGGACAGCGGATTTATCGAGCCTGTAAAGCAGTGCCTCCGCGGACGTTGTCAATTGAGCAAGGCAGAACCGCACAGCCGGGAGTGTTGCGGGCGGGGAATTGTATGCGGACTCCAAGTCGTTCCAAAGTTGAGCAAGGCCCGCCGGTTCTTCAATCTTTAGAGCGTCCACGAGGATATGCAAGGTGTCGCTTAGCCCGCCAAACAATCTCGCATGGACGATCTTTTGATCGGGAAGTTCCAGCAGACCCTGCCGCAAGGTGAGCAGGTGGGCCGCAAGGTTCCCGCTGTCCACGGTGGATATATATCTGGGCGGCAGCGGCTTCAGAGACTGCGTGTCGTACCAGTTGAAGAAGTGGCCTCGGTATCGTGCCAAGGCTTCCATCGTTGAGAGTGTATTTGTTGTGCGCTCGATGAACTGCCCCGTTGAAATGTAGCCGAAGTCTAGGGCGCTTAAATTGGCCAACAGCGCGAGTCCCATATTCGTGGGCGACGTGCGATGCGCGATAACAGGGGCAGGATGCTCCTGATAGTTATCAGGCGGCAACCAATGGTCCTCCGGACCGACGAAGGTCTCGAAGAAGGACCAGGTTTTTCGGGAAAGCTTTCGAAGAAAAAGGGTCTGGCTGGCTATTAATCTCGCTTCATGCGGGGCAAGCGGCCGGCTGATCCACCACGCGATAACAGGTGAAGCAAACCACAGCGCCAGGAGAGGCCCGGCCGCTCCTAATGCAACCGGGTTCGAAAGCGCCAGATAGATCACCATGGCCACCGAAAGTACGGGGGCGAAAGACATCGTCCGACAAACAGCGGCGAGGCCTGTTCTGTTCTTTCGGTCCGGGTCGCCTGACGGACTCCATTCGAGAAGCCGATTGTGCGTGACGAGCATTCTCCATGCCGTACGCACGACTGCATCCAGACTGAAAAATGCTTCGTAGGGGAGGCACATTAGCGTAAACAGATCGTGAGCAAAGCGTCTGCCAATGGAGTGCCCTGCGGCTGCGAAATGCTGCATGGGAAGCACGTCGCGCGGTTTTTGAAACAGATCCAGGATAGAGGAAATAAAAGAAGGGATCAGAATAATCCCGATCATTGACATGGTCCAGAACCAGGGCGAAGGTAAGATCGTCCAACCGAGCAGTAAGAGAAACGTCAATGCCGAAGGCACGAGACTGCGCCGAAGGTTGTCGAAAAGCTTCCATTGGGACAGCAGCGAGAGAGAATTCATTCGGCGTTGCTGGTCACGCACGGCCCCCGGACCCGGGATTGTCGCCCGCAGCCAAGACAGAAGCTGCCAATCCCCGCGAATCCACCGGTGCCGACGGATCACATCCGCACCGTAGCGGGCAGGATATTCCTCGTACACCATTACATCGCTCAGCAGTCCGGCCCGAGCGTAACACCCTTCTATAAGATCATGGCTCAGGATCCGGTTCTCGGGGAAGCGTCCGTTCAGCGCCCGCTCGAACGTATCGACTTCGTAGATCCCCTTGCCGATAAAGGAGCCTTCAAGGAAGAGGTCCTGGTAGACATCCGAGACAGCACGCGTATAGGGGTCGATGCCCGGATCGCTCCCGTACATGCGCGCATACCGCGACCGGTTTGTGCCCGGCAAGCTCACCGCTACCCGCGGCTGCAGAATGCCGTATCCGGCGACAACGCGCTGCTTTTCTTCGTCGTAGTGAGGGCGGTTCAGCGGATGCGCCATGGCACCAGCAAGCTGCCGTGCCGAATCGCGCGGCAGTTGAGTATCCGTGTCAAGAGTGATCACGTACTTCACCTGTAACAGCACTTCAGTATTACCGACAACAAGGGAGAATCGGTCACGCGAGCCGTTGCGTAGAAGGGAATTCAGTTCCGTAAGCTTCCCCCGCTTGCGCTCGTAACCCATCCATACACGCTCCATGGGATTCCATTGGCGAGGGCGGTGAAAAAGAAAAAAAGTCTCGCTCTTTGCACTCCCGTACTTCTCATTCAACTCTTCGATTCTCTGCCGGGCGAGCAGCAGGAGCGGTTCGTCCTCCGGCAGTCTCTCCTCCGATGCATCGAGGAAATCAGTCAGTAGTCCGAAATGCAGGTTTTCATCGCGATTTGCCAGAAACCTGACTTCCAGCGCTTCGATCAGGTCCTCAATGTTTTGGGCGCTGGTAAGCATGGTTGGGACAATGGCAAGAGTCCGCGATTCAGGTGGAATACCTTTGGAGAAATCCATTCGCGGCAGCGAATGCGGCTTTGCCAGCAACGTAGCGAGCCAGTTCACCAGTGCAACTGCCAGTTGACTCACACACAGTAATGAGAGGATACTCGTTAACACGAACAGCCAGGGATGCAAGCCAACGGCGTTCGCCTTCGCCTGCAGGATCCCAGTGAAAATCACCGTGATCAGAATGATCGTGCCCAGATAGAGGAACAAAGGAAACCGGTGGCCTGCCTTTCGGAGGCCCTCTGATATGGACAATCGGACTCCGGCCAGGTGTTCAAGCTGCGCGAGTCCCTTGCCAATCAGGTAATAGCCTACATGAGCCGTGCGATAGTCTTTGCCTTGCCTGTTGTCACTGCGGGCCGCGCTATCACGCGCGAGCTTGACCACGTTAGTAGCCACTTCTGCTTCAGATAGCATGCCAGTCTTCGCAATCTTCTCCACTACGTGACGGTAACGGTCGCGAGTAAAAAAATCCATTTTGCCGTATGTACCGTGGGGGTCCTTACGCAGGGTCTGCTCAACAACGCTCATCGTCTCGACGAACTTGCGCCAGTCCATCGTTCCCAGGAAGCGGAGGCTGCCGATGCTGTTGCTCATCGAGACCTGATCAGCCGCCTGCTGCTGATTCTCCGATTGCACCAGCTGCTCGATCGTCATACTGCACCCGGAGAGTTGCTGCTCGATCCAGGTGAGCGGCATTGCCAGGGCAGGGCCCTGCCCCTGAAGCCGGCGGGCAAATTCTGCAACAAACGCGCTCTTGAGCGGCGGGTTTGAGCGTGCCATGTCCGCAAGGACCAGAATCAGACGATTCGGGTCCTTGGTGGCAACGTCGGTAATCAGGTCAGACCAATAGTCGGCAAGGTTCCGGTCCATCCTGTCAGCAGCGATCCGCGCACCGACTCGTCGGAGATTCTCGATTAATGCGAGGCGGAGCATGATGGGAACTGCCCACAATTCTCCCAGCTTCAGGACGGTGACTGTCTGGTAGGCTGCAACGAAACTGCTGAGACTTTCCGGGTCCACCCGTCCATCGCCGTGTGAGATCGTCTCCAGGGCGATGTCATACGCGCGCGGAAGCCCCGCAGAGGGTCCATCCAGCAAGCGGGGTAACTCCCGGCTGTAACCCTTTGGCAAGTGCCTCCTTGCCGTGCGGATCTGTTCTTCAATCAGATAGAAGTTATCGAGCAGCCATTCAGCCGCAGGCGTAATCCTGCGGTCCGTCTTGACCGCCTCTACCAGCAGGCTGCGGGTCCCGGTCAGGATGGCTTCATTCTCAGCCAACCGCGCCAGAAGACGGTCAGGAGCGTGTCCCAGGCTCAATGTGTGCAGACCCGCTAAATTTTTTCCATGCTGTTCCATCTGGTCGCTGCTGAACAATTCCGATCGCAGCGGCGGTTCGTACATAGCACACTTTGCTTCCAGGTCTTTTCTCTGAAAGCGCGCCAGCACATTGGGCAGGTTCCCGAGAATGATCTTGTTGCTCAACTTCAATGAATGCTCCCCTTTATGGCTACGGTCACCGGAAGTTAAGTTGCATTGAACCGGATCGGTGGACTCCGTAGGCGTATTCTTTTTTTTCGTGTCTATTCAGGTCAATACTCTTAGATGTCACTCCTGCCTGTCGGGCATTGTCGTTGTTTTTGAATCATGGTGATGAGATACGATTCCGGCCAAGCCGAAATGACGTCAGAAGAAAAAACACTCGGCATGGCATCAACTCGTAAAATAGTACCTGAATAGTCGCGTTATTGTAATGATATCAAGAATGTTTTCAGACTGTTATGATATCGAACGCCCACATGCAGAGAGGTACGCTGAGAAACGATAATAAGGTTAGGGGTGAAGAAGGGTACTGATCTTTTATGTCAAAATGAAGCAATTGAGAAAACGATTTACTCTTCGTTCTCCGTGGCGAAGATTTTGACTTTTGCATCAACACTGCTCCATTTCATTCATTGGTCGAGGCCATCAGCCGCTGCCTGTCCTTGAACAGCATCTCGCATTTATGGGTATAGAGCTTCATTACAATGCCCTTGCCGAACGTTTGGTGATTGACAATGTCGCCAATGCGGTATTTCGAAACCATGCTGTAATCACGCTCTTTTCCTTTTGCCTCTGCGAGACCGGCCGTCCAGATGATCTCCGCTGTCGCTGCTTCTCCGGCACCTTTTTTCGCTCTCGGCTTTCGGACTTTTTGAGCTTCAAGGGGGCTCCTGAATTTGTGCATGCTGCCGCACATCTTGCACCTTACTTTTACGATCGTCTCTCCATCCCTCGTCATGATGGTATGGTCGCGATTCACCTTACACTTCCCGCAATAGGAATCAATGTTATGACCCGCCAAATTCTTTTCCAGCATATTGCCTCCTCATCGACTATATGTATTCGTTTATAACGAACAAGTCTGTGCTGTGAAACTGATCAGAGAGCGGGGTGAAGACCTGAATCTACGCTTCTCTGGGATAGAATCATTATACACTTTACTGGCGGAAAAGCTTTAACTCATTTTCTAATAATACAAGGCTGAAACTACAGGACCTTTTCGTTGAGATCTAAACTTCCATTAACAGTGACACTGCCGGCAGAACTAGAGGGAATTACAGGTCAAAGAGTCACATCATTTTGCTTCTCCTGACTATATTTTCAGGATAAATGAGATGCAAGCTGCATCAGCAGAACATTCGACGAACTGTTCAGAGATGAAAAGCATATTCCGGAAGATATCGACAATTTCATTAGGGACAAAAAGACAGGAGGCTCTTTATACAAAAAATGAGCATCCGATGGAGTAATAGCGACTTATGAGCTAAGAAAATATGGCGGTGACTATCCGTAATAATGCTAGTGCTAAGGATTCCGTCGCTATCAACAAGAAGTCTCTAAATATCACTGTCAATTTCTGAACTCTCGATAACAAAATACTACTTTCCGTTCAAAACTGCTTCCCCGTCTATATTCCGTGTCTGCCCCTTAAGGCCTTCAACGTTTACTCATCATGCAATTAAGGAAACCTAAATTCAATTGAAAGATGATGTTTAAAATTGGCTCACTAAAATCAGGAAACACAAATTCAAAATTGTAAACTTCGTTAATTTGACAAAACCAATTTAATTAACTAAAATACGATATTCTTTGGTTATCAATAATTTTACGATATTACCGGGCTAGGGTGATTATCACATGAAGAAATTGGGTGAAATTCTCATAGAATCAAAACTTATTGATGAAAAACAATTAGAAACCGCATTAGCGCATCAAAAAAAACGGGGCGGTAAATTAGGCAATACCATTACTGAATTATACTTTGTTAAAGAAGTTGAGATAGCTAAAGCAATCTCTCAACATATCAAGGTACCTTATGTAAATATATTCTCTGAAGACTTTTCTGATGAAGAACTGAAAAAAGTAAAAGAATCAATTATACGAAAATACGAAGTTATTCCAGTAAGAAAAATAGGCTTTACTCTTGAAGTTGCTATGTCTGACCCTTCTGATTTAGATGTTGTTGCCGATGTTCAGTTTGCTATAGGATGTAATGTAAAACCATTACTTTCCCTTGAATCAGAAATTAAGGCATTTATTAGACAGTATTACAGTGGTACTCTTGTGCATCGTAGAACCACTAAAATAGATTTTCCTGAAAAATTAGAATTGGTTCAACAAAAGGGTATTTGGGAAAATACGCAACAATTCCAAGCCGAAAAGAAAATTAAAGACTTAGTTACTCTCCTTGTGAAAAAAGGATTAATAACAATTGAAGAAGCGGGGAGTTTTATAGACTAACATTATAGATTAGATGTAGATGTTTCATGCAGCACGTTTACAATTAGCAAATGTAGAATTTGCACCCCCCCAGCACTGATCCAGATGCGTGGAAAAACATCTTCACACCCCCGAAAAAACTGCGGAATCGCGCTACTTTGTCTTAAGAAGTTTTCGGCGATAAGATGCTTTTGATGAGTTGTGTAGGCGCTTCTCGAACATCCTCTGTTTTAAGAGAAGTCCCTGCTTGAAGATTAAAATGTAAAAGGGCTAATTTTTCTAGGAAATTGGCCCTTACGTATTGTTTTGGCTCCCCGGGCGATACTCTCAGCAATACTCGTTTGGATACCATTTTGGCTTTTTAATGACTCGTATGGAGAAAACCATACCTACAATTGGTTATTCTATCTCCAGAATTCAAAATTGGCTTAAAATAGGTAAAATCTGCCGAATTCCAGCATCGAACTCTTGACAACCCGTATTCTTTATACCTACATTCCTTGCTGACGATTTAATCTACATACTGCCCATAACTATCAAACGAGACAGTGCAACGCCTTATCACCGGGTTTGTGTTATCGTTATCAAGTTTAGCACACAGATTTCGTCTCAAAGTGTTGAATCAATTCGTTAATAGAATTTTATTGGCTTCACCTATTACTAGCATGCAGTCGCGGTCCACTGAAAATTCTGTTAAAACCGTTGAAACATGCATGCTAACCACGCCGAGCTTGGGCGACCTGTCCGAACTCTACTTTGGAATCCGGAATTATCATGACCACGTATCACAGACATATTCCTGGACTAAACGGTAGTTGCATCTTTTTGAAATTGTGGACTTCATGTCGAATTCGTGATAGCAAACCCAATAATATTTGACTGTCCATTGCCTTTTGTAATAATATACTACTATCCTTGGTTGAGTTTTTGACTATACGATTTTTATTCACGGTGGGTGAAAAATAGGACCGTGGATAAAGAACTTACAACAAGATGACGGTAGAGAGATTCTAAAATCTGATTACTTTGTAATAAATCCAGGGAGCTCAACGACTATATTTACGAGGTAACTCGACGGTGTGCTTTCGCATGAGATTTTATGCTGCCAAGCCAAATTCAACGCGCTGTCGTTGCAATCATATCCAATCTCACCAACCGTTTTAACGGGAAGTCTCGGGGAATTCCATCAATTTCTCTCGACATCTAAGGCGGCGGAAACAGGGGTTCGTTCGCAGTTGTATGGTGCACTAGATAATAACTACGTTGTCAAAATCATTACACAAAACATTTCACGTTCACCGATGAGGTCAGCAGGAAAATTCACGGTCTGCGTGAATCAGTGGGTAAAAAAGAAAGAGGGGCTGAGTAGACACTCCAGGTCATAGATTCTGCTCATATCTCAGTCCTGTTTTCCTCTATGATCGATCCCACGATGAAATCTCTCGTTGCAGCGATCCTCGAAGGCGATGGCGAGGCGGCAATTTCCCATGCTGAACGTCTCCGTGAAAGCGGGGTTGGTTCGAGGGATATCGTCGTTCACGGCGTCGAGGCCGCTATGGCTAAACTGGATGAAAAATGCACGCTTGAGCAATTCAACCTCCTGGAAATCATGCTCGCGGGCCGCGCCGTCACGGAGGTCATGAAGGTTCTTCAGCCTGCCGGCGAAGCGATCATGGACACGAAGGGTGCAGTCCTAATCGCGACCCTGGAAGGGGACGTTCACGATCTCGGCAAAAACATTCTTAAAATGGTCCTCATCGGCAAAGGCTATCGCGTCGTGGACTGCGGCAAGGATTGTCCTCTTCAAAAACTCATGGATGCAGCGGAGAAAGAACGGCCCCTGGCTATCGGCATCAGTGGCCTGATCACCCCGGTCATGTCGCTGGTAAAACAGGTGAAGGGTCAACTGGTCCTGCGGGGTCTCTATGGCGTGAAGGTCATTGCCGGCGGTGCGGCCCTGAAGCAATCTTCGGCCGGCAATCTTAACGTCGATTTCGTTGCCGAGACGGCTTTCGACATCCTCCGCTTTCTTGAACAAACGTAACTGCTCAGCAGGATGAGGAACCATGGGTACGCTCCGCGGCCGCATGGCGAAAGCAAGGGCAAATTCAGGATGAAACTGTGTTTTTCTGTGCATTCCGACAATGCCGAAACCCGTTGCTAGATCAGGTTGCGTTTCGTGAAGCGTAATTGCCCTGGTTACCCATAGGGGAATAAATGAACAGTCTTGAACGGATCGCCGCGACGTTAAAATTTCAAAACACCGACCGTGTCCCGATCATCGCGCAGGTTTTTGCACACGCTGCCTCACTGGACGGTGTGCCCGTAGACGACTACGTGTGCGATGGCGAAACGCTCGCCCGATGCCAGCTGAAGGCGCTGCGTCACTACGGATATGACGCCGTTTTTGCGACGATGGACGTCAACGTGGAGACCGAGGCTGTTGGCTCAATAGTGCAGCACCGAAAAAACCAGTACCCCGTGATCAAACACTATGCGCTTTCCGGAAACGAGGATTGGAACGCGCTCGCAATTCCCGATCCACGGCAAGCCGGGCGCATGCCTGAGATGCTGAAGGCCCTGGCAATACTCAAAGGAGAGCTCAAGAACGAGACGCTGATTGTCGGCTGCGTTCTGGGTCCTTTTACGCTCACGACGCAATTGCTCGGCATGGAAGCCACGCTTAACCTCGCGCTCGATGATTCTGCCCGCCTGGAGCGTCTAATGGATTTTGCGACCGAGGTCATAATCTGTTTTGGCCAGGCCCAACTTCAGGCGGGTGCCCATCTGCCGATCGTTTTCGATCCCTCTGCATCCCCTGCCGTCATTCCCCCGCAGTTTTTCCGGGAGTTCGAACTACCCCGGCTTAAGTGTGTATTCCAGGCCTTTGCTGAGGCAGGCTCTTTCGCGAACTGGCTGCATATCGCTGGTCCTGCGAGTCCGATCCTGCACTATTACCCGAAGGCCGGAGTCCATATTGCAAATGTCGATTACTGTGTAAGCGCCGCAGAGGCGATCAACGAGCTTCCGGCCACATGTGTTGACGGAAATATCAAGTCTGTCATGTTCGTGGAGGGCAGTGCTGCTGACATCGAGGCTGAAGCCAAGAACTTGCTTCGCCTATTTCACGGCCGGGGGGGCTTTATTCTCTCGTCGGGGTGCGAAATCCCGCCCGAATCGCCGAAGGAGAATGTTGCTGCTCTGGTCAACGCGGTGCGATAGCTTCTTATGAGCATCAGGAACCACACTCCCGCCTGCGACGGCGAAAAAGGGCGACACCACACAGTTTCAAAGAGTCGAAGTTCACCTTGTGTTTATTTGAGTGTTTCATTCTGGCGGGACCCGTGGTTTGAATTGAAGATATGCCGAAACTCACTGTGATAGGCAGCGAGAATACTCGTGTACTGCCCTTTTCTCCCGGGTCATCCATACGCGAGATCCTCGCCGCTGCCGGCATTCACGTCCGTACTGGTTGCCGGGGGAACGGGGCGTGCGGATTCTGCCTTGTGCAAGTTGAGGAGGGACACGTCAATGACCCAACGGAGAATGAACGACTCACCTTGTCCCCCGAACAGTTTGATCAGGGCCTGCGACTTGCCTGCCAAGTGATGCCTGTCAAAGATCTTCGCATCCGGCTTCGATACCCCGTTTGGGGAGAACCAGCGTCTGTTGAATCTCAAGGCGGTTGGAATATGAGCGGTGTCCGATATGGCAATCCTTTATTGTTCGAGGCTTTCGTCAAATTAGCCCAGTACATCGTTCGACTCAAAACGCAGCAGGATGTCTGGGACAATTTGGGGAAGTTCATCACGACACACTTCCCGGCGGATTGGACCGCCTTTGTTCGGCGGGATGTCCTCTCCTCCGCTATTTCGATTCATCACAGCATGCTTCCCGATGCAATCGCCGTAGAGCGTATTCTTACGGAAGAAGTCCGGGCTCTCATCTCGGACGTCCTGGAGAGCGGTTTTCTGGCCTCGCGCGTCATCTTCGCGCCGGAACCTTCGATGACCATTTTTCTTCCCGTTGCGGAAGGGTCCCGGACCGAACAGGTTATGCTGATCGGCCACAAGGCGGTCGATCCGCTTCCGAATGCACTGCTGAATATCTACCTTACTGTCGCCGGGCTGGCAGGCGCGACCTCTGAACGTTTGCTGAATGAACTGGAGCTGAACAAGGATCGCGCCCACCTCGAAGAATTGGTGAAAGAAAGAACGGCCGAACTCACCACCGTCAATACGGAACTCGAGGCGTTTAGCTATGCGGTCTCCCATGACTTGCGGGCTCCGCTTCGGAGCATCGCGGGCTTTAGCCAGGCCCTCCGCGATGAGTACGCGGAAAAACTGGATGCCACGGGAAAGGATTATCTCAGACGGATCATGGCGGGAGGCCGCCGGATGGAGGAGCTTATCAACGCCCTCCTGGAACTCTCCCGTGCGTCCCGCTCCGATATAAAATCCGTCCGAGTAGACCTGAGCGCGCTCGCAAGGAATATTGCCGATGAACTCCGCATTGCGGAGCCGGAACGGAACGTGGAGTTAGTGATAGCTGGCGGCCTTTCCGCCATCTGCGACGAACGACTCATGATCATAGCGCTTGAAAACCTGCTCGGCAACGCATGGAAATTCACGGGAAAACGCTCTCCGGCTATCATCGAGTTCGGGCTGAGCGACAGCGAATGCGGTCCGGCTTTTTTCGTAAAGGACAACGGGGCGGGGTTCGACAACAAGCATGCTGGAAAGCTTTTTACTACCTTCCATCGTCTTCACACTCAGGAAGAATTTTCCGGGACCGGCGTCGGCTTAGTAACAGTGAAGCGCATCATTCACCGCCACGGCGGCGCGGTCTGGGCGGAGGGAGAAGTCGGGAAAGGGGCAACGGTGTATTTTACGCTAGGAGTATAATACAAGAACCGAATGACGGACTGAAGGCATGATCCCAATATTTTCACTGCCTGTCAACGATTATCATTATTCAGTTTTCCTTCATTGGAGATCGTCATGCAACCAACAATTCTTATTATCGATGACAACGAGGACGACGTCCTCTTAACGAAATTGGTACTATCGAAGACCGGGAGAGATTTCAGGACGGAAGTCGCCTTGAGCGGAGAAGCTGGTCTCGCTCTTATCAGAGGAGGTAAAACGTCGCCGAAGTTGATCCTGCTCGATCTGAAAATGCCCGGGATGGATGGTATTGAGATCTTGCGAAAGATACGCGACGATGAGCGTTTGAGCAGCATGCCGGTAGTCATGGTCACGCATTCCGATCTGCAATCGGACGAACAGGCGGCCATCAAGGCCGGAGCAGCAAGTTTTCTACATAAGGAAACAGACCTCGATCAATTCAAAAGGGATGTAGAGCGTATATTAGACCGATGGTTGGGGACGCATGTACTTCATCAGTAACGATATCAGTGCGACCATTCTTCCGTCGCCTATCTCCACCCGGATTGCAATGAGTATACGATAATAAAAAGGCTTGCCAGGCCATATAGTGCAGGGGGAACCGATGAATCCGAACGACCATATTAAAGTCTTCTTGATAGAAGACAACAATGATGATGCCGAACTCATCCGTAGATTTCTTATCACAGGCCAGAACATGCTTATCAATGTGGAGAGAGTGGATACACTGTCGTCCGCGCTCAAACGCCTAGGAGAGGAAAAGTATGATGTCATCCTGTCGGAC
>Ga0209415_10000372_pt1 | contig 81723 bp, 68 predicted proteins | sample PeaSoiSIISIP2007_FD_187696 | JGI IMG/M metagenome (GOLD analysis project Ga0209415, IMG submission 187696) | Peat soil microbial communities from Weissenstadt, Germany - SII-SIP-2007 (SPAdes) (version 2) | ecosystem: Environmental > Terrestrial > Soil > Wetlands > Peat | place: Germany... | reverse complement strand
AGCGCACAATGTAAAATTACAAATCGAACCTAATCCCGAATTCGAACACTCCGCCGCCGATTCCGCCGATGCTCCAGCGATGAGTCCACCGATTGACAATCCGCATTCTCGATGCCTCCTGAACATTCTCTCCGCCGCAAATTCTGCCCTTTGGCTTCGATTTCTCAAATTTAAGAAAAAATGCGTCACTCGCGCGCAAAAATACCCCTGATGCGCCATCCCCTCCCGAATCATCGATTTCCAACCGAACCTGAGCCGCCACCGTGAGGGAGCGGTCCTGCCGGCCCCGTTTCAACTTGGCGAACTGCGCGACACCCGCGGCGTTACACTAAAAGGCAAGAGGCACTATGCGTTTCGTCGTTACTTTCGCACTGCTCACCGGCGCGGCATTCGGCGCCACCCTGACCGATCCCGACCCCTCCCAAATCGACAACATCATCGCAAAGTTCGCGGCCAAGGAAGCCGCATTTGCCAAGGCGCGAAGCAACTACACTTATCGCCAGACCGCGCGCGTCGCGACCCTCGATGACGGAGGCGCGACCACGGGCAAATGGGAAGAGGTCACCGATATCATCTTCAACCCCGAAGGCGCCCGCATCGAAAAAGTAGCCTACGCGCCGCCCAACACGCTCACTGCCATCCAACTCGATCCGGGCGACATGCAGGATCTGCGTGAGGTGCAGCCCTTTGTGCTCACCACCAGTGAGCTGCCGAAGTATTACATTCGTTACCTCGGCCGCGAGCAACTGGATGAGATCTCCTGCTACACGTTTGCCGTGAAGCCGAAGAAAATGGAGTCGGGCCAGCGTTATTTCGAGGGCATCGTCTGGGTGGACGATCGCGACTTGCAAATCGTGAAGAGCTATGGCCGCGGCGAAGGCTCGAAACAGAATGCGGACCACCAATATCCGAAGTTCGAGACCTATCGCGAGCAGGTGGACGGAAAATACTGGTTCCCCACTTACACCATCGCGAATGCCACGCTGCATTTCAAGGAAAATGATCAGCGCATCAAGATGACCGTCAAGTACGAGGACTACAAGCAGTTCAAGAGCGACGTGAACATCAAGTACGATACGGACGAGCCAGCGAAGACGCCATCGCCTGCGACGCCTCCGCCGAATAAGTAACTGGACGCGTACCGATATTGACTCGACAGATCGCGAAGCTGCCCATCGACGATCTCTTGCCGTCGATTCGCCAGACGCTTCTTCGTTCTCCTAACCTCGTCATCGAAGCGCCGCCCGGCGCGGGGAAGACCACACGCGTTCCGCCCGCCATGCTCCACCTGATGCGCGGACAAGTGCTGGTGCTGGAGCCGCGCCGGCTGGCCGCGCGTTTGGCGGCGCGCCGCGTTGCAAACGAACTTGGTGAAAAGCCGGGCGAAACCGTCGGTTATCAGGTTCGATTCGAAGAGGTTGCCAGCGCACGGACGCGACTTCGATTCCTCACCGAAGGCATTCTCACGCGCCGCTTGATCTCCGATCCGTTACTTGCGGGCGTCGACGCCGTGGTGCTGGATGAATTTCACGAGCGGCATTTGGAAACCGATCTGGCCCTGGCTTTGCTTCGCCGTTTACAACGTACCCAGCGGCCGGATCTGGCGATCGTCGTGATGTCGGCGACTCTCGACGCGGCTCCGATTGCAGCCTTTTTGGACGCCTGCCCCATCCTGCGCTCCGAAGGCCGGCTGTTCGAGCTTTCGATCACGCATCAGCCTTATTCGGCGCTGCCTCTCGAAAAGCAGGTCGCATCGGCTCTGCAAACCTTGATCGCGGAGGCGCCATCGGGCGATATCCTGGTCTTCCTCCCAGGCGCTGCTGAGATTCGTAGGGCTCACTGGGAATGCCAGCCACTAGCCACCAGCCACGATCTCCTCGTCCTGCCTCTCTACGGCGACCTCTCGCCCGCCGAGCAAGATCGCGCCGTTTCGCCCGCCCCAAAACGCAAGGTGATCCTTTCCACCAATGTTGCGGAAAGCTCCATCACCGTGGAAGGCGTGACGGCCGTGATCGACAGTGGATTGGCGCGCATCGCGAGCGATTCACCGTGGTCGGGGTTGCCGGTGCTCGAAGTGGCGCGCATCAGCAAGGCATCAGCTACGCAGCGTGCCGGGCGGGCAGCGCGCACGGCGCCGGGCCGCGTCATCCGTCTCTATACTCTCGACGATTTTCATCGCCGGCGCGATCAAGATCCGCCGGAGATCCTGCGGCGCGAGTTGTCGGAGCTGTGCCTGACGCTTCGCGCCATGGGAGTCCCGATGGGAATCAATCGCCCGCTTGAACTGGATTGGTTGGAGGCGCCGCCCTCCGCCGCTATGAATCGCGCCGAAGACTTGCTCGCGCGTCTGGGTGCAACTGGCGATCGCGCCCGCCGCATGGCGCGTTATCCATTGCATCCGCGTTTAGCACGGCTGGTGATCGACGCCGCCGAACGTGGCGCTGGCGTTGAGGGTTGCCGGGCCGCGGCCGCGCTCAGCTCAGGCGCGCGTGCGCCCACTTGCGATTTGATGAGCCTGATCGATTCGCCCCTCGATCCCGTTACCGCCCGCCACTTCGAGCAGATTCGCCGTATTGTCCGGCCTGCAAAGCCGCACGCCCACGACCATAACGCACTGGCGCTTGCGATCCTCACAGCCTTCCCTGATCGAGTAGCGCGCCGCCGTAAGGACAACCAACTGCTGCTCGCCTCCGGAGGTTCGGCCGTGCTGGCCTGTGACGCGCGAGCGGAGTTTCTCGTCGCCGTTGATATCGAAAATCGGAGCGAGCAGGCGCTGCCGCTCGTGCGCCTGTATTGCGCCATCGAGCCGGCTTGGCTGCTCGACCTGTTCCCCGATCGCGTCACCGAACGACAGAGCGTTGAGTGGAACCGCTCGGCGGAACGCGTGGAAGCAGTGAGCGCTTTGCTCTACGAGAATCTCGTGATCGAAGAAACGCGCAGCGGCGCGCCTGATCCCCAGCAAGCCGCGGCGATGTTAGCCGATCGCGCGCTGGAAGCCGGAATCGGAAACTTTGTAGATCGTGACGAGTTAGGCCAATTCCTGGCCCGCATTGCGTTCGCCTCTGACCATGCGTCGATTGCCAAATATGATATTGATGCGGCGTTTCGTGAAATCTGTCGCGGCCTGAAAAGCTTTGCCGAGTTGAAAAGCGCTGCCTCTTCGTTGCTCCCCGCACTGGAGCAGCGAGCCGGCGCGAGGCTCCTCAACGAAATTGCGCCCGCACGCATTCGCCTGCCAAACGGCCGCCAGACCAAAATCAACTACGAAGCCGGCAAGCCGCCGTGGATCGCCTCACGCCTGCAGGACTTTTTCGGCATGCGCGAGACGCCGCGCATCGCGAACGGAAAAGTCGCGCTCGTGGTTCACCTGCTCGCGCCGAACAAACGCCCCGTGCAAACCACGGCGGACCTCGCCGGCTTTTGGCAGCGCCTCTATCCGCAAGTGCGGCGGGAGCTGAGCCGCCGCTATCCCAAGCATGCGTGGCCGGAAGACCCGTAGAAAAGAGACCCGTACTCGGCCCGTGCACACCCAACCTAAACTGAAGACGTATGCGTCGCGCTGTTGCAGCCCTGTTCTTGTTCGGGATTTCGTTCGGTTACGTCGAGGCCGCTGTGGTGGTCTATCTTCGCGCCATTTACAATCCGATTCGCGCGCGATTGCACCCCCAACGCGATCCGAGCGATTTGTTTCCGCTCATCACCCCACAGCAACTCGCGGATTCCGGGTCCGAGAATCCGCGGCGCCTGCTGATTGAGATCGGTCGCGAAGCCGCCACTATGGTCATGTTGGGCGCGGTAGCGCTCGCGGCCGCCAACAATCTGTACGAATGGATCGCTGCCTTCGTCATCGCGTTCGGCGTCTGGGACATTGCCTTCTATGCGTTCTTGAGGCTGATGATTCATTGGCCGGGGTCGCTCAACACCTGGGACATTTTGTTCCTGGTTCCGCTGCCCTGGGTAGGCCCCGTTTGGGCGCCGATGCTGGTGGCGCTCTCGATGATCGTGTGCGGATTGATTTCTCTCCGCCAAGGCGGCATTCGCGGGCGGCTGCCACATTGGGCCGGAGTCATGACGGGCGCCGCGGTCATCGTGATCGCATTCGTATGGGATTTTCGAAACACGAGCGTGGGCGGAATTCCAAACCCGTTCAACTGGCCGCTCTTTCTGGCAGGGGAGGCGATTGGGCTCAGCGCGTTCCTGGCTGCGGCCTTGCAATCCGGCGGCACTGCCACCCCCGTCAATGGACGTGAAGACGATATACTTTGAGACTGAGGAGAACGACAATGCCTGACGAAACAAACGATCCCAGAAACATTGACGAGTTGTCACACGAACTTCCCCGGCGCGGCTTTGTCGCGCTGTCCGTGGCGGCCGGCCTCGCCGCTGCAGGCTCGGCTGCGGGCGCGGCTTCGGTTGTTGAGACCGACGTCGAAATCAAGACGCCCGATGGCACTTGCGACGCCGCCTTTATTCATCCGGCCTCGGGTTCGCACGCCGGCGTAGTCATCTGGGCCGACGCCTTCGGCTTGCGGCCTTCGATGCGCGAAATGGCCAAGCGTCTTGCCGCTGACGGATATTCCGTCCTAGTGCCCAATCCGTTTTATCGCGTGGGCAAAGCTCCTTTCTTCACCGATGCCTCCGGCTTCGATTTCGCGAAAGACAGGGGTAAGATCGATCCGCTGATGGCTTCCATTAACGCCGCCGGCCACGCGGAGACAGACTCGGTGGCATTCGTCAAATTCCTGGACGCTCAAAAACAAGTCAACAAGTCGAAGAAAATCGGCACGCAGGGCTACTGCATGGGTGGGGCGTTGGTGGTGAGGACCGCCGCTGCGGTGCCCGATCGCGTAGGCGCCGTCGGGTCGTTCCACGGGGGCGGCTTGGTCTCCGACAAGCCTGACAGCCCGCATCTGCTCGCACCGAAGATCAAGGCAAAAATGTATTTTGGCATCGCCTCCAACGACGACATGCGCCAGCCGGACGCCAAAGACAAGCTGAAGGAAGCGTTCATGGCCGCACACAATCCGGCGGAGATCGAAGTCTATTCCACCTGTTTGCACGGCTGGTGCGTGTCGGATATGCCGAAGGCGCCGGACGGGAAGGCGATCTACAACAAATCCGAAGCCGACCGCGCCTGGACCAAACTGATCGCTTTGTACAAGAGCGGACTCGCCTAATCGCGGCTTAAGATCCCTTCTGGGTTGGGCTAGACTTGAGTAGTCCGAGAAGGGAAGATCTGACTTGTCCGCTGAGCAATCAGGAACAAACGACGAGGGCAGTTTAAGCGCCGAAGGCACACCCAGCGCGGACGACATCGAGACTCCGTTTTTTACCCGCACAATCGGCGCGAGTTCTTCGCTCGCGGGCGCCGTCATCGGCGGTTATCGTCTGATCCAATTGCTCGGACATGGCGGCATGGGCGAAGTTTGGCTGGCCGAGCAGAAGCAGCCGGTTCGCCGCCGTGTCGCCATTAAGTTGATCAAGGCCGGGATGGACACGCGCGAAGTGGTTGTGCGTTTTGAATCCGAGCGGCAGGCGCTGGCGCTGATGGACCACCCCGCGATCGCTAAAGTCTTCGACGCCGGTTCCACTCCCGAAGGCCGCCCGTACTTCGTGATGGAGTACGTGAGCGGCATTCCCATCACGAGATATTGCGACAAGCACAAGCTGGCCATGCGGCAGCGGTTGGAGCTGTTTGTGCGGGTGTGCGAAGGAGTTCAGCACGCGCACCAGAGAGCGATCCTGCATCGAGATCTGAAACCATCGAACATCCTGGTTGGTGAGATTGACGGATTGCCTGCGCCGAGGATCATCGATTTCGGCGTAGCGAAGGCAACCGCGGAGGGGCTCACGCCTGACACAATGTTCACTCGCGTCGGAACGATTGTCGGGACGCCGGGCTACATGAGCCCGGAGCAGGCCGACTCGGCCGGCGCCGACGTCGACACCCGCACAGATGTGTACTCGCTGGGCGTAGTGCTGTATGAGTTGCTGGTAGGGGCGCTGCCGCTGGATTTCAGCGCGACGCCTATCGATCAGCTCCAGCGGAAGCTGCGCGAAGAAGAGGCACCGCGGCCGAGCACGAGGCTGCGGACGCTGGCCCAGAAATCGGCCGTTACAGCGGAGAACCGCAGGGCCGATCCCCGCATCCTCGCGCGGCAATTGCGCGGGGATCTGGATGCGATCAATCTCAAAGCTCTGGAGAAGGACCGCGCCCGGCGTTACGCCACGCCCGCCGAGCTAGCCGCTGACATCGGGCGCTACTTACGCAATGAGCCAGTGCAGGCGCGTCCGGCCAGCGCCGCATATCGGGCTCGCAAATATGTTCGACGCCACAGGGTCGCCGTGGGCGTTACCGTTATCGCCGCGGTGCTTCTGGTGGCCTTTGCGGTGGTGCAAACGATCGAGCTACGACAAACCCGGCGCGAGCGCGACCGGGCAGACCGAGTCACCGAGTTCATGACCGGCATGTTCAAAGTGTCGGACCCTAGCAAAGCGCGCGGCAACGACATTCGCGCCCGCGAGATTCTCGACAAAGCTTCCAAGGACATAGATACCGGACTGGCGAAGGATCCGGAGCTGCAGTCCCAGATGATGAACGTGATGGGCAACGTCTATGTCAGCCTGGGACTCTTACCCCAAGCAGACGCCCTGCTCAGAAAGTCCGTTGAAATCCGGAGGCGCACACTCGGCGCCAAGAACGCGGACACGCTGAAATCGATGCACGATCTCGCCGGTGTTCTGGTCGAAGAGAGTCGTTACCCGGAGGCCGAGAAGTGGTGTCGCCAGGCGCTGGACAGTCGCCGCCAAGTGCTTGGCGCTGAGCATCGCGATACGTTGAATTCGATGACCCAATTGGCTCTGATCTTGAATGATGAAGGGCGTTATGCGGAGGCGGAGAAGTTGCATCGCGAGGCGCTCGAAGTGGCGACGCGGGTATTGGGACCGCAGGATGGGGTAGTTCGGAGGACCAGGCAGAACCTGGCCATCGATCTTGCTTATGAAGGTAAGTACTCCGATGCCGAGAAGGAATTTCGAGAGGTGCTGGAGAACGATCGGCGCACGCTCGGTTCCGACCATCCCGAAGTGTTGGGAGACATAGGGAATCTTGCTGCGGCGCTTCAGGAGGAACACAAATATGCGGAGGCGAAGCAACTGTACACCGACGAGATTCAGACCAGCCGCCGGGTACGGGGGCCGGAACATCCCAACACTCTGATGGCGATGGGAAACCTGGCGCAGGTTTTAACCCAAGAGGAACATTACGCCGATGCGGAGAAATTGCTCCGCGATACCCTCGAAATCAAGCGCAGGCGGCTTGGTCTGGAACATCGTTCCACGTTGGTCACGGCGGGAAACCTCGCCGAAGTTCTTACCAAGGAAGACCAGTACCCCGAGGCCGAGCAACTGGTTCGGCAGACCCTCGACGCAGAGCGGCGAACGCTCGGACCCGAGCATACCGATACGTTATTCACACTGCGCGATTTGGGTAATCTCTTAAAGCGTGAGAAACGCTATCAAGAAGCGGAACGGGTTCTGCGCGAAACATTGGACGGTCGTCGCAGGGCAGTCGGCGCAGATCACCCCGACACAGCGGAGGCGGCCTACGACTTGGCTTGCGTCCTGGCACTGGAAGGTAAACGCGACGAGGCCCTGGCCAATTTGGAGTTGGCCTCGAAACGAGCGCTTTCAGGCGAAGAGCGTCAGGACTGGGAAAAGGAACCCGACCTCAAATCTCTGCGCGAAGATCCGCGCTTCGCAGCGATCGTGGCCTCCGCACGACAGGGTGCCGCCGCTCAAAAACCCAATTAAACGGCTCAACTTTACGGCGTCGGCAGCGCCTTTTGATAGAAATCCGACATCGCGCCGTGCAAGCCGTCCAGGCAGTTTTTCTTGGTGTACAGCATGTGACCGGCGTCGCAATAGGTCAAGCTGATGTGGTTGCTCAAGCCCGGGTCCAAGCCAATGTGGCTCACCGTGTACTCGGTCGCGAAAAACGGCGTCGCCAGATCGTAGTAGCCGTTGGCGATCATCACCTTCAGGCTCGGGTTCTGCGTCATTGCCTCACGCAGCATCTCGGCGACGTTCACGTAGCGATTTTGGAAGCGGTCATAGTTCCACGGCTGCACTTTGCCGGTCAGCACTTGATACGGCACGTCGCTCGCGTACTTCAACTCCCCGCGCACGTAATCGTTAAACATCGCCGTGAAAACACCTTGCACGGACGCATAGCTGGGATCGAAGTCCGGCGTGTCGCCCGCCGCATCCAGGTCCGAGCCCTCCAGCCGGCTATCGTACCGGCCAATCGTTTTGCGACGGTCCCGCAAGAGTTCCTTGGTAAACCGAGACTCCGAAATACGCAGATTGGACTCTTCAATGTACTGCTCCGGCAGCCCCGTCAGGCGTGCCAGTTCGTGTACCGCATTGGTGCGCTCGGCCGCCGTCAGCTTATCGCCCTTCATCAGCGCCACGCTGTATTCGTTGCCTGCGAATCGCCGCGATTCGCCGAGAGCCTTTTCAAAATCTCCTTGTAGATCTTTGGGAAGCTTCTTGTGGTACCAGGCGGCTGCCGTATAGCTGGGCAAGAATAAGGCGTAGGGAAGATCGTTGCCGCGGGCAAACGAGATGGTCTCGAAATTGAGCACGGAAGAAATCAACGTGATGCCGTTCAAATAGATTCCGTCATTTTCCAGCAAACGCTGGGAAAGCGCCGCCGATCGCGTGGTGCCGTAACTCTCGCCCGCCAGGAATTTCGGCGATCGCCAGCGCTCCGCGCGCGTCAGGTAAAGCCGGATGAATTCGGCGACGGATTCCAGATCGCCATCGAAACCGTGGAACTGCTTGTCTTGTTCGCCGGGCGCCGCGCGGCTGAAACCGGTGGTCACGGGGTCGATAAACACCAGGTCGGTGAATTCGAGCGACGTGTCTTCGTTGTCCACCAGGCGATAGGGTGGCTTGGGCTGCTCGCCGTCCGGTCCCATCTCCACGCGCTTGGGCCCCAACGCGCCCATATGCAACCACACCGACGAAGATCCTGGCCCGCCGTTGAAGGCGAATGTAATCGGCCGTTTCGCGACGTCTTGGATGTCATCGCGCGTGTAGGCCACGTAAAACATGCTGGCCCACGGCTTGTCGTCCTTCTTCAACACCAACGTTCCGGCCGTCGCCGTGTAGGCCAGGGGCTTTCCATTGACTTGAATCGAATGCTTCGTTTTCGAAGTTGTTTCCACTGGAGGCGGCGCAGGAGCGGGCGGGACTTTCGTTTCGGCCGCGGAAGCGGGCGGTGTGCCAGGCCCAGGATGCGATTGCTCCTGCGCAAATAGCATGGGAATCATCCACAGAACAACGGTTGCGGCGAGCCTCATCGAATTCGTTCCCTGCGTTTATAGTAACGGAGGTTCATGGTAACGTGAATCCGAAGCCTTTCATGCTTTTGCCTTTCCTTCACAAGATCGCCGCCGGTGAGGATCTATCGGCCGCCGAAGCTCGGGACGCGATGCTCGTCATTCTGGGCGGCTCGGCCACCACGCCACAAATATCCGCGTTCCTGATGGGACTGCGAATGAAGGGCGAGACTCCGGAGGAATTGCTGGGTTTCGCGCGGGCCATGCGCGAAAAAACCATTCGAATCGACGCGTACGTGGGCCCCGAGCCCCTGCTCGATACTTGCGGCACCGGTGGCGGCGCGGGCGCTACGTTTAACATCTCCACCGTAGCGGCCTTCGTCATAGCGGGAGCGGGCGGGCGCGTGGCCAAGCACGGCAATCGCTCGTTTTCGGCGCAATGCGGCAGCGCCGACCTCCTGGAACAATTGGGCGTCGAAGTGTCGCAGCCGCCCGAACGAATCGGCCAGGCCATCCGCGAAATCGGTATCGGGTTCCTCTTCGCTCCCTTGCTTCACCCCGCCATGAGGCATGCACAGTCCGCTCGAAGGGAGCTGAAGATGCGCACGGTTTTCAACCTGCTTGGCCCGCTCACTAATCCCGCCGGCGCCACGCGGCAATTGATCGGCGCGCCTTCCGCGCATACCGCCGAGTTGATGGCCAACGCGCTCGCCGGACTTGGGCCGGAACGCGCCTTCGTGGTCCACGGCGACGGGCTCGACGAAGTCACCACCACCGGGACCACCCTCGTTTTCGAGATCACCGGTCACGACGTCTGTTCTTTTCAATGGACGCCCGCGGACTTCGGCGTTCCCGAGGCTCGCATCGAAGACCTGCGGGGCGGCGATCGCGCGCGCAATGCCGAAATCGCCACTGCGGTTTTGCAGGGTGAGAGGGGCGCTCCGCGAGATATCGTGCTGGTGAACAGCGCCGCCGCTTTACTGGTATCGGGAATCGCCGATGGCCCGCGCGCGGCCCCCTTGGAGGCAATGGAACGCGCCACCGATTCCATCGATTCCGGCGCGGCCTGGGCGAAATTGAAAAGCCTCGCGGAGTTTACGCACGGCTAAGTACGTAGTCGGCCAGTTCCAGCATATTGTCCACCACCAGATCCGGCGGCTCGTCAACGAAAGTTTCCGGCTGAAACCCATACGACACGCCGCAAGCCGTCACCCTGGCATTACGCGCGGTCCGCACGTCCACGCCGCTGTCTCCCACCATGATGGTGCTCTCACGCGAAGCGCCGCTTTCGCCGAGCAGCGTTTCAATGCCGATCGGATCGGGCTTCTTTTGCTCGAAGCTGTTCCCTCCATACACTTGGAAAAAATGGTTCGTGAGCCCCAAGCCCGCCACGATCGCGCGGCTGATCCGTACCGGCTTATTGGTGAGCACCGCCATCTTCGCATGGCCGGCGAGCAACCGATCCAGCGCCTCCCGCACGCCGGGGTAGAGCCGGGTATTCTCGAGCACGTGCGCGCGGTAATAGCGCATGAAATACTCGAGCGCGCGAGCGACGTCGGCTTCGCTGGCCTCAGGCCCGAGTGCGCGGCGCATCAGCACGGGTGCGCCGTTGCCGACATAGGATGAAACCAGCTCTTCGGAAATCGGCCCCAGATTCATCAACGCGCGGGCAGCGTTGACGGAATGCACCAGGTCGAGTTTGGAGTCGATCAGAGTTCCGTCAAGGTCGAAAATCAACAAATTCATTCGTGCGGGAACCCCTCCGGTGGGCGCGGCGCGGGCGCGGACCATGCGGCTTTCATTCGTGCCGGAGCCCCTCCGGCTTACGCGTATTGTGCGCGGACCACACCGCCTTCACTTTGTCCTTGGTGGCGTAAAACTGGTCCTTGATCTCGCGGGGGGTGAGTGCCGCCAGAACATCGGAAACGTCGATGACGTACGGCAGGAACTTCGAATCCACCACCGAACGCGTGGGCGGCGAAGGCGCGAACGCCAGCATGACGGTTACCATCGCCGCGGCAATCACGAAGCCCCGCAGCACCCCAAAGGCCCCGCCGAGCAGGCGGTCCAGCCACGACAATCCAACCCATTTGAAAAACTTCGCCAGGATCCGCCCCACGATCGCGCCCAGGACCAAAACCCCCACCAGGATCACGAAGAACCCGATGAGATTCGCAATCGCGCGGGAGCTGAAGTAATCGATGACGTACGCGGCGACGATGCCGTAAAACCAGAAACCGCAAAACATTCCGACGATCAGCGCGGCAAAACCCACTCCCACGCGCGCGAATCCCGCGGAAAAGCCGGCCAGCACAGAACTCGCGATCACCAGCAGCAATACCAGATCGATCCAATTCAAAATAATTTCTCCGGCTTCAAAGCGATTTCCCCGTCAGAACGCTATATGCCTCGCGATATTTCTCGCTGGTGCGTTCGATTACTTCCGGCGGCAGGGCCGGCGCCGGAGGCCGTTTGTCCCAATGAATGGACTCCAGATAATCCCGTACATATTGCTTGTCGAAGGATGGCTGCGGCCCACCGGGCTGATAGCCGGCGCGCGGCCAAAAACGCGAAGAATCCGGCGTCAGCACTTCGTCCGCCAGCACCAATCGATCGCCGGCGAAACCAAATTCGAACTTCGTATCCGCGATGATGATCCCGCGCGTCCCGGCATAATGCGCAGCGCGCTTGTAGATGGCGAGGGTCAGGTGGCGAAGCTGGGCCGCGAGCGGCTCGCCGATTTGCCGCGCGACGGTCTCATACGAAATGTTCTCGTCGTGTCCGGATTGAGCTTTCGAAGCTGGCGTGAAAATGGGCTCGGGAAGCTGACCGCTCTCGCGTAGTCCGGCAGGCAATTCAATGCCGCAGATGCGCCCATCGCGACGGTAATCCTTCCAGCCGGACCCCGAAACATAACCACGCGCCACGCACTCCACCTCAACCATCCTGGCCCGGTGAACCAGCATCGACCGGCCTTCCAGTTGATCCCGGTATGGGTGGAACTCGCGTGGATAGGCACCCACGTCGGCCGAGACGAAATGATTCGGAACGATGTCCCGCAACTGTTCCAGCCAGAACAGCGTCATGGCAGTGAGCACCTTGCCCTTGTCGGGAATCGGCGTCGGCAGTACGTAGTCGAAAGCCGACAGGCGATCCGTCGCGACGATCACCAGATATTCGCCGGCCGAATAAACGTCGCGTACTTTGCCGCGCGCGTGAAGCTCCACGCCAGGGAGATTGGTTTCAAAGATGGGGGCCAATCTCTACTGGTATCACGACGCAGGGAATTTTTCTATTCGGTAGCGTAGCGGTAACCCTGGGGCAGTCGTAAGTTTTTCCACGTTACGCGTTTGTGTCTCACCAGCCATCAGCACCTTACGGACGGCTTGCATCGTGCAAGGAACGTTGGGAAGGAGAATTACACCCTTATGAATTGGGACAGAATTGAAGGCAACTGGAAACAGATGAAGGGCAAGGCTCGCGAACAGTGGGGCAAGCTCACGGACAGCGACTGGGATCAGATCGCCGGAAAGAAAGACCAGTTGGTCGGCCGCATCCAAGAACGCTACGGCATCTCCAAGGATGAGGCCCAGAAACAGGCCGATGAGTGGGCTCGGGCACAAGCGGATGTAGCACAGCACGAGCATCATCGCGAAACAGTGAAACGCTAAACCGCCCGCCGATCGGATACTTCGATCGCAAAATGGCCGCCTTCCGCATACGTTTTGTGTGTGGGGCGGCTTTTTTCGCAGGCAGCTGAAAGAGTGGGGCCTCGCGCGCCGGCAACTCCTTTTGCTCGGTCCTTTCGCGGTAATTGCAGTGGGCTGCTTATACTAAAGAAGTTGCGTCTCTCGATCCTGATCCCTGTTTACAACGAACGCACGATGGTGGAGCGAAGCCTCGCCCAGGTTTTGAACGCTCCCCTTCCGGAGAACCTGGAGCGGGAACTGATCATCGTCGACGATTGCTCCACCGACGGCACCTCGGAAATCCTGGACCGCCTGGCCGCGCAGGAGCCGTCCATCCGGCTGTTCCGCAAGAAAGTAAACGAGGGCAAGGGCGCCGCCGTCCGCACCGCGATTGGCGAAGCGCAAGGCGACTTCTGCCTGGTTCAGGACGCCGATCTGGAATACGATCCTTCCGAGTACCCGACGCTGCTCCGTCCGTTGCTATCGGGCCACGCCGACGCAGTCTTCGGATCGCGCTACCTGGTCCGCGAGCAGACCCGCATCCTTCCGTTCTGGCACTCGATGATCAACAAGACTTTGACGCTGCTCTCCAACATGTTCTGCAACCTGAACCTGACCGACATGGAGACCTGCTACAAGGTATTCCGCACCGATCTGCTCAAGAGCATCCCCATCCGGTCGGACCGCTTCGGTTTCGAACCTGAGATCACCATGAAGTGCGCCAAGCGCAAGCTGCGCATTTACGAAGTCCCCATCAGCTACCACGGCCGCACTTATGAAGAAGGCAAGAAGATCGGATGGAAGGACGGCGTGAAGGCCCTGGGCGTGATTCTGCGTTTCTGGCTGATCGACGATCTGTACGTTGAACCGTACGGCCGCGCTTTCTTAAACAACCTCACTGGGACGCCGCAGTATTTGAACTGGCTGGCTCGCGTATTGCGGCCCAACCTGGGCGACACGGTGCTCGAATTGGGCGCCGGTATCGGGAACGTCGCCGGGCATCTGATGGGCCGCCGGCTATACTATGTGGCCGCGGAAAAAGATCCGTTGTACCTGCACGCGCTTCGGAATCGATTCCTGAGAACGCCCAACGTGGCGGTGCTGCAGCTGGACCCGGAGTGCCCGGCCGATTACGAACGGGCCGGCGGTCCGTTCGATACCGTCCTGTGCGTGAATGTTTTGGAATATGTCAACGATCCCGGCGTGGTGATTCAGGCCGCGGCCAGCGTATTGAAGCCTGGCGGCTCGCTCATCGTTCTTGTGCCCCAGAGCCAAGCCCTCTTCGGAACCCTGGACCAAGCGCTGGGACATCGGCGCCGTTTCTCCCAGTCACAACTGCGTGGGCTATTCGAACAAAACGGTCTCGTTGTTCGGGACATGCGTCACCTTAACAAGATTGCGACATTGGGCTGGTGGTTTTATGGCAAAGTGCTGCGTATGAATCGCATCAACAAATTCATGTTGAAGATCTTCGACAAGACCGTCTGGATCTGGCGGCACTTCGATGGCCTGCTGCCGTGGACCGGCTTGTCGCTGGTGGCCGTCGCTACCAAACCGGCCGACTAGTGCGAGACGGATAGATAACAAATGACACGCTCCGTGGTCACCGGGGGCGCCGGTTTCATCGGCTCGGCGCTGGTACGCACACTGCTCGCACAGGGTGACAGCCAGGTGCGCGTGATCGACAATTTGCTCACCGGCCGCGCGGAAAATCTGGAGGAAATCCGCGCGCGGATCGAGTGGGACCGATCCGACATTCGCGACGCTCGGGCCATACTGTCCGCCATCGGCGGCGCCGACGTGGTGTTTCACCTGGCCGCCATCCCCTCCGTTCCGCGTTCCATCCACGACCCCGGTCCTTCGCATGAGGTCAACATCGACGGCACCTTCAACGTGCTGCGCGCCTCAGTGGACGCCAAGGTTCGGCGAGTGGTGTACGCGGCCTCTTCATCCGCATACGGCGACACCGACGTGCTTCCCAAAGTGGAGACCATGCTGCCCCGCCCCAAATCCCCCTACGCCGTGCAAAAGCTCCTCGGCGAGCATTATGCCAGCGTGTTTCATTCGTGCTTCGGCCTGGAGACCGTCGCGCTGCGATTCTTCAACGTCTACGGGGAGCGGCAAGACCCCTCCAGTCCTTACTCCGGCGTGTTGTCGCTGTTTATGAAAGCCTTGATCGAGCGTTGTCCGCCCACCATTTATGGCGACGGTGAACAGACCCGAGATTTCACGTATGTCGAGGACGTGGCGACGCTGTGTGTGAAAGCGGCCACTGCGATGGGCGTGGTGGGCAACATGTACAACGCGGGAAACGGGAACCGATACTCGCTCAATTACGTCTGGGATCTGCTGCAAAAGATCGAAGGCATCCGCTTGCCCGCCAACTACGTTGCGCCGCGAGCGGGCGACGTCCGCGATTCGCAGGCCGACACCACCGCCGTTTGCCGCGATCTGGGGCATGATCCGCAATATTCGCTGGAAGAAGGCCTGCGCCGGACATTATCCTGGTTTCGGGCCGGGTTTCGCGCTCAGTAACCAGTGCTGGACGTCATTCGCGACACAATTCGCCAAATTCCCAAGGGCAAAGTTGCCACCTACGGCGATGTGGCGCGCGCGGCGGGCTTTCCCGGTTGCGCTCGTCAAGTGGTGTGGGCGCTGAGAGGCGCGTCGCGAGGGTTGCCGTGGCATCGCGTGGTAGGAGCCAAAGGCAAAATCTCGCTTCCGGGCGAAAACGGCCTGGAACAGCGTTTGCGGCTGGAGGCTGAAGGCGTCGCGTTCCACGGGTCGCGGGTGTGGATGGAAAAGCACCAACACGAATTTGGGAAGGCGCGCCGGAGGTCGGTATCCTGAAAGCATGTCACTCCCTCGGATGCTGCCCGTCCGCCAGCACTTTCCCGATCGCGCCCTCCCCGACGTCCGCGGCGAGGTATTGCGGCAGCTAGCTGCCCGCGAATTCGGGTCGCGCGTAGCTTCATCGGGCCGCAATGCCGGCGCTCGTATCGCCATTGGCGTGGGCAGCCGCGGTATTTCGAATATCGCGACCATCACTCGCGCAGCGGTAGATTACTGGAAAGCGCAAGGCACGCGCCCGTTCATCTTCCCGTCCATGGGCAGTCACGGCGGCGCGACGGCAGAAGGCCAAGCCAATGTTCTAGCGCACTATGGCATCCATGAAGCCACCATGGATTGTCCCGTGGTCAGCTCGCTGGAGGTGGTTTCCACCGGCCGTACACCCGAAGGCATCGAGACGTTCATGGACCGCAGCGCCTTTGAAAGCGACGGCGTCATGCTGATCGGCCGAGTCAAATGGCACACCGACTTCTCGGGCAAGCTCGAAAGCGGGCTGCTCAAGATGACTGCCATCGGCTTAGGCAAGTTCGCCGGCGCCCAACGCTATCACGTATATGGGTACAAGCTTGGCTTGGAGCACGTGATCCGCACCGTCGGACGCCAGGTGATCGCCTCAGGCAAAATACTCGGCGGACTGGCCATCCTCGAAGACGCCAATCACAATACCGGCCGCATCACGGCGGTGCCCGCCGAGGAGATGGAGCGGACCGATGAGGAACTGCTGGTCGAGGTGCGGGGCTGGATGGGCCGTCTCCCGTTCCCGCTCGACGTTCTGATCGTGGACGAGATCGGCAAAAACATCAGCGGATCCGGCATGGATAGCAAAGTGGTGAATCGAAGCGTGCATGGCGAGTCGAACCCCTGGAAGGAAGCGCCGCGAATTGAGCGTATTTTCATCCGCGATCTAAGTCCTTACACCTACGGCAACGCTATGGGCGTCGGTATGGCGGACGTGGTGCACGACCGGCTGCTGGCAAAAATCGACTGGGAGGCCACGCTAATCAACTCTCTGACCGCGAACACTCCCACCGAGATCCGCACGCCGATTCACTTTTCAAGCGATCGGGAATGCCTGGAGCGGATTTCCAGCGTGGTTGGCCGATTAGATCGGTCGGAAGTGACTTATGGTTGGATCAAGAATTCGATGGAGCTGGGGTTTCTTAGGTTCAGCGAGAACCTGAGGGACAAAATCGCAGAGAATTCGACGCTGGAAATTGTCGGACCAGCCCAGGAAATAGAATTGGATGGCGCCGGTAACTTCACCGAAGCAGGCAACTTTACCGGATTAGCGGCCGTTAATCAGGCTGGCGCGTTGGCACGTTAGCCCGTTAGAGCGCCGCTAGCGGGCGATAGACTTGGGAGGATAGGCGAGGTAGAGGGTCGTCCCCTCGCCTACCCACCAAATGATTGCGGGTTTAGCTGGCGGCGTTTGCCATAACACTGGAAACTTTGCTGAAGATGGTGCTGATGCTGGAAGAAACGCCCGGCATGATCGCGCCCGCGGCAACCGCGACGAAACCGGCCATCAATGCATACTCGATGAGGTCCTGGCCTCGAGTATCCTTCCACACCTTCAGTTTCAAAACCAAGTTTGTGATTCGTGTCATTGTCTCTCCTCTCCCTTGCGATGGTTTCTCCTTCGCTATTGGTAAGTTATCACCCAAACCCGGTATGATAAATCAGGGTAAGCCCTTAGAACGCACCTGAAATCGCCCCGTCGCCCGGAGCTGTAGTCGGGCTTGTCATAGAACTTTCTTCCTGCCTGGGTTTAGAATGGCCTACACTACGCTTCCTAGTTGTTTGGATCAACCAAATGGCGAAGCCGGCCAGCGCCACCGTCATCAACTGGAGATGCAAAAACTCCGCGAATGACTGAGTTACCCAGGGGATCAGATAAAGCAACAGGAGCCAGCCGGGGAGGGTGATTTCCGAGAACCCCGGCTCGCGACGAAGTTGCCGGTCCGAGGCCACCAGCGCCAGCGCGGCCGCGACGAGAATCGCATCGTAAATCGGCGCATACGGGTTCACCACCAGAGTGAAGCACAGCGTTACCGCCCACAGGCGCCGGTCCTTGTCCATCATAGGGCCATCCGATCTCCACCATGCCAGTCCCAGCCAACTCACGGCGATGACAGCCACCGAATTGAAGATCACGAGCGCCGCCGGATGGGGGACCAGCAGGTGCAGGAACGCCAGCATGTCCAGATACTTGGCCAGATGCCAGGCTTCACCGGGCTTAGGAACCAGATTCGGGTTCATCGCCATGGCCGCCATCCAAGCCCGGCAACCGTCGAAGCCCACCGTCGCAACGGAAAGCAATCCCATCGCCACGGCGCCCGCGGCGAACCCGCCCACCACGCGCCAACGGCGGCCCACTAGCAGCATCAACGCCGGAAGCGCCACCAGCGTCGGCTTGAACAGGCACAGCGCCAGAACGAAACCGGCGCCGAAACCAGCGATGACGCGCCGGTGATCTTCGAGGCACCAAAAGAACAGCGCCCAAATAAAGAAAACCACCACCGACATCTGGCCGCCGATCCAGGTTTCGAATAGAAAAGGCGTCGAGGACAGCGCGAGCAAAAAGCCCGTTTTGCGATCTTCCGCGTTCAGGCGCACCGCACGGAACAGAAGAGCCAGCCCGGCAATATACAGAGCGGCCGAAAACCCCAGCCAGACCACATAGGCCCACGCGTACGGCAGCAGAGCGAACGGCCGAAAGAGCGGCGCGATGAAAGGAGCCTGCGCAAAGATCAGCATCTGAGTCTCCGGCATACTGGGAAGCGAGGCGTGCTGCAGACTGGTGGCCAGTTGCAGGTCATAGACGCGCGCCGGCGCATACTGGTTGAGGATCTTGCCGATGGTGTAAAACTCGACGAAGTCTCCGCCCAGCGGCCGTCCCAGGAAGGCCCTGCCTTCCAACCCCAGCACCACCGAAATTCCGCACAGAACGACGCCCATCGCGAGCGCTACCCACGCTATCGAATGCGCCTCGCGCCGGCCCGGCATCGGCCCGAACCATCGCCGCCATTTTTGTGCCGTAAGTTCCACGATTCTACTTGGACCTCGCCGGCTGCAGGCGTGAACTATAGCTGCCCGGAGGGACCGGTGCGCGGTGCAACGTGATCCCGGCGTCCTCGTACACGGCCCAAACCTCGCGATTCGGATAGTGCCGGATCAATTCGGCGTCTTTTTCCGCGCCGAGCGACCGCGCCCAGACGATCTTCGAACCGTCGATGTCGGCATGGTTGTAGACCAGCTCTTCATACAGGTCGTGACCAGGGCCATAATGCACCAGCACCAATTGATCGCCCGGCTGCTTGGCAAGCTGCTCCTCCACCACGGCATGCTTGGCGTTCGTGAGATAGTCCCTGGACCCTAACACGTACCTGTTCGCGGGCGTGAGCAGCCCAAGCCCGGTGGGCAGCGCGAAGACGATCAGGGCGCCCCACATGAGATAGGCGCCGTCCACGCCAGTCCACGCATTTCTCAGCGCTCTAAGAGCGCATGCGGCAACAATGTAGGCGAGCACGGTTTCGGCGGCGGCATAGTGCGGCCACACGCGCGTGTCCAGGGCCGGGCCTATGTATCCCAATAGACCCACCGCAACCGCCCGCTTCGCGACCGGGTCGCGCCAAAGCGGACGCGCCACCAGGAGCACGCATAGAGCCAGCGGCCAGCCAATCAGGAATCGCACTACCAGCAAAAAGTCCCAGATGTGCGCCGCGAGGATCTGACGGTGGGCCTCCAGCTTGGTATCGCGATCCGCCTGCCAAAAGTCCCGCAGGAAAGTGTTGCTGTAGGCCGGAGCAGGGCGCACGTGAGTCTGCCACAACACCGGCTCCAGCAATGCGTACTGACGGTCGTGCGCAACATAAGGCAACTCGAGCGCGTGCCCGGTGACCCGAAAGTTGTAATACGCCATCCAAGCCGCCACCGGAATCAGCAGCAGCGCCATGGGGAGGATCGCGGATCTCAACACCAGAGCGATCTTCGCTCTGGCGCGCATCCACTCGATCACTAGCCAGCCCGAGCAAACTACCGCGAATACGAAGCCTTCGAAAGGTCGCGTGTTGGCGAGGATGGCCAATCCCAGGGCGTAGGGGAACGCAGGCCAGGCGCCCGGCCGCTCGATCAATCGAGGGATTGCACCGATCAACAGCGCGCCTCCAATGGCGGCGCAGGTGCCTCCCCAGTAGCTCTCGGTCCAGTAACTCACGATTCCGATCTGCAGGACCGCGATGAGGCTCCCGGAGAGCGCCCACACTGTGGGGAGCCATCCTTGGAGCGCCCAACATATCGACGCGCACAGCACGCCCATGCTCAGCCACACGCCCACCCACGGCTGGCCCAGCTTCTGTCCGAGCGCTAGCACCAGACCCGAGAACGGCGGATACTTCGATGCGTAGGTCGGCCGGATCAGCTCGTGTATGGTCTCGAAATGGTCAGCGAAGGCCGGCGTCGGATTGGCGAGCCGGCCGGAGGCGAAGGTATCGCTTGCCAGCAGGTAACTGAATTCGTCTTGAATGGCGGGCCGCGGTATGGGCAGGATCGGAAGTAAGAGAGCGCGCCCAACCAGCGGAAGCAACCCGGCTATCAGGATTGCGAGGGCCTTTTTTTGCGCGACGCGCGCGAATGCCGTTTCGATCGCCGCGAGTGCGCCCGTGAGCATTACACCAGTCCCATCACACCGGCCCGATCATACTAATCGAAGATCTTTAAAGTCGTCGATCAAGGCGAAGCTGGTCTCGACCGACGCGATGGTCTCGCCGCGCTGCTCGATGCGTCCGGGATGCACATGGCCAAGGCCGGCCGCCATGCGCAGGTAGCTCACCTTCTCAGGGTCGATGCCCATGATGCGGCAACAAGTGGAATCCACAGCTACCAGATCGCTCCCCATCACCAGCACGCCGACCGGCTTGGGTATTCCTTGGATTGGCCCATTGCCTTCCATTCCGACGACGCCGTCCACAATCGCAAAAGCCTTTCTTCCAAACTGGCGATTCAGCGCCACAATCGATTCGGGAATCCCGTAATAGTGCAGCTTGTTCTTCGGCCAGCCATACACCGATCCCGGCACGACGCCAAAGAAATTCTTCATGGAGAGCGTGGCTCCCGCCCAATGATGCGTCTTCATCTTGGCGAGCGATACGATCAGGTCCGCGCCCAGCACCGTGTTCGGGAAATAGAACTCTTGCTCGCCGCCGAAGCCTTTCACCGGCGAGACGTCGTCGCGGTTCAGATCGGTGAAAATGCGCTCGAAGTTGGGGATTGTCGCACGATAGCGTGCGTCGTCGGCCATATCCAGGGTGTCGCGCCGATGCCCCGGCCCTTCCCCGATCTTCACCTCGGAAGCGCCCAACCGCTCGAACACCTCGACTGCCGCGGCGATCACGGAGGCGTTGGTATTGATCACGGTGGCCGGGTCGAACTCCACTAAGTTGGGTTTCAACAACACCCGCTTGCCACGCACGTCGAGGCCGCATTGCCGAATGCCTTCCAGCATGCGGCTAACTAGGTCGTCAGAATATGACCGCGCTCGGATAATCGCCACAGACGACTGTCCGGACGGGCCATCCGCCAACTTCGGCGGCTTCTCCACTTTCTGCAGCTTGATGCTGCCATAAGCTCCGACCACGGCCGCGCCGGAGAGCAATGCGAACTTGCGCCGCGTCATGACCGCCCTCCCGCACAGAACAATTTGTAGTTCCCCTCCGGATGCCCCAGGGCTTCGAGTGACGCCAGCATGATATCGTTCGATTGCCGCGGGCCGTCCGGCGCTGCAACGTTCCTGCCTTGACAGCGCAGTGCGATCTGGAGCCATGCCTTCCCGAGCGAAGACTTGGTTTCGGCGCGGAATCGCTCGGCCAGATCGAGGGCTCCGGCATATTCATGGTCACTTCGCCCATCCAGCCCGAGCAACGCCAGTGCCGTAGTCTCCGGATACGACGGTAGATCGAAATACAGCATGTTCGGAGTTCCGTAGTTCCAGCCGCCATCGGTGCAGCGGCGGCTCAGGACCAAATCCTCGCCATCCCGAACGCGCCGTTGAACTTCCGCCGTGCGGTACCGGCTAGCCACCTTCTTGAGAGCCACCAGAGTGTGAGCGGTGGGCTCAATCCACGTCGCATTCCCTTCGCGCCACGGCCAGCCCTGGTGGGAAACATCCAGCCGGGCCTTAATCAGATGAAGGAACGACCCGGTGCGCGTCCAGATGTTGTGCTCGGCGCCCACAACGCGCAGCAACCAATCCACGGAGGCGCGAACGCTCGCGTCGTCGACACCGCGGACACTCGCCAAAGTCACGGCATGCGCCGTCACCCAGGTTCCATCCTTTACTTCGCCGCTTGGCCGGAAGCTCCCATCGGGGAGTTGCCAGGAGCGCACCAGTTTCCACGCCCGATCCAACGCGGCTTCCGTATCAAGCGATCCGGTTCCATGCAAGGCCAGCATCGCGTAGGTTGTGGGTTCCAGCCAGGAACCTTTGCCGGGAAAGTAGCTCCAACCTCCATCCTGGTTCTGACTCGCGCGCAGAAACTCCAGGCGAGATTCAAGATACAGTCCACCCACGGAATGTGAATCGGCAAAACGAAGCCAAAGCTTTAGGGGCGTTCGGCTCCCTCGGCCCTTAGCAGGGCAGTGGTGGTGCTCGGTAAGGTGGCCGCGTCGGCCCTTAACAGGGTAACAGTCGCGGCTCGATAAGCAATAGATTTAGTTTCAGATAGATCGCACCGGAAGTTGGAGTATTAGAATACGCTTCTACTCGCTCGAAACCGGCTCGCTGGTAAAGGCTCAAGGCTTCGATCATGCTTGGAAGCGTATCTGCATATAAACAATCGTATGGAATCGCAGACGCCCGCTCGATCACCGCTTCCAAAAGGCGCCGACCCAATCCATGTCCGCGAAATTTCGGCCGCAAGTACAACCGCTTCACTTCACCCGACTTCGAGTCCAGACGCCGCAGGGCGATCGTCCCGGCAGGTTCATCCTTGTATGTAGCAAGTAGGAGTGCCCCGCCGCCGGCACCGTACACGCCCGGCAATCCCCGCAGTTCATCGCCGAAGCCCTGAAAGTCCATCGGCAGGCCAATCGATTCCCAATATTCGCGCCAGAGTTGCTTTACGGCGGCAACATCTTCTGGCGACTCGGCGGGCCAAATGTCCACGACCTTACTTTAACCCGGCTGTTATCGCAGCACAGCGAAGCGGCTCACCGAGTATCCCAGCGCGGCGCCCAGAAATACGTCCGAAGGGAAATGCGCCAGCGTGGTCACTCGCGAGAATCCTATGGTCGCCGCCAATCCGTAAGCCGCAAAAGGAACCCAGCGGTGCGTCTTTCCATAGCGCCGCGAGATCACCGTCGCCACGGAAAAGGCGGCGATCGCGTGGCCCGATGGAAAGCTGCCGCGCCCCAGTCCAAAGCCGCCCGGCCCTTCAAACCACGTGTCGGCGAGATTGCCGGTGGTTGGGATGTATTCCGGGCGGTCCCTGCGAGTCATTGTCTTCACCACCGTAGCCACAACTTCGCTGTCCGCCACCGCTTCGCCGGCCAGCAACGCGGTATGGGCTGCGTAAGAATCCTTCCACAAGAGACCGACTGCGTACATGACCGCCGGCATCGCCACGATCCCCGCCGATGTGTTGTTACTGGTGAACACCGAGTTGAATCCGTGGAATGCGGTGGTCGTGCTAAAAGGCTTATCCATCCGAGAATCGGCCGCCACCAGGCCCGCCGTCACAGCGACAAGAGCCAGCGCCGGAATCCAATAATGATGGTGCGTCAAGCGCGCCGGAAAGGTCCAAATCTGCTTCTGGTCGTCCAAAATATTGGGGATCAGTTTGACCCAACTCACGCTGCGGTCGTTGGCCGACGGGGCCTGCTGGCTGCCCTGCGGCACAGCTGGTGGATTCGGCGGACTGCCCGCATCCCCCTGCGCCCACGCACTGCACGCTAACCCAAATAAAATGAAAGCCGTAACGAGTCCCTTAGACATGTCCATTGGATGACGCGGCATTAAGCCCTTCCGTTGCTTGGAACTGTCCTGATTACGATGATACTCTCCGTACCCGAATACTAGGCCGAAGCGCGCCATGGTTCTACCCGCTCGTTGGGCCTGAAGGCTTAACAAAATAGGTACATTCGGGCCTTGGACCGAGCACGCCGTGCGTGCCAAAATCATGACGAGCCAAGGAGGAGAAGCCGATGACAAAGATAATCAACGCGAGCCTAAAGCTGAAGATCTGGAAGGATACTCACGGACAGGATCTGGCGGAATACGCGCTCATGGCCGGGTTTCTTGCCGCCGCTAGCGGCTTCACTCTACCTGTGGTGGCAGCCGACATCGCAACTGTGCTCACGAAACTGGTGGCGATACTGGGCGCCGTCCCCCAGACCGCTCCGGGAGCCTAGAATACCGACTGCCCTCGCCCTAGATAACGGCTCACGGTCGCGGCCCGGCAAGTCGCGGCTCGGTAGAATCAAAGCGTGCGGCTGAAAATCGTTCAGGTGGGAGAGCCAGTCTTGCGGCAGCGCGCCCGCCCCTTATCACAAGAAGAAATCGCGCTACCGGAAACGCAGCAGCTGATTGTTTGGATGCATGAAACCATGCGCGACGCTCCGGGGGTCGGCCTGGCGGCGCCTCAAGTCGGTTTGCCGCTCCAACTCGCGGTGATCGAAGACCGGCCCGAATACTCCAAGGACATCGCCGCCGACCGTCTGGCGGAGCGCGAGCGACAAGCGGTTTCTTTTCAGGTCCTCGTCAACCCTCGTATCGTCGAGCAATCCGACGAGCAGGTGGAGTTCTTCGAGGGCTGCCTCAGCCTGGGCGGCTTCAGCGCTCTGGTGAAACGTTCGCGACAGGTGGCCGTCGAATATTGGGACGAGCGCGGCCAACCGCGTCGGATTGAGGCTCAGGGCTGGTATGCCCGCATCCTGCAGCACGAGATCGATCATCTGCACGGCCGCCTGTATATCGATCGAATGGAGCCGCGATCCTTCATGAACATCGACAACCTGAGCCGACACTGGAAGGACATGCCGATTCAAGCGGTTCGCCGAGCCCTCATGCCCGATGAGGCCGATTAATGCGCTTCACTCAGTTACCGCCGGCCGCCGGCTTATTACTGTTAGCCGCCGCCGCTTCCTCTTACGCCCAGGTCTCATCGAGAGTCTCGCTGAGCAACGGCGTCCAATTGAGCATCGCCACTCGTTCCGATAACGGCACGCCAGTGGCATTGAAGGCTAGTCTGGAGCCCGCGTCCGGTAACAGCTTCTATCGGATTTTTCGCGATGAAAACAACCTCGCCGTCTTCGCCTACGAACTCGAAGTGGCACGCACGCCGGATGGACAGAACTTTCGCGCAACCGCCAAGCCAGCTACCGAAGCCTTCGAGGTCCGCTTCCCCAATGCCGATGGCGGCAAGCCGACGCCGACGCTTTCCGCAGCGCTAGAATCGCCTCTACTGAATTCAGGCGAACAGTTCACCATCCCAATCCCCACCAATCCCGGGCTTGGCCAAGACCTGACGGATACGGTCCGGATCCTTATGAGCCAACCGGGAGGAGTAAACGATGACGCGGAGGGTTCGGCGCGGATTCGCTTCGCCGGTCTGAGGGTCTACATCCAAGGAAAGTCGGCGTCACCTTCGGGCGGTGCGGACGTGGCTGGGAGATTCGCGATGTTCTACATCCCGGGACACGGCGGTTATTTCTTTTCCACAGAGGCTGTGGATCAACGTGACGCCGCGGATCAGCTGCCGTTCCAACAAGTCGGCGTCGTGGACGGCAAGCATCTCACAATCACTCTCGAGAACGAGACGTACGATTGCACCGCCACTGCGCCGATTCTGGTCCATGCCGATCGCGGGCAGTTGTGGGTGTATCACGATCCGAACTACAAACCGGCGGGCAACTGGACGAAGACCGATCCAACGAGTGTCAAAGACGAGTTCTTCATCGCGGCATCCGATTCGATACAGTGGTGGCTGCAGTAAGGACGCTCCCCGCGGTCGCGGCTGGGTAAGGCGCGGCCGGTCACGCGAACGCCACGCGGTTTGGCTCGCGGCAAATCTTCAGAACCTCGCCCGCGAGTTGGATCCACTCTTCCACCAGGGTCGGCTTGGCTCTGTACAATCGCACACCGAGATCGCGAACTTCTTGTTCATCCTTGGGGCTGGCCAGAGTGGTGAGCGCCACCACCTGCGCGAACTCCAGAGCCGGTTCCTGCTTGATCAGTTTTAAAACAGCGGTTCCATCGTGCTTGGGAAGATGGAGGTCCAGCACGATCACGCAAGGTTCCGCGTCGCCACCCGCCGCGCGCTGCTCATTGACGAACTCGATGGCCTCTTCGCCATCGCGGAGAACTTCTAGAAGGTATTCCCCCTCGTGCTCGTCCAAAGCGTAGCGCAGCAGAAACACGTCGGCAGAATTGTCTTCCACAACCACAATTTTCGCGGGACTCGAATGTTTCGCGCTCAAAGTCATTCCTCCTGCGGAAAGCTATTGCACAGTTCTCACGTTAGATGCGGAACCTACCGTAACTGTTACGCCGGGTTAAACGCTCGTTATTCTACGAAGAAAGGCGTTTCGGATTCGCCTCGGGTAACGATATCGTAGCGATAGACGGGAACATCCGCCGCCCCGTTTCCATCGCTTTCGCGTCGCGCCAACATGCGCCCGCGAAGTACGGGATCGGTTACGCAGTCGAGTACTGGATCGCCCACGGAATCGGGTTTTTCCGCAAAAAACACGGTGGTCACCAAGCGGTGAGTCAGGCCGATGGCCAACAACATAAGATTCAGATGGGGACATCGCGCCCCGTGCCCCGCGTAACCGTGACTGGCGCCCGGCATTATCGTCCGAAAAGAATACCGCCCTTGGACGTCTGTTCGCGCGCGGCCCCAGCCGAAGAAGCCCGGGTCGGCCTCGGGGAACCGCGGATCGAGGGGATGGCGAAACACGCCATTCGCATCCGGTTGCCAGATCTCGACGATCGCGTTCAAGATCGGCTGGTTCCCTTCCTCCACCACCCGGCCCGTCAACACAATGTGCTGCCCTCGAGCCTTTTTTCCCTGAAAGCTGGTCAGGTCCTGGCAGCCGGTGACAAACTGGCCCGGAAAGAAGGGGCCGATCGTACAGTAAGGCGAAGTCGGAAGGATGGGCATAGCTCTAGGGGAGCGCGGGAGTGTGATGCTTGCCGCGCAGCACGAAGTCGCGGCGGAAGGCGAGAAAATTCACCGCGCCAACCAGCGTGGGGGTGGTTTGAAAAATCAGCCGGTCGCGCGCCTCCGGATCCTGGACCGCATTGAGCAGAAGATCGGTCTCGTTCAGCGGCTCGCCCGGAAAGAAAATCTGGGTGATAAAACGGTTCATCCAGCTGGGGCCAAAAATAGAGAAGTGGATGTGCGGCGGCCGCCACCACCACTCCGATTCGGTCACAGGATAAGCGCCGGGCTTGAGGGAACGAAACTTGTAGCAGCCCTCGGCGTCGGTAACGAAGCGCCCGAGTCCAGTGAAGTTGGGATCGATCGGCGCCTCGTGGCGATCCATCTCATGAATATACCTGCCCGCGGAATTGGCCTGCCAGATCTCGATCATCGAGCCCGCCAGCGGCGCACCATCTTCATCCACCACCCGCCCCGTTACTTCGATGTATTGCCCGATGGCTCGCGGACCATCCGGCGTCAGGCGAGCCATATCTTCGGCGCTGATCGCCAACCGTTGGTCGAGCGCCACCGGGCCAGTGATCTCCGACAACGTGAGCGGCCGCTCGATGAGAGGCTGCAACGGATTGCGCGTGAAGCTGCGCGGATAACCCTTGATATAGCGGGCGAGCTGCGTGTTCTCCTGGTAGGGACTGTACTCAACCTCTGAGGTTTCGAGCTTATCCTGCTTGATCGCGTCCATGTTGAAAGCAAGTCGATTCTATCACGCTTCCTCGACACATCCCGCCGCCGGATTTGGAAGCTGTACTTGAAGAGCGCCGAGAGCGCAGATTGTCAAGAACCTCTTCGGCACGAGCGCCTTGGCTAAGATCTTATCGTGAGGAGACCGGCAGTGACCCGCCTGCCCGCTTACCATGGAAACATGGACGTGAACGAGCAAATGCGCGCCGACTGGAACCGCCGTGCCCGCGAGGACGCGAACTTCTATGTGGCGTTCGGGCGTCGCAGCCAGGAGGACCAGGAGTTCCTGGCGAGCGCAGCCGAGGTTACAGGCGCGCTGGAACCCGAACTTTCGCGGCTTCCGCCGTCGGCGCCCGAGAACCGCAGCGCTCTCGAGATCGGATGCGGTCCGGGCCGGCTGATGCGGCCCATGAGCCGGCACTTCGGCGAAATTCATGGGGTGGACATCTCTGACGAAATGATTCGTCTGGCCTGCGACCAACTGAAGGACATCCCGCATGCGCACGCGCAGGTGACACCTGATTCCAGCCTCAGCATGTTTCGAGACGGCTCTTTCGACTTCGTGTACTCGTACATCGTTTTTCAGCACATCCCGGACCGCGACGTAGTCTTGAATTATCTTCGTGAGGCCGGGCGCGTGCTCAAAGCGGGAGGCATCCTGCGCTGCCAGTTGCGGGGAGCTCCCCCGCTCGATTCCGAAATGGAGCGTGAGTCCACAACCTGGACAGGATGCTACTTCAGCGGCGATGAGGTGGCTGCCTTCGCGCGCGAGAACTATCTCCAACTCGTGGCACTGTCCGGCCTTCAAACCCAGTACATGTGGGTGACGTTGCGAAAGCCTCCCGCCCGGTTGCCGAGCCCTGATTTCTGGCACGTGGTCTTGAAGGCTGTCACCGCCGCTAGCAGCGGCAAACGCTCGGTGCCTGCGCGTGGCCGCGAAGCCGCCGTGAGCCTGTGGATCGAGGGCATGCCTGAGGCTTCGGACTTGGCTGTGCTCGCAGCCGGCTTCGATGGTGTACTCGCCCCAGGTTGTTACATTTCGCCGATCGGCAAAAATGGTGGATGCCAGTTCGACGTCGTGCTCCCCAGAGGCGTCCGTACCGGCTCAGTGCCAGTAACTTTGCATCATCATGAGGGAGCGATAATCGCCGGACCCGTCCCCATGGAGGTGACCCCCGGGCCGCCCTGGGAGCCGAAAATCCTTTCGGTGACAGACGGAATCAACATCCTGTCCAAATGCCGCATTGAAAAGGGTGGCGTGAAGGTCACTATCGAGGACATCGAGCGCCCCGGGGAAGTATCGTTTTCTGTGGATGGCCGCCCGGTCGAATACCTGCAGTATGAATGCCAGGATCCGATCACATTCACCTACGAATTCGCCTTTCACCCTTCGCCCAAAGTGAAGAATGGTGAACGGCGGCTGGACATCTCAGTTTCGGGACGCGCTCTATCACCGGTGTCGTTAATGGTAGCTCGCGTCACTTAGCGTCTACGGGCGCCGATAGCGCCGCTTCACCGCAACGGCAAGCGGCAGCAGTATCAGGGTGGCGATTGCAGCAAAACTCAGATATCTGCATAGCCGTAGTTCCCAACCGCCATCGTAATCCAGGTCCACGTCGCAGGACCCCTGACACTTCGGATCAAGCCACATCAGCCCCAGGGCGTCGGCGTGCAGCGGGATCACGTGGCCACCGGCACGCGCATGCCAGCCGGGATGATAAGAAATCTGGATAGAAATTGCTTGTCCTTGACCGGCGGTGGTTCGCACACGCACGCGATTTGATCCCTCCCAGTGCATTTCTGCAACTGGGAGACTGGAATCGTCCAGAGCGCGCACGTAAGATTCCAGTTCCGCAATGTCGGCAGCTTGCTTCGGGGGATGCGCCACAATGGCCGCCGCGGACACAACGTGCGCCAGCGATGGCGTACGTTGCGGTATTCGATACATGGTGACATCGTCCATGCGCCAAAGAACGGGAAGCAGGCCTTCAAACTTGGACGGGTGCGCATATGGCTTCCAATACTCCTGGCTCTGTGGTCCGCTAACCGCAACCGCTCCCACCCCGAACGCTTTCAGCCATGCCAGCGAAACCAGCGCGTCTTGTTCCGGGGTTGCGCCTCCGTTGTACACCGCGGCCACAGCGAGTTGTTGCACCGGGTTCATCGCCTTACTCCACGAGCTACCGGAAAGCTGGGCGACATCGCTGAACGCGTCGGCCCACTGTGCGATGGATCCCGGCAGCATCACCCGCGTACCTATGCGCCGCGCCTGAAAAGCAGTCTGGTATTCGATGGTTTGTGTTGGGTCGCGAGGAGGAAGGATCGCTTTGGCGTAGCGGTGATGGCTCACGATCTGCTCACCGGCGAGCGCCAGGAGCAAAAAAATCAGCGACGCCTTTAAGGGGAATCTCAGACGATGGAACCAGGGGCGAAGGCCGAACACCAGCAGAAGGGACAAGGCCAGTTCCATTTCGGCCTTATAACGGCCAGGCTGCGGCAGAAATTGCCGGTGGAGATATTGGGCGAGGATAGGGATGCTCGTTATCAAGTAGCCGAAATAGGTAAAGAATTGGAGTTTCCAGTCCGTGGTCCATCGCGGCAGGTACCGCGAAAGGATCACCCATCCCACCGTGACTATGGCGATCGCGGTGATGGAGCCCAAGTCAAATCCAGGTTCGCGGCCATCTCCGGATGCTCTACCAATGGCGCGCAACAACGAGGGGGAAAAAAACGGCGCGACTAAGGCATACGCGCAAGCGCCGAGCGCGACGGTGATCGCAATATTCCGCCGCAACACTTCCCGCTGAAATACGAAGAGGAGACACAGCACGGCCAGCATCACCTCGATTGGTCCGAACTCGCTGGCCAAGGCCATCAGGGCGATCAACAGAATGGTGGGAACGTAGTAACGAAGCCGTCGCCGCTCGATCGAGGCCACAAGAAGCAGAATTACAACCGGCAGTAGCGCCAAGGCTGCGAGATGTGGCGTATCGTCCCATTCAGCAAGCAAATAGAGCCGCCGCGCATCCCAGAAGCTGTTCCACGAAAATGCGACATCCGGCACGATCAGTTGAGTGACTGCGGTGAGCGAGTAGAGCAAACCCGCCGCGAAGGCGTAGCCGGGAGCACGCGTCAGCAGCCAACCCATCGCGAACAATGTGAGCGGAATCAGACAATACACCACGCCCGTGACGTATTGGAACGTGAGGATCTGCGGAACACCAGTGAGCGCCGTCCATGCCGCAATCCACCCTGGAACTAGCGGAGCATAGGTTCCCTCGAACGGCATGCCGCCGTCGCAATAGGGCCACCAATTCGGTTGAAACCAGCTATGGCCCGCATGCGCCGCCAACGCGATCCAAAATCCGCGCATGGAGTTCATATATGCGGTCGAATTGCGGAACAAATCGCGGCAGATATAAGCGTTGATCCAGAGGAGGGTCAGGGCGTAACCGAGTGCGGTGAGCCACTCCCGCCGCTCGATCGAGGCGGGATTCACCCGCAACTTGTCGGCGCGCTCGGAGGCCGAATCGAACATTGGCTTGCTGCTCATTCGTCCGACACCAACCGAATTTCCGCATCGCGCGACTTGCGATCCTCAAAAATCACCGCTATGCGGGCTACGCCGGCTCGCATGCCGCTCGGCAACTTTGCGTTCACCTGGCGACGGCCTTGCGGATCACGCGGCGACAGGAATGCCGGCTGCAGATCGGTGCCGTTCAGCCGCACCCGGACGTCTTCCATCCGCGCATTGTCCGCCAGGCCTTCCAGCCAAAGGGAAATCCAACTGTCTGCCCCGAGCCGCACGGTATAAGGCTCCCAGGTTTTGCCGTCGGTGGCGTTGCTGATTCTCAAGTCCTGGCTCTCAACTGGGCCTGGTGCGCCTTGCCGCTCGACCTTGGATACATCCACGCCAATCTGCAAGGGATTGCTCCAATCGCTATCGGCTACGCGAAGCTTCACATCGTACCAGCCCGGCGCGAGACCGAGCGGCACTTTCGAGCAAAGCTGCCACTGTCCGGCGCTCTTTCTTTCCACCATCACTGGCCGCGCGGCGAAAGGACCCACCTGAACGAATACGTTGTCGACGTTCAGCACGCGATCTTCTTCGGCCCGAATCCAGATCGTCATGTAGTCGTCGCGCGCAGGCGAAAAACGATGGTCGAGCGTTACGCTGTTCTCGACCGAAAGGATCAGCGGCTTCACACCCGGGGATCGCGTGTCGTCGCGCCACTGGCGAAAACAGCTCACGTGCGCGCGGTTCTGGTCCACGCTTTCCAGTTGCACGCGCGCAAATCCCGCTGCGCGACAGAGCGCCAACAGGCAAGACGTATTCGGACCGATCCAGTTGTCAAACTGCCCGCGCAACTCCGTGGTTTCGTAAAACTCCATCACGGGCACTGCCGTGGGATCGGCGCCGCCATCGGTGACGTACGACTCGACGTATGCCTCTTGCTTGCACAATTCACACACGCGTTCGAGCGCCATTAACGGATGCTTTACGTGATATAAGACGCCGAAAAACAAAACAATATCGAAATAGCCGACACTTTCCGGCGTCAGGCGGCAAATATCCTCGACGACATGTTCCACTTTCGAGTCCATCAGTTTGCGGGCCGCGAGGAAGCGGGTCTGCTCGGTGGAATCCAGGGCGACCACTTCGGCGCCCCGCCGCTCCATTTCGAAACTGAACCATCCGTCCCACGCGCCAATATCGAGCACCCGCTTGCCCCTGAGATCCTGTGGGATCGGAAATTGTGCGAGGCGCCATTTGAGCCGCTCCAGCGGCACCACGCCCTGGATGACGCTGCCATCCGGTAATTCCAGGCTGTGATACCAACCTAAGCGGTTCAATTGCTGGATTTCTTTGCGAGTCCCCTGGGTCGCCGTGGGATTTCGGGCCAGCATGCCTTTCAGGCTAACATCGGCGCTCGCAAGAGGCGATGAAAAGCTTCTGACGGCTATCGAGAAAGAACCGGCGCGGGCCCGGTGGTTCGTGAAACCGCGGAGCGCTACTCCGAGATCCGTCACGAGTTGAAGGCCGCGGGCACTCCGTTACCGACCAACGATCTTTGGATCGCTGCACTGGCCCGGCATCATCGGATGCGAGTCGTAACTCGGGACGCCCATTTCCGTGCCATCCGGGGCCTTTAAGTCCTCGCGTGGTAGCTCGAATGGGTCACGCTCCCCTGCCCCTACTCCGGATGTACAATAGAAAGTACTGATTCGCTTATCTCCAACGAACTCATGAATTGACTTGTGGTTGAGATCGAAAGGATCCGCGTGTGAACGCCACGGACGTTAGCAACCCGAATTACTTCCACAAAGTTGTGGATTGCCAGTGGGCTTGTCCCGCTCATACCAACGTTCCCGAGTATATCCGGCTCATCGCTCAAGGCCGCTATACCGACGCTTACATGCTCAACCGGGAGTCGAATGTTTTTCCCGCAATTCTCGGCCGCACCTGCGATCGGCCTTGCGAACCTGCCTGCCGGCGTGGCCGTGTGGATGGCAAGCCCGTGGCTATCTGCCGCCTCAAACGCGTGGCGGCCGATCTGCGCGACGACATCGCCGACCGCCTTCCCAAAATCCCCAGCAGGAAAAACGGAAAGCGCGTCGCATGTATCGGCGCGGGACCAGCCTCGCTCACAGTGGCCAACGATCTGCTGCCTCTGGGCTATGAAGTGGTGATGTTTGAGAAGTACGACCGGCCGGGCGGCCTGATGCGCACCAACATCCCGGCTTTTCGGCTGCCTGAAAGCGTTCTCATGGACGAGATCAACCAGATTCTCGACATGGGCGTGGAAATTCGATACAACTCCGAGATCCGCAGCATGAAGGCGCTGCTGGCCGAGGGCTTCGATGCGATCTTCGTCGGTACCGGCGCGCCTCGGGGCAAAGAACTCGAAATCCCGGGCCGTCACGACAGCGATCGCATCCACATCGGCATCGATTGGCTGGAATCCATCGCCTTCGGTCACACCGATTCCATCGGCGAAAAGGTGCTGATCATCGGGGTGGGCAACACGTCCATGGATTGCTGCCGGTCCAGTTGCCGCCTGGGCGGAAAAGACATCAAGGTAATGGCGCGCCGCCCGCGCGGATTCTTCAAAGCTTCGCCTTGGGAACTGGAGGACGCCGAGGAAGAAGGCGTCGAAATCCTAGTCAATCACGCGCCCACGCGATTCGTCGTGGAAAACGGCAAGCTCACCGGCATGGAGTTCGAACGGCTGGAATGGGACGCTCAGGCCAAAAAATCAAAGACCATCGATACTGTGTTTCTCCCGGCCGACGACGTCATCCTCGCGATTGGGCAGGAAAACTCGTTTCCCTGGATCGAGCGCGACATCGGAATCGAATTCGACAAGTGGGACATGCCGGTGGTGGACGAAAAGACCATGCAGTGTTCCCGCGACGGCATCTTTTTCGGTGGCGACGCGGCCTGGGGGCCGAAGAACATCATCTGGGCCGCCGAGCACGGCCATCAGGCCGCCATCTCCGTTCATAATTACTGCCAGAGTGTGCCGATTACGGAGCGCTTGCCGCAGGGCATCAACCTCATCAGCCAGAAGATGGGGATCAGCGAGTGGAGCTATCACAACGACTACAATCCCTCGAAGCGCCAGAAGATGCAGCATGTCGACCTGACGCGCCGCTTCCAGCAGATGAACATCGAGGTGGAACTCGGATTTTCCGCCGAACAAACCGCGCGCGAGGTCTTGCGTTGCATGAACTGCGACGTCGAGACCGTCTTCACGCCGCCGCGCTGCATCGAGTGTGACGCCTGCATCGACATCTGCCCGGTGCAGTGCCTCACCATCACGCGCAATGGCGAGGAAGACGACCTGCGCCATCGCCTCTCGGCCCCCGCGATCAATCTCACGCAGGACCTTTACGTCTCCGATGCGCTGCCGCAAACCGCGCGCATCATGGCCAAGGACGAAGACGTGTGCGTGCATTGCGGTCTGTGCGCCGAGCGTTGTCCCACGGCAGCTTGGGACATGCAGAAGTTTGAGCTGCTCATTCCTTATGCCGGGAGGCCTGTAAGCACCGAGTCATGCGTTACCGCGTAAACGATTTTGCTCTGAAGCTGGCAAACGTGAATGGAACCGGATCGGCCAGCGCCAACGGCCTGCTCATGCAGGCTATCTTTCGGATGGGCATTCCTGTGTCCGGCAAGAATCTGTTCCCTTCCAATATCCAGGGGCTGCCCACCTGGTATGAGATTCGCGTCAACAAGAACGGCTACACCGCTCGCTCGCTCGATTACGATCTGATGGTGGCGATGAACTCGCAGACCTACGCGCGCGACGTTCATGAGGTCCGCGAAGGCGGCTATCTGCTGTACGATTCCAGTTGGCCGCTGGACCCCGCGCTGCTGCGCGATGACGTGCATTTCCTGGGCGTTCCGTTCGCGCAGTTGTGCAACGACAATTTCCGCGATCCACGAGAGCGCATCCTGATGAAAAACATCGCGTACGCTGGAACGCTGGTGGCCGCGCTCCAGGTGGACATGGAACTCGTCGCTGCGCTGCTGGCTGAAAAATATGCCGGCAAAAAGAAACTCGCGGAGTCGAATACCAAAGCCTTGCGCCTCGGCTACGACTATGCCCACGATCATTTCGATTGTCCGCTGCCGTTTCATCTGGAAAAGATGAACGCGAACGACGACAAGATCCTGATCGACGGAAACACCGCCGTGGCGCTGGGATGCGTGTACGCGGGCGCGACCGTCGCCGCCTGGTATCCAATCACGCCTTCCACGTCTGCAATGGACGCTTTCAAGGCCTTCTGCGAAAAATACCGCAAAGATCCTGAAACGGGCCAGAACAACTACATCATTATCCAGGCCGAAGACGAATTGGCCGCCATCGGCATGGTGATCGGAGCGGCTTGGAGCGGCGCGCGCGCATTCACTTCCACCGCGGGCCCCGGCATTTCTTTGATGAACGAATTGCTCGGCTTCGCGTACTACGCCGAAATTCCCGCAGTGATCATCGACGTGGAGCGCGTCGGCCCTTCGACCGGCATGCCCACGCGTACCCAGCAGGGCGATGTGCTGGAATGCGCCTACGCGTCGCACGGCGACACGAAACATATTTTGCTGTTTCCGTCGAACCCGGCCGAGTGCTTCGAATTGGCTCCGGTCGCCTTCGATCTGGCCGAGCGCTTCCAGACGCCGGTCTTCCTGATGTCCGATCTCGACATCGGAATGAACGATTGGGTAGTCCCGCGCCTGAAATGGGATGAGGCTTATCAACCGGATCGTGGCCGGGTTCTCAGCCTCGAAGAAATCGAAAAGCTGCCCAAATTCCAGCGCTACCTCCCTGAAGACGGAACGCAAATTGCGCCGCGCACCTTGCCAGGCGTTCATCCCAAAGCTTCTTACTTCGTTCGCGGCTCCGGGCACAACAAGTTCGGCGGATACACCGAAATTCCTGACGAATACCAGGAGGTGATGGATCGCCTGCTGAAAAAACACCAGGAGGCTTCGAAATTTGTGCCGGCGCCGATCATTCACCGCCGTCCCGACGCCATTTTTGGCATCGTGACTCTCGGCGGATGCGATCTGGCTGTTCGTGAAGCGCTCGACGTCCTAGCGGAACGCGGGGTGGTCGGAGATTTCATGCGCGTCCGCGGCTTCCCCTTCGACGACGCCGTGGAATCGTTCCTCGCCGAACACGATATCAACTTCGTTATCGAGCAAAACCGGGATGCGCAGCTTCGATCTCTCTTAACGCTGGAGACGAGCATCCCGAAAGACAAGCTGCGCTCCGTACTGGTGTACGGAGGATTCCCGCTCAGCGCGCGCCACGTCACCGATGGCGTCCTCGAGGAGTTGGGCTTGCAGCACAAGCCGGAATTCGTGGCAGCCGGCCGGCCTGGCGGCGAAGTGCCCATGGAGGAATAACATGCCATCCATCGTCAAACCCGTCGCCACGCACCCCAGCTTGCAGCGCAACGATCTGGGTCTCACCATCCGCGACTACGAAGGAGGCATGTCCACGCTCTGCGCCGGATGCGGACACGATTCCATCACCGCCGCCATTACGCGCGCGTTCTGGGAAGTGGCCACGCCGCCGCACATGATCGCCAAGCTGAGCGGTATCGGCTGTTCTTCGAAGACGCCAGCCTATTTCGTGAACGGCGCGCACGGCCTCAACTCCGCGCACGGCCGCATGCCGCCCATCGCCACGGGAGCCAACGCCGCGAATCGCGAACTGGTTTACATCGGCGTCTCCGGCGACGGCGATTCGCTTTCCATCGGCCTGGGCCACATGTGTCACGCCATCCGCCGCAACGTCCGGATGGTTTACGTGATCGAGAACAACGGCGTTTACGGGCTCACCAAGGGCCAATTCTCCGCCTCGGCCGACGTCGGCTCCAAGAGCAAGCGCGGCGATCCCAACCGCATGGCGCCCATCGATTCGGTGATGCTCGGACTGAGCATCGGCGCCACCTTCATCGCCCGCAGCTTTTCCGGAGACAAGGAGCAGCTGGTTCCCATCATGAAGGCCGCCATCTCGCATCGCGGCTTCGCTTTGATTGACGTCATCTCGCCGTGCGTGACCTTCAACGATCATGAGGGCTCCACCAAGAGTTACCTCTATACGCGCCAGCACGAGATCAAAGCAACGGAGGCCGATTTTGTTCCGCAAGCGAGCGAGATCCTGGCGCAGATTGGCCAGAACGGCGCCGTCAACGTTACCATGCACGATGGAAGCATGGTGCGATTCAAAGGCGTTCCCCCGAACTACGATCCCACCGATCGCGGCAACGTGGTGGACTACCTGGAAGAGCACCAGGGCAAGGGCGAAGTAGTGACAGGCTTGTTGTACCTGGACGAATCCGTCCCGGACATGCACGAAATGAACAAGACCCCCGACTTCGCTCTGACGAAAGTTCCTTATCACAAGCTCTGCCCGGGTCAAGCGGCGCTCGATCGCCTGCAAGAAGATTTCCGGTGATCCGGGCGGCTCGCTTGACGCAGGCCTGATGATCACTGAAACCCAAATTGTCCAATTTGATTCGATCACCCTGGACTGCGGATCTACCTTAGCGCCCGTCGATGTCGCCTATGAAACCTACGGCGAATTGAACGCGCGGAAGAACAACGCCATCCTGATTCTCCACGCCTTCTCCGGCGATGCGCACGCCGCCGGTACCGACAAGATCACCGGCGCCGCCGGCTGGTGGGACAGTATGATCGGCCCCGGCAAAGGATTCGATACCGACAAATACTTCGTGATTTCTTCGAACATCCTGGGTGGCTGCCGAGGCACCTCCGGCCCCGCCTCCATCAACCCTGAGACCGGTTGCCCGTACGCGATGTCATTCCCGCCGGTCACCATTCCCGACATGGTCCGCCTGCAGAAGATGCTGGTCGATCACCTGGGCATCGAACGCGTGCTGGCGGTGGCGGGCGGATCCATGGGCGCTATGCAGGCTTTGCAATGGGCCGTCGCATATCCGGACGCCGTCGCCGCCTCCATCCCCATCGCTGGGACCGCGCGCCACAGCCCGCAGCAAATCGCCTTCAACGAGGTGGGACGCCAGGCCATCATGGCAGACGTGGATTGGAACGAAGGAAGCTACTATGGCAAGCGGCCCCCAGCGCGAGGCCTCGCCGTCGCTCGTATGGTGGGACACATCACGTACATGAGCGATGCATCCATGCGCGAAAAATTCGGGCGCCGCCTGCGCGATCAGGATCAGTTCGAAGTGGAGAGCTACCTGCGCTACCGGGGCAATCAATTCGTCGATCGCTTCGACGCCAATTCGTACCTCTACATCACGAAGGCCATGGATTACTTCGACCTCACCGCCGGGCGTCCGTCGCTCAGCGCCGCCTTCGACGGTGTGAAGTCGCGGTTCCTGGTGATCAGCTTTTCGTCCGACTGGCTGTACCCAAGCTACCAATCGCTCGACATCGTGCGCGCGTTACGTGGACGCAACTGCGACGTGGCGTATTGCGACCTGCCGTCCACCTATGGTCACGACGCCTTCCTGGTGAACGTTGCCGAACAGGCCGAACTGGTCCGCGGCTTCCTGGCGAGCACGTTCCGGGAGCGCGCGTCACCGCAGCAAGCTTCGCGGGAGCCTGCTTCTCGGGAGCAAAGCTAGGCGTGTCGGAAGCGTTCGTCCCGAAACTGCTCGGACGGAGCGACTACGCCATCATCAGCGCGATCATCGAGCCCCAAGCGCGCGTGTTGGATCTGGGCTGCGGCGAAGGCGAGTTGCTGGCGTGGCTCGCCGAAAACAAGCACGTGGATGCGCGTGGGGTGGAGATCGAGGGATCCAGAGTACGGCAAGCCATTTCGCGAGGTGTCTCCGTTTTTCACAGCGACATCGAGGACGCGCTGGCCGATCTTCCCGACCAGGCATTCGACTACGTGATCTTGAGCCAGACCCTGCAGGAATCTCGCGCGCCTCTCAAAGTACTGCGCGAAATGTTGCGGGTGGGACGCCGCGCCATAGTCGCGTTTCCGAACTTCGGTCATTGGAGCGTCCGGCTGGCTCATTTGTTCACAGGGCGCGCACCGAAGACGAAGCTTTTCCCGCACGACTGGTTCGACTCGCCGAATATCCATTTCTTCACGGTCGACGATTTCGAAAACCTGGTGCAGTCGCAACGCTGGACCATCGAGAAGCGGATCTTTTTGCAAGGCGCGCGGCAGGTAACGTTTCTGCCGAATTTGCTGGCTGAAGTCGCGGTTTTTTTGGTCCGCGCCTGATCGCCGCGTGCGAAACGGCGCCGCGCATCAGCGAGCCGTCATGGTTTCTTCAGGAACTTTTCGATGCCCCGCTGGAAGTCCTTTGTCGTGCGAGCGAAGGCGTTTATGTCCGCGCCCGCTTCGATCGCGGCTTCGAATTGCATCGCATCGGTACGGTAAAACAATTCCTTGGATAGCGCAAGCGCCGACGTAGATTTGGACACCAGATTTGCCACGTACTCTTCAACATCATGCTCGAATGTGCCGGCGCCGAACACGCGATTAATCATCCCGTACTCGAGCGCGTTCTGCGCCGAAATGACTTCGCCCGTTGCGATCAGCTCGAACGCCCGTTTCTCGGAAACAAGCCGCCGTAGAATCGCCATCACTACGGCCGGTACAAATCCGATGTTGATCTCCGGATAGCCGAATTGAGCCGAATCGCCGGCAAGAACGATATCGGCCGCCGTTGCAATCCCGCATCCTCCGCCCAGCGCCCGTCCCTGCACCGCCGCGACAATCGGGCGCGGGTGACGCCGCATGTCGAGCAGCAAACCAGCCATGTTGCGCGCCTCGGCTTGGAACTTCGCCAGGTCGCCGGATGCGTCATCGGCGAACGCGCGCAGATCCATTCCGGAGCAGAAGTCCTTGCCCGCGCCCGCCAGCACTACAACACGTGCGTTCTCATCAGTCGCCGAAACACGCAAAGCATCCCGGAGTTCGGTCAACAGTTCCTGATCGAGCGCATTCCGCCTCTCGGGACGATTCAGGGTAATCCGCGCGCTTCCCTTCTCGACCTGATACCTAACCTTGCGAAACGTGGTCATGCGATCTCGTCGCCAGGCGCGGGCGGTTTTCCGCGGCCTATCCGCTTTAGGATGCGCTTCGCCTTTGAGACATCGCCACGCGCAGCTCGTTGGCGGAAATACTCGTCTGTTCGGAGCGCGGAGAGTTTCTCCGCAACCGCAACATTGATCAGCTGATTTAAGGCAACGCCCTCCGATTCCGCGACTCGCTTTGCCTCCTCAAATAATGAAGGTTGCAGACGCAGCGCAACGTTACTCTTCCGCATATTTGCTCCTGATAGTTCTCCAAATCTGCCCCGGCGCCGCCGCTTCGATACCAAAGCGAGCCGCCGCATCGCCCAGATGCCGCAGATTAAACGTCGCAAGATAATCGGCAGCACCGTTCACAGCTGTCTCCAGCACCATCTCGTCCGAAGGATCTTTTAGTTGCGGCCTCCATAGGAATCGCAAAGCTATGGGCTCCGCCACGGCGGAAATCGCATCGAGAATATGGTCAACTTCCACAGCGGTCAAGGCCAGTTTCTCCAACTGTTCCGACCGCGTCAACACTGCCTCGTACTCCAGCATCAATGGAACAGAAACCAGTAATTCGATGCGACGGTCCAGCGCCGCTAATAACAGTTGCCGCGACGCGCCTCGATCGCTGCGCAGGGCTGCTACGACCACATCGGTATCAAGAACCAGCCGCATTGGGCCGCTCGCTTGATAATATCACATGCAATATCTAGCGATGGCTACGCAGATTGGCGTCGCAGGCACCAGCGTTGCGTGGTGCGCCCGGCTCCCGTACAAACCAGGCCCGTTCTGAAGTCATAGTCATAACTTTAGTTCGTCGCATTTCCCTGCGCACGGACCATCAACGCGATTCGATGTGCTATTCTGGCATCCAAGTGAGGCCGCACCGAAAGGTAGTGTTTGGTGCATTGGGTCCAAGGCCGATTCGCCTCGCCCCGTTCCCCGTCGATTACAGCAGCCTATGTCGCTCTGCGTGACTTTTCGCACAACATCCAGGCGATAGGAGCACGATATGTTTACTCGACGAGCCTTTGCAGGAATGATAGCGGCCGGCCTCACCGAGGCCGCCTTCGCACAGCGCGCCAAGCTTTCGGGCGTCGCACCCGCCGACACGGTTTGGATCAATGGAAACGAATTCCCCGAGGGGCCGCCCCAGGCTTCCATCGATGCCATGGCGCAAGTTATCGGCAGCTCCAATCGTTACCACTACCAGGAATTTCCAGCCTTCTACGCCAAGCTCGCGGCAAGCGAAGGCCTCACGGCCGACCAGATCCTGGTGGGCGCGGGATCCAGCGAGCCGCTGCACGCCGCCATTGAAGCATTCACGTCCCGCACCATCCCGCTGATCATTCCGATGCCTACTTACGAAGCGGCTCCCGAGCTTACGCGCTACAAAGGCCACCCCGTTATCGAGACGCCCCTGAATTCTAAGATGGCGCCCGATGTGCGACGCCTCGCCGCCGAAGCGGAGAAGGCCGGCGGCGGCCTCATTTACCTCGTCAATCCCAATAACCCGACATCCACCATCACAACCAGCGACGACATGGCATGGCTGGTGGCAAATCTTCCGAAGAACACCATTGTCCTGGTCGATGAGGCCTATCTGCACTACGCCACGTCGCCGGAGGCCTCCAGTGCGTTCCATTATGTCAAGGAAGGCAAGAACGTAATCGTGGCCCGAACCTTCTCCAAGATCTACGGTATGGCTGGGCTGCGTGTCGGGTACGTTGCCGCCCGCCCCGACTTGATCGCCAAGATGGAGCCTTATCGCAACAACGTGATCAGCATCGTGAGCGTGCGCGCCGTCCTGGCGGCTCTCGATCTCGGGCCAAAAATGCTGGAAGAACGCAAGGCTAAGATCGTTCACACCCGCAACGAGCTTTGTGCCTGGCTGAGCGAAAAGAAAATCGGCTTCATTCCGCCTCAGGCCAACTTCATCATGATCGAGACCGGGCGCGACGCCAAGGACGTCCAGGCGGCGATGCTCGAAAAAGGCGTCGGCATCGGCCGACCGTTCCCGCCCCTCAACAAGATGATTCGCGTTTCCATCGGCACCGATGCCGAGATGGCGAAGTTCCGCACGGTGTTCACGGAAGTGATGGCGTCGTAGCGCGCCGGTAAGCGCGAAGACAGTGCGGAGACGCGGTGCAGGGATGTGATATGCTTCCCCTGAAAAGGAGTCACTTCTCATGGAACACAACATCGCCGAACGCAAGAAAGCCTCCGACTTTCCGCAAGAACTACTTAACCTCTTCGACCTTTACGTCCACGGCGACATTGGGCGCCGTGAGTTCTTTGATGGCGCCAAAAAATTCGCCACCGGCGGCCTCACCGTCGCCGCGATCTTCGAAAGTTTGCGTCCGAACTACGCCTGGGCCGACCAGGTCCCCAAAGACGACAGCCGCATCAAGTGCGAATACGCGACCGTCCAATCTCCCGACGGCAATGGCAGCATCAAAGGCTATCTGGCTCGCCCGGCCAGCGGTGGAAAACAGCCGGGCGTATTGGTAGTTCATGAGAATCGAGGTCTCAATCCTTATATCGAGGACGTCGCGCGCCGTCTGGCAACGTCCAACTTCATCGCCTTCGCCCCCGATGGTCTCACGAGCGTGGGTGGTTACCCCGGCGACGAGGAAAAGGCGACGCAGGAGTTTGGAAAAGTAGACCGGCAAAAGATGTTCGAGGACTTTTTCGCCTCGGCGAAGTGGCTCAAAGCGCGGTCTGACTGCACCGGCAAAATCGGCGTGGTTGGTTTCTGTTTCGGCGGAGGGATTGCGAATTCGCTAGCGGTTCGCATGGGATCGGACCTGGCCGCCGCGGTACCGTTCTACGGTGCACAGCCGCCGGCCGCGGACGTCGCCAAGATCAAAGCGCCGCTGTTGCTGCAGTACGCGGGCCTGGATAAGCGCATCGACGACGGCTGGCCCGCCTATGAGGAAGCCCTCAAGGCCAATCATCTGACGTACACAGCCTACATTTACGCGGACGCGAATCACGGTTTCCACAACGACACTACGCCGCGTTACGACGAGGCGTCCGCCAAGCTGGCTTGGAATCGCACGCTCGACTTCTTCAACAAGTATTTGAGGGGCTAGCGGTGTGACGCGAACAAAGCGCCGATCTTGAGTTGGGCCGTGGATCAATGCGAGCCATCACCTGGCTCGTTGAAGTCACAGATGAAGAGTTCGTCGCTACGCCGCCGTCGGTGCGGTTTCAAGTTTCTTCATAACGCGAGACCGCGGTAATTCGTGGCAGTTGACTTTCGATCCAGCATCGGCGTCGGCGCGTCCATCGTAGCGGGCTGTGCTTCCATTACGGACGTGTCGCGTTCCTTCCTCAAGTACGCTACACGCGCTGGTGCGATAGCAGCAAGCTCAAACGCTGGGCGCCAGAGTCGTTCTACAATAAAGATGAGTGCATAAAGTAAGTCTTCCGGTCTTGGCGCTGTTCGCCATCGTGTGTTCATCGTTCGCCGCGACGCCGGCCAAACCGCATAAACGTCGCCACCCGGTGACGACAGCTTCCACCACCAGTACGCGGAAGCAGCCTGTGTCCAAGCCGAAAACCACAACCGTCAAGGGATCAAAAGCCACGTCGCACCGAAAAGGAAAAATCGCTGGCGTTCCCGCGCGGTCCTATCAGCAGGCGCCCACACGGGACCGTTACAAGGAAATTCAACAGGCTCTCGCGAGCAAAGGCTACTTGCACAGCGAGCCAAACGGTGAATGGGGCTCGGAATCAGCCGACGCGCTCAAGCGCTTTCAATCCGACCAAAACCTTATGCCCGATGGTAAGATCAATTCACTCTCCCTCATTGCGCTGGGTCTAGGCCCCAAACGCCTGACCGCCAAGTCGGATACCGTGATTCCGTCACAGGTTGCGCCCCAAGCAACTCCACCCGCCGCGCTACCGGTGACGCCCGCTCCGCCCACGCCCGACGCGCCAGCCGGTCCTCCGCGATGACAGTCGGCGTCCCCAAAGAAATTAAGGATCACGAAACACGCGTCGGGCTGGTTCCAAGCGGCGTAACCGCGTTGCGCGAAGCCGGGCATCGCGTGCTTGTCGAGAGCCAAGCGGGAACCGGCAGTTCCATCCCCGACAGTGAATACATCGACGCGGGCGCGGAAATCCTCCCGACCGCGGGCGACGTCTGGAGTAAAGCCGATCTCGTCATCAAGGTCAAGGAACCGCAGCCTTCCGAGTACGCGCACTTCCGGCGCGGCCTGATCCTGTTCACATATCTCCATCTCGCCCCATTGCCCGAACTGACGCGCGAGCTGGTGGATGCCAAGGTCAACTCGGTCGGGTACGAAACCATTCGCGAAGCCGACGGCTCGTTACCTTTGCTCACTCCCATGAGCGAAGTGGCCGGACGCATGGCGGTGCAGGTGGGCGCGGTCTATCTCGAAAGACCCAATGGAGGCCGGGGAATCTTGCTCGGCGGCGTTCCCGGCGTCGCACCCGCCAACGTCGTAATCTTGGGCGGCGGCGTAGTGGGCCATAATTCAGCCAAGATGGCGGTGGGCTTGGGCGCGTATGTCACCATCATCGATCGTAATCTTGAACGGCTGCGCTCGCTGGACGACATTTACAGCAATAAGGTGGTCACGCTGGCATCCAATAGTTTCACGGTGCGTGAGGCTGTTCGAAACGCGGATCTGGTGGTGGGAGCAGTGTTGATTCCCGGCGCGTCGGCGCCCAAGTTGGTGCGGCGTGAGATGCTGAAAGGCATGAAGGCGGGCGCCGTGATGGTAGACGTCGCTATCGATCAAGGTGGATGCTTTGAAACTTCGCATGCCACCACGCACACCGATCCCGTTTATTTCGTCGATGGAGTGCTGCATTATTGCGTGTCGAACATGCCGGCGGCTGTGCCCCACACATCCACCTACGCTCTCACCAACGCGACGTTTCCCTACCTGGCCGAGTTGTGCGCCAAAGGACTGGAGCACGCCTGCCGCGATAATACGGCCATCTGCGCGGGCGTGAACACGTACGCGGGACACATCACACATCCGGGTGTGGCGGAATCGCAAGGTCTGGCTTGGTGCGAGCTTAGGGCTGCGCTGTAGTTGGGGCGGCGCTGCCTGGAGCGGCACTGGCCGGCGGCCCGCCGTTCGCTGAAAAGACTTTTTCCGCTCGTTCTGTTTTTAACAAATTGCCGCTTTCCTGTTCCTTAACGATCAGCGTGGTTCGAGCGGCGTCGGCCGGAACTCTCCAGACTTTGGTGATCTCGCGCTGTTCCTTTTTGTTGAGCACGAACGCCGCGGGATGCAGCAGCGTGCTCGCTTTGTCCCAGTGGCCGTTGGCCTGCGTTTGGCCGGTGACCTCGATGGCGATCGGAACCGTAGCGCGATCTTCGGTGTTCACCACTTTTACTTTCACGAAGATGAGATCCGCGCTTTGCTTGTCGAGGCTCAAACTGACGTCGAGCTTGGGCGGAGTCGCGCAGGCGGATAAAGTCAATACAACAAGCACCAGCAAAAATGTTTTCATATAAGCCTCGACGTTTTCGGAACGGCCACCCGCTTTTCCAGCCGGGCCGCCCGGCGCTGGAGCGCTTCTGAAGGTTCCAGTTCCATGGCACTGCGGGTCATTTCCAATGCCAGCGCGTAATTGCGTTCCCGGCGCTCGTAGTACTTGGCGAGCTCCACCAACGCCGCGGCGCGCCATGGGTTGCGCGTGGCCGCGAGATCAGTGAGCACTGGAAGGGCAGCATGTTCGCGGCCGAGTTTCTTTTCCAGCGCGGCGATATCCCACATCGTACGAAACAGCAAATCGTCGGAAAGGTGCTTCTCGATCGCTTGCCGAAACAGCGCCAGCGCGTTTTCGTGCTGCTCGGCTTGACGCCACCAGCGCGCAAGGCCGACCATCTCAGCAACGTGAGTGAACTCGGCCTTGTCTGGCGCGTGAAACGCGCGCGGCACGATCGCCGTCAAGCACGCGAGGCTCAAGATGTCGATGGCGTTGTGATGGAATACCGGCAGCAGGCGAAAGATTTCGTGCCTCCGCACGTATTCGAAATACACATACGGAATCAGTTCTCCCGGCAAATCGCCTTGTCGTTCGACACCCAGGATTTGATTTTCGAGCTCCACCAATCGGCAACTGTCGAATCGCAAGTTCCACAGCCGGCGCGCGCCGTGCAACAGGTCCAGGTGCTCCAGCGAACTGAACGGCTGCCGCTGGCGGACCATGCGGTAGCGCGTTTCGAGCAGCGGCTGATCGTAGGTGCGGCCGTTGTAAGTGATCAGCACTTCGAATTGCTTCAAGTGTTCGGTGAGCGCGCTGAGCTGGCTGGCCTCTTCGCCGAAGTCGCGCATGAAAAACTGACGCACGCGAAACCCCTGCGGAGTGATGCGGCCGACACCGACCAGAAACGCGTAGGTTCCCGAGCCTCCAGCCAAGCCGGTAGTTTCGGTATCGAGGAAGCACCACCTCTCCGGCGGAACGCCGCGGATCTGCCCATTTGATACCGGATCCAGCAGATCGTGCGAGAGGTCCTGCAGGTCTACGATGCCGACGCTGCCGTGCCGGCGGTGGCGTTCGTACAGTCGTTCGGTTTCGTAGTGGACGCCGTGCGCCGTCGCGACCTCTTCGCCGTGCAACCAGTCTTCGGGCGCCGGGATTGGGGGTTGGGGTTTAGGGATTGTCGCTTTGGTTGGTCGTGAATACTTCCGATCGATTTTCGCAATGCGGCGGCGCAGGTGCGCGAGCTGTTCCTCGAAATCGCTCATACTTCTTGCGACGCCTCTTCCCATTCTTCAATGAGACTGTTCAGGGCCGCTCGGCGCTTTTCCAGGTGCGCCGCAAGGCGAATGGTTTCCTCGGCACTAACAAAATTCGCCAGGCTCTCCTCATCGCTGGCGATTTCAGCCTCCAAAGCGGCAATCTGGGATTCGAGTTCTCTCGCGCGATTCTGCCGCTGCTTCAGCTTCAAGGGATTCAAACGCTTTGCGTCTGAATCGCGATTGGCGATTGGCGCCTGGCGATGCTGCGTCGGTTGACCATTCACCGGTAGATTGAGATCGATCTGCTTGCCTTCCTTGCGCCAAATGTAATCTTCGTAGTTGCCCGGGAAAACGTGCACCTCGCCGTTGCCGATTTCAAAAATGCGCGTGGCGAGTTTATCGATGAAGTAGCGGTCATGGGAGACGAAGACCACTGTCCCCGTGTATTTTTCCAGCGATTCGAGCAACACGTCCTTGGCACGCATGTCCAAGTGATTGGTGGGCTCGTCAAGCAGCAGGAAATTCGAAGGCTGCAGCAGCATGCGGGCCAGCGCATAGCGATTGCGCTCGCCGCCCGAAAGCACGCCGATGCGTTTGAAAACGTCGTCTTCAGAAAAAAGAAAACAGCCCAGCAGGCTACGCAGCTCCGTATTGGTGGAGCGCGGAGCCTCGCCCTGCAGATCGTCGAGCATGCGGGCGTTCGGGTCGAGTTCCTTATATTGGTCCTGCGCGAAGTAGTCCACTTCCGCGTTATGGCCGAGCCGATATTCACCGCTCGAGAGTGGCTCGCTACCCGCCAGCAATTTGATCAGCGTCGACTTCCCCGCCCCGTTCACGCCCACCAGCGCGATGCGATCGCCGCGCTCGATGATGAAGTTCACACCGCCGAAAACAAACTTGTCGCCGTAGCTCTTCGACACATTGTGAAATTCGGCGACGATGCGGCCGCTCGGCTTGGGCTGCGGAAATGAAAAATGGATGGTCTTTTCTTCGGCGGGCAATTCGATCCGCTCGATCTTTTCCAGCTCCTTAATGCGGCTCTGCACCTGTTTCGCCTTGGTGGCCTGATAGCGGAAGCGATTGATGAAGGCTTCGAGCTGTTCGATCCGTTCACGCTGGTTGCGATAGGCGGCCTCCAGCTGGTCGGTGCGCTCCTGCTTTTGCTTCAGATACTTTTCGTAGTTGCCCGAATAGAAATGCACGCCGCGATTCCAGATTTCGATGATTTTGCCCACCGTGACGTCGAGGAAATAGCGGTCATGGGAAATCAGCACGAAGGCGAACGGGTAGTTGGAGAGATATTGCTCCAGCCAGTTGCGAGCCTCCAGGTCCAGGTGATTGGTGGGCTCGTCGAGCAGCAACAGGTTCGGCTTTTCGAGTAGCAGCTTGGCGAGGGCAATGCGCATCTGCCAACCGCCGGAGAACTCTTCCGTGCGCTTGTTCCATTCCTCATGCGGGAACCCGAGGCCGGCGAGAACGGTTCCTACTTGGGCTTCGATGGCGTAGCCATCGCGCGTGCGGAATTCACTATCCAGCTGATGGAAACGGTCGGCCACTTGCGCATACTCGGGTCCGGCGGGATCCAGTTCGCCCATCTTGTGCGTCAGCTCTTCCATTTCCACTTCCATCTGTTGCAGCGAAGCGAAGACCGACATGCATTCGGCGAACACGCTGCGGCCGGAGAGCGAGAGGCCGTCTTGCGGTAAGTACCCGGAACTGACGCCGCGCGTGACGCTGAGCTTGCCGTAGTCGAGCGACTCGATGCCGGCCAGCACTTTGAGCAACGTGGTCTTGCCGCTGCCGTTCGCGCCCACCAGGCCGGCGCGATCCTGGGGCGTGATCATCCAATTGAGGCCTTCAAACAGCAGCTTGGGGCCGAAGCGCTTACCGGCGCCAGAAAGTTGAATCATCTATCTCTAGTTTCTCGTTTCTTGGTGCTGATTGCTTACGGCTACCGTCTTCCTCACGGTCGCGGCTCGGCCGGCACCCGCTCACGGTTTACCAAGCGTACACAGCGGGTCGCCGACCACAATGTTCATCCAGCTGAGTAGGGGAATGGCGAGGTAGTAGCTTTCGGCGAGATTGCGGCCGTGATAGTACGCGGGCAGCAAAATGTTCGGACGCGGCGTGAATTGGAGGTACGGTTCGTAGACGTGGCCGGAGGCGCCGGTCACACCGTCGTGAATATAATCAGCCGTCAAGCTCTGCGGCGATCCAGCAAAATTGGTCAGCGGACCCCAAACGCCACTGATGTTCCAACCGTCCGGAGGCCGCGCGAAGCTGCGTCCGTTGGTGGACACGTATTCGGTCATGATGCCGCCAGGCAGCCAACGGAAATCGAGGTGGCGTTGTTTGCGGTCGGGGTCGTTCGAGCCCCAGGACGCATACGCGATGACGTCGGATTGATGATCGAGCACGCTCGGTGAATTATCCAGCACCACGCGGTCGTGCGGGAGCTGCTGAGCGGCCTGCAACAGCCAGGCATTGCCGCGGGTGTTATCGCTCGCTTTTAGATCGATCACAAATTTTCCGCGATTGCGGGCGATGAGCGCGCGGTCGATGATGCCCTTGACGTCGTCAAAATCAAAGCCAGCTAGACGAGTAACCAGATAAACCGGGAAATCGGGATGACGAAACGCTGCATTAGTTTTGCCGAAAAAGGGATTGGCAATGCCGGCGGGTATGGCGTGAGCCCTGCCGTGCAAATCAGAGTACACCAGCGTCAATTCCGAGTCGACGGAAGCTGCTTCGCCAGATAGTCCTTGATTGCCTCGGATCTTCAAAGGAACTCCAGCCGTAGTGACGATGTAGAGTACTTTCTCGGCGAGTTTGTGGCCACGCAGGTAGTTTTGGATGGGACGAGCGATCTGATCGTTGAAATCGGTACGCGAGATCTCTTCGTCCGTCCCGGCGTTGAGACGGCAGATATTCGAAGCGGGAATTCGGCGCCGCGCGGCATAATATTCGCCGATCTGGCGCGAAAGCGCTGAGGATTGATTGACTACGATCAGGACCGAGTCAGCCGTTTGGCCGAGCAGGAGGAGGGGGGAAACAGCGGTGGCGAAGAATCGGAGAAGCAATTCTCATTGTACGGTCTTGGCGGGCTTCCCTCGAGCAGTTGCGCGCCACTCACGCCAGTCGGCGGTAGTAGCCTTGACCATGGCGGTGGCGGCTTTGTGGAGCCAATCGGCCGGCCGTTTGGCAAGGTCGCGCAGAATCGCTTTGGCGGCGCGCGGAGTTCCCAAATGTACGTTGGCGGTTTCGAATCCCATGGCGCGGAGCAGCCTGGACTCGTCGCGTTCGCTGGGCATGGACGCCAGCTCAACGCGCGAACAATCGGGCGCCAGACGGCGCACGATCCAGCTTCCGCGCAGTCGCACAAAGGGATCGATATCGCGAACCGAGCGGTCCAGCGCCTCCTGATAGCGGATGCGTTCGGAAACCTTCCCGGCGGATGCCCAAACGCACGCCGAAGGAGCCAGCGCTTTGGCTTCGCGCGCCACTCGCGCACCGCGGCATATCGCGATGCCGACGTAGCGTTCCCGCCCCAGACTGCCAAGGCCGGCGATACGGTGAACGATGCGGTAATCGAGTTGTGGCTCGGGCATCAACCGCTCGATGGCGCGGCGGGCGCTTTTTGGAACACGTCCTCTCACATTGGGCAGGCTATCGAGCTTCTTCCAAAACGGCTCAGGGTCGCGGAGCACCCCTGTCACCATTTTGCGCAACCACTCGTGCTCTTCAGCCAGTACGTAAGGGACGCCGCCCGTTTCGAGGCTCCTCTTGTAACCAGTGAGGATCGCTACGCAGGCGTCCTTGGCGGCGATGGCGAGGCGCGACTCGCGAATGGCAATGTGCGCGCTGGCGGCCAGACGCACCAGATCGATGGTGTAGGGCAACTCGAAAACTTCGTCGAAATCGTTGATGCCCCAAACCAGGCGGCCTTCGATGTCGCGCCAGGTGCCGAAGTTCTCTACGTGCAGATCGCCCACCGCAAGCACGCGCGGGGCGCCAGCTTCATCAGCGCAGACCGTGGGCCAGAGCTGCATCCAGCGATAAAAGGTGGCGCGCAAGAACGGAAATACATCCCCTGCCATGGAGTGATGTTTCCGCTGGATGTCGGCAGGCAGCAGACGGATGTGTCCCCCCAGCCATTTTTCGTACGCGCGAGTGGCTTTAACGATGTTATCGGAGCGCAAGAACCATTGTAGCGGGAAGCGGCTCCGCGTCCGTGCTAAGCTCTTGCTGATTCATTATGCGGATTCTCATTGACGCCACTCCGCTGCTGCTCCGAAGCGCGGGCGTCAAGAATTACACCTACTACTGGATTCAAAATCTGTGGCAGCAGGCGCGGAACGAGCGCATACTCACCTGGCCGGCGCTCACGACCCTGGGCCCGCTGAATCACGAGCAATCCATCGCAGGAGCTCTGACGACGTACCTGCACCTCGGTAGCGTCTTCGCCGCGAATGCCCTACCCTCGTTATCGCTGCTGCGCTGGACGATGCCCAAGGCGGACGTGTTCCACGTGTCGAATCAGATCCGTGTCCCACCCAGGGGCATGAAGCTGACGGCCACAATCTATGACATGACATGCCGGCTGATGCCCGAGCTGCACACAGCGGCAAATATTCGGGCCGATGAGAGTCTGGCGAAGAATGTGCTTGGACGAGCCGACCGGCTGATCGCGATTTCGGAGAATTCGCGCCAGGACGCGGTTCGGTTGCTTGGGCTTCGTGCCGATCGAATTGAGGTGATCTATCCGGGGGTGCCGGAGGTTTACTTCGGCGCGCAGGCTCGGCCCAGCGAGCAGCCTTACGTTCTGTACTTAGGAACCATCGAGCCGCGCAAGAACGTGGACACCTTGCTGGATGCGTGGAACGGTTTTCGTTTTCGCAGCGATTTCGATTTGGCGATCGCGGGTGCCAGCGGATGGGCAGGCGAGAAGACTCTCGCGCGGCTGCAGTCGCGCCCGGCTGGAGTGCGATACCTCGGCTACGTGCCGGAAGACGAACTGCCGGGATTGATGGCGGGAGCGAGCGCGTTCATCTATCCGTCGTTGTATGAAGGCTTCGGATTTCCGGTGGCGCAGGCGATGGCGGCGGGCGTTCCGGTGATTACCTCGAATACGTCGTGTCTGCCGGAAGTGGCGGGCGGAGGCGCTCTGTTAGTGGATCCTCGGAGTGCGGCAGAAATTCGAGCGGCCATGGAGAAATTGCTCACGTCGCCGGCGTTGCAGCAACAGGTGCGAACGGCGGGCATAGCGCGGGCGCAGAGTGAATATCGGTGGGAGATTTGCGCGCGCAAGAGCCTGGAGTTTTTCTCGCGAGTCTAGTTACCCGTACCGGGCGCGATGAAAAAATCCCAGACCTGCATGTCGATCTTTTCCATTGAATACTGCACCACCGCGTACTCGCCTGGGTCGAGCGGCTTTTGCGGCCAAATCTTGAAGAGCCCGTCGGCAACTTGCTGGCGAAACACCTCGACCAAATCCGGCTCTTGCACAGTTTCCTTGATGACGGGCTGGATTGTCAGCTTTTCGACTACGCGATTGCCTTTATGCTCTCCCATGCGCACGATGCCGAAGCGCTCTTCCTCCGAGAGGCGGATGTAGAATTCGGCGTTGCGATTCGCGGTGCCTTGCTGCGCGTGCGGTCCGTCCAGTTCAAGCGTAGCTTTGCCCGTAACCAACGGTATGGGGCTGATGGCTTTCAGCACGCTGCGACGCTTATTGGTGACCACCTTCGACTCGCCCACCTTCAGCGCTGTCAGATTCCCGAGCGCCGGTTTCTGATCGTCGATCAGGTAGACCCCGGGTTCCATGGGCACAGTTGCCACCTCTTTGCGGGCGGCGCGCTCGGCCTTTTCTTCAGCGTCTTGCGCCGCTGCCTCTTGGCGGACAGCATCCGCGCGGTCTTTGATTTCGGCCTTCGTCTTGTCCAGGTCGACCAGCGATGCGGGTACTTCCTCCCATTCGTCGCGATCCAGGCTGTAGAAGCGCACGCGATCGGCCTCGACTTGATACTCGCGAACGAGTTGATAGCTGCCGTCCTTGAGGAAGAGCTTGAGGTTGGCCCCAGTGGCGGCTAAGCAGAGAGCGAACAGCAAAAAACGGACCTTTCGCATGGCTAATCTTCCGCGGGCTGGAGACCCACGCTGCGCAAGAGCAAAAACTGCGAAAGGTTCTCCGAACTCAGCAATCCCACCAGCCTCTCGTCCTGCATGACGAGCAGGCAGGCGCCGGCATGCGCCATGAGCGGAAGAACGTCGGCGAGATCCTTGTCGGGAGAAACGCTCGCAAATTCGCGCTCCATGTATCCGGCGATATAGGAATCGGGACCTTCCTGCGCCATGCCGCGCAAGAGTGCGTTGCGGCCCAGCATACCGAGCACCTGGTCGCCAAGCACTACGGGGAAATCCTGCTGTGAAGTGGAGAGCGACAGATTGGCGGCGTCACGAAGCGTGGCGCCATGGGCGAGCGTGCGATATTCGGTCATCATGGCGGTCCGCACGGGGATCCCTTGCGTGAGCGACCGGCCGCGCGATGCCGCGCCTTCATTGGCCGCGCCGAGATAAATAAAGAACGCGACAAAAGCCAGCATCGGCATGTTGACAAATCCGTAGAGTCCCATGCTAATGGCCAGCATGCGGCCGGACCAGGTGGCGATGCGCGTAGCTTCGTACTCGGATTTGAGCCGCGAGAGAACGGCGCGCAGCATGCGGCCGCCGTCCATGGGGAATGCCGGCAGCAAGTTAAATCCCGCAAGAATGAGATTGGCGAGAGCGATGCGGTCGGCCAGATTCGTATCCGAGGGTTGCACCAGCGCGAAGAAATTGAGGCCGCGTTTCTCGGAATAGAGCATCGCGACGATGAAACCAGCGATGAGAAGGTTGACCACGGGCCCCGTGAGCGCGATCCAGAATTCTTCCCAAGGCTTGGCGGGACGTTCCAGGCGCGCGACACCGCCAATGGGGTACATAACGATCTCGAGAGTGCGAATGCCGTAGAGCGAGCTGACGAAGGCGTGGCCAAACTCATGCAGCAGTACCGATACGATCACAGCCAGGACGAACAGCGCGTAATTGCTGGGTGACTGGTTGCTGCTCAGGCCGACTACTACCAAACCAATCAGCAGCAGAACGAACGTGAAGTGGAGCCGAATTGGAACGCCGAGCAATCGAACGGACCCGACCGAGCCCGAACTGGCGGCTCGCGAAGTGCTGCCATCCTGTGCCAATAGTTCCTCTGCAATGATTTTGACACAGGGCTTTGCATGTCCGTGCTGGCTACTGAGCGTTCGGCTTTGCCGATTTCGCGAGGATGTCGTAGACCGGCTTGTTGTCGGCGTAAACGCGGAACTCTTGAATCAGGCCGCCATGGACCACGATGCGCCACGCGGCAGGAGTTTGCCACTGATTTTCGGGCAACAACTCCCCGTAGACGCGGATCGTGCCGCCGGCGGACCCGAACACAGCGACAGAGTCGCCGCCCTGAACGATGTCGTCGTGCGCTACCCGGTAATCCGGGCAAAGCGCGAAATAGCCGAGCCAGCCGGCACGCATTGTCTCGCGGCCGCGCTGGGATCTGCCGAGCGAGTCGATGAAGACGTGATCCTCGGTCATCAACTCCGCCAACTGGTCGGCGTCGTGTCGATTGATGGCCTCGAAAAAAGCGAGAACAGTTTCGACGGAATTCATGATCTTCCGGTTAGACTTGACGCCCACGGGCAACGAAGGGGCCCTGCGATCAAGGCGGCCCCGCATAGACGTTACTATAACGCGTTGCCCTCCTGCTCCACGCTTCAGGCGACGGCACCCGTTCAGCATTTTCGGAAGTGATCCGTCATCAACACTGGAGATAGTGCGGGCGATACAATTGTCTTGCCTAGTTCCCCGGTGACGCACCAGCTGTGTCGGGATCCTGTGTCATGTGCATGTGTAGGTTCACTTCAATTTGGAAGCTTGCAATCGCTGTATTGCTGGGCCATTCATCGTCCTTCGCGCAGATGAACACCGGGCAAATCACCGGCGGCATCCAAGACCAGCTCGGCGGCGTAGTGGCCGGCGCTTCGATTGTCGCCGAAAACATTCCAACCGGACTGGAGTTCAAGTCGGCCTCCAACGAGACTGGAGAATTTCTGCTGGCGCCTCTCCCGGTCGGAACCTACTCCGTCAAAGTCCAGGCTCTCAACTTCAAGCCCGTTGTGCGAAACGTGGAGGTTCACGCCGGCGAGAACCTCCGGTATAATTTCACGCTCGAAGTGGGCGACGGATCGGAGGTAGTGGTCGTTTCGGCCGATACCGGCGATCTGCAGCTCCAATCGGGGGAGATTAAGGACGTAATTCAGAACCGGCAACTGGGCGCGCTGCCGCTAGAGAATCGCCAGTTTCTCGATCTAGCGATGCTCAGCGGAGGGGTTGTCCGCCCCCCGGGCGGCACTCGCGGCGACGCGATGCAGCAGGCCGGCAACCTGGTGAATGTGTTGGGGCAGCGAAGTGGTCATAATCTATACCTGGTCGACGGTTCCACGGTCACCGACGAGCATTTCAACAACCTGGTTGTCGCACCCTCGGTCGATTCTATCGAGGAATTCAACATCGAGAAGACTTCCTATGCGCCCGAGTTCGGAGGCAAGTCGGGCGCGGTGATCAACGTCATCACCAAATCAGGCGCCAATCAATATCACGGGAGCTTGCTCGAATTTGTCCGCAATAACGTCTTCGACGCCAAAAACTTCTTCGATTCCCCCACGGCCCCTATTCCGCCGTTCCGGCAGAACCAGTTCGGCGGAAGTCTGGGCGGACCAATCAGAAGGAACCGCACGTTCTTCTTCGTGAATTACGAGGGTCTCCGCATGAGGAAGTCCCTCACCCAAACGTTTTCAGTGCCCACCAGCGCGATGCGAACCGGGGATTTCGCGGGCCTGCCAACCATCTACGATCCCCTCACATCGGCAGCCGACGGACAACGGCTACCGTTCCCCAACAATCAGATCCCTCTCGTGGACCCCGTGGCCGCAGCTCTGTTGGCGAAAATACCACTGCCGAATCGGCCCGGGATCGCACAGAACCTGCTCGCCGTCGGCGACCAGAGCATCAATACGAACGCCTACAGCGCGCGTCTCGATCACCAGTTCAATGACAAGGACAACGCCTACCTGCGTTGGTCCATTTTCGATGCGCGGGAATTCGATCCCTTTGGCTCCAGCGTTCTCCAAGAAACTCTGTTGCCCGGATTCGGCCGCACTCTCAGCACCCATAGCCTTAACGGCGTAGCCGGTTGGACTCACATTTTCAGCCCCAATCTGCTGAATGAGGCGCGCCTCGCCGGTTTATCGGTCATCGGCGGACAAGGAAGCCCCAACGCCGGTACCAATTTCGCCGGACAGACCGGCCTTCAGGGCGTAACAACGAACCCGGCTGATATGGGCTATCCACAGGTCTCCTTCGGAGGTCAATTCACGACCATGGGCGACCCAGCCCTGTTCACCTACCGCAATAATCACGACATCGAATTTTCCGACAATGTAACCCTGCACAAGGGCAGGCACACGCTGAAATTCGGCGGCTACTGGATGGGCTACAACCTTCAGCCGATCAATCCGAGTGCGGCGCGAGGCATCTTCTCGTTCACGCCGCGGTGGACCTCCTCCGCTCCCGGGCTCGCCAACGGCAATGCCTTCGCCGATTTCCTGTTAGGCGATCCCACTACCGCGCAAGCTGGGCTAGGGCGCGCCGCCATGGACGCCAACACAAAATGGGCCCACTTCTATGTGCAGGATAGTTGGCAGGTGACGCAGCACCTGAAGGTGGATATCGGACTTCGCTACGAACACAACCGCAATCTCACAGACTCCGGCAATCAGATGGCCGCCATCGACAACTCCGTGCCCGGCGGCCGGTTCGTCATCGCAAGCGACGCCGCCGGGAACATCGCTCCGAGTGCAGCGGCTCTGCTGCCCTTGATGCCGCTCCCTTACGTAACCTCTGCGGCTGCCGGATGGAATAACAGCCTGCTGACCACGCGGCCTTTGCGTCTCGCGCCGCGCTCGGGATTCGCCTGGAGCCTGCCGGGCGATGGGAAAACAGTGCTGCGCGCCGGCGCGGGAATCTATCCCAACCAAGCCGCGTACAGCATTCTCACCAATCTTGCGCAGAACATGCCGTTCTTTGTCACCAAGACCGTCAGTTCGAGCGTCACCGCCGCCAGGCCTTCGTTCTCGACGGCCGACGCCTTGACCGCAAACACACTGGGAACCGTGGGCGGCAGCAACGTGAATCACAATTTCAAGATCGAATACAACGAAGTGTGGAATGTGAATCTGGAGCGGGAGATTCGCGCCGGCACCCTGATTTCCGCCGCATACATCGGCTCCCGCACCGTCCACGCCGACAGTTCGACCGTAGTGAATGTTCCGCTGCCCGGACCCGGAGTGATCTCTGCCCGCCGGCCCATCCCGCGGTTGAGTCAGTTCAACACCATCCGCTGGGATGGTTGGGCGACCTTCAACGCCCTCGCACTCGCCGTAAGAAGACGCTTCACCTCGATGCGCGGTGGAAATCTGATGTTCGACGCCAACTGGACCTGGTCGCACTCCATTGACGACGCCTCCGATCCCGGCGCAACGTTGAACGAATCGAATCTTCCGCAGAACGTCTACAACATGGCCGCGGAGAAAGCCAGTTCCAGCTTCGATCACCGTCAGCGTTTCGTGGCGAGTTTTGTGTACCAGCCGCCAACGCCCAGCGCTCTTCGTTCGGGCTGGCTCGCCGCCATGGAGCGCGCGCTGCTGGGCCACTGGCAGGCGGGAGGGAATTTCACTGCGCAGTCGGGCGCACCTTTTACGGTGAATATTTCGAGTGACCAGGCCAACATCGGATCGGGGCCCGCCCAGCGCCCCAACGTTGCGGGCGACCGAAATACCGGCCCCAAGACGCCGAACGAGTGGTTCAACACTTCCGTGTTTTCGCTGCCCGCCTTGTACAGCTTTGGGAATGCGCCGCGCAACGGGGTGATCGGACCGGGCTTGCAGGAGTTCGATGTCTCGCTTCAGAAAGAGATCGCTGTCATCGGCGAGTTCGCCCGCCTCCAGTTCCGCGCAGAAGCATTCAATTTGCTGAATCGCCCGAATTTCAACATTCCAAATCGAAACGCGTTTACGGCGAATTTCGGTTCAATCTCCGGTGCGCAAGACTCCCGCCAACTCCAGTTCGCACTGAAACTGATTTTCTGAAGATCCGCAGAGGTATCGGGACCGGACTTTGCGAATCATCGAACGAAGCTGTGATAAGAGTGGTGGTAGCCTGCTAGCCATGCGAAACCTTGTTCTATTGTTGCTCGCCGGCGCAGCCATCGCCCAGGCGCCTTCCTACACGCCGAAGCCGTTCGGCAATCTCAAGCAGGTGATGCGCAGCGTGGCTTTGCCCAATTCCGCCGTGATCTTCGGACTCCAGGAAAAGCCGCCCAAGACCGACGCAGAGTGGCAGACCGTGGTGAACGCCGCCGTCGCGATCGAGGAGACCGAGAATCTGATCATGATACCGGGGCGCATCCGGTCCAACGGCCAGCCGGTCCCTGTCCACAATGCCGATTACGCTAAGTTCGCCGCGGCGCTGGCCCCCGCTGGTAGGGACTGCCTGAAGGCAGCGTTGATGAAAAGCAAGGATGCCATCAGCTATTGCACCGACAGCCTGAGCCAGGCCTGCGACAACTGCCACAAAGTTTATCGCGATGCGCCGCAAAAATAGCGGCTACGAACAGAGATCGGCCGGTGCGGCACCATGGCTGGCTCCGAGGCCGTGTCACGTACCGGTTCGTTACCGAATGTGACCGGCCGGTCCTGGCCCGCCGCGCACACGCGTGTTAGGCTCCTATTAAATGCGAAATATGCGATTTCCAGGTGCCGGCTTCGCCATATTGTTCGGGGCTATTTCGCTGGGGCTGACGATGCCCGGAACGCCGGCCTACGCCCACCATTCCGTGGGCGCGGAGTTCGACCTTAGCAAGCGCATCACCTTGCAAGGCCAGGTGACAAAAATCGAATGGATGAATCCGCATGTATATTTATATGTCGATGTGAACCTGGACGGCAAGACCGCCAATTGGGCCTGCGAAACGGCCGGTCCCAACACGCTGGTGCGGCAAGGCTGGAGCCGGAAGTCGCTGCGGATCGGTGACCGGGTGACGGTGGTGGGATATCGGGCCAGGGACGGGGCGTTCGTCGCCTCGGCTCGGGAAATAGTGCTCGCCGATGGGCGCAAGGTATTCGTCGGGTCGCCCTACGATGGCGGCCCCAAGTCGTAAGCTCTGGTGCTATACTCAACGGCGAACGGTCCGAAAATGGCTGTTCGGAGGTATCGCTTATGCGAAGCAATCGAATTGTTTTGCTCGCGACCGCCGGTGTGCTGATGGCCGCCCTGCCCTGTGCGGCGCACCATTCGTTCAAAGCGCAATATGACGAAACCCAGCCGATTACGCTCAAAGGCACCATCACCAAGATCATTTGGAACAATCCCCACGTGCTGATGTCTTTGGAGGTGAAGGATGACCAAGGCGAAGTGGCCAAATGGGAACTGGAGCTTGCCAGCCCGAATGGCTTGCTGAGCCAGGGTTGGAGGGTGGATTCACTCAAGCCAGGCGATCAGGTAAGCGTCACTGGTTTCCGGGCGCGGGATGGCTCCAACGTGGCCAGTATCCGCAAGGTCACTCGCGAGGCGCGCTGAGGACTGAAAACACGGCCACTTTGGCGTCACACACCGGTCAGTGACCGGCCAAAGACCAGCAAGGCGCCCGTTGGATTCCGATACTCACTTAAAATAGATGCCGTGCATTCAAAGCGAATCACGTTATTCGTGTGCGTCCTGCTTGCGGTTCCGGCGCTGCTGTGCGCCGCGACCACCGGCAGCATTTCAGGAACGGTGAAGGACCCCAGCGGCGCCGTGATTCCGGGGGCTACCGTGACCGCTACCAACACGGCCACCAACGTTCAGACCAAGACCGTCGGCGACGATAAAGGCTTCTACGCTTTCCCGAGCCTGCCAGTGGGACACTACAACGTAAAGGTGGAGGAGGAAGGCTTCGGCTCCCAGGCTAGGAACAACCTGGTCATTGATGCTGACAGCGCGCTCGAAGTCGACTTCACCATGCAAATGGCGGAGAAGCTGGAGGAGGTGACCGTCCTGGAGAACGTAACCCAGGTGGAGACCTCTAGCTCGCAAATGGGCCAAGTCGTGACCGGAACCCAGATGACGTCGGTCGCCCTCAACGGCCGCAGTTTCACCGACCTGTTAGCGCTCCAGCCAGGCATCGTTCCGATGACTACCCAGCTGCCCGATTCCATCGTCATGGCGGGCGTTACGGTCGCCATTGCTCCTTCGGGAGTTCTGAATGCCGGCAATCAATCCATCAGTGGCCAGCGCGAAGACGCCAACGGATTCATGGTCAACGGCGCGGACGTGAAGGAACTAATGAACGGCGGCACGTCGATCGTGCCCAACTTGGATTCCATCGCCGAGTTCCGCGTCCTCACCAACAATTTCAACGCGGAATATGGCAACTACAGCGGCGGGATTATCAATGTCGTGACCAAGTCCGGGAGCTATCAGCTCCATGGCGGCGCGTTTGAGTTTCTGCGAAACACCGATCTCGACGCTCGCAATTTCTTTTCCCCCGAGCGCAGTTTTTACCACCAGAACCAGTTTGGCGGCACTGTGGGCGGACCGATTAAAAAGAACAAAATCTTCTACTTCAGCGATTATCAGGGGACCCGGCAGAGTCAAGGCATCGACACCGGGTTGATTTCCGTGCCTTCGGTTTCCGACCGTACGGGGAATCTCGCGGATATCGCGTCCTCGCTGGCTGGATCGGTCAGCAGTCCTTACCTTGCGAATCTTCTTGGCCAAAAGCTCGGATACACCGTGAACGCCAACGAGCCATATTACACGCCGGGCTGCATCACGAACGTGCAGTGCGTCTTTCCCAACGCCATGATTCCCCAGCGTGCCTGGTCCGCGCCGGCCCAACACCTGCTGCAATATATTCCCGTCCCAAATACCGGACCTACCACGTTTTCCACTGCTTCTCGAGGACAGACGCTGCGGGATGACAAAGGCAGTCTCCGCGTGGATGCCAACAGCGATCGGTGGGGGCTTTTATCAGCCTATTATTTTGTGGACGATTCCAACTTGAACAATCCCTACCCGAGGAGTCAAGGCGGCGCCAGCGTTCCCGGGTTCGGCGCTCTCAACCTGGGACGGTCGCAATTGATCAACGTCTCGCAAACCAAGACCTTCGGCCCTGCCACGGTGAACGAGCTACGTCTCACTTTCATGCGCAGCTCGAATAACGTCGGCCAGCCATCAGGTGGAGTTGGCCCGAGTCTTGCGTCGCAGGGCTTCGTGACTGGCGTTGGCACGCCTGGCATTGTGCCGCTGGCGCCGTCGATTGAAGGCATTGAGAACGTCGTCTTTAATGCCTTCACGATGGGAACTCCCATCACCAATTTAAAGCAAGCGAATAACACGCTTTCCGTGATAGATAATATCTCCAAGGTATGGGGTCCACATACGCTCAGGGCCGGCGGTTATTTCAGCTACGAGCAGGTCAATGTAAACCCGGATGCCACTTTCAATGGGTCGTTTCTGTTCACCGGATCGGAGACAGGCTCCGATTTCGCCGACTTTCTAATCGGTGTTGCGAGTAACTACAACCAGGCGGATTCCGAAGCCTATTACGGGCGCCACAAGTATGCATCCGCCTTCGTGCAGGATAGCTGGCGAGTGAGACCCAACCTGACGCTGAATTACGGGCTGCGCTGGGAGTTGATGCAGTACTGGTCGGAGAAATACAACCAGATTCCCACGTTTGTTTTGGGCGAGCAGTCCAAGGTCTATCCGACCGCACCCACCAGTCTCGTCTATCCGACAGATCCCGGGGTCGCGCCGACACTCGTGCCCCAGCGGAACCGCTTCTCTCCCCGATTGGGTATAGCGTACTCGCCGACATCCGGCGGTCTTCTCGGCAAGATCCTTGGCGGTCCCGGCAAGACTAGCATTCGGGCTGGATATGGAATCTTCTATTCGGTGATCCAGGGTCTGACGATCGGCATTGACGAACCGCAGCCGCCGTATGGGTTGAGTTACACCAGCCCCGGGCGTCCGCTATTCGCCACGCCTTTCATCACCTCGGACGGCGCGACGCACGTGAATCCATTTCCACTCACGTTCCCGCCGTTGAATGCGACGGTAAGCCATCCGAACCCGAATATTGACTTCACGCCGTTTTTGCCCCAGGCCGGCATGACTGCGCCGCCACCTTCGAACACTTATCCCTACACCGAGAATTACTTCCTTTCGATCGAGAGACAGTTGGCAGCCAACACGGTGCTCAGCTTGAGCTATGTCGGCTCTCAGGCCCATCATCTCTTAGTGACGTACTCGGCCAATCCCGGCAATCCGGCTTTATGCCTGCAACTGAGTAATCCCAGCGCCCTAGCCCCAGGATCGGCGCCCTGCGGTCCCTTCGGAGAGAACTCGACTTATGTCACCGCGGCGAGTCAAGTCATTAATGGAACGCGTGGTCCGCTCGGGCCGAATTTCGATAACAATAATTACATCGCCAGTATCGGGAACTCCAACTACAATTCGTTCCAGGCCAGCTTGCGGCACACCAGCGGGCGGTTGGACACCATGATCGCTTACACGTTCAGTAAATCCATCGATCAGTCCTCCAGCCTAGCCGAACCTCTCTATCCCTTCAACTTCGCCCTGACGCGCGCGCTTTCGGCGTGGGATTTGACGCACAATCTCGTCGCCACCTACCGATACGAGCTTCCGTTAGAGCAGTTGTTCAAGCATTCCAAGGGCTGGGCGGAAGGTTGGGCGATTTCCGGAATTACTCGCGCCAGCACCGGATTCCCCGTAACATTGCACGCCGATGGCGATAATTCTTTAACGGGCAGCATCCCGAACGGCGTGAACAATCACAGCACTGATCTGCCCGACTATAATGGCGCTCCCCTGAATCTCAACGGCAACCCACGCAACGGCCTGCCCTACTTTAATGTGTCGGCGTTCAGCGATAACGCGTTAGGCACGCCCGGCAACGCCTCACGTCGTTCCTTCCACGGTCCGGGCGCCTTAAATTTTGATCTCGCGCTGCTGAAGAACTGGAAGTTCACCGAATCGAAGCTCCTGCAATTCCGGCTGGAGACCTTCAACACGTTTAATCACGCGCAGTTCTTCGGGCCAGCGGCCGTAGACGGTGCCGTCGGCACCAAGCTTTTCGATCAGGTAGTGAGTGCCGCTCCGCTCTTCGGTAAGGTAGTGAATGCCGCGCCGCCCCGTCTGATGCAAGCCGCGCTCAAGTTTACATTTTGAACTCGGGGTTTATGATCGTAATGTTAAGACTAAGGGCAAGCATGTACATCCGAATCGCCACATTCCTCGCAATCCTCTTGATCCTTTCGGTCTGCCTGTTTCCTGGCGCCGCCAGCGCCCATAACGTTTCCAAGCGCGATGCGTCATTCGTCCAATCGAACCGCGGCCCAGCCGTCGCGGCGTTTACCTACCTGGGCGCGAAACACATGGTGACGGGGTATGATCACATCGCCTTCCTCGTGGGAGTCATCTTCTTCCTGTACCGGCTCAAAGACATTGTTCAATACGTCAGTCTCTTCACCCTGGGGCACAGTGTCACCCTGCTGGCCGGTGTCCTGGGCGGATTTCACGCCAACCCCTACATCATCGACGCCATTATCGGGCTGTCGGTGGTGTATAAGGCGTTCGATAACATGGACGGTTTCCAGCGATTCTTCGGCTTTCAACCCAACACCAAACTCGCCGTCTTGATCTTTGGCCTTTTCCACGGGTTCGGCTTGGCCACCAAGCTTCAAGAGCTGGACCTGGCGAAAAACGGGCTGATCACCAACATCATTTCCTTTAACGTCGGCGTGGAAATCGGGCAGGTACTGGCGCTGACCGCTGTGCTGATCGCGCTGAGCGCCTGGCGCACCCAGAGCAGCTTCTTACGCCAGGCCTTTGCTGCAAACACAGTACTTATGACCGTTGGCTTCGTTTTGGTGGGCTACCAGATTGCAGGATACTTCGTAGCGGCGTAATTACGGTGAAGCATATGATCGAACAAAAAGTGCAGGCGCCTTCGAAGAAAGCGATCGCCAAGGCGACGGGCATCGCTTTGATTGTGGCTCTGGCGATACTTTTCGTCGCGGTGCTGCCGGCCGAATATGGAATCGACCCGCTGAAGACCGGAGCGGCTCTGCATTTGACGGATCTTGCCAGGACGGCGCAAACGAAGCCGGGGCAAACCAAGCCCGCGCAACCCGAGCCGGAGGCGAAACCCGTCGCGGCTCGTCCTACGCCCGCGCCGGCCGGCATTTACACTGCTCAATCGACTACCTACAAGGTGGATACCGAGGACCTCACGTTACTTCCCGGCGACGGAGTAGAGATCAAATACCACATGCTGAAGGGCGCGGGAATGGTTTACGCTTGGAAGGCCACCGGGAATGTCGCCTACGAATTCCACGGGGAGCCGGACAATAAACCCAATAAGGATTATTTCGAGAGCTACGAACTAGATGACACCGTGGGCAAGAACCACTCTTTCGGCTCGTTCACCGCGCCCACCACGGGGATTCACGGTTGGTTTTGGGAGAACAAGGGAAAGACGCGGGTGGATATCCACCTGACGACGGCCGGTTTCTACGACAGCGCCAAAATGTACGCAGGTGAGAAGCCAGACGAGCTCCCGATCGAAGACGTGAAGTAATCCGGTACCCAGCCGCGACCTAGCGCCTCCTCACTCCGCGATTGCGCGATATCCCGCAGCCTCCGCTCGCGACCCAATAAAGGCTCGTCATCCCAGGTGCTTAGCCGTCCGCCGTCTGGTCCTTCAAATGCCTCTCTTACGGCTTAGTAAGAAGGGGGGCTCCGTATGACCCGAATCGTCGCCGCTGTCTCGCTTGCTGTTCTTATCGCCGCGCCTCTGTTCCCGCAATCGATAGGCAGCGGCACCGTTACCGGCTCGGTACTCGATCCCTCTCAGATGGTGATCCCCAAAGCCGCTGTCGAGCTTCGCAACCAGGTGACCGGCTACACCCAAACCACACAGACGGACGAAACCGGCGCCTTTCGGTTCACGAACGTTCCCCCGAACATGTATGAGATTGTCGTGACGGCAAACGGCTTCGCCGGCAGGCGTGAGCCGCTAGAGATCGTCACCCCCGTCCCGATCAGTTTGACGTTCAACCTCGAGATGGCCGAAGTCACCACCACTATGGACGTTGGCGCGTCCTTTTCTTTGATCGATACCGATCCCTCCGCTCACACCGACGCGAACTCGTCGACTTTCATGAAATTGCCTTCCTTCGATCCGGCATCGGGCTTGAGCAGCATCATCAACAACAGCACGGGGGGCACGGCCGCCGACGCCAACGGTTTTTTCCATCCTTTGGGCGATCACGCTCAGGTCAGCTTCATCATTGATGGCCAACCGATCAGCGATCAGCAGAGCAAAGTATTTTCGACGCAACTGCCGCCTGACGCCATCCAGAGCATGCAGCTCATCACCGGCGCGCCCGATGCGCAGTATGGCGATAAGTCCAGCCTGGTGGTGAATGCAACCACGAAATCGGGCCTGGGCGCGCGTCCCTTCGGAAGCATCGAAGGCGTGATCGGGTCGTTCGGTACCTATGGGGAAAATGCGACCTTTGGCTGGGGATCGGCCAAGCTGGGGAATTTTATAGCGATCAACGGCATTCGCACCGGCCATTTCCTGGACACGCCGGAGTTTCAGCCGTTCCATGACATCGGTAACAGCGAGAATATTTTCGATCGAAGCGATTGGATCCCCAACGGGCGGGACGCGTTTCATTTGAATATATTCCTGGCGCGCAACTGGTTCGAGGTCCCCAACACCTACGATACGCTGAGCGCGGACCAGAAGCAGCGCGTGCTGACGTGGGACGTCGCTCCCGGCTATCAGCACACCTTCGGTTCTACCACGCTGCTGACCGTCAATCCCTTCGCGCGGCGCGATCAAGTGAACTATTACGGAAGCCGCAATCCCTTCGACGACACGCCGGTCACCGAGTCGCAAAATCGGTTTCTCACTAATTACGGCGTGAAAGCCGATGTATCCACCAGTCATAAGCGCCACAACTTGAAGTTCGGAACACAGATTCAACAGACCAGGCTGGAAGAGAACTTCAGCATGGGCGTCACCAGCCCCGCTTTCGCGCAACTGTTCCCCACCTTGATTCCCTATGACATAAGGACTGGCGGATCGTACTTCCAGTTCCACGGCCTCGGCAACATCAATCAAGCGGCTTTCTATGTCACCGACGACATCAAACTCGGCGATCTTTCGATCAACGCCGGATTCCGTGACGACCAGTACAACGGACTGGTGTCGAAGAACGGCCCGGAGCCGCGGCTCGGCATCTCCTATCTGGTGAATCGCACCGGGACCGTGCTGCGCGTCGCTTATTCCCGAACCTTCGAGACGCCATTCAATGAGAACCTGCTGCTTTCGAGCGCCACAGGCAGCGGCGGATTGGCGCAAAACGTCTTCGGAGCGAAGGCCAGCTATCCGATCGAACCCGGATTCCGGAATCAGTTCAATGGCGGTTTACAGCAGAAAATCGGGCACTGGCTGGTGTTCGATGCCGACTACTTCTGGAAGTTCACTCACAACGCCTACGACTTCGATGTGCTGTTCCTTACCCCAATCACTTTCCCGATCACCTGGAACAACTCGAAACTCGACGGCTTGACCGGCCGGCTCAGCACCATCAACCTGCACGGCTTCCAAGCCTCCACCAACTTCGGACACACTCGCGCCCGTTACTTTCCGCCGGAGAACGGCGGGTTGGTCTTCCAAGGAACGGCGAACGTTCCGGGCGTGTTCCGCATCGACCACGATCAAGCTTTCCAGCAGACCACCAACCTACGCTATCAACGCGGAAAGGATGGGCTGTGGGGATCGTTCATCTGGCGCTACGACAGTGGGTTGGTGGTTACCGGTGTGCCGGATTCGGCCGCGGCCTTGAAACTGACCGCCGCGCAGCAAGTGGACATTGGCCTTGCGTGCGGCGGCGTGGAAGCTACTTTCCAAGATCCGCTGCGAACGTGCGGCGGGGCTCTGGTAACATCAACACTGCTCACCCTGCCGCAAGCCGGTACTGAAAATAACGATCACAACCCGGACCGCGTGAAGCCGCGGAACCTGTTCGACATCGCTTTCGGCACGGACAATCTGTTCCACGCCGAGCGCTACAAAACAGTGCTCCGATTCACGGTCACGAATCTGACCAATCACGTGGCGCTCTATAATTTCCTGTCCACCTTCAGTGGAACGCATTTCGTCGCGCCGCGGACGTATCAAGCATCCATTGGTTACGTCTTCTGAGCCGTCACTGGTTGCCCTGTTCAGAGCCGAGGGAGCGGTCCTCTCTTAAAACTCAAATTGTACGCGGCCTTCGGCCATCCGAGGCGGCGCCAGCGCGGTACCCGAGAAGAGCCCCGCAAAATCGATCACGTTGAGCTGGTTCGTCAGGTTGGTCACGTCCAACTGCAATCGCACCGACTTCTTCTCCTTCTGCTTCAGGATCACGCCCGCGGAAGCGTTCAATGCAAAGCCTGGCCGGGCGCGACCGTCCGAGAAGTTCACTCGATTCAGGATGTCTTGGCCATATTGCGCCGCTGCCTCTTGGTAAGTCCCGTTAAACTGCGTGGGAAGCCCGCTGTCGTAGGTCCCTCCGAGCGCCAGCCAAATGTGCCGGTTTACTTCATAGCGGACGCGGGCGCGCACGGTATTGCGTTGATCTTGCGACACGGGGAAGACCCCGCTCGTGACCGCGATGGCTTGCGCCGCGTCAGCGCCCAGGAACAAGCCTCCGGTTATCGGCAAGTAGCCGTTGCCGCGCGAATTGGAGTAGCTGATATAACCGGAAAACGGTCCCCAGCGCGGGACCTCCAGCTTCACCTCGGCGCCATAGACGTTCGCTTTCGCGAAAGCGATCGGGAAACTGACACCGGTGTTCAACAGCAGATCATCGTCGGCGTAATTGCTGACGCCGCGATGAAAAAGATTGCCATCCATGCGAAGCTTGCCGAACAGCGCCTTGGAAAACCCAGCTTCGAAAAAATTACCGCGCGACGGCTGCACGGGGAGCCGCAGCACCTGGTCGCTCAAACTAATTACCGCCGGCGAACTCGCGACCAGTAAATTCTCAAAGGCCGGCGTCTGAAACACCCGATCGTAGGAGAAACGAAAAACGACGTTGGCCGGCTGCCAGTAGTAAGCCGCCCCCAGGCGGGGGCTCCACGCGGACTGGTTCAGCAGCAGATCATAATGATCGAACCTCAGTCCGGCATTGAACGTCCAGTTACTCCACCGAATCTGATCTTGCGCGAAGACGGCTTGTTCGCGATCGGGCGAGTGGCCGAGGAAATTGAATGCCAGCGGCGTGCCAGGATCGAATTGCGTAGGATCGGTGATCTGATAGCTCAGCGCCTCTCGAATGGATGCGAAGTCTCCTTCCACACCCACCTTGAACTCGTGAATCCCAGAATGCACGGCGATGTCGCCCTTGATATAGCCCTCGCGATAGCTTCGGTCCTGCGAGGCAATAATGGGCGTCGCTAGCGCATTGGACCAAAACCCGGCCGTGATATCGCGAGCCATGGCGCGGAACTCGCCCAAAACATTCGGCGAGAAAATATGGGTGTAAGAGAATTGGAGGGCGGTTTCATAACTGGTGCGATCCTGCCGCTGCCCGGCCGCTTGCTGCACCAGTTCATTGGGAACCAGGAATTTTGACTGCTCCCGGCGGAAGATAATTCCGATCCGGTCATGATCGCTCAGATCGCGCTCATAATGCCCCATGAAATCCTGCGTCGTGCCGTGGTTGGTGTAATTCTGCGTAACGGGCGGATCAAGGTATCGATCGGTGGTCGCCGTCGATGCGCTCAAGCTTAGCGTGTTGCGAATCCATCCATACTGGCCTTCCGCGTAACCGCTGGCAGTGTCGAAACTGCCGCCCGACGCGATCAGTTTCCCATGCAATCCCAGGCTGCTGTCGCGCGTGGTCTCTACTTCCACCACGCCGCCCAGCTTGCGGCCAAACTCCGCCGGATAGCCCGCCGTCATCACGTTCATCTCCTGCACGTCGTCGGAATCCAGATCCGCGACATAAGCAGCGGATCGATTATCGGTGAGCGGAATGCCGTCCATCACGTATTGCACTTGATATTCGGACTCTCGCGGATGGAGAATGCCGTTGGCTTCAAAAACCCAGCCGGGCTCGGTAGCCACCAGCGCGCCCAGCGATCGTCCCGGCGACGCCGTCGGTTCGCGCCCCAAAATATCGCTCCCGATGCGGTAGGCCGAATTGGATCGATGGGGATCGAGCAGCGTCTCATTGTCGGTGACAGTGACCGTGCTCTGGGCTGGCGCAACGCTGAGCGAAAGGCTGATTTCCTTCGGAATGCTCGATCGAATTTCGACCAGCGCCGAAGAAGGAGCGAACCCCGGGCGGCTCGCTTCCACTTTGTAGAGCCCGAACGGCAACCGCTTGGCATCCACGCGCCCTTGCTCATCCGCATCGAAGTTGTGCCGGTATTGATTGACCTCGCTCGCCAGAGCCACTGAGGCTGGCACCGGCAGTCCCATGGCGTCGGTTACTGTGACACGGAGTTCGCCCGTGTCGGTTTGGGCTGCCAATAAGAAAGGCAGCAGCAGGCACACTAAGAGACCGGTTCCCGGCCGGTAGACAAAACGCATTCACTTCTATAATCCCAGTAGCGGCCGCCTGTTCGCTGGCTCCTTGGGTCAGCGTGACGGGCTCAAGCGGCGTTCTTCCGTTCTCCCAGCCGCTCCGAACAGCGCTGCGCGACGGCGCAATTCATTGCAAGCCGGTGATGACGTACAGATCGCAGAGTCTGCGGTCGAAACCGTAGATGTAAGCCTTTGAATTCGGCGTCACAAATAGCAGGTTAAATAAATCCACGCCCGCAGGATCCGGCGGGGAGAGGGTCTTCCAAAGTTCCCGCTTGCCTGAGGCCACGTCCACCTGGAAGACAGGTACGGGCAATTCGCCCAAAGCGGCGACAAAAATGAAATGGCTATCCTGGCCCCAGCCAACGACGATCTCTCTTTCGCGGATGCCAGGCACCAGAGTCGGATTTAATCCTTCCGGGGAGAAGAGAAAAATCTTGCCCTGGTCGGTATTCGCTGCCACCCATTTCCCATCTGGTGATACCCTCGCAGTCAGGGGAGAGATCCCATCGGGCGAGAAAGGACGCGCCGGCTGTCCGCCGAGTTCCTGTATGTAGAGTCTGCTGGCATGGCCGGGTTCTGAGGCGGTAAGGAGCAGGTGCTTCCCATCGGGGAACCATTTGGTCACGATATGCGTCAACTGATCCTTCGATAATGTTCGTGAAACCCCTGCCCCGGTGGGAATCAAGACCACGGGGTTCGGCTGCCGTTGCGATTGGCACGCCGCCCACTGTTGGTCGGGAGAAATACCTCCGCAGACGACTTCTCCCAATTTAACAGGTGAGGAACCGTCCAGAGTTCGCAAATAACTGGCGTTGTTTGGTCCGCCGGCGTTCCCGTTCTCGTGGAAAAGGATTGTGCGGCCATCGTTAGAAATGTCGTCCGGAACCGAGTAATCAAACCAACTGAGAATGCGTTCGGAACTGTCGCCGGCGGCGGCTCCATACATCTCACCGCGCCAGTTGGTGGAGGCGAGTAGGACACGGCCATCGCCTGCCACATCCATTAATTGAAGATCGTTTGCCTGTTTGAGAATAGACCGTTCACTCCCGTTCCGAGAAACGGCATACAAATCGATCGCGCCGTTACTGCGCGAACCGGTAAACCAGATTTCTTTGCCTTGGGAAGCCCAAGCCAGTCCGGTTAGGTCGCTCCAGCCTTCCGAAAGAACTTTCTTTTCGCCGCTTTGTCTTGCGACGACCACTTTTCCGAAATCCAACGTGGGATCGGCGTAGTCGAAATAAGCAATCTCGTCTCCAGAAGGGGAGAAGCGTGGGAAAGCAATGAAGCCACTGGATTCGGCGATGGCGTGACCCGGAGGATATTCCAGAACGCTTTGTCCGTGAACCTTGTGCACGATCGCCAAGGTCGTGCCCCCGGGGGCCCAGTCGGCGAATTGTACGTCATGCATAATTTCGCGAGGTGTCCCGCCTTCCAGGGGGACGCGAGAAAGGGTTCCGGTGAAAACGTTGATGCCGACTACCTGGACTCCCTGGATGACCGCAAGCTCGCCTTTCGGGGAGACCGCGAGCAGGTTTGTCTTTTCCTGGCCAAGGCCGCGCGATTCCGGACTCTCCGGGCGGGTCGCATAGACTTGGAAGGGCCTCCCGTTCCACGCCGCGCTGTAGACGACGGTCTGCCCATCGGGGGCGAAGCGTGCGGTGGATATCATCCCCTTGGAAAAGGTCAATTGATTCCACTGGGGACTGGAGGTGTGAGTGAATCGCGAATGAAGAAGAGCCCCAAACGCAACAGCGGCGAGGAGAGAAGCCGCAAGAGCGAGAGGCCTTCGCCACCGTGGGCCGAGATGAGCCGATGCACTCATCTTACTTTGGCTAGGGAAGAGGCCAGAGAGTGATTCGAGAGCAAAGGCGAGATCCTGGGCGGATTGGAATCTAGCGGCGGGTTCTTTTTCGAGACAGTGCTGTAGGATGCGTGAGAGAGCGGGAGACAGCTCGCGAGCAGGGTCGGGCGGAGGTGGCTCCTCTTTCAAGATGGCGGCCATGGTTTCTGCGCTGGTTCTTCGGAGGAAAGCGGGCTGGCCGGCGATTATTTCATAGAGGATCACCCCGAATGAAAAAATATCGCTGCGCTCATCAATGGATTCGGATTCGCCCCGGACCTGTTCAGGGCTCATGTACGCCACGGTTCCCAGAACCGTGCCCGGCTGGGTATCGATGGTAAACGTGGCATGGGCCGGGGCCGCGGCTGCGGAACCACGGGACACGCCGGTTTGCCGCGCCAGCCCAAAATCCAGAATCTTGACCCGTCCCTCCGTGGTGAGCATGATGTTTTCAGGTTTGAGGTCGCGATGCGTGATGCCGGCTGCGTGGGCCGCCGCCAGCCCATCGGCAAGCTGTACTGCGATGCGATACAGTTCGCGCGCGGAGATCTGGCCGCGCCGGATGCGGCTACGCAGCGATTCGCCCTCTACTAGCTCGCTGGCGATATAGAATCTGCCGTTCGCCACGCCGACATCGTAGACCGCAACAATGTTGGGATGGTTCAGCGCCGCTGCGGCCCGAGCCTCGCGCTCGAAACGCGCGCGACGGTCCGGCATGCCGAAGGCGTCCTCATTGAGAACTTTTATGGCGACATCGCGACCGAGACGAGGGTCCCGGGCGCGATAGACTTCGCCCATGGCGCCAGCTCCGAGAGGGGCGACGATTTCATAAGGCCCGACTCGGCTGCCTTTCGCCAACACAGGCCGTCCAGGCTCCGCCGGAACCGCATTAGAGATGGCCTCGCCCAAGACATTGTTATCGGATTGATCGTGGGCCAGCAGCGACTCCACCTCGCGGCGTAAGCCTTCGTCGCCGGCGCAGGCCGTTGCCAGGAAGCCGGCGCGCTCCAGCAGCGGTAGATCGACTGCAAGCTGAAATACTTCTTCAATACGCTTCCAACGATCGTCGCTCATACGGGACTTTGACCGGCCAGGAAGCGCCGCAGCCAAGCCTCCCCCAACCGAAGATCGCGTTTGACTGTCGGCAAAGTCAGATTGAGCGCGGCAGCGATCTCCTCCCGGTCCATCCCCCCGAAGTAGCGGAGCTCGATGACTTTCGCCTTGCGCTCATCAACTTTCGCCAACTGGTCCAAGGCTTCGTTGACCTCCAGGATTTCCGGCGTCTTGCCTGGGGAGAGCCGGTCGACGTGTTCTAAAGTAAGTGCTTCGAGCGCCCCTCGCCGTTTCAAGGCACCGAGAGCGCGAGCGCGATCGACCAGAACGATGCGCATCAACCGGGCGGCGATTCCAAAGAAATGCGTGCGATTTTCCCACTGTACGATGGGCGATTGGCCGATCAAACGTAGCCAAGCCTCGTTAATCAGAGCGGTGGGTTGCAGAGTCTGGTTGGGACGCCCCCGTCTCAGATAAGTTCTGGCTAGTGAGTAGAGTTCTTGTTGAACCTGCGGGGCAAGTTCCTCTAGCGCACCCTGATCGCCCTGGCTCCATCGACTCAGCAATTGCGTGACGGTAGCCGCACGTTCCACGAGGGTATTGTGCCACAAAGCTAACTCGAGGGTTTTCCGGCGCGGCAGAGTTTTCGAAAAAATTTCTACGCTTGGTTAGCCGTTTTGCCTCGATTCTGCGAAGGAATGGAATAGAGGCGACTTGTGAAGGGCCAAAACGGAAAGTTGGATCGGAAACGCCGAAGCCCCCACAACGCCTAAGGAAAAACACAGGAGAAATCTATGAATAACCAACGTCAACTGACCCCACCGGCGCGATTCGCGCTTCTCGCCGTGCTCGGAGTGGTCACAATCCTTTCACTGCCAAAACTGAGCAAAGCCACTGGTGCAATTGTCAAGGCAGACTTGGCGGGACCGTGGCAGATAGCCCTCACCGGAAACACGGGGTGTGGCTCAAGCGCGTTGCTCTTCAATGGCGCACTTAACGGCGCCGGATCGGGCACCGGGACACTTGTGGGGCACAGCACCGGATGCGCGGACTCCACTTCACCCGGCCAAACTTTCACCATCACATCTCTGAATCCCAACGGCAGCGGTACGGCAAACTTAACCTGCGGTCCCGGCTGCGGGTGGAACTTTACCATCCAGGTTGCACCCGATCGGTCGACGTTCAACCTAGTAGACGTGGGCGACCCTTTAAACACCCCGGGGGGAATGGCCGTTCATCAGTGATTTACCCGTAATGCAATACCCCGTTTCACCACTTGTACATCAGAGTGAGAGCAGGGGCCGAAGGGCCCCTTGTTCTAACAACACGGTGCTGGCGCATCTCAAAGTCTGTCGGCAAAGGCAGTTCAGGCTTGGGCCTTGGACCTCCCACTGCTGGGTAAGTTCGAATCGTTCGCGCCAGGTTGGGTGGTTCCGGAGTCTCAAACCACGTGATCGACGGTGACATCAACAAGAACAAGATGATAAGGAGAACTCAATGAGAGTATCGCAGATCATAAGGCTCCCGCTGAGCTGGTCTATGGCCATCTCGATCGCGCTTCTCGCGCTTTCCGCAAGCGCTTCCGCGCAAACCTCGCCAAACTGCGCCAACTGGGCCGGCGTTAGCGGCTGGAAAGGTAATTACAATTTGAGCGCCAGCGGGACTGGCATGATAGGCACGGCCACGGTCACCGTGAGTTACAGTTCCAGCGCGGATCTGAGCCTGACGCGCCCAAGCCCGCAGCCCTGTCCGGCGACCACGCTCGAATGGGCATCGGTGTTGGATGCCGCCAACGCGAAAGGTTCGGTCAATTACAAACTAACAGCCTCTTGCCCGAAGGGTGGCACGGCGCAAGTGTATCTCAACACTTCCGATGTCGGCAGCCCCGGTGGTTCGGCGGATCTGACAGTGGATTTGTCGAAGGGATCGATAACATTCACGCCATTGCTGTTCGCCCCTGGCACTGCCACCTCCATCGATTGTAAAGGGGGGAAGACCTCGATCCCTCTCCCCGCATTTCTTTTTACGCCGTTACCATCCCAAATGCCGAAATTCGCGCTACCGGCCACGCCTCAGACTTTCTCTGTCCAGCGGCCATTCCAGGCGCTAGACGTTTTATCGAGCCTTACCCTCACCTGGACCTTGACCCTTAACCTCACGCCTGATTGCGAGATTCCCGTAGCGGAGATCACGTCGCCAGACGGGTGGTATGCCACTCAATATCAATGGAAGCAGACCTTGGTCTCCGGCACAGGAGCGAGTTTCGCAGGCCTCAACGTAACAGAGGTCGATGCCGGCGGGGGGGACGATACTTGCTGGTTCCTGGGGTCCGCCGTTGCTGCAAAGACCAGCCTCAGTGGAGGAACATGGACTGTCGCCTCCGACAATACCTGGGGCGATGATGTTGTAGGTTGGGGAGCGTTGCTCGTGGTCTACTACCGCCAGTTCGGCACACTCCCTTGCGGGTTTACGCTCCATCAACAAATGCAGATTGCCTGTTACGACGGGACGAAACATGATTACGGCCCCGTCAATACACTCGAAGGGCTGATAGGGACGAATACGGTCGGCTCCGAACGCGCCGGCCACCTGGCTAGTAGGAGGCTGTTCTAATGCAGACCAAAACGCTGGTAGCAGGGCTAGTGCTGATAGTCTCGCCGAAATTGTCGCTGACTGGCGCCGAGGTTCGGACGGCCGTGGTTCAGGATCCGCGCCCCCTGGCCAAAGCCCTCGAATACCTGGAAAACCTGTACGGGCTACCCATTACTTATGAGGATCCGCCCTATGTCCATCCGAGCCAAATCACTGACGTGACCGAACAAGTGCGCGGCGGTGAAACCATGGGGCGCCGGATTCTAATACCCCGCGGAGGCTCGCTCTCCTTTTCATACGAGAAACTGGAGCAGACCGCCAACCGAACGGCTCTCCTCGCTGCATCCGCTGCTATTAACGGCCTGTTGGCCAATTATTATCAAAGGCCCCAGGGCAGCCCTCAATTCGCGATGACCTCAGAGCCGGGCTCACTCCATGTGGTACCCACCCGCATCACCGATCGAACCGGCCAGCTGCAGGAGCTGAAGCCCGTTCTCGATACCGCCGTGTCACTTCCCTCAGAAGACCGCACGGCGGCCAAGCTGTTGGTCGATCTGTGTGAAGTCCTCTCTCGGACTACCGGTCAAACCATGATTCCAGGCAATGTCCCTTATGCCTTGTTAGCGAGACACAAAACCGCCATTCCCGTGTCGAATATCGCCGCCCGTTCCGTGCTAAACCAGTTGTTCGCCGAAATCGATGTCCCGCTTTCCTGGCAACTGTTCTATGATCCGGGCTTGAATTGGTACGTCCTAAATATCCACCCTGTACACTCCCCGTCAAAGGAAAAATGAAATGAAAATCCCGATGATTCTTCCTATTTTGACCCTGGCAGTGCTGCCCGCAGGTGCAAGCGTGCTGAATTTTGATCTTACAACTGCTGTTCTAAGTGCTCCCGCGGGCCAATCCAGTACGTTGGAGTTCATAGGCACCCTCTCCGACCCCACCACAACGGATGTCTTTCTCAACGGTGACCTCAGCGCTTTGGACCCATCCCTGACTGTGGACGATTCTCCGTTTTTCACTTTTGCGCCGCTCTTTCTTCCAGGCGGCGGAACGTACAGCGGCCCGTTTTTCGATGTACTCGTGCTTCCGGGAACGCCTTCCGGTAGTTATTCCGGGTCATTCACCATCCAAGGCGGCGCCAATGCCAATGCTTTCGACGATCTAGCCACCCAAAACTTTACCGTCAATGTGGTCGGCGCCGTGGTTCCGGAACCACGTTTCTTTTGGGTCTTATTCTTCTTGGTGGTGTTAATTATTCTGATGCCAAACCTGCGCCGCCCTGGCCGAGGGCGTTCCGTAAGTCCAACGACGGCACGATAACCCGATTAGGTTTTTTATGGGTCAAGGTGACGCGCTCAAGCGGCGTTCGAGCTTGCGTCACCTGTGCGCAGCACATCTCCACCCCTGGACCGATTCCCAAGTCCAGAGCTCCGGCCACCAGCCACCAAGGTGTAAAATGGTGCCCGCTATGACCAAATTGAATCGGCGATCTTTTGTGAGCGGAGCCGCTCTCGGCGCATCCAACCTTCTGGGCGGCGCGTTGAACAAGGCGATAGCCGCGAATGCCAAGGATAGCTCCGGACAAGGTCCCGTGGCTAACACCACCTCAGGGAAGGTCCGCGGCGTGGTGCAAGAAAACAAGGTCAACGCCTTTCGCGGCATTCCTTACGGCGCTTCCACCGGCGGCGCGAACCGATTCATGCCCCCGGTCAAGCCGGAACCGTGGACCAGCGTCAAGGACACCGTCGATTGGGGGCCAGAAGCGCCCCAGGGTCCCCACACTGAGATTCCGGAAGTGGCCGCGACCATCCCGAAACTCACGATTAGCGAAGACTGCCTCCACCTGAACGTCTGGACCAACGGCCTGGGTTCCCAGAGTGACACGCGCAAGCGGCCGGTGATGGTTTGGCTGCATGGCGGCGGATTCACCAGCGGCAACGGCAGCTACACGATGTACGACGGCGCCAACATGGCGCGCAAGCACGACGTGGTGACGGTAACCGTCAATCACCGGCTCAACTCGTTCGGCTTTTTGTACCTGGCCGAGATCGGCGGCGCGAAGTACGCCAACGCGAGCAACGCCGGAATGCTGGACATCGTCGCGGCGCTCGAATGGGTGCGCGACAATATCGCGAACTTCGGCGGCGATCCAAGCAACGTTACGATTTTCGGCCAGTCGGGCGGCGGCGGCAAGGTCAGCACACTCATGGCGATGCCGGGCGCCAAGGGACTGTTCCATCGCGCCATCATTCAGAGCGGCGCGAACGTGAAGGGTGTTTCAACCGAAGACGCAACGAAAACGGCGCAGATGCTCATGGACAAGTTGAACGTGAAGACGGCAGACGAGTTGCAGCAGCTCCCGATGGATCAACTGATAGCCGCTACGCTCTCGACGCGCGGGTTGCGGCTTGCCCCCGTGGTGGATGGCAAGACATTACCCGGCGGTCCTTTTGACCCCACCGCGCCCGAACTCTCGTCCAGCGTCCCGCTGCTCATCGGATCTGCCGAATTCGAAGTGAACTTCTTCCCCACCACTAAGCTCGATCCGATCGACGACTCCGAGCTGCATGCCATTGTGAGACAGGCCACGCGCGCCGGCGATGCGGAGGTCGACAAGTTGATCGCCGTTTATCGGAAAGGCAGGCCGGGCGCCAGCGCCGTCGACCTCGCGCAGATCATCGCGTCGGATGGTTTTCGCTCGGGCGTAGTCACCGAGGCCGAGCGGAAGGCCGTACAGCCAGCGCCGGTGCACATGTACTACTTCGCCTGGAAGTCGCCTGTCCGCGACGGCAAGTTGAAGGCGTTTCACACGCTGGAGATTCCTTTCGTGCTCAACAACGTCGATGAAGCTAAATCGATGACGGGTTCGGGCGCCGACCGCTATCCGCTGCAAGAGAAAATGAGCGGAGCTTGGGCCGCTTTTGCGCGCACCGGAAATCCGAATCACAAGGGGCTACCGAGTTGGCCCGCTTTCAAGACCGATCGGCGCGCAACCATGGTCTTCGATAACCAGTGCAAAGTGGTGAACGATCCACATGGGGAAGAACGGCTGGCGCTGGCGTCCATCCAGCTAGAGGCGCGCGCGTAAGAAAGCCGACCTTGCATACAAAAGCTAAAATCGTCCTTGACGCAGCACTGGATTTGTAATATAAATTAACCCGTTAGTAGTTTGTCTCGCTACGTAAAGACTGCTCGTCGGGCGTGGGAAAGCTGGCACTCAAAGATGCAAGCGTCAGCAGTGTCTCGCTTGGTAAGTCACCGCGTTTTGTAACACTACAACCTGGTTCGTTGGAGGCCGTATGAAATTGTTCGGGTGTGGTAAGAAGAATCGTGCGTTTCTGGTATTGGCTCTAAGTTTCGGGCTGTTGTTGTCTTCCCTGCCCGCGTTTTCACAGCTCAACTTGGGCCGCATCTACGGGGTAGTAACCGACCAGACCGGCGCTGTGGTGCCCAACGTCATGGTGACCGTTACGGACGTAGCCCGCGGAGTATCGCGTGCACTCACCACCGACAACGCGGGAGAGTACTCGGCCCCGAGCTTAACACCGGGCGCGTACAACATTCGCGCACAGGCTACTGGCTTCAATGTTACTCAGCGTCAGGAAGTGGCCGTGGGTGTGGGACAGGATGTTCGCATCGACCTTGGGCTCCAGGCCGGCAACCAAACCCAAGAAGTGACGGTCACCGGTACGCCGCCTATCGTAAACACCACCAGCGCCATGATCTCGACCACCATCGAGCCCAAGACCATCAACGACCTGCCGCTGAACGGCCGTTTGTACACCAAGCTGTTGGACTACACTCCTGGAGTGGCGGGCAAACCCGGCGGCAACACGCCGACCTACTCCAGCAATGGCGCCGGGACAATGACGCAAATGTGGATGCTGGACGGCGTGGACGATGTCAACGAATTCGCGATGTCGGGGCCGCTATTTGGTGCAACCACCAGCGCGGACGAGCTGACTATCTTGCCACTGGACTCCATCCAAGAGGTCAATGTCAGCGCTAATCCGAGAGCGGATTTCGGCTGGACGCAAGGCGCGGTGGTCAATGTCGGGCTGAAGTCCGGCGCCAACGCACTCCATGGGTCGGCATACGCCTATGGCCGTTACACCGGTTGGGACGCGAAGAGCCCTTACATCGGCCCTTCCCTGCCAAAGGCCGACGACGAATTTCGGCAGGTGGGCGCCTCCCTCGGCGGGCACATCATCAAAGACAAGCTTTTTTATTTTGGCAACTACGAAGGGTTCCGCTACACGGTCGGCGCCCCGACAATTTTTACAGAGCCGAGTTCACTTAGCCTCGGCGGTGATCAGGCGAACAGCTTCCCGGACGCCATCGCCGCCCTAAACGCCGCTAACGTTCCACTGAATCAGCTCAGTTTGAACCTCGCGGGCTGTACAGCGCAGGGAGCTTGCGATCCAACCAAAGGCATTTTCACCAATGGCAGGGCCACACCTGTCATCTCCTCGGCGTTGGACAATATCGGCCATTCCGACAATCAGATCGAAAAAATCGATTATCACCTGAACGACAAGAACAGCATCAACGGCGAATATCTGTTGGGCAATGCTACCGACCAGACCGCCGGTAATGGTGTGCAACCCTATTGGGCAAACATCGATCACAACCGCGTTCAGGTAGTCCGTGCGGTCTGGGTGTACGTTCCCAATTCCAGTTGGGTCAACGAAGCGCGGTTTGGCTATGACAGGTACAATTTGCAAGATTACAACGGCGAATGTACGCAGAACTTGGGCCAACCTGATTACTACAAGGCGTTCGGCTTCGTCTCTGGCGTCAACGCGCCGAAACCGATCTGCGGGTTTCCGATTGTCCAGATTGGCGGCTTCACCACTACGGGCGCCGGCCAATTCATTCAAGACCAGATCGTTTTCCAGAATACCTACCATTTCATCGACAGCGTTTCCTGGACGCACGGAAGGCATCTGATCAAGTTCGGCGGGGAATTCCATCACACGCTGTATCGGGGATACGGCGCGCCAAACTACGTTGATGGTCAGATTGTTTTCAACGGAGGGCTAACACCCAACTTTCCTGGGGCAACGGCTCTGCAAGACTTCCTGACCGGCAGTCCCGCAAGCGGCCAGTTCCTTCTGAACCCGGTGTTTACGACGACCGGGCTAAACCGTTATGCCGGCTTCGTGCAAGACGATTGGCGGATCTCGAGGAGACTGACTCTCAACCTGGGACTGCGCTACGAATTCGAGCCGCCGCAAGTGGACGCCCACAACGCCTTCGGTAACTTCGATCCAAACACTCCATCCGGCATGGTGCAACAAGCGAATGGCAACGCGCTCTACAGCACTGACAAGCGCGATTTCGGACCGCGGGTGGGCTTCGCGTGGGACGTAACGGGCAAGGGTACCACGGTAGTTAGGGCGGGCACTAGCATCGGTTATGACACTGTCCCGATGGACGCTCTGGTCACCTTCCAAGGCGCCAGCCTGCCCTCCATCCCCACCGGGTTTACTCTGTTTAACGCGGACGGCACCACTCGACCCAGCCCCGGCAATATTCAGTCTGGCGTCCCGATCTTGGGCCCGTCGCAGCTCAACTGGGTTTACAACGCGCCCGGCGCGCCTGTGGTGCCAGTGTTCAACGCTGGACCAAACGCGCTGCAGTGTGGAGACGGCCTTAATGGCAATCCGCCGCCATGTAATCTATTGGCCAAAAATCCGCACGCCCCTCGCAGCTACATGGTCACTTGGACTGCGGCCGTCCAGCACGCGTTCACGAACAACCTCTCGCTGACGGCCGCGTACGTCGGCACTCACGCCAACTTGTTGCCGGAGTATGTCAACATCAACCAAGCCACCCCGGGCGTGAACGGCGCTGCCGCTGAGCAGGTGAGACGGCCATACTACAGCCAATTCCCGTACTTCGGGGACATCTTGCAGTATTCAAACGTCGGATATTCCAATTACCACGGCCTGCAACTGAATCTGGTCCAAAGGAGTTCCCACGGGCTGACGTTGGGCGCCGCATACACCTTGGCCTTTGCCAAGACCACGCAGAGCAGCGAGAGCGACAACTTCGCCTTCTTGAGGGACAGCACCAATATCGGCAGTTCGTACGCGCCCATGAACTCCACGCCGCGCCATCACCTCGGGATCACCGTGACCTACGATATCCCGGGAAAGAAGGGCTTCGGACAGACGCTCGAAGGATGGTCTGTCAATAGTGCCTTCAACCTCCTCAGTGGAGTCGGAGTCGACCAATATAGCTTCCTCACCGACTTCTCAGGAAGCGGCAATCTGGGAGGTGTCTTCACAGGATCGTATTGGAATCTTTATGGGCACGCCAGCGACTTCAGCAAGCATTGGGGCCGCACGACGCCCATTCCATGTTATGGCGGCCCGCA
>Ga0209415_10000371_pt1 | contig 81751 bp, 51 predicted proteins | sample PeaSoiSIISIP2007_FD_187696 | JGI IMG/M metagenome (GOLD analysis project Ga0209415, IMG submission 187696) | Peat soil microbial communities from Weissenstadt, Germany - SII-SIP-2007 (SPAdes) (version 2) | ecosystem: Environmental > Terrestrial > Soil > Wetlands > Peat | place: Germany... | reverse complement strand
GCCCGCCTGTTGCCGTTGCGTCTGTCGGTTCGTCCCGATGACGATGTCAAAAGTCTGGTGCTCCGCGTCCATGAGGCCAGCCAGGCCGCACAGGCCCATCGTTTGTTGGATAGCTGGCTGCTTTTGGAGGACTTGGGTCATGCGACGACCCGCGACCGGCCGTCGTTGACGACTCTCGGCTTGTCTTACATGAACTTCGCCGAGGGGGATTATCACCAGGGAGAATTGCGTCTGATCCCGTTGGGATCGGGGGAAAAGCGCAGCAGTTCCGTCGATGTGACCCTCTTCGCCCGCGAAACCCCGGACCGATTGTCGCTGACCGTCGAATATTACGTCGAGATTTTCTCGCGTCGCCGCATCGAACGGATGGCCGGTCTTCTGCTCGGTCTCCTCGACGAGTTCGCCCGGGCCGAGCCGTCGCGGCCGCTCGCCGCGATCGATCTTGTTTCGCCCGAGGAACGCCGGAAACTGGTCGACGAGTTCAATCCCTTAGGACCGCCGCCGGTCTTTTCGTCGCTGGCCGAGGCCTTCGCCCGACGGGTGGCCGACGATCCGACGGCGACGGCCGTGGAGGACGGACCTGAGCGGTTCGATTATGGCGAGCTGGACCGGCGCTCGGCGCAGGTAGCGCGGGCGTTGCTGCGGGCCGGGGCGTCGCCGGGCCAGGCGATCGGCCTGTGCATGGAGCGCCGCGCGGCGGCGATTGTGGCGATGGTGGGGATCATCCGCGCCGGTGCCGTCTATATGCCGCTTGACCCGGTCGATCCGCCCGAGCGATTGGACAGCCTGATCCGGCTGGCCGATTGCCGTCTGGCTGTGACCGATCGGCACGGTCACGCCGCCTTGGCCGGACTGGCGCATGCGCCGGTTCTGCTCGACCCCGCTTTCCCATCCGGCGCACCCGAGGACGCGACGTCCTTGCCGGCGACCATGGCCGACGATCCGGCCTATCTGCTCTTCACCTCGGGGTCTACCGGCACGCCGAAGGCGGTTCTTGTGCCGCATCGGGCGGTGTTGCGGTTGGTCTTGCCGGTCTCGCCGCACCGCATCGAGAGGACCGACGCGGTCTTACAGGCGGCGCCGCTGGGGTTCGATGCCTCGACTTTGGAAATATGGGGGACGCTGCTGGCCGGCGCGCGGCTGTGCCTTGCCGATGTCGAGACGATCTTGGCGCCCGGGGGGCTGGCGCGGCACATCGCGGCGCGGGAGATCAGCTGGCTGTGGCTGACCGCCAGCCTGTGCCAGCGGATCGCCGAGGCGACTCCCGAGGCATTCCGTCCGTTGCGGGTCCTGATGTCCGGCGGCGAGCCGGTGAGTCCGACCCATATGCGTCGGATTCTCAAGGCTTGTCCCGATCTGACGCTGATCAACGGCTATGGCCCGACCGAGAACACCACCTTTACCACCACCTGGCGGATCCATCTGGAGGATACCGCGGCAGCGATCCCGATCGGCCGGCCGATTCCCGGCACCCGCGTCCATATTCTCGACGGTTGCGACCGGTTGGCCCCGATCGGGGTATGGGGGGAGATCTGCTGCGCCGGCGACGGCCTGGCGCTTGGTTACCTCGGCCAGCCCGAGCTGACCGCCGCGGCGTTCGTCTCGGTGCCGACGCTGCCGGGAGAGCGTTTGTACCGAACCGGGGATCTCGGCCGCTGGCGCGAGGATGGGGTGATCGAGTTCCTGGGCCGCCGTGACGATCAGATCAAGATTCGCGGCTTCCGCATCGAACCGGCGGAGATCGAGGCCGCTTTGACCCGGAGCATTGGGGTCGTCGCCGCGGCGATGATCGTCGAGAGGACCGTCGAAGAGGCACGACTGGTGGCGTGCCTGGTGACCGCCGATGGGTTCGACGTCGGCAGGACGCTTGCCGGTCTGCGTCGGATTTTGCCCGGCCATATGATTCCCGGCCGCTTTGTCCGATTGGCGGTCTTGCCGCTCAACGGCAGCGGCAAGTGCGATCGCGCCAAGCTGGCGGTGCTGGCCGGCGAAGCGCCGGAATTGCGGGCCGAAACCCTGTTCGAACCTCCGGCCACGCCGTCCGAGCGGATCATTGCCGATGCCTTCGCCGTCGTGTTCCGGCGAACGCCGATATCCCGCCACGACGATTTTCACGATCTCGGCGGGCATTCGCTGGTTGCCGCCAGGATTGTCGCGGAGGTGGCGACGGCAACCGGCGCCAGCCTGCCGCTGGGCGAGATTCTGCGCCGCGCGAGCGTGAAAGCGCTGGGCCAGCTTTTGGAAACCTTGCCCAGAAACCGCCAGCCGATGCGGCCGGCGGAGAAAGCCGCCGATTATCCGACCAGTCACGCCCAACGTCGGCTCTTTGTCCTGCATCGCCTGCCGGGGGCCGATACGGCCTATAACATGCCGTTCGTTTTCGAATTCGGCGACGGCTTCGATCCCGACATATTGGTTCGGGCGTTGGACGGGCTGGCCGCGCGCCATGAGGCGTTGCGCACCTTCTTTATCGAGCGCGACGGCGTGTCGCGTCAGGTGATCGCCGAGCGGGTGGCGATGGCGGTCGAGCGGGTCGACCTCAGCCATCATGCCCATCCGCGGATCGAGGCGTTCCGGCGGGTCCGCCGCGCGCTGTTCACGCCGTTCGATTTGTCGGCGCCGCCGCTCCTGCGGGTCTTGTGCTTCGATCTTGGCGGCGGATCGGTGCTGGTGGCGCTGGTGATGCACCATATCATCGGTGACGGCTGGAGCATGCGGGTGCTGTTCCGCGACCTCGGGCGGTTCTATCGGATGGGGCCGGAGGCGTCCTTGCCGCCACCGCTGACCTTCCAATACAAGGACTATACCGTCTGGCAACTGGCGCAGGCGGTGTCGGAACATGACACCTATTGGCGCGCGCAACTCGCCGGGGCGCCCGAACGGATCGGTTTGCCCTTCGACCGGTCGGCGCCGTCCTCGCGCTCGTTCCGGGGCGCGACCATCCGCCGGATTTTGGGATCCGCCGAGGCGGGGGCGTTGCACAGGATGGCGCGGGCGATGGGCGCGACGCTGGCCAATGTGATGATGGCGCTGTATGCCTCGCTTCTCTATCGCTTGGCGCGTCAGGACGATATCGTTTTAGGGCTGGGCATCGCCGGACGCGCCCATCCGGAGATTGCCGACGTCGTCGGATTCTTCGTCAATATTCTGCCGATCCGCATACGATTGTCCGAGGAGATGGCCGTTTCCGAACTGGTGGCCCAGATCCGCGACACCACGCTGGAGGCCTTCGATCATCAGGATTATCCCTTCGATTTGCTGGTGCGGGCGGTGGCCCCGAGACGGCGTTCGGCCGTTCAGCCTCTGCTCAATGTCACTTTCGAATATCAGGATTTTTCCTCGCCGGGGGAGGGCCCAGGGCCCGGCGATGTGCTGGTGAGCCGTCCGTTCGATGAGGACGAGATGCGCGCCATCGAGTCGGGAAGCGCCAAGTTCGATCTGACGCTGTTCGTATCGCCGACGCCCGACGAGGGTCTGCAACTTCGCTTGGAATATGATACCGACCTGATGGACGCGCGGACCGCCGACTCCTGGCTCGGCTATCTGATCGGCTTCGCGCGCGCCGCCGGGAAGGACGCGGAGCGATGACCGCCGTTCTGTTCGCCGGGCAGGGGGCCGTGCGTCCCGGAATGGCGCGCGCCCTGCTGGCGCGGTCGCCCGCGGCGCGAAAGCTGTTCACCGACGCCTCGGCGATTCTGGGCCGCGGCATCGCCGCGATGATCGAAGACGGGACCGATTTGATCGGTCCGGTCGAAAGTCATCTGGCTCTGGTCTCGACCGGTCTCGCCTGCTGGCGGGCGCTGGTCGAGGAACAAGGACTGTCGCCCGTGTTGTTGGCCGGCCACAGTCTGGGCGAAATCACCGCCTTGGCCTGTGCCGGCGCCTTGCCGCTGGATCAGGCGCTGGCGCTGGCGGAACGGCGCGGCGCTTTGCTGGCCCAGGCGGCGGTGGATAAGCCTGGGGTGATGACGGCCATCCTCGGTCTGCCGGCCGATGCCGTCGAACAGGCCTGCGCGGCCAGCCTCGACGTCGGCCTGGTCGGCGCCGTCAATTACAATACCGACGCGCAGACGGTGATCGCCGGGGAAGTGGGGGCGGTCGATGCGGCCGCCGAGCGCTGCCGGGCCATGGGCGGACAAGCCGTCCGGCTGGCGACCGCGGCGGCCTTTCATACGCCGCTGGTGGCAGAGGTGGCGGTCCCGTTGTACGACTTCGCCCGCTCTCTTGACTGGCGGACCCCGTCGATTCCGGTGATTTCGTCGCGAACCGGCCGGCCCTTGCCGGAGCCGTCGGGTCTCGCCGCCGCCCTGGCGCTGCAGGTAGCGCTTCCGGTGCGGTGGACCAGGGTGCAGGACACGCTCAATCGCGCCGGCGTGCGCCGACTCATTTGCGCGACGCCGGCCGAGCCGCTGGTCCGGATGACGATGCCCGGCGTCGAGACTTTGCCGTGGGATGCCGTGACGTCGGCCGAACGTCACTCACCGTCAGGGTGATCGCGGTCACAAAATGTGTCGGTCACCTGGAAAATGCGAATTGTCTCTATTCAGTGCAATTCAGTGCAAGCCTTGATGATCCGGTCGCAGGCGCGTTCAAGGTCTGCATAGGAAGACGCGTAGGAGATCCGGATGTAAGGCGAAGCCATGAAGCCCGAGCCCGGCACGACAGCCACGCCGGCCGCATCGAGCAGATACATGGCGAAGTCGGTGTCGGTTTCGATCGTCCGCCCGTTTGGCATCCGTTTTCCAATCACTCCTGCGCAATTAGGGTAGACATAGAAGGCGCCTTCCGGCGTGCGACAACGCAGCCCAGGAGCCTGGTTCAGCCGCGCCACCACGAGGTCGCGCCGATGCCGGAATTCGGCGTTGAAATCGGTGACGTAGGATTGGTCGCCGGAAATGGCTTCGATGGCGGCATACTGGGAGATTGAGCTCGTGTGCGAGGAGGTTTGTCCCTGAATCGTATTCATGGCCTTAATAAGTTCGAGCGGACCCGCGCCGTACCCAACCCGCCACCCCGTCATGCAGTTCGTCTTTGATACGCCGTTGATGGTGAGCGTACGGTCGAAAAGATCGGGGGCGACCTGGGCCATGGTGGCAAACTTTGCTGGCGAATAGACGAGCTTCTCATAGATATCGTCGGCAAGCACCCAGACATCCGGATGTCGGCGCAGAACCTCGGCAAGCCTTGTGAGATCGCCGACGCTATAGACGGAACCTGTCGGGTTGAGCGGCGAGTTGAGCATGAGCCACTTCGTGCAGGGCGTTATCGCCGCGTCAAGGGCCTCCGCCCGGAGTTTGAAATCTTCGTTCTCCGAGCACTCGACCATTACCGGCTTACCGCCGGCTAGGCGAACCATGTCGGGATAGGACACCCAGCAGGGACCGGGGATAACCACCTCGTCGCCGGGGTTCAGGCTCGCGAAGAGGCCGTTGAATACCACCTGCTTGGCGCCGCACCCCACGGTGATCTGTTCGACCGTATAGTCGAGGCCGTTATCGCGCTTGAGTTTTTGACGGATGGCTTCGCGCAAGGGCGTCACGCCAGCCACAGCGGTATAGCGTGTCTTGCCGCCACGAATGGCCTTGATGCCAGCGTCCTGGATGTTCTTCGGCGTATCAAAATCCGGCTCGCCCTGGCTCAAGGTGATGATCTCACGACCTTGCTCGCGCAGCGCCGCGGCGCGCGCCGTCATTGCCTTCGTTTCGGAAGGGCGGACGGCTTTGACGTGGTCGGCGATAATTCCCATGGTATTTACTCGATTCAGCGGAACGGCTGCCCGAAGGCGCCGTTCCGTCATTTCAGAAGGGATTACTGTTTTGCTTCCCCGACGGCACTCTTCCATGCTGACAGCACGCCATCGCGCTCGCTCGAGGCTGCGTTCTGGTCGATATCGAGTAACGCGATGTCGGACATTTCCGGAAGCTTGACGAGCGACGAGACCTTGATGTCGCTGCGGGACGGCCGGCGGTAGGTTGCCTTGAGAACAGCCTCCTGAACGTCTTTGGAAAGGAAGGCGTCGTAGAGTTTCCGGCCAATCTCCGGATTCTTGGCACCTTTGATCAGCACTACGCCCTCGGGCGAGAGCACGGCACCCTCGGCCGGATAGATCAGAGAAATGCCGGGCTGATCGGCGGCGATATATTCGTAAGCCGCCGCCTCCGAGGTAATGCCGAGCGCATATTCACCATCGGATACGCCCTTGTTCGTCTGTCCGGTCGTGCCGGTGATAACGAGGTTTGCGGCAAGCTTCTTCAATCCCTGGGGTCCAAACGCCTTCAGAAGGCCGTAGACGGTGATGTAGGTGAAGCTGGAATTGTTGGGATCCGTCATGGCGACGCGGCCCTTCCAGCGTGGGTCGAACAGATCGGTCCAGGTCTTGGGCAGGGGATCCTTGCCCGCCTGATCGGCATTGGCCATGATCAGCATGACGTGGACGTTGGTTCCGGTCCAAAGATCATCCGGACCACGCAGGGAGCCGGGGATGTTGTGAGCTTCCGGCGAGGCGTGGCGCTCGAAAAATCTGACGTAGGCGCCGAGCGTGCCGAAGCCGCCGCTCCAGAACACATCGCCTCCCGGATTGGCCGCCTCGGCCTCGATACGCTTCATGAGCACGCCGGTGCCGCCGGTGACCTGATCAATCTGGAGGCCCGGCAATCGTTTCCCAATGGCGCTGAGGGCCGTCTGAACGACCTCGGTATTGTTGGATGTGTAGAGAACGGTCTTTCCAGTGGCCTGCTGGCCAAAGGATCGTCTTGCCAATCCAGCGGCGCACAAACCCGCGCTGCTGGCAAGAAACAAGCGGCGATCAAGCATAGTCTTCCCCTTTATTCTACTTCGTTGCGAACAGTTTGATGCGGAAGATTTTTACGGCGAGGCCGATCGGAACCACGATGAGTGTCACGAGAACGGCGCCGTAGGCGGAGGCGAGGCCGACACGACCGCTGTCGATCTCTCGAAAAATAGTGATCGGTAAGGTTTCGAGGCCACCGCTATAGACGACCACCGACGCGCTGAGTTCGGACATCGTCGTGGCCCACATCAAAACGAAGGCGGACGCAACCGAGGCCGACATCACGGGAACCACAACCTTAAAGAAAGTCTTCAGTGGCGCAACACCGAGGCTGATTGAGGCTTCCTCAAGCGAGTCGGGCACGTTGTAAAGCGCTGACGATGCCGACCGAATCGAAAAGGGCAGGCGGTGCACCATGTAGGTGACCACCATGATCAGCGACGTGCCGGTGAGGATGATGGGGCCGCTGTTGAAGGTCTGCACGAGCGAGATCCCGAGCACCGTACCCGAAACCGTCAACGGAAGAACCGCGAGGTAGTCAAGAGCCTGGGAAGCGACCGAGCGCTTCTTGACGATCAGATAGCTGGCAAGCACGGCGAAGCAGGTTCCCGCCACCGTAGCGAGGGATGCAAACTTCAACGAGTTTAGGATCGGCTCTCTGCCAAAAGCCAAAACGCGTTCGAGTCCCGCCAAGGAGAAGCTGCCCCAGCGGACCATCGGCCCGCGGCTTTCCGTAAAAGCGGCGACGAACATCGTCACGAGCGGAAGAAAGGACAGAAGGACGATAAACAAGACGAAACCGGCAAAGGCGATGCCCTGCCAGGACGACACACGAACAGCCGCCGGAGCTCTCCCTTGCGTCATCTGAACGAGCCGCCGCTCGACAACTCGCTTTTGGACAAATAGGACGGCGGCGACGAGCACGATCGTCACCAGCGACAGAGTGCTCTGCATCACCGGATTGCCGCCCATCTCGTTGACGAAGGCGTTGTATGTCTCGATCGAGAGCAAAGGAACATGGCCACCGAGGATGATCGAGATGGCGAAATTCCCCACGACGAGCGTGAAGACCACCATCGCGTTCACGAGGATCGCGGGAAGCACTGTGGGGAGTACGACACGGAACGTGGTCTGGAACGGCGACCGGCCCAGAGACCGGCTCGCTTCCTCGAGTTGGCCATCGAAGCCGCGCAACGCGGCGAGCGTTCCAAGGTAGATGTAGGTGTAATAGACGAGTGTCATGACGACGATCATGCCGCCCCATCCATAGAAGCTCGGCAGAAAGATGCCGATCGCGCGCAAGGCCCTGGTTACGAATCCGTTGTTGCCCAGAACCAGCAGCCAGGACTGGCAGATAATGACTTCGGGGATGATAATGGTGGCTATGGGCAGGAGCGCGACCAGTCCCTTCAGAGGGAAGTCGTGTCGCACGACGATAAAAGCGAACGGCACCCCGATGAGCGTCGCCGTCGTCGTTACGGCGATGCCAAGCAATATCGTGTTGCGGAGAGCCTCAAGGTATTCCGGGTTTGCAAAGAACTGGATGAAGCCATCGAAACCGAAACCGCCGTCGGCGGCGCGGAAGCTGTTTCCCGTCAGCGTTAGCAGCGGATAGAGCACGAAGAGCACGTTGAGCGCGATACAGGCCGCGGTCAGGAGTCCCCAGGGTAGGATGCGCGTTCGCATGAAGCTGGTTCCTGCCCTAACTCGCGACGACGAGGCAGTTCATCGGCACGACCATGTCGACTATCTGACCCAACTCAAGGGGCCGCGGATAGAGGCCGGCGTGGTGTTCCACCGCGATGGTCAGATCAGCATCGACGCTGACCGAATAAAGAGTTTTCGCGCCGAGATACCGTCGCCGGGTGACTTGCCCCTTGACGACATTTTTGGTCCCGATCGTCGCCTCGGCGCTACCGAATTGGATATGCTCGGGACGTACAATGAGCTTTCCCTCGCCTCCTGGCGTCACGCCTCCGTCGACGCATCGCAATTCGTTCCCGGCCAGCGAGGCGATGATGTGCCCGGCATTGGCGCGTTGCAGCACCCGAACAGAGAGGACGTTCGCAGCTCCGATGAAGTCGGCGACGTAGGCATTGGCAGGGCGCTCGTAGAGGTCTTCGGGTGTTCCCACCTGGGCGATGACGCCCCGATCCATGATGGCGATCTGATCAGACATCGAGAGCGCCTCCTCCTGATCGTGGGTAACAAAGATCGTGGTGATCTTCGATGCTCGTTGGAGATCGAGGATCGTCTCGCGCATGGTGACGCGGAGCTTTGCATCGAGATTCGAGAGCGGCTCATCCATGAGCAAGACCTGCGGTTTGATGATGAGGGCCCTCGCAAGGGCCGCTCTTTGCCGCTGGCCGCCACTCAGTTCCGCTGGATGGCGGTCGGCAAGATGTCCGAGACCGACACGGTCGAGGTGCTCGCGGACCAGTCTCTCGACGCTCTGCCGTTCGATGCCGCGCGCCCTCAAGCCGTAGGAGACATTGGCGAAGACCGTCTTATCGGGAAAAAGAGCGTAGTCTTGGAAGACCATGCCGATATCGCGCCTGTGAACGGGCACATGCGTGACATCCTGATCATCGAACAGCACATGTCCCGTATCGGGCTGCAAAAACCCGGCGATGGTTCGCAGAAGAGTCGTCTTCCCGCATCCACTCGGGCCAAGGAGCGTGAAGAACGAACCGTTCGCGACGGATAGGTTCACCCCCTTGAGGACGGGAGTCGGCCCGAAGGCCTTTGAGACATTGCTGATCGTGATCGTCGCCATCTTTGCCGTAACCGCCCCCTAAACTCGCCTCAACCGTATGGTCCGCTATAAAAATTACCTGTGCGGATGCAAATGGTTTAGAGGTCGAATACCAATAATTTTATGGAAAATAAGAATTGGTTCTGTTTTACAGATACTGATCTATTCGTTTGTCTCGTTGGTCATCGGCGTATTTGTTTTGTCTGGCGCCAGATCATTTTAGGAATTCTCTTTCGATGAACCGCATATGATCATCGCCCTGTAATGTCATGATGTCCGTTACCGATGGCAAACTGTCGTTTACCCCTTCGATGCCGCCTTCCTTACGGATTTGGGCGAAGACGCTGCGCATGGCGCCGGCAGCGGCCCGAATGGCGTGGTTTCCGTAAATGACGATACCGACCTTGCCTAAAGTCGCGATTTCAGCCTCGGTCAGTTGCGGATAGGCGGTGGGGACAAGGACCAAGGGCGTTGTGCCGGGCCATGCTTGAATGAACGCCAGGATCTCCTCAGGTGTTTTCTGTTTTGAGTGAATAAGTATTGCGTCGGCTCCGGCCTCTTCGTAAGCAAGCCCGCGTCTGAGCGCTTCTTCCTGACCCAAACCGGCGATCAATGCTTCGGTTCGGGCGATGACGACGAAGTCTTGATCCTTGCGCGCGTTTACCGCGGCGGCGATCTTTCCTTGAAATTCTTCGATGCGCACAAGCTCTTGTCGTCCATTGACACGTAAGCTGGTGTCTTTCGGGAAGGTTTTGTCTTCCATCACGATTGCGGAAGCGCCCGCTGCCTCATATTGCGGGACCACATAACTGACATTGACGGCATTGCCAAAACCAGTGTCGATGTCAGCAATCAGGGGGGTTGATACGGTGGAGGCGATTGCCCGCATCATCTCCAAATGGATGCCCATGGAAAGGATATTGGCATCAGGAACTGCGTAGCTTGCGGACAGTTCAAAGCCGCTGCCCCAAATGCCGTCGAACCCGGCTTCCTCGGCAAGCTTCGCCGCAAGCGGGTTATGGGCAGACATGGCAACGAATGGTTTGTTGCCATTGATGGCGGCGCGAAGAACATGATTTTTGTTCATGGTCATTTCCCAGGACGTGAGGGTCACAGAACGCTATGAGTTATTCGAATGCTGGTAGAAGCGGAATGAGCATAGAAATTTTCGTGTTACCAAAATATTATGTTTTCATTCGTTATTCCGAAATGACGCCTTATGATGAGTTTTTGTTATGATGAAAGGGTCCGACATTCCGCTGACGGCGATACGAGCCTTTGTCATGATCGGGCGCCACGGAAATTTTACCCGTGCGGCGACAGCGCTTGGCATCACGCAAAGCGCTGTCAGCCGCCATGTGGCAACCCTTGAAGCTCTGGCTGACGGATCGCTTTTTGAGCGGCGCGGAGCCACGGTCGCCTTTACGCCGACCGGCCTGCAATTCTATGAGGCGGTGAAGGATGCCGTTTCGACGATCGAAATGGCCGCCCAGCAGATCGCACAGCGGGGACGCTCCCATGGTCGCTTGCAGGTCCGCAATTCGATGCCCAGTTTTGCCATGACTGTTGTGGCGCCGTTGCTGGGAAGCTATATGGCCCGCCATCCGGCCCAGATCGATCTGATCACGTCTTTGTACCCCCCACAGCTTCAAGACGAATTCGACGTGCTCATCACCCGTGATTTAACCTTGCCGGATACCGATAGTTGGGAACTGGTGCGGGAAGAATTGGTTTGTGTCGGTTCGCCAGGATTGGTCGCCGCCAACCGCGACAAATCCCCCCAACACTGGAAAATGATTTCGGCCCGTTCGCGGCCAGACATCATGGCCATCTGGGCGGTCGCTAGAGGAATCCCGACTGAACAATTGGAAGTAGTGGGAACCTATGATCATCTTTTTCTTGCTGTTGCTGGGGCGCTTGGGGGGACGGGGTTACTGGTGGTGCCGCGAATGTTGGTTATTGATCATTTGCGTGATGGTACGTTGACTTTGGGGGACGATTTGAAGGTGTCCTCAGGCGCGGTATACATGGCCTTTGTCAATGCCAGCAGCGAACACGCCGACCTTGCCCGGGATTTTTGCCGTTGGCTTAAGGGCTGTCTTCGTGACCGCCTGAGCCTCGACTAGCCGCAAGCCGTTGAAGGCGTCATTCGTGTGTCTTGAGGACAGAGCGCCCCTCTGGCAAACGACAAGGCAAATAACGGAATCATCGGGCCGCCGGATAGTGCCAGCGCGCGACACCGGCCGAGCCGCTGGCCCGGATGACGATGCCCGGCGTCGAGACATTGTCGTGGGATGCCGTGATGTCGGCTGACCAAATCGCTCTTGGCGAATAGCGTTTGTCGCGGTGACGCCAGGGGAAAAGGAAAAATATAGAAATTCGGGTTGGATCTCTGTCATATGCCAACCAAAACACTGGTTTTGTCGCAGGCGAAATGGCATTGACATTGCCTGATGGCGTCGGCGTGTCGATTGCCACTCTCGACGCAGATCAGTTGTCACATCAAGAGACCAATCATGTACTCACGTTATCGCGTAGCCTTTTTCCTTCGATTTCTGCTCGTTCTGGCCGTCGTCTCGTTCGCGGGCAACCGCTTGGCCAGAGCGGAGGACGGCGAGGAGGCTGGGCAGTTGGTTGCCGCCATTGCCGGCGAGGCGATGCAGACCTTCGCCGGCACCACGCTGACTCCGGTGGACAGGGTTGCCAAGCTCAGGGACTTTATTGACAAGTACGGCGATTTCCGCCTGTCGGGGCGGGAGGTTCTAGGCCGTTACTGGGACCAGGCGTCCCCGGCCCAGCAGGAACGATTCGGTGAGCTTTTCCGCGACTATGTCCTTGGCTCATGGTCGAATCATCTCACCGATATTCCGTCCGGACAGCATATCGATGTCGTCTCCAGCGAAGTCAACGCGTCCGGCCGCATCCTCGTCCACTCGCGAGCCGTGACCCCGACCGGCTCCGCTTTGGTCGACTGGACCGTCGTTCGCGGACCGGCCGGCCGATTGGCGGTGATCGATGTGACGGCAGAGGGCGTCAGCGTCATCCGGACGATGAAGGCCGATTTCACCGCGATCATCCGCGCCAATGGCGGCAGTATTGAGGCGCTGCTGGACGTTCTGGGCAAGAAAGTCGCTGATTTCCACGCCTCAACCCAGTAATCGCCGATAGCGCTGAGCCAAAACAGGTTGGCGAGCGCGATCGATGTGCGGCCACGGAGTATCAATGAAATCGTACTCGGGAAACGGTCGATTGCGGCGGACACCGATCTTCGCCCCGCCCGCTATTTCGGCTTATCCGAAGGTGTTTGGCCGGCGTACAGGCGGGCAAAAAGCGCGTCATTTCCTTTTCGAAGCTTGCCCTGGCCTAGACCGATCGGGTGGCCAGCGCCATGATGATGGTGGTGCCGACGACAATCATCGCCATCAACACCACTATCATGCCGAATGACCACCATCGGCACGCTCAGGGTGACGGCGTTCCACCACCATCATGCGGATGGTCATCGTCGTGTTCTTCGACCTCGCTTCCCCATTCATCGTCGGCAGGTGCCGCTGGTGTCACATCCGGCACGCCGACAGGGGCAAATAGGCGGGGGAACAGGATTTCGCTTTCGCTGATTGGAAAGGCCAGCCGCCACGGGGCGAATTTACTTCCACCATCCGACAGGAAGCCGCGATCAATCAGCGGATCCAGCAGCCTGCGGGCCTGGCGCTCCTGAATACCCATCATCGCACTCGCCGCGGCTTTGGGAACGTCGCCAATCGTCAGTGCGTGGGTCAGCACCGGAAGCACGCGGGCATCAAGCGTGCCCTGGGCAGCCTCGACCGTCACAAAAGTCCGCATCCTGGCCATGAGGGTGGCGGGCTCCAACAGCGACGACATGAAGCGAACCTGATCCAGACAGGTTGCAACGACGTAGTCGCAGAATTGGACCAGGCCGGAATTCGAAAGCGTTCCCCGGCCGTCGGACATGCCCTGCGGTGACCAGTCGGCGCGCGCAAGCGCATCCCGATACCGGGTGACTGTGCGCGCCAGGCCGCGGGCGACGGACCAGATATCGCAGCCGACCCGCGCGCGCCTCAGGTAGGCGTGCGAATACAGCCGCGCCACCCGGCCATTGCCATCCAAGAATGGATGGATCCAGACAAGCCGGTGATGCGCTGCAGCAGCTGCGAAGACAGCGTTCTCGAATCGAATCCTGCTTGGGGCGTAGCCCTCGGTGAAATGCGCCATGAAGCTTGGCACCGCCGCCGGTGAGACAGGCTCATGGCGGCCGACCACCACGTCATGCTCCCGATATTCGCCAGGAACGATTTTCAGTTTTTCCTTCGTCGTTGGGTGCTCGACGAAAAGCAGCTCCTCAGGCAGGCGGATACAGAACTCTCGGTGAATCCCTCGTACCAGGTCCTCGCCCAGCCCCAGATGATCCATCTCGCCATGGTCAATCATAGCCTGGACCTCGATGTGGGACCGCGCCTCAAGCTGCAGGTCCCGCTTCTTCGGGTCGGCTGAATAGTCGTTTTTCATGGCGCGCTCGATATCGCGCGGCAGGGTGTCATGGCCCTCGATCAGATTGCTGTAATAGCAGTTCATTGAGCGCACCATGTCGCCGACGGCCGCCCGGATCGGCGGCGCCAGCATCCCAGAAAGCTGCCCGGCTTCGACCAGCAGCCTAGCGGACGCGTCGCGGTCCAGCCGCTCCACAGGTGGCATCAGTGTCAGGGACGCAGACAATTCAAATGTAGACATGGTGCTCCATGACCGTTTTTATGACCGGTTCTTTGGCCGGTCAAAATAGAGCTAAAAATCGTTATGCGATAATGCATAAGAATGAGCCGTGACGGGTTAAAAGACAAGTTCTATGACCGGTTCTATGACGGATCCGCCAAAGGAAAACCCTCAGTCTCGGCAAACTTGCCCCCTCTACCCCCTCCCCGGACCGGGCGCGTCTCGATGGTCTCATTGATTTCGTGATAGGTCTTCGCGAGCGTCAGGCCGCACAGAGAGACTCAGCTGGTAAGAAAAACGAGCCGATATAGGTGACGTGCGGTTGCCCTGGTAAGGGATAGCGCGCGGAATGTCCGCTCAAGCGCTCCGATCATCCATAGCCGCTATTCCGCAAACGGCCCATCTTAAGTATTGCGCGCGACAACGCCGAACCTTCCTTCTGGTCACAATTGGCCAAGAGGAGAAAGACTATGGGACATTCCAAATATGATCCTGGCGCCAAAGATCGGCGGTCGTGGACCGCAGGTCGAAAAATTGGAGCGACGCCCGCCCCGAAGTCACGGAGGTCTGAGGATTCAAAGAACGCCTCCCTTTCGCCGTCGAGGAGTTCTCCCCGCGGCCAGCCTTATCAAGGCTGCGCCCTTGACGGAAAATAATTTACGATCCCGCGAATCCTTTGACCGATCGGACGCCTCTTGTCTTTGTCACGATTGGCATTCGCCAAACGCAAAGGAGACTGTGCGATGGGCTTTTACAGAAAGAATATCGGTGGACGTCACCAGATCGTTCGGGTTGGGATTGGTGCGGCGGCGGCTGTCGCCGCGATGACCCTTCTTGCCGCGCCGGGTAACGTGTTGGGAGCCGCTGCCGGGCTGATGGTCGCGGTGTCCGGCTTTATCGGCTATTGCCCGCTCTTTGCGATCGTCGGGATCAATCTTCCGACGACTTGACCACCATTCCCGCCCTCGTCGGTCTGGCGCCCATCGAGGGCAACGCCTTGCTCGGCTTGCGGCTTCTCGACGACGCGGAACGGAACATATGATCCAGACGGAATGGTGGAGCCTTGCCATTTTGGCTCGATCAGGACGTCGAGATCGTCATCCGTGCGGTGCTGTCTCTCAGCAGTTCGTCGAGCAGACGGCGGCAGTCTTCGGCTGTGGGGGGGACGGGCGTGAACAGCAGCCGGTAGACCAGCGGGGCGATCACCCGGTCCAGCACCAGATCCACCGGCGGCGGCACCTCGCCACGGGCCCGGGCCCGTGCGCGGATCGTCTCGAGTTGCTGGGCCGTGAAGGCCGAGCACTGCGGGGCGTTGCCGGTGGCCCCTCCGGCCAGCACGTCGCGCAGCATCGCCTGACCCGGTTCGGAACAGATCTCCTCGATATATTGCTCCAGCCATTGCCGCAGATCGCCGGTCAGGCTGCCAGTGTCCTCCGGGTCGGTTTCCGGCCGCAGATTTTCCACCGCCACGTCGGATAGCAACTGGGCCAGGCTGCCCCAGCGGCGATAGATGGTCGAGGGCGTCACCCCGGCCCGCGCCGCGACGGCCGGCACGGTCAGGTCCGCCTCGTCGCCCTCGGCCTGCAGCGCGCGCACCGCCCGATGAACCGCCGCCTGGACCCGGGCGCTGCGCCCGCCGGGGCGTGGCCCGGCGTGGCCGCTGCTGTCCTTCGCCATTGCTTGTTCGTCTCCCGCCATGAAAGCCCCTGCGCCAGCATTAACGCAAAATATTTGCTTTAGTGGTGGTGTGGGGCTATATCATTAAAACAACTTTTTAGCTTTTAGCATGAGGCGCCGCCGATGACCACCGCCGCCATCGCCCATATTCGGGAAAAGTCCCCGTCTTCCATTCTTCTGGCCTCCATTTTTGTCGCTTTTCTCGCTGCGTCGAGTGTTCCGGTGCCGCTCTATCGCCTCTATCAGCAAGCCTGGGGATTTTCGTCGTTTCTGCTGACGGTGATCTTCGCCGTCTATGCGCTGGCTCTGCTGACCGCGTTGCTGCTGTTCGGTTCCCTGGCCGACAGGATCGGCCGCAAGCCGGTGATTCTAGCGGCGCTGGGCTTGGAGATCGTCGCCGTCGTCCTGTTTCTGGACGCCCGCGATGTCGGCTGGCTGGTGATGGCGCGGCTGATCCAGGGCTTCGCCACCGGCCTTGCCACCAGCGCGCTGGGCGCCGCCTTGCTCGATATCGACCGCGAGCGCGGCGCCTTGATCAATTCCGTCGCCCCGATGCTCGGTATGGGCGCGGGGGCGCTGGGCTCCGGCCTGCTGGCCGCCTTCGCCGTTCTGCCGTTGCGGCTGGTGTTCGCCTTGCTGCTGGTGGTCTTACTTCTCCAACTCGTCCTGATGATCCGCTCGCCGGAAACGGCTCCTTCGCTGTCGTCCGGCCGCTGGTCGCCGCGCCCGAGGATCGCCGTTCCCGTCCAGGCGCGCGGCGAACTGCTCGCCGTCACCCCGGTCAACGTCGCCCTTTGGGCGCTGGGCGGATTCTACCTGTCGCTGATGCCGTCACTGATCGCGACGGCGGTCGGTTCGGCGCCGATCTGGCTGGGAGGCCTCGCCGTCGCCGCTCTGACCACCAGCGGTGCCGCGGCCATTTTGTTCGGCCGGCGGCGGCGGCCCCTCACCATGCTGATGACCGGGGCGGGCGTCCTGGCGCTGGGGATGGGGGTGATTCTGGCCGGGGCCGACTTCGGTTCGCTGACGCTGTTGTTGCTTGGTCCGGTCATCGCCGGCGTGGGCTTCGGCGCGGCATTCCTTGGCGTACTGCGCAGCGTTTTGCCCCTGGCCGAGCCGCAGGAACGGGCCGGGCTGATGGCCGCCTTCTATGTGGAAAGCTACCTGGCCAACGCCTTGCCGGTGGTCGTCGCCGGGATTTTCGTCAAGACCAGCGGGCTGCTGGCCACCGCAAATGTCTTCGGTGGGGCGGTCATCCTGTTGGCCCTGCTGGCGCTGAGCCTCGCCGTTCTGCGCCATCGCCGCCATGCCAGCCGGCGGTTCGCGATGCCTTGCAGACCACTGGATTGCGTCGCTGATCGCTCGCAGTGACGAAGGAGAGGCGGTGAAGGCAAGTCTCTATGAATAATTGGGCATCCTGAACTCTTCCAGGAAAATGCCGAAGGTGATGACCAACATCAAGATATCGGTGTCGAACGTCGTGTTGATCGTGGTGTTGCCTTGGGAATACTGCTTTCGTAAACGGGAAATGGCCGTGTGGTCGAAGTAGTTCTGCCGTTTTAGTCTCTCCGGAGAGAGCATGTCCTCGATCCATTCGATGTTCTGCGCCAGCAGATAGGGCGAGCCCGGTGCCACGAAACTGAATTTTTCCCGCGTGGCGATCTCGGGGGGCAAATACCGCTTGGCAACTTCCCGCAAGATCCATTTTTCGCTGGCGCCCCGCACCAGCAAATCGGGCGGCAGGGTCCGGGCGAAGTCGACCACGTCGGGATCGAGAAAGGGATAGCGCGCCTCGACCGAATGGGCGTAGGAGACCCGGTCTCCATGATCGGCCAGAAGATGATCGGCCAGGCGCCACTTGCAATCCACATAGGACCGCTGGTGCAAGGGATGGCGGCCTTTCAGGCGCCGATGATCGACGGCGGGGCCGCGCGTGCAGTCGAACTGCGGCAGGGCTTGGCCGAGGTCGGCGGAATAGAGCCCCGCCTTCTCGTCGCGCAACCGATGATAGTCGCGCTCGTAGAAAAACGTTGGATCGCCCCAGAGCTCGCCGCGCACGTCGTCTTCCAGCATCTCCTCGAGGGAGCCGTCCTGCGGCGGCCGCCCGCCCAGAGCGTCCAGACGATAGCCGACATAGCCGGCGAACAATTCGTCCGCTCCCTCGCCGGTCAACACGACCTTATGTCCGCTGTCCCGCACCGCGGCCGACAGCGCCAGCGAACAGCTGTTGTAGGATTCCTTCAAAGGCGCTTCGGCGGCGACCACGGCCTGACGCAGATGCCGCAGGATGGCCTCGGGGGGAAAGGCGATTTCGTGATGATGGCCGCCCAATTGCCGGGCCATCAGCCGTTGGGCGGCGCTTTCGTCGATATCGTTTTGCGGAAAGGTGATGGAAAAGGAATGGAAGCCTTGGTCCGGCGCCAGCTTGTGGGCCAGGGCGGCGATCAGGCTGGAATCGAGGCCGCCGCTGAGATAGTAGCTGACTGGCACGTCCGCCTCCAGGCGCCGGCCGACCGCTTGGCACAGCAAGTCCTCCAGGCGATCGACGTAGAATTCCGGCGCGTGTTGCTCCCGGGGCGGTGTCGTCTCGGGATAGTTCAGATCCCAATAGGCGCGGGACTGGGGCTGCGCTCCGCCAAGGTCGAGGAGATGGCCCGGCGGCAAGGCATGGATGGCGTGAAACAGGGTTGTCGGACTGCGCAAGCCGGGGAAGGTCAAAATCTGGTCGAGCCCGGCCGGATCGACCCGCCGGTCGACCGCCGGATGAGCCAGCAAGGCTTTGATTTCCGAGGCGAATAAAATCTCGTCGCCGGTGTCGGTATAGAACAGCGGGGCGATTCCCATGGGATCGCGGCCCAGCAGAAGGCGATGGCGCCGCCGATCGTAAAGCGCGAAGGCGAATTGTCCATTGAGCTTGTCGGCGAAGTCGGGGCCATGCTCTTCGTAAAGATGAACCAGGACTTCGACGTCGCAACGCGTCCGAAAATGGTGGCCCCGGCGGGTCAGATCCTGCCGCAACGCCTGGTGATTATAGATTTCGCCATTGCAGATCGAGACGACCTGCTCGTCCTCGCTGCAATGAGGCTGATTGCCGGTGGCCAGATCGACGATGGACAGGCGCGTGAAGCCCAGGGCGACGCCGCGGGCGGCAAAGCGGCCTTCTTCATCGGGTCCGCGATGGCGCAGCGCCGTCTGCATGGCGGAAAGGGGGCCGAGAGCGATGTCGCGCTCTCGGTGAGGTGAAAAAATACCAACGATTCCGCACATGATTGGGGCTGTTCTTCCTATTTTTTTGTTGTGAAGCGCCAGAGGGGGCCGTCGACCCGTGGCGTGCTTTGGCCGGGGGCAAGCGTATCGACCTTCCAGTAATAGGTCCGGCCATGGTCGACTTTGATCTGGGCGGTCGGATCGGTGACCGAGGTCATGGCGACGCCCGCGTGCGCAAGCTCGGTGGCCTGGTCGACCTTGTCGGCATCGGTTCCCCAATAGACGCTGTAGCTGGTGCCGTAGATGGCGCCGGCCTGCCAGGAGACCCGGACACTGCCGTCGGGCCGCACCGTCACGGCGGCGGCTTGGGCTGCCGGATGGGGTGTCGTCACCGCCGAAGAAACCAAGGGCATGACGGCGTCGAGCATGGCGACTTCCCATTCTTCGTCCCAACTGTTGGTCGCCAGGACAAAGGAGATGTCCGCATCGAAGAAGTAATACAGCAGGGTCTTGTAGCCGGGGAACGCGCCGCCATGCCCGCGCGCCGTGCCATAGGTTCGTTCGGGTTGCATCAAGCCGCCCATTCCATATTGCATGACCTCCCATCCCAGATGGAGATCGGCCGAGACGAAACGATACCATTTCTCCTTGCTGCCTTGATTGAGGAAGGTGGTCGAGCGGAACATGTCGTCTTCGAATTTCAAGAGATCCCAAGGCGTCGAAACCACGGCGCCCGCCGTCCAGGCATAGCTGGGATTGATCGCGGTGACGTCGCACCAGTTGTCATAGACCTGATTGGGATAGGGAATGGCGCCCCATTTGGTGTAGCCGTGGATTTGCGGCAAGCGTTTGTCGTCGGTGGCGAAATAGGTGTCCTTGAGACCGCCGCGCTCCATCACATAATGGCCGATGACGTCCTCGGCTTTCAGGCCGCTGACCTTCTCGGCGATCATTCCCAGCAGGATGTAGTTGGAGTTCGAGTAATACCAGAAGGGGTAGGGCTTCGGCGCCGGGGACGGCGGCTGGCCTTGGAACACCGCCACCCAATAGGGATTGGGATAGGTTTGCTTCGGGGCGAAGTCCGGCGGCAGGAGGGGGGTGGCGCCGTCGGCCTTGCTCAGAACCTTGACCAGATCGTCGGCATCGAAATGCTTGTCGGGCGTGACCTGCGGCGAATAGCCGATGTCGGGCGCGCCAAGATAGTTGGCGATCCCGGTGGTCATTTGCAGCAAGTCGCCGACGGTAATCCGCTCGATATTGGGAATGCCCGCCACCAGGGTGTCGTCGCCCAGATATTTGAGCACCGGATCGGTGAGTTTGAGGCGCCCCTCCTGTTCCATTTGCAGGATGGTCTGGGCGAGGAAGACCTTGCTGACGCTGCCCACGCGGAATTGCATATCCGGCGAGATCTTGGTCTTCGAGACCAAGTCGGCCACACCGGCGGTACCGACCCGGACGCCCCAGGATGGGGACTTCACAATGATCACGGCGCCAGGAACATGGCCGTCGCGGACGAAGGCGTCCAACGCCTTTTGCCAGGTTTCGGGGAAGGCCCGGTAGGGTTGCGCATTGGCGGAATGCCGGGTCAGGGGAGCCGCCGCCGGCGGCGGCGGTTCGCCGCAGACAGCGGGTGGATAGCCGGTGGGAACCGGGCCGGCCCCCGAAGCCGCCGGCGTTGCCGCGGTATCGGCGGCGGCGGCGCTTGGCGCAAATCCCGGACAGGATGCGGCGATCAGAATGGGGACGGTCAGTCGCAGTTTCGATTTTTTTGGTGACATGAAACGCTCTCCCCTAAAGATGAAAGGCTGTGGCGATGGTTTCGGCGAGCCCTTGGACCCGGCTGCGCCGGTGAATGTGCGGAGCGAAGCGGATCGTCAGTTGCAAGCGCCCCCCGCTGACGCTGCTTTCCAGTTCCAACAGGCGGTGGCGCTCCATGCCGCCGATCGAAGCGCCGGGCAACCGCTCGTTGAGGCGAAACCGTTGATCCGGCAGGGACTCAATGTTTCCCAGATAATTGAGACTGATTTCGTCCTCCGCCGCCGAGAGGGGCTGGGGGGCCATCCAGCGCAACACGCCCCACCCCAGACCCTTCGAAGGCACGGTGGCCAGATCGGCCTCGATGGCGGCCATCGCCGCCGGCCCCTTGCCGGGACAGACGAGAAGAACGGGGAATTCGGCGGTGAACCAGCCGACCGTGCGGCTTGGATCGAGCCCGGGAACGGGGGCGTGGCGGCCGTGCGTCGTCAGCAGAACCCGCCCCAACGAGCGCCCGTCCCAAGCATGCAGCGCCACGGCCAGGGCGGCCAGCAGGCCGGCGACGATCCGGTTGTCCGGCTGGGTAGCCGCAGCCGGCCCAAGGTCGATCGACAGGGTGGCCGTCCGGGCATAGCCGTGCGGCGTCACCGGATCATCCGTGGCGAGGGGGGGAACCGCCGCGTCGGACACCGCTTGCCAGTAAGGCCGCTCGGCCTCCAGCGCCGGACTGTCGCTCCAGGCTTTGAGGCCTTTCGCCCAGTCCCGGTAGGAACTGATCCGGGCGGGCAGTGTGACCGTTTCTCCCGCTTCGGTCTGCCCAAGGGCCGTCGACAGATCTTCCAGAAGGAACCGCCAGGACAGGGCATCGACCACCAGATGATGCGCCAGCAGGAACAGGCAATCGGCGTCCGGCAGGCGATAGCGAACGACTTTGAAAAGAGGGCCTTGCGCGAGATCGAACGCCGATTGCAAGGACAGGGCGTCGGCATCGAGCGCCTCCCAGGGGGCGACGGCTTGTCGCAAATCGATGTCGCGTAGCGCGGGCGGCCGGTCGGGCGGGTCGATCGTCGCACCCCATTGCCCCGCCTGCTCGGCGCAACGAAAGCGCAGGGCGTCGTGTTGCCGCCAGAGCGCCGCGATGGCCGCCACAACGCTCTCCGCCGCCAAGCGCTTCGTCGAGTCCAAAAGCATCAGATGATTCAAATGCGCGCGGCCTTGCCGGTGTGTCCGTAGGAACCAATGCTGAATGGGGATCAGGGGCAGGCTGCCGCCGGCCGGTTCGCCCTCGGACATGTCCGGCTTGTCCTGTTTGGCCAAATCGGCGGCGGCGGCAATGGCCTTGACCCGGTCCGCCGTCAGCAGCGTTCGCAGATCGAGCGCCAGGCCATTGCGCCGCAGGCGCGCCAGCAATTGAATCGCCCGCAAGGAATCGCCGCCCGCGCCAATGAACGATGTCTGCCGCCCATAGGATCCCGGGCCGAGAACCTGGACGAAGGCGTCGGTCACCATCGTTTCCGTCGCCGTCAAGGGTGTGTCGTCCGTGACGACCGGCGCGGTGGGATCCGGCAAGGCCCGCCGGTCGATTTTGCCCGCCACGGTGCGCGGCAAGGCGTCAAGCGTGACGAACGCCGCGGGAATCATCCAGGCGGGCAGAGACTGGGCGAGATGACGGCGCAAGGCCTCCGTCGCGACAGGCCGGCGCAAGACCACATAGGCCACCAGGCGTTTGGGCTCGTCGCGCAGGAGAAGGCTCGCTTGCGCCACATCGGGATGATCGCGCAACAGGGTTTCGATCTCGCCCAATTCGATCCGATAGCCATGCAGCTTGACTTGGGCGTCCCGCCGTCCGAGGCACAGCAAGGCGCCGTCCTCCCGCCAGCGCCCGGCGTCGCCGGTGCGGTAGTGGCGGCATCCGTCGATCTCGACGAAACGTTCCGCCGTCAGTGCCGGCTGCCCCAGATAGTGTCGGGCCAGACCGGCGCCGGCCAGGCAGATCTCTCCCACCGCGCCGACAGGCACAGCGCGGCCCCAGCGGTCGAGCAGCGTCATCCGGCTGTTGGCGATGGGGTGTCCGATGGGAATGCCGTCGGGATAAGCGGCTTTCGCATCCACTTCATGCCAACTGGCGCAGACGGAGGCTTCGGTCGGGCCATAGGCGTTGAAATAGCGCAAGCGGCGGGCGTAGTGACGGGCATCCCGCTCGTCGGGCGCCTCGCCGGCGGTGATGAGGACGCGCAAGGACGCCAGATCGGCGCCGTCCAAGGCCCGCAGATAGGAGGGCGGCAAGGTCGCCACCGTTACGCTCTCCGCCGTCAGCAAGGCCAGAAATTGCCCGCCGTCGCGAATCGCCGCTTCGGGGGCTGCGACCAACCGGGCCCCGGAGAGCAGGGCCATGAAAATTTCCGACAAGGAGGCGTCGAAGGAACAGGAGGCGAATTGTAGCACCACGTCGTCCGCTCCGATGCCGAAGCCGGCGATTTGCGCCAGGATCATATTGACGAACCCCGAATGGGGCAGGGCGACCCCCTTCGGTTTGCCGGTGGATCCCGAGGTATAGATGACATAGGCGAGAGAGTGGGCCAGGACGGCGCGCGCGCCGCGTTCGTCGCTCGGTTCTCCGGTCAGGGGGCGGGCCAACCCCGGGGACAGGCTTTCCAAGCGTCGGGCGCCCATGGCATCGACCAGGATCTTGCGGCACTTCGTATCGTCGATGATGAAGCGCAGACGCTCGTCGGGAAACGCCGGGCTGAGGGGAAGATAGACGCCACCGGCCTTCAGGATGCCCAGCAGGGCGACGATGCGATCGCGGCCGCGTTCGGCCAGGACGCCGATAATCTCCTCGGGCAGCCCCCCCTCTTGCCGGAGGCGGTGAGCCACGCCGTTCGCCAACCGGTCCAGGGTTCGATAGTCGAGCCGTTCGCCTCCCGCCACCAAGGCCACCCGTTCGGGCGTGCGCTCCACTTGCCGATGCCAGAGGTCCGTCAGGCTGGCCTCCTCCGGCCATGGGGTCTGCGGCCCTTGCGCGAACCGCTCCACCCGCGCCCGCTCGGCCGCGCCGAGAATGCTCAGGCTTTGCAGGGGCCGCGAGGGATCGGACAGGATCTGACCGATCAGACTGCGGACATGGGATTCGACCTGGGCCATGCGCTCCGGGGAAAAGACCGACTGGTCGTAGGGCAGGGAGACGGCGATTTGGGCGCCCGCATGCACCATCAGCCCGAAATCGTAATTGGCCTGTTCGCGGCTCTCGGTTCCGCTCACCACGAAACCGGTGGCGTCGCCGTCTTCTTCGGCCTCCGGGTAATTTTCGATGACCAGCAAATGATCGAGCAGCCCGGAGGGAAGCGCCGAGTGGGCTTGAATCTCGGCCAGAGCCACATGGTCGTGGGCGAGAGCCGCAATGGCCTGGTCCTGCAAGTCCGTCAAGAGCGCCGCGAAACTTCGCTTCCCGTCGAGGCGGACCCGGACCGGCAGGGTGTTGATGAACAATCCCACCAGTCGTTCCAGGCCGGCGGTGGCGACGGAGCGGCCGGACACCACCGTGCCGAACACCACATCCTGACGATCCGTCCAGGCGCCGAGCACCAGTCCCCACAAGGCCTGGAACAGCGTTCCCAAAGTGACGCCATGGGTTTGGGCCAGGGCGACCAACGCCTCGCTGTCCTCTCGCGTCAGTCGGAACTCATGCTGAGCCGGTTGCGCTATGGCGGTCGCCGGTCGGACCCGATCGCGCGGCAGCGTGGCGCATTCGTCATAGCCGTCCAGCAGTGCCGTCCAATAGTCGCGGCCGGCCTGGGCGTCGCGTCGCGCCAGGGCCGCCAGATAGTCGCCCGGATGCGGCGGCGGCGGCGAGTCGAAGGCCTTGGCCTGACGCAGGGCGGCATAGACCTGGGCAAACTCTCCCAACAGAATGGCGCCCGACCAGCCATCCAGCAGAATGTGCGGATGGCTCCACAGCATTTCGAAGAGATCCTCTCCCAACCGGAAGAGGTGAATCCGCATCAGGCGATCATGGCGCAACTGAAAACCGCGCCTTGCATCGGCCTCACGCCACGCCTGGATGCGGGCCTCGGCTTGCGGACCGCTCACGTCCTGATAGCCGAATTCGACATCTTGTTGCTTCAAGACGATTTGCAGGGGTTGGGCGGCCGTTTCGTAATCGAAGACCGAACGCAGCAGGCAGTGCCGGGCCATCAAGCGATTCCACGCCGCTTCGCAGAGGATGGGATCGATCTTGCCGCGAAGGCGGAAGGCAATCTGACGGAAATAGGGAGAGGCGCCGGGCGAGGACAATTCGTGAAACAGCATCCCCTGCTGCACGGGCCGCAACGGATAAATCGCCTCGACGGTGTCGCGTGAGAGTTTGGTGTGGATTGCGCTCATCACGGATCACGCCTCTCTTTCGTCATGGCTACAATCATAGACCGTCATTTCCGGACTTGATCCGGCAATCTATGGTTGCATTGGTCGGCCGGTGTCATTTGAGGCGAGCCCACGGATGCCCGTGTCAAGCACGGGCATGACGACTTTTTGATTGAACAATCAGGCATAAGTTTTCTCGAAAATTGAGGAAAAAAACCGTGCCAGCGTGCCCGACGGTGAGCCGATCACGTCGCAATCCGTTCTAGTCTCCACCCAGCAGGTCCTCGAATTCGGCGGTGCTCAAGGTGACGTGGGCGGTCAGCCCGTGGTCGAGGGGGGCGGCTTGCGTCACCGGAGCCAGCCGTGCCGCCAAGGCGGCGATGGTCGGCGCCTCCAGGAAGCTGCGCATGTCGATCTGGTAGCCGGCTTGCCGCAAGCGGCCCACCACCTGAATCGCCTTGATGGAATCGCCGCCGCATTCGAAGAAACGATCATGACGCTTGAGATCGTGACGCCGCAGCACGTCTCGCCAAATTCCGGCGACCAGGGCCTCCATGGCGTTGTCGATGAGACCGTCTTCGCCGTCTTCGGCGACGGGGGCGGGCAGACCGGCGTAATCGATTTTGCCGTTGGGCAGCAGGGGCAGATGGTCCAAGGCCAACCAGAAAGCCGGAACCATATAGTCGGGCAGGCTCCGCGCCAGGGCGTTCCGCAGATCCTTGTCGGATGGCGCGCCCTCCGTTTTCACCACATAGGCGACCAGATCCTGCTCGTAGCGGCCGACCGCGGCCTGGGCGATGCCGGGGTGGCGCAAGAGGGCGCGCTCGATCTCGCCGATTTCCACGCGATGACCGCGCAGCTTCACCTGGGTGTCGCGGCGTCCGAGGAAAACGATCTCGCCCTCGGGGGTCACCTGCCCGATGTCTCCTGTCCGATAGATCCTTTGTCCGGGATGGAACGGATGCGGCGCGAAGGCGGCGGCGGTCAGATCCGCCCGACGGTGATAGCCGGCGGCGAGGCCTGCGCCTCCGACATGGATCTCTCCCGGCACGCCGACAGGCGCTAGGTTGCCGTTTGGGTCGAGGACCAGCGCCTGCATATTGGCGATCGCCCGGCCGATGGAAATCGGCCGGTTCGCGTCTGTCTCGGGGTCCACCTTGTGCCAAGTCGCGCAGACGGTGGTCTCGGTCGGTCCATAGGCATTGAAATAGGCGAGGCGGCCGGCCAGTCGCAGAGCCTGTTCTGTCCTCGGGGGCTCGCCGGCGCTGACCAGAATGTCCAGTCCCGCCAGATCCTCGTCGTCGAGCAAGGCGAGATAGGTGGGCGGGAGCGTGGCCACGCTGACCCGGTGAAGGCGCAAATAGCGGCTGAAGACGTGCGGGTCGCCGATCTGTTCAAGCCCGGCGACGACCAAGGTTGCTCCATTGAGCAGGGCCATGACCATTTCCCAAACCGAGGCATCAAAGGACGACGAGGCGAATTGCAGCACCCGATGGCGCGATAGGATCCCCAATCCCTGACGCTGCGCCAGGGCGAGATTCACCGCGCCCCGATGCGCCAACAAGACGCCCTTGGGTTGGCCGGTCGAGCCCGAGGTATAGATCATGTAAGCAAGGTCGGCGCTGTCGAGCGACGGCAGGCCGGTGGCGCGCGCGCGTTTGCCGGCGAGGCTCGCCATGTCGAAAGAGGCGGTCGTCAGTCCTACCGCGGGAGCGCCGGAGGTTACCACCAGTTTGACGTCCGCATCCTCCAGCATAAAGCGCAGACGCTCCTCCGGATAGGTCGGGTCGAGGGGCAGATAGACGCCGCCGGCCTTCATGATCCCCAGGAAGGCGATCGGCAAAGAGGCCGAGCGATCCATCAGCACGCCGACCCTGTCGCCTTTCGCCACGCCATGGCGTTTGATCAGGGCGTGCGCCAGGGCGTTGGATCGGCCGTCCAATTCGGCATAGCTCAGGCTGGTCTCGTCGTGGATCACCGCGAGCTGGGTCGGGTGGGCCTTGGCCAAAGCGGCGAAGACGGCCGGGATGGTGGCCTCGTCCGGCAAGGGGGCCACCATCTCCTGTCCCATCAGCAGGCGCCGCTCCCCGTCGCCAAGAAAATCAAGGCGTTCCAGGCGGTCGTCCGGTGCGGCCGTCACGGTCCGCAACAGATTTTGCAGGTGCTCGGCCAGCCGGAGCATGCGGGCGCGTTCGAACACATCGGTGGAATATTCAAGATTGAGCCGGAGCTCATCCGCGGTCTCGACGAATTCGAAGGTCAGCGGAAATTTGGCGACATCCGGCTCGTCGCCGAAGGGGTGAACCGTGATGCCGTCCAGAGTCAAGCGGCGCTGGCCGGCATCCTGGAACACCACCATCACGTCGAACAAGGGGGGGCGGCGGCTGTCTCTGGGCAGGGCCAGGTCATCGATCAGCCGATCGAACGGGTAACGCCGATGGTCCAAGGCCGCCGTCAGGACATCCCATGTTTTGGCCAAGAGGGCGGTAAAGCTGTCGTCTTTCTCCAAGCGCAATCGCAAGGCCAGGGTATTGACGTAAAATCCTACCTGATATTCCAGTTCGAAATCGTCGCGATTGGCCACGGGCGTGCCGACGATCAGGTCGGATTGGCCGCTGTAGCGATGCAGAAGCACCGTCACCAGGCTCAACAGGCCGGCGAACAGCGATCTGCCTGCCGACTGGGCGAGACGGCGCAGGTCGGTCACCGCGGCGGCAGGCAATGTCAGGCTGACCCGGTCGCCCTGGAAGCTGGGAAGACTGGGCCAAGGCCGGTCGAAGGGCAGATCCAGACGTTCGGGCAGATCGGCGAGAGTCCGGAGCCACCAGTCCTTCTCCCGGAGGGTGGCGGGGGCGCGCAATTCGGAGGCTTCCCAAAGGGTGAAATCCTTGTAGTGAATCCGTAAGGGGGCCAGCTTGTCGCCGTTCATCAGGCGCAGCATGTCCTCGATCATCACGCTCACCGACCAGGCGTCGCTGACGATATGATGCACATTCACCAGCAGGACGTGCGTCTCGGCCCCCAGGCGCAGGAACGCCGCGCGAAACAGCGGCGCCTGTCGGAGATCGAAACGATGGGACGCATGGGTCTGGGCCAACCGGATCGCCGCCGTGTGAGGATCCGGCTCCGCCGACAGATCGTGGGTCTTGATCCGGAAGGGGACCTCGGCCAGGATTTTCTGGCGGGGTTCGCCGTTACTTTCGACAAAGGCGGTGCGCAGCGAGTCGTGGCGCTTGATCAATCCTTCGATGGCGGCGGCCAGGGTGTCCAGCGACAACGCTCCGTCTAGCAGATAGGCGGCGGGCAAGCTGTAGGCCGCCGGGTGTCCCCCCATCTGGGCCAGCACCCACAAGCGGCGTTGGGCATGCGAAAGGGGATAATCCGTGGCCTCGGGCGCCACGGGAATGCGCCCCTCCGCCGTGGGTGCCGGGTCCGTTCGCAAGAGGGCGGCGATGCCGCGCACGGTCGGGGCTTTGAAGAAGGCGGCGATGGTCAGCTCGCGGTCGAAGGCGTGGTTCACCCGAGAGATCAGGCGAATGGCCCGCAAGGAATCGCCGCCGACGGCAAAGAAAGGCGCCGTCGCCCCGACGCGCTTGAGACCGAGGACATCGGCCCAGAGCGCCGCCACCTTTTCCTCGACGGGATCGGCCGGCGCTTCGTAGCGAATACGGTCCTCGATCAATTCCTCCGGTTTGGGCAGGGCGCGGCGATCCACCTTGCCGTTCAGGGAAAGAGGAAAGGCCTCCAGGCGTATGAGGAACTGCGGGATCATCCCTTGCGACAGATCGTCGGCCAGGCGTTCGCGCAAGTGGAGCGGGTCGATGGGTAGCTTTTCCGTGTAATAGCAGGCGATGGCGTTGTCTCCGTCGGCGCGCTTGTGCGCCACGGCCACCGCCTGATCGATCTCGGAACAACCAAGGGCGGCGCTTTCGATTTCGGCCAGTTCGACGCGGATGCCGTTGATTTTGACCTGTCCGTCGAGCCGTCCGCAAAACTCGATGACACCATCGGCCAGGATCCGGCCCAGATCGCCGGTGCGATAGACCGTTCCGCTGCCGGCATCGAGAGAGGCGGCGGGGACGAAGGCTTGCCCTGTCGCCTTGTCGTCGCCGAAATAGCCCAAGGGCGTGAAGGGGGGAAGAATGTGGAGTTCGCCCAAGGCTCCCGTTGCCGCCGGGCGTCCGTCCTTGACCACCATCACCCGCGTGCCGGCGATCGGCCGGCCGATGGGGATCATCCGGCCGGCCTCGAATGGCCCCGGACCGATCTCCAGGCAGCATTTCGCCAGCGTGGTTTCCGACGGGCCATAGAGATTGCGCAGCGTCACGCTCTCGCCCAGAAGGAGCCGCGTCCGCGTCACGTCGCGACCCCACAGGCTCTCGCCGGCGAACAGCAGATGGGCCAGGCGGGGCAGGGTGCGCCGGGTTTGCTCAAGGTCTCCCAGGATCAGTCTGAACAGCGAGGGCACCACATGAACGACCTCGACCCGCGCCTCCTCCAGCCAGGCCGCCAGACGCCGGATATCCTTGCGGGCCTCGTGATCGGGCACGCAGACGGTGCCGCCCGCGGCCAGGGCCAGGAAAATATCGCGCAGGCTGACGTCGAAGGTGGTCAGCGCCAGATTGCTCACCCGCACGCCGGGCTGAACATTGAGCTCGGTCCGTTCCCAGGCGATGAAATGATGCAGGGCTTCGTGGCTGGAGAGAATGGCCTTGGGTTCGCCGGTCGAGCCCGAGGTGAACATCACATACATGGCGTCGCCGGGCTGTGGTCTCTGATCGAGCGTTTGCTCCGCCGCGTCGTCCGCCCGGTGATCGAGAGCGCCCTCCGCCCCCCAAACGACCAGCTGCCCGTCCATGGCACCCAATGTCTCGCGCAGGGTCTGATCGGTGACGACGACCCGCGGCGCCACGCGGGCCAGCAGCTTCTCGCGCCGCCTCGGCGGGTGATCGACGTCGAAGGGAACAAAAATCCCGCCGGCCTTTTGAACCGCGAGAATGCTCGCCACATAGTCGATGCCGTTGCGCAGGAACAAGGCGACGGGGATGGCGGGGCCGACGCCCAAGGCTTTGAGCACTCGGGCAAGTGCGGTGGCCCGCGTCTCCAGGGCCGCGTAGGTCACCGTCCGGCCCCCGGCTTCGATGGCCGGCCGCGTCGGCTGCAGCGTCACTTGACGTTCGAACAGATCAAGCACGAGTCCGCGTGGAAGGGCACTCTCCGGTTCCGGCGTGGATCCGGGGCGGTCTTCCAGAGCCAATTGCGTCAAAGGCCGCGTCGCCTCATGCAAGATCCCGGTGACCAGGGCCCGGAAATGGCCTTCGATCCGGACGAATGCGGCTTCGGCGAAGACATGGCGGTTGAAGGTGAATTTGATGTCCAGTTGTCGTCCGGGATGGACGACCAGACTGAACGCGTAATGCATTTGTTCGAAAGGCCGCAGATGGTCGAGGTGGAAGCGTCCGCTGGCGGCGCCCGCGTCGAACGGGTAATTCTCGAAGACCAGGACATGGTCGAAGAGCGCCCGACGTAAGCCGTCCAGGCGTTGCAACTCGGCCAGCGGCAGATGATGGAACGGCTCGCCGGCCGTCGCCTGGGCCTGAAGCTTACGGGCGAGGGACGGGAAGGTTTCGTCCGGCTCCAGTCTCGCCCGCACCGGAATGGTCTGCAGGAACAGGCCCACGATCTTTTCCACGTCGGCCAGATCCGGCGGGCGTCCCGAAACCACGGCGCCGAAAACGATATCGTCCGATCCGTTGTAACGAGCCAGCAGCGCCGCCCATAGGCTTTGCACGACGGTGTTGAGGGTGATCTCGAGGTCCACCGCCAGTCCGACCAGGGACTCGGTGTCCTCGGGCGACAGCAGGAAGGAATGTTCCGCCATCGCGTAGCCCACTTGTCCGGCGGCGTAATCGCCGCCCGGCAGGGTGGCTGGATCGGGGCAATTCGCCAGAAACTCTCGCCAATAATGACGGGCGCGGTCCTGATCCTGCGCTGCCAGCCAGTCGAGATGACGGGCGAAGGGGGGCGCCGTTTCCAATCGCGCGGGGCGGCCTGTCGCCGACGAGTCGTAAAGCTCCATTACCTCTTGTTGCAGGATGCCGACGGACCAGCCGTCCAAAATGATGTGATGGCTGTTCCACATCACGTCGAAATCTTGCGGACCCAGTCGCACCAGGGTGACGCGCATCAACGGATCGCGCGCCAGATCGAAGCCGCGCTCACGCTCGCGCCGGGCCAGCTCCGCCACGGCCAAGGCCTGTTCGGGAGCGGGTAAGTCGCTGATGTCCCGCTGCTCGAAGGGCATCGGCCGGTCCTTGAGGATCACTTGCTTCGGCGCCTCGCCCGGCAGATCGATGACCGCCGCCCGCAGGATTTGGTGGCGTCGCACCAAGGTTTGCCAGCTGGCCTCGAAGCGATGGGGATCCAGGTCTCCCGCCAGATGATAGGTGAATTGCTCGAAATAGGAGGTGTGGTCGCCGCTCAGCGCATGAAAGAGCAGTCCTTCCTGCAGGGGGGAGAGCGGCAAAACGGCTTCGACTTGCTCCGTCGTTACGCCCAGCCGCTGCAAGAGGGTGGGCGTAACGGTCGGCGCCGTGGTTCCGGCCAGCGCCAGCAATCGCTGCTCGAAGGCCGCCTTGAACGTCGTCATGGTCTCGGCGGCATGCAGGCCGGCGCCGTAAGTGATGGTCATCGACAAGACGCCGCCGATCACCAGGGCCTCGACGTCGATCACCTCTTGCCGCGTCTGCCGCTCGCTCTGGGTGGGGCCGGTCTTTTCGGGCGCCAGGGAGAACCCACCGGCGCCGTCTTCGGCGAATTGGCCCAGATAGTTGAAGCCGATTTCCGGAGGGGGGCCGAAGGTCAGTCCGCGTTTCAGCGTGTCGGGCGTCAGATATTTGAGGATGCCGTAGCCGATGCCTTTGCGGGGCAGGCCGGTCAGGCTTTCCGCCACGCGTTGCAAGGCCCCGGCAAGCCCCTCCGTTCCCGACAGATCCAGCACCACGGGGAAGAGGGTGGTGAACCAGCCGATGGTCCGGCTGAAATCCGCATCGGGGGCGATCTCTTCGCGTCCATGCCCTTCCAGTCTGATCCGCAGTCGCTCCAGGCCGAAGGTTGTCCGGCAGGCCTCGGCCAGGCCGGTGAGCAGCAGAGTGGTGATCGGCACGCCATGCCGGCGTTGCGCGTCGGTCAGCAGGGCTTGGGTCGGCGCGGGGCCAAGCGTGATGCTGACCGAGGCGGCGTCCCGCACCAAATTGACCGCCGAATCGAAATCGCGGGGCAGGGCGGGAACGTCGAGCGCCTCGCTCCGTTGCCAATAGTCGATTTCCGCCAGCAACGTCGGACTCCGCGCTTCCTCTTCGAGAAGACCCGCCCAGTCGAGCCAGGGACGGTTGGCGGCATGCTCGGGACGTGGCAAGCCTTCGCGAGCGGCCGCATAGGTCTCCGTCAGATCCTCCAACAGAATGCGCCACGAGACGCCGTCGATCACCAGATGGTGGCACAGCACCAGGACCCGGTCCGCGTCGGCCAGGCGATAGAGCACGACTCGCAGCAGGGGAGGACGCGCCGGATCGAAGGTCTTGTGAAGGCCGGCGGCATGGGCCGGAATGGCTTGCGCGCTTGCCAGCGGAACGATTTCCACGGGGACGGTCAGGCTGTCGGAGACCTTTTGGCGCAAGCTGGCGGCGTCCAGGGACAGGCGTAGGGCCTGATGATGGTCGACCAGCCGATCGACGGCCGCCTGCAATGCCGGCGCATCGATCCTTGTCGCGCAAGCCAGCAGAACCGCATTGGTGAAATGACCGGGGTCCTGCCGGTGGGTGTCGACGAACCAATGCTGGATGGGTGTCAAGCCGGTCTCGTCCGCGCCGTTTTCCTTTTGCTGCGACGCCCCTTGCTGGGCGAAAACGGCGGAATCGGCGATCGCCTGCCGGGCCAGGCCGGCGATCGTCTTGGCCGTGAAAATCTGGCCCAGGCTCACTCGCAGTCCGGCCCGATGGAGGCGGCTGACGATTTGCAGGGCTTTGATGGAATCGCCGCCCAAGGCAAAATAGTTGTCCTCGACACCGACTTGCGCCAGGGCCAGCACATCGCGCCAGACGTCGGCGATGGTCGCCTCGACCGCACCACGCGGCGCGACGAAGCCGCCGCCGACCGCCATCCGCGCTTGTTCGGGAGCGGGCAAGGCGGCCCGGTCGATCTTGCCGTTGCCGGTCAGCGGGAAATCCTGCAGGACCACGAAATGGCTGGGAATCATGAAGTCCGGCAGCGATCGCTCCAGATGAAGGCGCAGTCCCATCGCCGTCAGTGCGGCATCCGCTGTCCCGATCACATAGGCGACAAGCTCCCTGGCGCCCTGGATGCTCTCGCGATCGAGGACGAAGGCCTTGGCGACGTCGGGGTGGCCGAGCAATTCCTGGGTTATGGCGCCGATTTCGACCCGAAAGCCGCGGATTTGCACCTGATGGTCGTTGCGTCCCAGATATTCCAGCACGCCGTCGGCGCGCAGCCGTCCGACGTCGCCCGATTTGTAGAGTCGCCGTCCGTCATGCAGAACGAAGCGCTCGGCGGTCAGATCGGGTCTGTTGAGATAGCCTTGGCAAACGCCGCTTCCGCCCACCCAAATCTCGCCCGGCACGCCGACGGGCTGGCGTTCCATCAGCGGATTGAGCAGTTCGATCGTGGTTTCCGGCAATGGCCTGCCGATCAGGCTGCGCCCTGGCGGGCCGAAGACATCGGCGTCGCTTAAGGGGTAATAGGTGTCGAGAACGGTGGTTTCGGTAATGCCGTAACTGTTGATCAGCAGGATCTGATCCAGGGGATAATGCGCCACCCACGGCTGCAGATAGGTGGGCTCCAATTTGTCGCCGCCGAAAATCACATAGCGGAGATGCGCGCCCAGATCATGGGACGGATTTCGCTGTTCCGCCTCGATCAAGCCATAAAACGCCCCCGGCGTCTGATTGAGCACGCTCGCCCGGGTGGCGCGGATCAGGGCCAGCAGCGCTTCGGGATCGCGGATCTCGTCCATCCTGGCGATGACCAGTTGCCCGCCATAGGCCAAGGCGCCCCACAGTTCCCAAACGGAAAAGTCGAAAGCGAAGGAATGGGCGCAGAGCCAGACGTCCTCGGCACTGAAGTGGAAATCGAGACGGTCGTTGACCATCAGGCGCACCACATTGCGATGCGAGACGACACACCCCTTGGGTCGCCCGGTCGATCCGGATGTGTAGATCACATAGGCGATGGACTCCGGCCGCACGCTGCGGGATGGCGGTGGGGGCTCCGCGCCGTCTTGTCTCTCCACCAGGAAGGCCAGGCTTTGCCGGGCCTCTGGCAGACGCGACGTCAGCGCCGCCGTCGTGACGACCGCTTGGCAGTTCGCATCGCCGAGAACATAGTCGATCAGATCGGCGGGATGGCTCGTTTCGATGGGGACGTAAGCGCAGCCCGCCTTGAAAATGGCGAGAATGGCCACCGCCACCTGTTCGGACCGTTCCAGGAAAATGCCGACGAGGGCGCCCTCCGCCACCCGCTCGGCCAGTCGGGCGGCCAGAGCGGTGGCCTGCCGGTCCAACGTCTCGTAGGACAGTGATGTCTCTTCGAAGCGAACCGCCGGATTTTGCGGATGGCGCCGCACCGACGCTCGGAACAAATCGAGCAAGGTGGCACTGGCCGGGTATTTGGCCTCGGTCTGGTTGAACCGCGCGATGAGGCTTTGTTCCGCTGGACCCAACAGGTCGAGACGCCCCAAGGGCCTGTCGGGATCACGGAGGATCTCGGCGATGATCCGCTCGAACGATACGACCCAGCGTTCGATGGTGGTTCGCTCGAACAAGGCGGTGGCGTAATGGAAGCGGAGCGACAGGGTCTCCTGGTCTTCGATCGCCTCCAGGGCCAGATCGAACATGGCGGCGGGCAGGTCGATATCGCGTTGGGTGAAGGTCAGCTTTTCGATCCGGAAGGCGCGTTCGCTGGCGTTTTCGTAAGCGAGCATCGTGTCGAACACGGGGTTGCGGTCACGCGGCCGGCTTTGGTCGAGGCGGAGCATCTGTTCGAACGGGTAATCCTGATGGTCGTAAACGGCCAGACTGCTCTGGACCACCGCCGTCAGAAAGTGGCGGAACGGCTGATGCGACTCCGGTCGGGTGCGGAAGGCCACCGTATTGACGAACATGCCGACGGCCTCGGCCAAGGCCCGGTCCTGCCGTCCCGAGACGGCGCCGCCGATCACGATGTCCTCTTGTCCGGTCAAGCGATGCAGCAGACTGCTCCACACCGCCAACAGCACGATGTAAAGCGAGGCGCCCGATGATCGCCCCAGGCTGCGCAATTGCCGCGTGATCTCGGGGGGCAAGACAAGGCTCACGGCGTCGCCCCGGAAATCCGGCTCGACGCCGCGCGGCCGATCGAGCGGCAGATCCAGAAGGGGGAGGTCGCCCGCCAACTGCTCCGCCCAAAAGGCGTGATTGGCGCGGCCCCGGTCGCCGTCCTGGCCGGCATCGGCGAGGGTCTGGCATTGCCGCCAGTCGTAGGCGACGGGCGGGATGGCGTGCCCCTGGTAAAGCGCCATCAACTCGGCGGCGATGACGTTGAAGGACAGGCCGTCGGCGACGATATGATCGGCGTCGGCCAGGAGCAGATGGCGTTCCGGCCCGACCGCGACGGTCGCCACCCGCAGGAGCGGGGCTTGGCCCAGATCGAAAGGCCGCACGAACGCGTCGATGGCCGCCTCAATGTCGGTTTCTGGCGCCTCCAAGCGTTCGATTTCGAAGCGGGGTTCGTCCCAGCGTTTGGCCAGCAGGTCGCCCTCCACCATGACGAAGCTGGTCCGCAGGCTTTCATGGCGGGCGATGATGGTGCGGAAGGCGTCCTCCAGCCGATCGACGTCCAGCGGCCCGTCGATCCAGAAGGCCTGGGGCAAATGATAGGGCAGTTGCCCGCCGACCCGCTGGCTCAAGGCGTAAAGCCGCCGCTGCGCCGAAGAGGGCAGGGTGAACTGCGGTGAAGGATAGGTGTCGACGGACCAGGAAAAACCACCGGCACGGATGGTCTCGATGCTGCCGGTGATGACCTGGAAGACGGTTTCGACATCGGCCGCGGTATGGGCCGTCGAGAAGAAGGAAATCCGGCGTTCCCAGGTGTAGACGCCGCGATCGATCATCAACAGATAGAGCAGTTCGATCTCGATCGGTTGAAGATCCTTGTCGCCCAAGGGCACCAGCCGCCATTGCGACGAGAAATGCTTGGCCCTGAGCGGCACCCGGCGCGTTTCGAACCAGGCGTTCAGACGATCGCAAAAGCCGGTGGTGAGCGCCGTCACCCCTTCCTGCAAGGCCGGTCCCGCCGCCTTCATGTAAGTGAGCGCGGCATGGGTGGTGGCCATGGTCGTCGGATTGCGGCAGAAGGTGCCGCCGAAATAGATCATCGGCGACTGCGGGCCGGATCGGTCGCCATAGGCCCAGGCGCCCCCGTCGATATAGTCGAGGAATCGCGCCTTGCCGGCGATCACCCCCACCGGCATGCCGCCGCCGACGATCTTGCCATAAAGGGCCATGTCGGCCTCGATGCCGAACCAGGCCTGGGCGCCGCCGGGCAGGATGCGAAAGCCGTTGATCATTTCGTCGAAGATCAGAGCTGTCCCGGCGGCGGCGGTAATGCGCCGCAATTTCTTGAGAAATCCTTGCGGCTGAAGGTCCGGGTTGCGGCTTTGCACCGGTTCGACCAGGACCCCGGCGATCACCTCGGCGTTGTCTTCGATGATCCGCAAGGAGTCCGGCGAATCATAGTCGAGCACTATCACGTCTTCGACCATGGCCTGCGGCGTGCCGATGCCGACAGGCACGATGACGCCGTCGTCGTCGGCCGCCAGCACGCCGTCGAAAATGCCATGGTAGGACTGCTTGAAGATGACGATTTTGGGCCGTCCGGTGACGGCGCGGGCCAGGCGGATCGCCACCATCACCACCTCGGAGCCGGTGTTGCTGAAGGTGACCCGTTCGTTGCCGGTGAGCTCATGCAGCAGCATAGCCGCCGCCCCCGTCAGCTTCGATTGCGTGCCCAGTTCGAGGCCGGCCGCCATTTGCCGCGAGAGGGCCTCGTGCAGGAAGGCCGGCCGATGACCGAAGAAATGCACGCCCATGCCCAAGGCGACGTCGATATATTCGTTGCCGTCCAGGTCCCAGAAGCGGGCGCCGTTCGAACGCGCCGAAACGATCGGATATTTGGCCTCCTTCATTTGGCCCCAGAAGGACAGGGTATGTTTCCAATCGGCCAGGACGGCGCGTGACTCCTGGGTCATGGCCTTGGATTGTCCGGTGCGCGCCACATGTTGGGCGACGCATTGGGCGACAAAGTCTTGTTGCTCAGGGCTCAGGCGCGCTCCGGCCAGATTGATTCCGCGAATGGCGGCGATCGCCTCTGTCTTCGGCGCGTTGGTTGTGTGGACGGCGCGCGTCGTTGGCGATGTCGAGGGGGGCGCCGCCAAAGGCGTTTGTAGACCTGGCCCGGTCAAGGCCAACTGCTGGCGGACCAGTTCGCTCATGCTCTGCAGATTTTGCGCCGCCACCTGGGCCATATAATGCAATTGCTGCTGGAAGAGGGGGGCGTTCGGGTCAGGAGGAACCGTCGCCGGTTCCAGCGCGGCCGGGCCGGGGGCGGTCGCCGAAACAGGGGGTGACGGCAGCGACGGAGGGGCCGGCGGAAGGGGCGTGGGAGCCGCTTCCGCCGCCGTCGCGCCATGCCGCAGGAGATAGACCGCCAGATCGTCCAAAGAGCCCAGCTCTTCGAACAACTGGCTCATCTTGAGTTCGACGCCATAGGTCTTTTCGACGGCCAATCCCAGTTTCATCAGCATCAGGGAGTCGAGTCCCATGTCCATCAAATGCTGCGCCGGATTGATCTCGTCGGGGCGAAATCCGCTGACCTCGGCCAGAAGGGTGATCAGGTCGCGGGTGACCTTCGCCGTCGTCTCCATGGGGTTCGCCTCTTTCGCACGATCGGCCGGATGCGCCGATTCAATCGTCTTGGTGGGGGGAGCCGTCATGGCGGGCGGGCGCAAGGGCGCCACCTCCAACCAGTAGGCCTGTCTTTGGAAGGGATAGGTCGGGGCCTCGACGTTACGGCGTGGCCAAGGGGCATCGAACCCGGTCCAATCGATTTCCGCACCCTGTTCCCACAGCGCCGCCAGGCTCTTGGCCATCGGCTCGTCCTTTGCCGCACCCGGACGCAGGGAGTTGAGGAACACGACGGATTGTTCTCCGCCGCTGTGCGCGAGCATGCCGATCAGATCGTCGCCCGGGCCGATTTCGATGAAGGTTTCGTAGCCGTCATCCAACAAGGCCGCGAAGGTCCGCTGCAACCGCTCCGGCTGGCCGGGACGTTGCCGCCAGTAGGTGGCCGGCAGGGGCTCCCGGCCTGGCCAAAGACCACCGGCGCCGCTGGAATAGAAGGGCAGAAATCCGCCGGTTTCCTCGTCCGTTTCGAGCAAGCCGGCCGTGGCCGCGGCCGCCTGTTCACCCTCGCCATAGCCCAGGACCGCTGCCGGGCGTACGCCCCAACGGCTCCACAAAGCCGTCAAGGCCCGCTGCAAGCCATAAAGTTGGCCTGGCGGCCCGTCTTCCGTATGGCGTTCGAGCGCCGTGCGAAAAACCGGCTGCGTTTGCGCCAGGTCGCTGGCCGCGCTGGCCCAACCGTCACCGCTTCCGCTGAACAGAAAAACGGGTCCCTTGGCGGCCGGACGACGCCGGCTCCGGGTGAAACGATCGGCCGGCAGGCGAGACAAGGCGGTTTGCAGATCGGCCAGCGTCGCTCCGGTTACCGCCAGTCGCTCGCGCAATGCCGGCCGGCCGGCCGCCGTGTGGCAGAGATCGGCGATTTCGGCCGGGTCGGCGCGCTCCAGCCGGGCGAGCCACCGTTCGCTCAAAACCCGCAACGCCGGGCCGGTGGCCGCGGAGAGCGGCAGAATATGACATTTCCGGTCGGGATTTCCCGAAGGAGCGACCGCTTTGCTCAACGGCGCTTCGCTGACGATGATATGGGCATTGGTGCCGCTCAGGCCGAAGGAGCTGATTCCCGCCGTTCGCGGTCCCGATCCCGGCGTCCAGTCCCGGGCCTGGTCGACGATCCTGACGGACGCGGATGTCCAGTCGATATGCCGGTTGGGTTTGGTGAAATGCAGACTCTTGGGCAGACGTCGATGGCGCAAGGCGAGAATCACCTTGATCACGCCGGCGATTCCAGCGGCGGCTTCCGTATGGCCGATATTGGTCTTGACCGATCCCAGCCACATATCCCGGCCCTTTGGGCGCTTGCCAAAAACTTCGGCCAGGGCCCCGAATTCGATGGGGTCGCCGAGCGCCGTCCCCGTGCCATGGGCTTCGACATAATCGACGGCGTCGGGGGACAGGCCGGCATCGGCCAGCGCCTCGCGGATCACCGCCTGTTGCGCCAGACCGTTGGGCGCGGTCAGGCCGTTGCTGCGCCCGTCATGATTGACGGCGGCACCGGCCAGCACCGCCTGAACAGAGTCTTCGTCGCGCCTCGCGTCGTCGAGACGCTTGAGCACCAGCAGACCGCCGCCTTCGCCCCGGCCATAACCGCTGGCGGTGTCGTCGAATGCCCGGCAGCGTCCGTCGGCGGCCAGGGCTTTCACCTTGCACAGGGCGACGGTGCCGTCGGGCGACAGCAGCAGGCTGACGCCTCCGGCGATGGCGACGTCGCATTCGCCCCGGCGCAGACTTTTCATGGCGAAATCGAGAGCCACCAGGGACGAGGAGCAGGCCGTGTCGAGGGTGACGCAGGGGCCTTTGAAATCGTAAAAATAGGAGAGACGCCCGGCCGCCGTGCTGAACATCACCCCGCTGCCCGAATAGGCGTCGATCCGCGTCGGATCTCCGGAATGAACATGGGCCTGGATATAATCGTAATTGGACAGGCCGATGAAAACCCCGACCCGCGTCCCGGCCAGACGCCGCACATCCACATTGGCCTGTTCAAAGGCCTCCCAGCTCAATTCCAGAAGCAGCCGCTGCTGCGGATCAAGAGCGTGCGCTTCTTTCGGCGTCATGGTGAAAAAGGCCGGGTCGAACCCCTTGACGTCGTCGAGAAAGGCGCCGGTCTTGGTGTAAATCTTGCCCGGCGCTTCCGGGTCGGCGTCCCACCATTGCTCGAGATCCCAGCGGTCCTTGGGAACGGCCGTCACGGCCTCGCGTCCTTCGGCCAAAAGCTCCCAGAATTGATCCGGCGAATTGGCGCCGCCGGGAAAGCGGCAGGCGAGCCCGACGACGGCGATGGGGGTGCGTTTCGTCAGCCGGTCATTCTCGGCCAGCAACTCCTTGATCTTGTCCGAAGCCCGCCGCAACGCGGCGACATAAGGTTGATCAGACATGCTATCCATTGTTTCGTCGCCCCTTTCGACGTCCCGCGCCTTACCTGCCGCTTCCCACGCCGATCAAATTGTCGATCTCGTCGAGCAACGCCTCCGTCGCCGAAGCGACGGGGGCCGGCGCCGGGGTTTCGTCGAATCGCACCACATGATCGAGGAGGTGGCGGGCAATCTTGTCCAAGGTCGGATAATCGAACAGCAAAGAGGCCGGCAAGGCGCGGCCGAGGCTTTTGTTGAGACGATTGCGCATGTCCACCGACATCAGGCTGTCAAATCCCTGCTCGACCAGCGGTTGGTCGAATTCGACGGTTTCCTGCTCGCCATAGCCCAGCGTTTGTCGTGCCAGGGACTGCAGGAAATCGCGCAGCAGGGCGCCTCGTTCGACGGGTAGGACGGCCCCTAATTCGGCGACGATGTCACGGCTGGCGACGACGGTCGCGGCACGGTCGTCGACCTTGCCGGCATCGGCCACCAGGGCGGCGAACAAACCGGCCTGGCCGTCCAATCCATGGGCTTGGGCATAAGCGGGCCAATCGATGTCCGCCACCGTCGGCTGCAGGATGTTTTCCCGCAACACATGCTTGAGAATGCGCAAGCCCTGAGCCGGCGCCAGGGCGCGGATGCCCTGGGCTGAAAAATGGTCGGTTTCCAGGGACGCCGCCATGCCCGCTTCGGCCCATGGCCCCCAGTTGATGCAGGTGGCGGCCAGTCCTAGATGGCGTCGAAAGGCGGCGAACCCGTCCATGAAGGCGTTGGCGGCGGCGTAATTGGCTTGTCCCAGATTGCCGATGATCGCCGCCACCGAGGAGAAGAGCACGAAGAAATCCAAATTCAGCGACTGGGTGGCCTGATGCAGGTTCCAGGTCCCCTTGACTTTGGGCGCCATGACCCGCCCGAATTTACCGCCGTCAAGATCGGCGATCATCCCGTCATCCAGCAGACCCGCCGCATGGATGATGCCCCGCAAGGGCGCCGTCGTCTGGGTCAGAATGCGGGCGACGTCGTCGGCGTCGCTCACATCGCCCAAGGCGACGGTAATCGAGATGCCTTCCGCGGCCATTTCGTCCAGGATCGCGCGGGTCTTGGCATCGGGAGCCCGGCGGCTGGTCAGGACGAGATGGCGGGCGCCTTCGCTCACCAGCCACCGGGTCACCAGCAGACCCAAGGCCCCCAGTCCACCGGTGACCAGATAGGCGCCGTCGGTTCGCACCAAGCCCCATGTTTCGATCGTCTCGCGGCGGTGCTCGTCCTCGCGGCTCAGCACAACTTTGCCGATATGCTTGGCCTGCGCCATGAAGCGGAAGCTTTCCTCGGCCTCATTCATGGGAAAAATGACCTGAGGCAAGGCCCGAAGCCGACCGGCTTCCGTCTCCGCCAGCAGATGTTCGAACATGCCGGTGACGAGGGACGGATCGTCCTGCAACACGCGGCCCAGATCGAAGGCGCGGTAAAACCAGGACGGATCGAGGGCGTGAACCCTTGCTTCGTCCCAAATGCCGTTCTTGCCGATTTCGAGGAAGCGCCCATGCGCGGCCAGCACGGAAAAACTGGCCGCGATAAACTCGCCGGACAGCGAGTTCAGCACCATATCGACGCCTTCCCCGTGAGTCAGCTGGCGAATCTCCGCGGCAAAGTCGGTATTGCGCGAACTCATGATGTGGGGGACGCCCAGCGCTTTCAGATACTCCCGCTTTTCGACGGATCCGACGGTGGCGAAAACCTCGGCACCGGCGGCCTGGGCCAACTGCACGGCGGCCAGCCCCACGCCGCCGGCGGCGGCATGGATCAACACGCGGTCGCCCTGTTTCATTTTGCCGAGATAATTCAGGGCGTAATGGGCGGTGAGGAAGGTCGCGGGCAAGGTCACGGCCTCCGCCGCGCTCAAGGACGGCGGTTTGCGCACCACCAGACGGCGCGAGATGGTCACATGACTGGCAATGCTGCCGGCGGCTCCCATGACGATTACCACATCGCCCAGGGCCAGATCGTCGATGTCCGCTCCCAGAGCGGAAATGGTTCCCACGGCTTCGAAACCGAGGAGTCCGCCGTCGCCGGGATATCGGCCCAAGGCATTCAGCACGTCGCGGAAATTGAGCGCCGACAGCTGAATGGCCACCTCGACTTCGCCCAAAGCCGGAGGGGTCCGGCGCCGGATCTTGAAACTCAGATCCTCCAAGGTGTGGCGCGGACTCTTGTCGAGGAAATAGGCATCGGTCTCCGTCGCCTTGGGCGAGCGCCGTCCGCTTCCCTTGGTGGCGGGAGCGGATTGCGGAGCAGTCAAAAGACGTCGGGCGAAGAGCTGGTTGCCGCGACGCAGCGCCAGCTGATCTTCGCCACGCGGCGTCTGAAGGGCCGCCAGCAGGGCCGACACGCCAAGGGGACCGGGCGTGGCCTCCACATCGATCAGCCCGCCCCAAAGTTCGGGATATTCCGTGGCGATCGCCCTGCCAAATCCCCAGAGAGCGGGGCCTTCGTGCGAAGACACGGTCGCGGCGCGGTCCTCGCGCACCACGGATTGCGCTTGTCTGGTCAGGATCCACAGTTTGATCCGGTCCCGATCCTCGATGCCGGCCAAGGCGTGCACCAGGGCCAACAGGCGGGCGCAGGCCCGTTGGCAATCCGCAGCGGGATCGCCAGCAGAGCCTTGATCGGCGAAGAGCAGGGTGACGGTCTCGCAGGGCGATTGCACCAGCCAGGATCGCAATGTCTCGGCGTTCGGCGCCTCCGCCGCGAGGGACAGGACGGGGGCGCCATTTTGTTCGAGAGCGTGCGCCACGACGCTGGCCCAGGCGCTTTCCGCGGAGACGATGATCCAGCCTCTTTCCTGGTCCGAGTCGAGGGGGGCCGGGGCGGGCTGGGACCACCAATCCAGGACATGAATCAGGCGTCGGTCATCTTGCCGCATTTCCTGATAAAGAGTACTGCGATCGGTCTGTTTCAGCAGGAGATCGCGGATTTCCAGCAGGGGGGTTCCCTGAGAGTCATAGGCAACGATCTCGCCTTTGACCAGATCCTTGGTGATCTGAACCGTTGTCCGTGTATGCAGCGGTTGGGCCAGATCCCCCAGCACCCGGATCTGTCCCAGATGCAGGGGAATGAGGACCGAGTCTCCGCTCAGCATGTGTGCGGCCGAGCTGTCGCAGGCCGGCAGAACCGTCTGCAGCAGACAATCGATCAGGCCGGGATGAAGGGCTTGGTTGTCGATCTTCTGGCTGGCCTCGATCCGGCAATAGGCTTCGTTCTCTCCCTTGCGGATATCGCGAATGCATTGGAAACTGGGGCCGGTCCGGTATCCCATGGTCTCGATTGCCACATAGAAGGCTGCGGGGGCCATGGAATCGAGGCATCGATCCCGCAAAACAGTCAAATTCGCCGTGCTCGGCTGCTCGGGTGCCGGGTGCGCCCAACGGCCGGTGCTATGCGTGATCCAAGGCGAGGCGGGGTCGTTCACCTCACGACTCACCAGCCGGTAGGTCCGCGGTCCGTCGCCTTCGACGATCAATTGCACGGCGCGCGGTTGGCCTTCGGTCACCACCAAGGGAGCGGTGAAGGCCACATCCTCCAGCATCCAATCTCCTTCGGCCGCCGACAGGGCCATGGAGAGGTGGGCCGCCGCCGGCGAAATGATTTTGCCGAAGATCTGATGGTCTTTCAAAAAAGACGGCTGATCGGCGGTGAAGACGGTTTGGTAAAGCAGGGTGCCGGCCGGCAGGGCCGCCGATTGAATCTGTTGTCCCAAATAGGGATGGGTCTGCCCCGCCGGCAGGATGGCGCCTCCCACGGCCGCATCGGCGATGGGCGGGAGATAGAAGCTTTTGCGCTGAAACGGATATCCCGGAACGCCCCCATTTTGCGTCTTGCGTCCTTCGGACACGTCGTTCCAGTTCACTTCGGCGCCCTGGGCGTAGAGAACGGCGAGACTGAGCAGGAGTTGACGTCGGTCGTCCTCTCCCGGCTTTTGCAGCGATCCCAGAACATGATGGCCGTTGGCCGGCAAGGTCTGGCGTGCCAGGCCGGAGAGAATGGCGGTCGGTCCGATTTCCAGGAAGATCGTGATTCCTTCGGCCGCCAGGCTGTCGACCGCCGCGGCGAAGCGCACCGGCGCTTCGATCTGATCGGCCCAATAGGTGGGTGTGGTGAAGGCGCCGTCTTCAAGCTTCGTTGCCGTGACCGTCGAGATCACCGGTATTTTGGGGGAGGCGAACTGCCGCGTGCGCGCCAAGGTCTCGAACGGCGCGACGATGGGACGCATCAGGGGGGAGTGGAACGCATGCGATACGCGCAAGGGCTGAGCGACGATGCCCTTGGCTTCGAAGTGTTTGACGATCAAGGCGACGGCCGTGGCCGTGCCGGAAATCACGGTTTCCTGCGGCGTATTGATGGCGGCAATGGCGATGTTGGGGGAATGCTCCGGTCCCAACGCGCGCAAGGCGGCGGTTACCGTCGGTTCGTCGGCGAAGATGGCCGCCATGGCGCCGCCGACGGGCAATTGCTGCATCAGACGGCCCCGCTCGGCAACCAGGGCCAAGGCGTCGTCCAGACTGAGGATGCCGGCGATATGGGCGGCGGCATATTCGCCGATGCTGTGGCCGCAGACCATGTCCGGCTCGATGCCCCAGGATTGCCAGAGGCGGCTCAAGCCCAGTTCCATGGCGAAAATGGCCGGTTGCGCGAAACAGGTCTGTTTCAGCTCGTCCTCGCTGGCCGTCTCGCCATAGAGGAGATCGAGCAAGGAGCGACCCAGAGGTTCGCGCAGGGCCTGGTCGCAAGCGTCGATGGCAGCGCGGAAGACCGGCTGTTCCTGATAGAGCTTGCGGCCCATGCCCACATATTGGGAGCCTTGGCCGGTGAAGAGAAAGGCGATTTTGGGCCGGGAGCCCGCGGCTGTGCCGAGAGCCAGCGAGCGTTTGCTTTGACCGGCCAGATAGCTCCGCAGGGTGGCCGCGGCGTCTTCGGTGCTGGCGCTGGTCACCGCCAAGCGGTGATTGAAATGGCTGCGTCCGATGCTGGCCATGCGGCAGGCATCGGCCAGTGGCGCGGTGGGGGCCTCGAGCCAGGTTGCCCATTGTTGCGCCAGACTGTGCAGAGCTTCCGCCGTTCGGGCCGAAAGCGGCAGAATCTGGGTCCCGCTTCGCCCGGCGTCCGGCCGCGTCGCCGCCGGGGCGTCGCCCAGGATCACATGCGCATTGGTGCCGCTGAAGCCGAAGGAACTGACGCCCACATGGCGAGGCTTGTCGCCGCGCGGCCAGGCCGTGCGCTCGGTGACCACCTTGAAGGGATATTGGGTCCAAGGAATATGAGGATTGGGGGTCTTCATATGCAGATGGGGCGGTATCTCTTCGTGGCGCAGGCAGAGAATGGCCTTGATCAGCCCGGAAATGCCGGCCGCCGCCTCCAGATGGCCGATGTTGGGTTTGACGGTGCTGAGAATCACCGGGTCTTCGACCGGGCGATTGCCTTGCATGACGCGGCCGATTGCTTCGACCTCGATCGGATCGCCCAGAGGCGTGCCGGTGCCGTGAATCTCCACATAGCCGATATCGGCCGGCGCCAGACCGCTTCGTTCCAAGGCTTGGCGGATGACCTTTTCCTGAGCCAGGCCGTTCGGCGCGGTGAGTCCGTTGCTCTTGCCGTCCTGATTGACGGCGGAGCCCTTGATGACGGCCAGGATGCGATCGCCGTTCGCCTCGGCGTCGCTCAGGCGTTTGAGCATGACCATGCCGCAGCCTTCGCCGCGACCGTAGCCGTCGGCGGAGCTGTCGAAGGTCTTGCACAAGCCGTCCGGCGAGATCGTCCCCAGTTTCGACGAGGCGATATGGAAGATCGGCGAGAGGATGAGATTGACTCCCGCCGCCATCGCCACATCGGATTCGCCGTCGCGCAGACTGCGGCACGCCAGATGAACCGCCACCAGGGACGACGAGCATGCCGTGTCCACGGCCATGCTCGGTCCTTCGAAGCCGAAGGTATAGGACAGCCGTCCCGCCGCCGGGGCAAAGCAGGTGCCCGTCAGGGCGTAGCCGTCGATCAGATCCAGGTGGCCGGAATGGCGATGGGCCTGGGAATAGTCGTCGCTGGAAATACCGACAAAGACGCCGGTGCGGCTGCCCCGTAGGCTGGCGGGATCGACACCGGCGTCCTCCATGGCCTCCCAGCAGACCTCCAGCAACAGGCGTTGCTGCGGGTCCAGGCTGACGGCTTCCTTGGCGGAAATTCCGAAGAAGGGCGCGTCGAAGGCGTCGATGGGCGCGGTGATGAAGTTGGCGTGCGTCGCGTGCGTTTGGCCCGACGCGTCGGCCGAAGGATGATAGAAACGCTCATGCGACCAGCGCTCGGCGGGGATCGGAATGGCGGCATGCGCCCCCCGCCTTAAGAGATCCCACAACAGGCTGGGATCGTTGGCGCCGCCGGGCAGGCGGCAGGCCATGCCGATCACCGCGATCGGCTCGCTGCGGCGCATTTCCAATTCGGCGACACGCGCCTGACTCTTTTTCAAGGCGATGAAGGTTTTTTTCAGAACGTCGGCCGGCGATTCGGAGGATTTTGGTTCGCTCATAGCTGATTCAACTCACTCTCGATGAGGGCTGCCAGATCTTCGTCGGAAAGATTATCGAGGAAGGCGAATTCGGGGGTGTCTTGCTGAGGCTGCGGTGTTTCCTGCGGTATCAGCACGACCGGTTGGGCGGTCTTTCCCATAAAGAACGCCGCAATGAGATTGATCGTCGGGTAATTGAAGAAAAGGGTCGAGGGCACGGCGATCTCCAGGCCGGCTTCCAGGGATTTGCGCAATTCCATACCCATCAGCGAGGTGAACCCCTGGTCCAGCAGGGGCTGATCGGGGTCGAGCGGTGCGCGAGGTTGATCGGTGAGAACCAAGCGAGCCCGTTCGTCAATGAACGCGCGCAAAGTCTCCGCTCCGCCTTTCGCCAAGAGTCCGGCTGCGGATGAAACCGGGGGGGGCGCTGACACGGACGCGGCCCTGGATTGTCCTGAAACGGCGATGACCGGATCCAGCCAATAGGGCTGGCGGTGGAATGGATGCCCCGGCACAGCAATCTTCCGTGCGCCGTAGGGACGATAGAGACGATCCCAGTCGACCTGCCCCCCGTCCGTCCACAAAAGCGCCAGGTCTTCCAGTTTCCGGCGCAGGGCACTTTGATCAGCGGGCTCTTCCATCACAGGCGTTTCGTCGCGCAACAGCGCTGCCAATTCTTCGGATGACGTCCCCACCACCGCCCGGCGGCAGGCGAACGCCGTACGGCCGATGCCCAGGGTCAGGCCAACATCTGCGAGATTGTGTGGCGTTGCCGTCAACCAATCCGCCAAGGTCGTGGCCAGAACGTTCAATGCCGCTGGGGTCCGGGCGGAAAGAGGCAGCAGAACATGGCTGGGGGACGGAAAAACCGCCCGTTCCATCAGGGGGGCTTCTTCGACGACGACATGGGCGTTGGTCCCGCTGAACCCGAAGGCGCTCACCGCGGCGCGGCGCGGATGTCCGCTCTGAGGCCAGGGGGTCAATCGCGTCGGGACCTTGAGCGCCACGTCGGCCCAATTGATGTCAGGCGTCGGGTTGTTCAAATGGAGATGCGGGGGGAGTTCTCCGTGACGCATCGATTGAATGGTCTTGATCAGCCCGGCCATGCCGGCGCCGGCTTCCAGGTGACCAATGTTGGTCTTGACCGATCCGACCAGCAGCGGAGAGGACGGATTTCGCCCGGCCCCATAGGTCTCGATCAAGGCGCCGAGCTCGATGGCGTCTCCCAGCGGGGTGCCGGTGCCATGGGTCTCGACATAGTCGACCTCGTCCGGTGATAAACCCGCATGATCCAAGGCCCGGCGGATCACCTGCACCTGGGCTTGTCGCCGGGGGGCCGTCAGGCCATTGCTTCGCCCATCCTGATTGACTGCCGAGCCGCGGATGAGGGCCAGAATCCGATCACCGTCCAGCCGGGCCTGCGCCGCCGTCTTCAGAACCAGGGCGCCACATCCCTCGGCCCGCACGTAACCATCGCCGGATGCGTCGAAGGCCTTGCAGCGGCCATCGGCCGACATCATGCCCATGGCGGTCAGGCAGACATAGAGATTGGGAGCCAGGAGGGCGTTGACACCGGCGACCACCGCCGCTTCGCATTCACCGAGCCGCAAGGCCTGGCAGGCCTGGTGCACGGCAACCAGGGAGGACGAGCAGGCGGTGTCGATGGCCAGGCAAGGGCCTTCGAAGCCAAAAACATAGGACAGACGTCCGGCGGCGGCGGCAAAAGAGGCGCCCGTGGCCGTAAAATGGTCGATTTCGGTCAGTCCTGGCCGCCACAATTGCGCGCCATGATAATCCGCGGTGCTGATCCCCACAAAGACGCCGACCGGTCGGCCGATGTCGGGGGTGGGGACGAACCCCGCATCCTCGCAAGCCCGCCAGACCACTTCCAGCAAGAGACGCTGTTGCGGATCCAGGGCGCGCGCTTCCTTGGGCGGGATATCGAAGAAGGCGGCATCGAAGGCCTTGGGGAACGGGTCCGACAAAAAGCCTCCCCAGCGGGAAGTGCTTTTCCCCGGTGCGCGCGGATCCGGGTCATATATATCTTGCGGCCATCGCCCGGCAGGAATCTCGCTCACCGCAAAGCCCCCCCGGCGGAGAAAGCTCCAATAGCTTTCGGGGGAATCGCAGTCCCCCGGATATTGGCATCCCATACCGACGACAGCGATAAGATCGTCTTGTGTCAGCGCATTTCTTTCGTTTGGCGAACGCATCGACGACCCTTGTGTATCTGGTGGGACAGTTTTCGCGAAAGACAACTGTTACAAGAAATTTGGCTCATCTTCTACCCTACCTTAGCCTATAGATCTGCGTGCCGTCCCATCCGGAGATTGTGCTTCTTCAGAGTGTCATCGAATATCCGCGGAGCTCAGCTTATTGATGCTGTTGACGGAGGCTTTGGTTCCTGGGTGCAGCTTACCCCCTTCATTACATGACACTTTAATAAATTGATTCGTTGCCATCGCTCTCCCCGCGCTTTTCGACGGAGTATTGCAGTCTTGAGATAAGTGCGCGGCCGGTTTCTATCTTAAGTATTAGACAATTGACGCGCGAGACGGTCTGTGTGATGTTTCTGCATTATTCGAATGTCGCTTGCCTCGTCCTGTTGCCTGGAGATGGCAAGTTTTGACGATCGCTTTCGAAAGGAAAGTCCGATGACGGAAGTTGAGACGACCGCGGCGGCGGCGGCGACCCCCGAGGAAATCGACCTGAAGGCGCAGAAGTTGATCAACAATTGCGCATGGGGTTCTGCGGGCCTTGGCCTTGTGCCGATTCCGCTCGTCGATTTGATCGCCATTGGCGGACTTCAGATCTGGTTGATCCGCGAATTGTCCAAGCTTTACGATGTGCCGTTCTCCAGCAATCGCGCCAAGGCGTTGGTTTCCGGGCTGATCGGTGGCGGTGCGCCGAGCATTCTGACCGGAGGCATCGTCTCGCTCGTCAAATTCGTGCCCGTGGTCGGGTCGCTCCTGGGCGCCGTGGTTGCTCCGAGCTTGTCCGGGACCTCGACGTTGGCGGTGGGCCGTGTGTTCAGCACCCACTTTAAGACGGGGGGCACCCTGCTCGATTTCGACGCCGATAAGATGCGTCACCACTATGAAGAAGAACTCGCCAAGGCTAAGTCTTCGGTTGAAGCGGAAAAGCCCGCTCAAGCGCCGACGGCTACCGCCAAGGCCTGATCTGGGTTTGCTCTCGATATTCGAGTGTTGTCCAACCACAAATCGTCATGCCCGTGCTTGACACGGGCATCCGCCTGCCCGCTTCACATGACGCCGACCGATCAATACAACTATGGATTGCCGGACCAAGTCCGGCAATGACGGTTTCTGGTTGCGGGTGCACCTCAAATTGAGGCGAAGCACATGCCGTGCCGGACAGCCATGGGTGACGATATTGGCAGCCGTTTCGCGTTCATGGGTTCGCGTTCATGGGTCGGCCGGCCTCTCCCGGGGTCAATTCAGAAGTTGGCCAAAATCTCGTAATGTCAGCGGTTTGATGGATTGTGTCGGCGTGGCTGGCACGATCTTGCACGCGTTGACGGCGGCCTGGACCGCCGATATCACCGCCGATGCGTTATGACGAATGGCGAAATGATCTCCCTGGACCGTGGTGACGCTGGTTACCCCGGTGGTCGCCGCGGTCCATGCCACAACGCTTTCACGGGTGACCGTGCCATCCTTTTCGGCGGCGATGGCGGCGATCGGGCAGGACAAGCGGGACGGAGACGGTAGCCGGGTTTCGATGACGGCGAAATCGGCGCGCAGTGTCGGTTCCATGATGTCGCGCAGTTCGCGGCAGGACAAGACCTCCTCGGGCAATCCGCCGATGTGGGCCACGGCTTGCCAGAAAGCGTCGCTTGGCAAGGCATGAAGGGTCGGGGAGAGTCGCGGCAAGTGGGGAGCCGGGTGGGCCGCCGGGATTAAAAGAACGGGTGGGCGGCCCGCGGTCTCCCAGCGTCGCGCGACGGCTTCGGCGAGCGCCGCTCCCATGGACCATCCGAAGAGGACCGCCGGGCGATCGGCGAGGGGCCAGAGGGCGCTGGCGGCAGCCTCGGCGAGATCGTCCATTCGCGAAAACGCCGGTTCGCCCAGTCGCTCTTCGCGTCCCGGCAGTTGCACGGGCAGAACATCCACCGCAGAGGGGAACGCGCCGGCCCAGCCGCGAAACAGCGATGCCGAGCCGCCGGCATAAGGGAACAGGAAAAGCCGCAGGCGGGCCGTTTCCCGCGGATGAGCCCTGGGAATCCAGCGGTTGGTCAAAAAGCCTCCACCGCCGCCACGGCGGCATCAAGAATATCCAGCCCGACCGCCAGTTCGTCCTCCGAAATGACCAGGGGGCACAAACATTTCAGCACCTCACCGTGAGGTCCCGCAGTTTCGATGATCAAGCCCCGGGCGAAGGCTTCCGACGATACGCGGCGAGCCACGTCTCCCGACGGCGTGAGCAGTCCTTGCATCATCCCCCGTCCACGCAGGGCGGGATCGATGGTTTTCGGGTGGGCGGCCGCGATGCTTTCCAGCCCGGCACGGATCAATGCGGATTTTCGGGCCGTTTCGCGCTCGAAAGTGTCGTCTCGCCAGAAACGGAGCGCTTCGGTGGCGGTCACAAACGCGAGATTATTGCCTCGGAACGTCCCGTTATGTTCGCCCGGAGCGAGTTGGTCGAACTCCGCCTTGACAAGGACAAGGGCCAACGGCAGGCCGATTCCCGACAGAGATTTGGCCAGGCACACGATGTCGGGTTTGAGGTCGGCGGTTTCGAAACTGAAGAATGGTCCCGTCCGCCCACACCCCGTTTGGATGTCGTCGACGATGAGCAGGATGCCAAAAGCGTGGCAAAGGCGCTCCAGACGTTGCAACCATGCCACGCCGGCCGTGACGATGCCTCCCTCGGCCTGAATGGTTTCGACGATGCAGGCGGCGGGAATTTGATTTTCATCCGTCGTCTCGGCCAGCATCCGTTCGAACCATTCAAGGCTGTCGAGGCCATGACCCAAGGCGCCATCGAAAGGGAGGAAGACGGTGCCGCCGACCGGCGGTACGATCGTCGTTTGTCGCAGTGGTCCACCCGATACCGCCAGCGCGCCGAGCGTCATTCCATGGAACCCATTGACGAAGCTGGCGATGCGCTGTCGACCGGTCGCCTTGCGCGCCAGCTTCAGCGCGGCTTCGACGGCATTGGTGCCCGTCGGTCCCGGGAACAACATCCGGTAGGCGAGATTTCGAGGTTTCAGGATGGTGTCTTGGAATTGTCGGATGAAGGCGATTTTTGCCGCCGTGGCCATATCCAACGCGTGCAAAATCCCGTCGCTGGCCAGATAAGCGATCAGGCGGGCCTTCATCGCCTCGTCATTGTGACCATAGTTGAGCGTGCCGGCACCGGCAAAAAAATCGATGTATTCGCGACCGGAACGACCATACAAACGTGCCCCTTTCGCTGCCGTAAAAACATCGGGAAACCCCCGGCAGTAGAATCGAACTTCTGATTCGTATTCGAGAATGGTGTCCATTGAGATCTCCGGCACAGACGGCCGCATCGTCTAAGCGCTATAATACATTGAAATAAAGAGGCAATGATGTAACAAAATCAGGACCCCGTGCCCCGCATTTCCTATGCGTTGTGCGTCGGCGGTTGAAGCCTTTCCGGGGGAGAGACTACTCACGCCGCGACTACTCACTCTTCGCCCCTCGCCGTTTTTTTTGCAAGCAAAGATAGCGTTAATGAAGTATCGGTAGACAACCGTGGCACCTTCTCGCGGAAGGGACGTTTCGCTTCAATGATCCATTTGATCCGTCTGCTTGCCACCCAGGGCTCGCTGCCACGCAAACGGGTACTGATCTCCGCGTTCCTGGCGGGAGTGACCGGCGCCCTGGTGCTGGCCATCGTCAATATCGCTGCCCGCGAGATCGCCATGTCCGGTCGGGCGCAGGTCGACTGGAGGCTCGCCACCGCTTTCGCCGTCGGCATCTCCATCTATGCGGTTTCGGAACGGTTCGTCATCTCGCGGATTTGCACGGCGCTGGAATCGGCCATCCATGATGCCCGCAAACAACTGCTGGAGCGTTTGGCGCGAGCCGATTTTGAAAAGGTCGAGCGGATCGGGCGCGTGGTTTTTTACGAAAGCATCACTCAGGCGACGCATGCGATTTCCCAGAATTCCCAATTTCTGGCGCTGGCTTTGCGGTCCATCGTTCTGGTGTTGGCCATCCTTGCCTACATCGCCTATGCCTCGATGATCGCGTTCGTCTTGGTGATGACGACGATGCTGATAGCGGGATTCGTCTATCACCGCGCCGGACAAAGACTGACCTCCGGTTTCATCGGTATGATGGATGAGGAAAACCATCTGTTTGAAACCCTCGGCGATCTGCTCGATGGTTTCAAGGAAGTGCGGCTGAGCAGTGCCCGCAGCAACGACCTCGCCGCGATATTCTCGAGACTCGCGCGGAGTCTCACCGATCTCCGAATCGACGTTCAGTGTCGTGGCATTCAGCAGTTTATTCTGGGGCAGGTGTCGATATTTTTTCTGCTGGCGGTCGTCGTCTTCGTGGTGCCGCTTTATTCGGCGGATTTTCGCGATCATGTGGCGCAAGTCACCACATCGGTCATGTTCGTGTCCGGAATCATCGGTGCCCTGATTCAAACCATGCCGGTGATCAACGCCGCCGATCAGGCGGCGGCGCGGATATCGCAGTTGGATGCGTTGCTCAAGAGCATGGAAGAGCCCGATGAGGACCGGAGCGACGAGTCCCTGTCTGGTGATTTTAGGGAAATTTCGCTCAAATCCGTGACCTATGCCTACCCGGCGCCGGAGGGCGAGAGCGCCTTTGATCTGGGCCCTATCGATCTCACGCTTCGCCGAGGAGAGATCATCTTCGTGACGGGCGGCAATGGAGCGGGAAAATCGACCCTGATCAAGCTTCTGACCGGTCTTTACCGCCCGCAGGCAGGGTCCGTCCGGATCGACGGCGTCGCCATCGGTCCACGGACGCGTCACGCCTATCGCGATTTGATCTCCACCATATTTTCCGACTATCACCTTTTTCCGCGCCTTTACGGGGTTGATCGGGCGGCGCTTGGCGAGGCGCCGAACCTGCTGTCCTGGTTGGAAATGGCGGGTGTGACCAGTCTCGACGATGATCATTTCGAACGCCGCGATCTCTCGGCCGGTCAACGCAAGCGGCTTGCCTTGGTGACCGCGCTGCTTGAACGAAAGCCGCTGCTCGTTCTTGACGAATGGGCGGCGGACCAGGATCCGCATTTTCGGCGCAAATTTTACCATGAGATCCTGCCGGCTCTGAAAGCCCGCGGCAAAACCATTGTCGCGGTCACGCATGACGACGCCTATTTTCATATCGCTGATCGTCGCTTCCATCTGGAGGAAGGCCGGCTGAGAGAATTGCCGCGACGTAGCGGGGAGGCCGGTTAAATGTCATTGCTTGCCTTCCTGCGTCGTGAATCGACCCTTGATCCGCGCCCCCTGATCTTCATGACCCTGCTGGGTGCGATCTCGACCGTGGCGGTTCTGGCCTTGATCACCTATGGTGCCGTCGAGGCTCAAAAAGGCGACAGCAACATTCCAATGGTGTTTCTGTTTCTGGCCGCCGTCGGATTGTACGTGTTGTCGCAGAACGCGGTCATGGGGGGCACCGCGCGCGAGGCCGAGGAAGTCATCCGGCGGATCAGGGCGCGCCTCTTCGAAACTGTGCGCCAAGCCGATTATCTCACCATCGACAGGGTGGGGCGGGCCCTTCTTCACGCGGCGCTGGCCCAAGAAACGCAAGGCCTGTCCCGCACGGTGACCTTACTCGCCATTGCCGCCCAACAGACGGTCACCCTGGTCTTCGTCTCCCTGTTCCTCGCCTGGTTGTCGCTGCCCGCCTTTGCCATCGCCATCGCATTCGGTTCGATCGCGGTGGGCTTTCATGCACGGCGCTCCCATGCGACGAATGAGATCATGGCGCAAGCCGGCACCGACGATCAACGCCTGTTCGAGGGTCTTGAGCATCTCTTGAACGGATTTAAGGAAGTTCGGGTCAATGACCTGTTGGCGCGCGATCTGGTGAGCGCCATCGCGCAATCCTCGGACGAGGCGCGGAAAACCAAAAGTTGCGCCAAGCAACGGTGGGCCGACGATTTCACTCTGATCCAAGTGGTTTTCTACAGCTTGACGGGATTGATGGTTTTCGTGGTTCCTCTCTTCGATACCAGCTTTGCCAAGGTCGCGATCGAAGCGATGACGGTTGCCCTGTTCATGGTCGGACCTATTTCCACGATAGCGCAGGCGATTCCCGCGGTGGGCGAAACCGAAGGAGCGCTGACGCGACTGTCCGCTCTTGAGCGTCGCTTGGAGAGGATGGCGGAGACCCGCGATGCCGAGGACACGCTGCCGCTCGTCGAGCCGATCCGAGAGATTGCCCTGCGCGGCGTCTCTTTCTCCTACCGGGAGACTGACGGATCGATCGGTTTCACCGTTGGTCCTCTCCACGTTTCGTTTCGTACGGGCGAGTGCGTGTTCGTCACCGGCGGAAACGGATCGGGAAAGTCGACTCTGCTCCGCCTTCTCATCGGCCTTCTGTATCCCGACTGTGGCACAGTTGAGGTGAATGGAAAGCCCTTGCAACCGGGGCAACGTCAGGCTTATCGCGACACCATCGCCACGGTGCTCTCCGATTATCACCTGTTTCGCCACCTGTACGGCCTGGGCTCTATCGATTCGGAGCGGGCGGCGGCGCTGTTGCATAAGTTTGAGATCGAGAACAAGGTTTCTTTGCGCGACGGTCGTTTCACAACGGTCGATCTGTCCGGTGGCCAGCGAAAACGCTTGGCTCTCATGGTCGCGGAACTGGAGGACAAGCCGGTGCTGGTCCTTGACGAGTGGGCTGCCGATCAGGATCCCGGTTTTCGGAAAAAGTTCTACGAAGAGATTCTGCCGGGGCTTCGACGACCCGACCGAATCATCATCTGTGTCACCCATGACGAGCGCTATTTCGCCACGGCCGACCGCGTCGTCGATATGGATGAAGGACGCTTCCGCGCCTAGCCCCGGAGGCGAAGGCATCGGATAGACCCCGCTCTTCCGGAAGAATCCATTTGTACGTTGTGACTATTGCTGGTTGACTATGGTGGTCGGCGTTTCTTCCATGGATTTTGGCACGATGGAAGCCCTTGTCGCCTCAAAGAGCACTATCGCGGCTGATCGCAATCGCTTTCTTAAGTTAGCGTTTTGCCGGGCCGATCTGTTGTTCGAATTGGACCGCGCCCGGCAGATCGTTTTCACCGCCGGCGCGACCGGCCAACTCTTCGGCGTCATCGAAGATCGGCTGATCGGCACGCCCTTCGCGGACCTGATCGCGGACGAGGACCGCGATGCGGTCGAAAGGCGGTTGGCCGAGGTCAGCTACGACGGACGCGTCAATGACTCCCCCGTGAGACTCAAGGCGATGAAGGGCCGGCGGATATTGGCCGTGCTCGCCGGCTACCGGACTCGCGAATTCGAAGATCACTATTTTCTGGCCGTGAAGATCGTCCTTGGCGACGAATCAGTCCAACCGACGACGGAAGACGACGACCTTGCCGACGAGCAAGCCTTTGGGCACATCGCGGCGCAGCGCATTCACCAACTCAGCGCCAAGGGCGAGACCGCCAAAGTGTCGTTGATCAAATTGCGGAAGTTCAAGGAACTGGCCGAAACATTGGGCAAGGGTGAGCGGCACAGCCTTTTCACCGCCATTTCTCGGGTTCTACGGCGCTACGCCATTGGCGGTGATACCGCCGGCCAGATCGACAGCGAAAGTTTTGGCTTGGTGCATGGTGCCGGCGTCGATCCCGAGCGGATAACCCGCGAAATCGAGGAAGCCGCTCAATCCGCCCTGCCCCCCGATGTCAGCCTTGAGGCGCGCGCGGTGACATTGGACGCCAGTGGTGCCGGGCTGACCGAGGATCAGATGGCCCGCGCCCTCGTCCATTCCATGCATCAGTTCTGTTCCAGCAATGCCAAATTGACGGTGCGCAGCCTGACCGAAGCCTTGGATGAATTGGCCAACGGTACCGTAGAGACTGTCAAATATTTCCAGGACATCTCGCGGAGCGGCGATTTCGATCTGGTTTTCATGCCCATTTGTGATCTCCGCCTCGGCAAGGTCCACCATTTTGAGGCCTTGTCCCGCTTTCGTGACGACGCGAGAACAAAATCCACCTTTCAAATGATTTCCTTGGCTGAGAACCTGAATCTCATTGCGGGGTTCGATATGGCCGTTGTCAGCAAGGCCATCGATCAGGTCGGCGCCTTCAACGCCAGAAAGCCCTTGCCCTCTGTGGCCGTGAATCTTTCGGCGGTTTCGCTGGCGAGCGACGTCTTCATCCAGAAGCTTCACAAGCTGCTTGACCGTACGCCTGGATTGAACCGGCGAATAATGTTCGAGATGACCGAATCCGCCGAGATTGCCGAACTTCCTCGGATCAACAAGGTCATACAATCCTTGCGCGGCAAAGGATATCGCTTTTCTCTCGACGATTTTGGCGCGGGCTCTGCGAGCTTCGATTATCTGAACGCCTTCGACGTGGACATCGTCAAGTTCGACGGGCCGGTGGTTCGGCGTGCCTGCTCCAGCAAACGCGGACACGATCTGCTCAGTACCATGGCCAGAATGTGCGTGTCGAGCGGGCTGCAGACGGTCGCGGAAATGGTCGAGGACAAGGCAATCGCCAACCAAGTATTTTATTGCGGAATCGATTACGGCCAGGGGTGGTATTTTGGCAAGCCGACGGCAAATCCGTTCGAGTTTGAGGCCAACTTTACCGGTATCGGCTGATCCCGGACGACGTTGTTCGACCTGAGAAGGAGAAACAGCACCAATGTCCAAGGTGGCATTTCAGCGGGCGTTTCAGGAATTGTCCGAGGCGGAGATAGCCGACGTCATGGCTCGGGCGGAGCGGATTAATTTTCCGGCCGGCACGCATATCTTGCGGGAGGGCGACCAGAATAACGCCATCTTTGTCGTCCTTGAGGGTGCCATTCGGGTGGCGTGCTTCGATCGTGGCGGCGAGGAGCATGCGCTCGGCGTCTCGTTGGGTCCGGGTGACACGTTCGGCGAGATGTCCTTCGTCGACGGGATGGGGGCCAGCGCCACGCTTATCGCCGATACAGATGTCCTCACGCAAGTAATCGACCGCGCGCAGATCGATGCGATGGCGGCTTACCGCGACGGATTCAAGGAACGCATCTACCATTCCCTGCTTTACACCGTGGTCCGCCGTTTGCGCCGGATGGATGCCCTTCTGCTGGTTCAGGCGCGGCCGTCATCCGCCAGACGCTGACGTTCGCCAAAACCATCGTCGCGCACCGGTCCTTCGCTGTTGATCACGAACACCCGACTCAACGCATCAAGTCCCAGGCGGTTTCGGCATTGGGGGTCGCGCGCCGCCGCGACCAGTCCGGCCAGCCCTGCGACGCCGGTATCTCCGGTTGCCAAGGGGGCGTCTCCGAAGGCCCCGGAGAGCAGATCCCGCTGTACGCCGAGGGCGGCCTCGTCCGTCAAGGCAAGGGCGGCGAAGGCCGCGCGGTTAAGAATTTCCCAGGCAGGCAGGGACAGACGGCCACAGGCCAGGCCGGCCATTCTGGTTCGCAGATCGCCGCCAACCGATGTCGAGAGCCCGGCGCGCAGGCTGGCCAGCGCGCAAGCGGCGGAGGCGGGTTCGACGGTGATGACCCGGGGCGTTGCCGGAGAGAGCCGACGCCACAGACCCGCCGTCACGCCACCGGCCAAGCCGCCGACGCCGCATTGCAGAAACAGGTGGGTGGGGGGGCGCGCCGAAAGACCCGCCTGCCAAGCCTCCTCGGCGAGAAGGCTGTATCCGGCCATGATGGCGCGATTGACCTGGAGTCCGCCCTCATAGTCGGTGTCCGACACCAGCAGACAGTCCGGATCGGCGGCGGCGGCTTTTTCGGCTGCCACGACCGCATCGTCATAGGTGCCGTCGACGATGACGATATCGGCTCCTTGGGCGCGGATGCGGTTCAGCCGCGCGGCGTCGACATCGCGGCCGACGAAGATGCGCGCCCGCCCGCCCGCCCGCGCCGCCGCCCAGGCGAGGGCCAGCCCATGGTTGCCGTCTGTCGCGGCGATGGCGGTGAAGGGGAGGGCCGGGTCGCGGTCGGCGAGCAGCATCTGCAGACCATAAGGAGCCCCGAGCGCCTTGACGCCGCCGACCCCGTATCGCCGTGATTCGTCTTTGCAAAGAACCGTGTCGACACCGATGCGCCGCGCCAGGCCGGGCAATGGCGTCAATGGCGTCGGGCGATAGTCGGACCAGGAGGTTATGACCGCAGAGGCCCGGTCCATCTCGCTTTTGCCAAGAGCTTCCGCGACGGCGCCGTCATAGGGACGATCCGGCCGCCAATCCGCGTTGACGTGACTGTCGGCGATATCATCGGAAAATTCGGACATGAACGGCTCCCAAGGATCGCGCCATGCCTACCACAGGCGGAATGAGTCGGCTATAGTCGGGCGCTGCCCATCTCTGGAGGGAAATCGTTTGCGTATCTGGTCCTTGCTGGCGGTCCTCGGGTTGGGGATTTTTCTGACGGGCCTCGCATTCGCGGCGTCGGCGCAAACGGAAAAACCGCCCTTCGATCCTGACGCAATTCCTCCGGGGGAATATGTGCCGTCCGGCGAGAAATGGGTGGATCCGTCGAATAGCATGCAGCCCCACGAAACCTTCGTGGCGATTTACGGCGGCAGCGCGAAGGGGACCTACTTCCAGGTGGCGGGCGCAATTTGCGCCGCCATGCAAGCGTCGTTCAACGTTCATCATATCCGTTGCGTTGCCCTCCGTTCGCAAGGCGATGCCAGCAACGTCAACCTGATGAATCTGGGGCGCGCGCAGTTCGCCATCATCCAGTCCAACACCAATCACAATGCCGCGTCCGGTAAGATATCGATGCCCTATGGCCGGTCGGTCTTGTCTCTGCACGATGAACTCGGCGTGCTGATGGTCGGGCGGAACACCAAGATCCAAAAAATTTCAGATTTGCGCGGAAAACGCGTCAATCTCACGCCCGAAGGTTCATCCTCGCGGGCGCTTTGGCTCGATCTGCTGGCAACCGAAGGCATGACGGTGGGCGATCTCGGCCGGGTTTACGCCGCGGCGCAGGATCTGAATCTCCGGGGTCTGTGCGACGGTTATATCGACGCCTACGCGCTGTGGGTTGGTCATCCAACCCCTCCCGTCATCAGTTCGATGACCACCTGCGGTGCTCGGGTCGTCGGCATGCGGTCTCCCGGAATCGAAAAATTGGTTGCCGCCCATCCCTATTTTTTCTTAGGTGAAATCCCGGCGCACAGTTATGCGGGCCAAGATCAGCCGATCGCCTCCTACGGCTTCAAAGCGACGCTGGTGGCCGACAGTCGGGTCAGCCCCTATCTCGTCTACTGGCTGACACGCAGCGTTCACGAAAATCTGGATCTGTTCCGCAAACTCTACCCGCCCCTTGCCTCCATTGACGCGCGTGCCATGTTCGAGAAGGCGAACTTCCTGCCGTTCCACGAAGGTGCCGCGCATTATTGGCGCGAGATCGGCTGGCTTTCCAATAACGCCGCGAAATAGGCGCGAATTGCCTCGGCGTCGCCTTGCAACGCGGTGCCGCCGGTTTCAAAATGCAGGATGAAAGCGCGTCCGATGGTTCGCGTGAGGGCGGCGGCGGCGGCCGATGACATCATCAGCCCGAAGAGATTGGCGCCTGGCAGTATTTTGGCCAGGGCTGCCGTTGTCGCCGATCCAACGCCGGCTTGTCCCAAGCCCCCTGCGAGACTGGCGGCCAGGATGCGTGCGCGGTCGCGGCCCAAAGACATGCCATAGATCGCCGCCACAGCCTGGATCATCAGGGCAATTGTGGCCATCACGCTCAAGCTGTCGAGGAACGGCAAGGGAATCAGGCCGCCGACGGCGGCGTAAGTCGTATAGCGTTCAACCACTTCGCGGGCCCGCGATCGGCGCAAGGCGATCGCCATGTCGGTTGCTGGCGCAGGGTTCGTCGATGTGGGGGCGGATGTAGGCTGGGCGGAGGGCGGTTCGACCATCGCGTGGTGGCGGATTTCCTCCAGCGTTGCCACGGTCGCTTTGGGCAGTTTCTTACTCATGTCAACTCCTCGGCGGAACCTCGTTTTTTTCCCTCTGCCTTAGCGGGCTTTTTATGAGGCTCGTGTTCTGACGCAAACAGACTCTTCTGTTTGCGTCAGAACACGAGCAAGGCTTCGATTTCGCCGGCCAGCGCTTTGATTTCGCGCGCAGCGGCGCCCCTGGGCTCGGTCATTGATGGCGTCGCACCGAAGAGCGCCGCTTCGCAATAAGCGATTCGGTTGACGAACTCGCTGTCGAAAAGGGGGAACCCCGCCTCGACGAGCTCCGCACGAATGTGGCGGGCGATCACGCTGTCATGGGTGGTCTGGGTCAGGACGCAACGGAAGCGGATCGAGGTGGCGTCACCCTCGGCGAACAAGGTCCGCGCGGTATCGATCATGACATCGACATCGAGCGGCGACGCCTTGACCGGCACCACCACAAGATCGGCTGCCGCCAGGGCGGCCAGTGTCGACGGCGCTCGGAATCCGGCGGTGTCGATGATGACGGGCGTATGGCTTCTGGCCAAAGTCCGGGCGGTTTCAATGACATCGTCGCCACAGTTTTCAACCACCGGTACGTCGGCCAAGGCGCGCGGACGAGTGGCGAGCCGCGCAAGCGAGCGCTGCGGGTCGGCGTCGACCAGCACGGGATTGCGGCCGGAAAGGCGCCAATAGACGGCGAGACAGCTGGCAAGCGTGCTTTTTCCGCTGCCCCCCTTCAATGTCGCCACCGCGAGGATGGCATTCTTCGCCTTAACCTGCATTTCTTCTCTCTTAGGGCGTGTCGGCAGTTACGGTTTTTTCGCTACTTTTTTGTCATTCCCGCGTAGGCGGGGATCCACGTCGCAACAAAGGCTATCTCTGATTGTAGGCATCTCGCATGACCTCAGAAAAAGCAGTTCACCACGAAGACACGAAGAGCACGAAGATTTACCCCTCTGAAAAAACGTGACGTCACTCACCGTCAGGGCACCCCTTTGGATGGCGCCAACTTATTGTTTTTCCTTCCTGAACTTCGTGTCTTCGTGGTGAAACGACCAAATTTAGGATGAACCACCATGGATCCCCGCCTGCGCGGGGATGACGACAATATGAGCCGGTACTCCACAGACAACTGACGACAGACCCTAACGTTATAAATGACGCCTGCGCCTCCGGCGGGCTCAAGTCCTTGAGTGGCGAGTGTTGACGGTAAACTGTAGCATCAGGTCGGGGGAAGGGCGGCAAACCAAATGCGGGGATAGGCCTTTCCCGGTGACAATGCCCACCCGATCTCAGCTCTTTTGAAAGCCGTTTCCTGTGCGGGCAGATCCTCGATGGCGATCCAGCGGCCGATCCGAGGGGGGGGCGTCGGCTGACGATCGAGATCGCGGCGCAGACTGTAACGCAAGGCGCCATATTTTGGGAGGACGGCGCGGATCGTCAGCCCTTCGGCTAAGGCATTGCTCAGGCTGGGCAGATTGCCCGGGGCGACGGTCGTCAGGGCGATCGGGCGGCCGGCGGCAAACGCCCAGCGCAGCCGACAGCCGATCAAAAGCCGTTGCAAGCCGTTGCCTCGCCATTCCGGCGCGACGCAACTGCCGTCGATATGGGCGACTTTTGCCTTTTCGGCGGGTGATAGGGCGAGGTCGTCGCCAAAGTTGGGATCAATGGGTCCCGGCAGGCCGAGGACTCCATAGGCGATCAGCCGGTCTTCGACGAACAATCCGAGGATGCGGCCGCAGCGGTCGATATGGCTGGCGAAAAAGGTATCGCTTTCGAAGCACAGAAGATCGGGGGAAACCGCCTGACGAACGGCGTGATGCAAGGTGATCACCGCGTCGAGATCATCGACGCTCAGCGGTCGGCCGACAAAAGTCGCCGTCCCGCCGGTGCTGTGGCGCAAAATTCCTCCCGGAATGTCCGGTGTCATCTTATCACCTCGGCATAGTCGAGAAGTGGCAAAGGCGGATAGAGTTTCAGTTTGAGAGCCACCGGCAGGCGGATGATGTAAGAGAAATGCTTCAAGGTCTCGATCGGCACCACGGAGGGCGAATCGCCATCGACCAGGATCCGCTTGGCCTTGGTCGCGGCCAGACGCCCCACCGCTTCATAACGACTGACCAGACCGATCATCGCCTGGCCATCCCTTATTTCGAGTTCGGTCGCGGTGAAGCAGGGAATGCCGGCGCGGATGCCCGAGTCCGCCAGAATGGTCCGATTGGCGCCGATAAAATTGTCGGGACCGATATAGAGCATTTGCGCGCCGCGTCGCGCGAGATCGGCGACTAGTCGAGGGATGGCGGCCGGGTCGGGGGCGCCGTCCGCGGTCATGGGGACCGGCGCCTCCAGCAGTTCGAACGCCATCGGTGCCGCGGATGCCCTGAGCTGCTCGACATTGACGACCGAGTTCTCTTCGCTCGGATTGTAGACGATCCCCAGCCGCTGAAGCTTGAAGTAAGCCCGCATGGCGTTGATTTGCGCCGAAAGCGGCGCGATGTGCGAAACGCCCGTGACGTTTGGGCGGGGAGGCGCGCCCGGCGGCGGTTGCAGGCCCGATCCTTGCGGCGACCCGACCGGGGCGAAGACAACGGGGATATCGACGATATGGCGCGATGGATCGACGGCGTTCCACGATCCGACGGTTTGCAGGGTGATGCCGGTTCCCCAGGTATAAACGAGGTCCGGACGCGTCCGCTTTATTTCGGCAAGAATCGAGGGCAGGCGAGCGAAATCCTGGGCCAGGTCATGGACCTCGTAATCGACGGCGAGTCCAAGTTCGGCAAGTTGTTGGCGAAACCCCCATTCGATTGCGGTCTCGCCGCGCCAAAGGATCATGGCGATACGAAACCGGCGGCTTGTCATCGCGACGGCGGCATGCGGCAAGAGAGCGGTGGCCGTGCATCCGGCCAGCGTCCGCAGGAGACGGCGCCGGTTCATGCATCCTCTCCGGCCGTGGCTTTGCGCCGTCGTGATGGGAGAAGGACCACCAGCACATAGAGGAACGCGCTCGCCAGGCAGTAGAGACCGAGCATGCCGGTCGCGTTCGTGGTTCCGAACCTGGCGGCGAGAGGGGCTGCGATCATCGGGCCCATGCCGCCGCCGAACCGTTCGATGAACCGCAGGACCGTCAATTCCGGTGCCTGGCCCTGGCTGACCTCTTTTTCCGTGGCCAAATCGACAATGAGGGAGACCTGGGCGGGAATCGACATCGATTGCCCGATTCCCAGCGCGGCGACGGTTGAAACGGCGACCCAGAAGGCCGCCTCCATCGGCGCGAAAGGCACAAGGAGCAACAGAACGCTCGATATCACGCCGCCCAAAGCGACGATGGTCGCCTGATTTTTCCCCCGGTCGGTCATTCGGGCGAAGAGCGGTCCGCCCACCAGCATCGCCAAGCCATAGATCATGACGACGCGTCCGACCTCGGCCGCGCTCCACCCGAAACCGAGCAGGGTGACTGGCAGCAGATAGTAGAGGAAGCCGGTCAGCAGGAGCTTGGCGGGGAGTGCCGCCAAACACACCTGAATCAGCAGGCGACGGTTTCGGAAGGTCGTCGCGAAGCCGCGAAGGGTCACGCGTTGCGGGGGCTCGGCAACGCGCGCCCCGCCCGCCATCAGGCGCACAACCAACAGACAGGCGAGAAGCGTCATGCCGGCCCCGATCAGGAATGTCGTGTTCTGGCCGAAGCGTTCGGCCATCACGCCGCCAAACGCTGGTCCGCAAATGTCGGCCAGGGTGATGCCGCCGACCATCATGGCCATGCCGGAGGCGCGGTTGTCGCGCTTGGTCGTTTCGATGACAAAGCCCTGGCAGGCGACGAAGGTGGCCGCGTAACCGATCGCCGATAGCGCCCGCCAGACCACGAGGTCCCAGTACCCGGCCGCCAATGCGGTGCCGACCAGGCCCGCCGTCGCCAAAAGCGCGCCCGCGCCGTAAAGACGAACCCGTCCGAGCCGCGCATAAAGGATGGTGGCGAACGGCATCGCCACGGCGACGCAGCTCATGTGAAGACCGGTCAGAACGCCGGTCGCCAGATTGATATTGAGACCGGGCGTCTGCGCGGCGTGTTGGGCGATGTAGATCGGCAGGAAGGATCGTCCCAGTTCCTCGGCGAAGACGAACAGGAACGCCAACAGCCGGACACTCACGACCAGGACCGTATCGGTCGATCGTAGTGACATGCTGCGGGACCCCGCGATCCGCCCGGCGAAGGCGTCCAAATGGACGATGAAGGTTCCCAGCGTTCCCCCGGTGTTTTGGCCGGTCACCGCGCCGAGCCGTCCCGTGGCCAGCAATTTGAGCACGCGGATCGCCGCGTTGGCCGGGCTGGTGATGTTGGCGGAGATCACCGGAAGCATGACTTCGGCCGCCAGCAACATGACGACGAGGACCACCACGGCGATGTCAAAAAAATTATTGACCAGCGGCCGGATCAGCGCTTGCTCGTCATGCCCGAGAAATAAACTGCCGGCTTCGAGCGGCAAGGCGGTGACGAGATAGCCGGCCTTGAGACTTTGTCCGTCGGAGAGACCCTCGGGCGCGGGTGTCTTCTCGGCGGCGGCCAACATATGGTGAAAGGCGGTTGCCGAGAGGCCCTGCAGGGAAATGATGTGATCGGCGGAATCGGTTACGGCGAGAAAGGCGATATCGGTGTCCCCTTTCTTGAGCCCCGCATAGACGGCGTCGATTCCGATCAGTTGTTCGATCGGAATTCCCAGCGTCAGCGCGGTATCGATCTTCCGCTGCACCTGTTCCGTTTCGGCCAACGCCTTGTGCGCCAGTTCCGGAAACAGAAGCTGCGTGCCGGTCGTCGTGGCCAGCCAGGAGAGTCCGCTAAGCGCCAAGAGCAAGGCGATCGCGGCGATCGCGAGACCGCTTGCCGCCGGGTTGAGGCGAGGGCTGCCCATCAGTGCGGTTCCGGATCGTGGTGTCGACCGGCGGTCAGGTCGATGATTGCCGGGCGCGCGGCGAGATAGGCGGCGACGACCTCTTGTTCCCACCGTTCACTGGCGTCTTCGGCCTGAAAGTGCGCCACAGGGATGGTTCCCGCCAGGATCTCGGTGAAATCCTCATCGGCCTTCTGAAGTGTCGGACGGCGCCGGCCAAACAGAAAGGCAGCGGCCACCGTCGCCGTCGCTGTCGCCAGGGCCGCCGCCAGACCAGCCGTCAGAAAGCGGTTGGTGATGGTGGCCACGGCGGCATGATAGGCGTCCGCCGATTGAGTAATGGCGATGCCCGCGGCGCAAGACCCAAGGGGATCGGAAATGCCGAGGCCAACGCTCAAGCCATCGGGGTCGACCGAAAACCAAGAGGCCTTGCCAAGATGATCGCGCCATGGTTCGTCGGTGTCGTCACTCCGATCCTCCCTTATCACCGGACGCCCGTCGCAGGCATGGATCGCGATCATCCGGATATCGGGATGGGTGATAAGGTAATGGCGCACCGTTCCGGAAAGATTGTCTTGAGAGTCGACCGGTAGGCCAAGGTCGAGACCGACTTCCAGCACGCGGGCGATTTCTTGGGCCGTCACTTGCAAACGCTGGGCGACCAGGCTCTGGTAAGCCTCCTCGAAACGAAGGAGATTCAGCACGCTGGCCAGCGCCAACGCGAGGACCGAGACAGCCACCATCGCGCCGCCGATTTTGGCGATCAGACTATAATGTTTTCCGCTACTCATGGTGGATGACAGGTCTCTTTGAGCGATGTCACCGTCTCCCAGAACGCCGGGGTCCGTCAATGGAAAACGAATTGACGGGGAATAGTTGGGTCCGTATCGTGCGGAAGCGGTATGTCGGGGCAAGCCTTAACGCTATTTTGGCGGTCGTCCGAAGAGGATGTGTCCATGATCGTCATTATTGTCCTTCTTTATTTGGCGGCTTGCGCCGTCACCGGATTCATGGGGCGTCATACCGTCTTTGGGTTCGTCGGTCATTTTTTCATATCGATCCTGATTACGCCGTTGATCGACTTTCTTGTTCAAGTCATCTGTCGTCCAAGACGAGGCATTCGCCGTCAGTTGGAAAAAATCGGGGAGTGATCGGTTTGTCCGCCTGCACATACCAGGGACCCAATGGTTGAATCGATTTTGAAGTCGTCCGCATCTGAAATCGACCCGTCGCCGCGCGGATCGTCGCGCTTAGGCCGCCTGCTGTCCCGAATGGTTCAAGCGGTGAACCGGAACTCGGTCAGTGTTTACGCCTTCGTTCTGGGCTTCATGCTGTTGGTGATGGTGCTGGCGCCGAGAATCTTCATCAACGTTCCGGCCGGCCACGTTGGTGTCCTCTGGCTCCGCTTTTTCGACGGCACGGTGACCGACCAGTACTTTGGCGAAGGTGTGCATGTCATTTTCCCGTGGGACGAAGTCTATATCTACGACGCCCGCTTGCAGAACCAGGCCCGTATTTACGATACGATTTCCTCCAACGGTCTCAGCATGCAGGTCGAGATCGCGATCCGCTATCGCATCAATCGCGATACCGTGGGATTGCTGCACCAGCTTATCGGCCCTCATTATGACGAGGTTCTGGTTTTCCCGGAAATCGGCTCGGAGGCCCGCGAACTGATTTCCCGCTATACGCCGGAACAGCTTTACTCCGAGACCCGAGCCTTCATCCAGGCTCAGATTCTCGAACGCATGGTGACGCAATTGGGGGGCTCGATGAGCAACCAGAGCGTGCGCGGCAAGCTGGTCGATATCGAGGATGTTCTCATCCGCAGCGTCAATCTGCCCCCGCGCGTCCAGGAGGCGATCGAGCGTAAGGCCGAGCAATATCAAGCCATGCTGGAATATGACTTCCGCATCGAGCGCGAAAAAAAGGAGCGGGACCGCAAGAAGATCGAGGCGGAAGGTGTGCGCGATTTCCAAGATACCGTCGCCCGGACGATCACGCCCGAATATCTGCGCCTGCGCGGTATCGAAGCGACGATGACCTTGGCCACATCGCCCAACAGCAAGCTTGTCGTCATCGGCGGCAAGGATGGTCTGCCGCTCATTCTCAATACCGGTGACGATGCGTCGCTTTCCGGCGCGGGGAATTCGGAAACGAAAGCGAGCAAGGCCAATCATGCCGAAGCGGTGTCGAATGCGCCGGCGCCGGCCAATGCTCGGATGATGGATGTGCCGCCGCCGAATGCCGCCGTGCCTCTCGATCACGCCGCCCATGGGCCGAGCAAACCGCCGCCATCCAAGCCGGACGTTGTGGTTGAGCCCGTGCTTGTCGCGCCGGTGCCGCCACCTGTCGCTCGAAGTGAATCGCAGTCCGCTCCCGCGTCGAAAGAGCCGAGCCTGCTCGATCATTTCAAGTCCATGACGTCGGAAAAATCGTCGGAGACGCATTGAAGGATCGGCATGGGTGTGATAACCCATTGACCCGTTTTGAGAGGAGCGGTTCGGTAGGGACGAGCATCCTTACCCCTTTCTGTCGGAAATGCATTATTCTCGCGGCCTTGTGCCAACGGGTGAGGGAGATCGGGCATGCCAGCGGTGCGTATCTATCGTCCGGCGAAAAACGCCATGCAATCGGGTCGTGCCAATGCCCGGCGGTGGGTCGTCGAGTTCGAGCCGACCGACCGCAAGCTCCCCGATCCATTGATGGGGTGGAACGGGTCGCGGGATACCTTGGCGCAGGTGAAGCTGCGCTTCGAGAGCAAGGCCGAGGCTGTCGCCTTCGCCAAGCGCGAGGGAATGGCCTTCACCCTGATCGACGAACGACCGGCCAAAGCGGTGAAGCCGAAAAGCTACGCCGACAATTTTCGGTTCGATCGGGTCGGCTGACCCGATCCTTCCTCCGTCGCGCCTTTCCGCGCCGGAGGCTGACGGCCCCGTAGCTCAGTTGGATAGAGCACTCGCCTTCTAAGCGAGTTGTCGCTGGTTCGAATCCAGCCGGGGTCGCCAATCTTTTCAAGGGGTTAGTGGTCATTTTAGCGCCGCCAGCGGGGTGATTTTGCCGCAGGCGTACGATCCGGAACCTCTTGTAATTCCTCACTATCCGAAAGTGAGCGAATCTGTGCCTGCAGCAAATTTGCAGCAATTCCTTGCTTACCATGGAGCTCGGAAAGGGCCATTTTCGATAGTTCCAGAAAATGAGCCTTGAGGGCGACATCGGTGGTATAGAGCGGAGCGCGTTCGCCGCCAGTGAGGCGAAATACGGGAAGCCGCCGCTTGCCATTTACGTCAGGTTCGGCTTGCTTTCTGACCCAGTCGGGGGACACGTCCATCTGTAAATCGGACCGCATAAAGTCGGTAGTCTGTTCAAGGTTCATGACGCGCATAATTTAGTTCCTTTCGGCAGTCGTGCGGTTTACTCGGAAATTTCATGTATTGTTAACTAAATAAATAATATATTGTTGTAATTTAGTGATTATTTTTAATAAATGCCTTCCGTTAAATAAATATAATTTATATTTTTATTATAAATATTCGCATATCCATGCAGTGTGGTGATGTTTTGCGTTTGCGCAACTCACAGAGTGCACGTTTATTTGCGGAGGGCATCGATAGGCGCAACCGGGGTTACCAGCTGCAGTTTTTTTTGGGCATTGGGGGGTGTTTTTTTGGCGGGGGATCTGTGATCTCAAATTGAGAATCACAGGAACGAGGCTTTTCCGCAGGCCAAGATTTTCAAAGGCTTTCTCGAGTCTTTGAAAACGATGAATATTGGCAGACGGAGAACAAATCTCGCCGAAGGCCATTCCTGGGATCAGGGGTATTGCCCCATTTTTCCCGCACGCTCCGCGCCGCTGAGCTGCATGCTGTTCGGCCTTGGCCGAGGGCCAGCTCACCCTCTTAGACTTTGGCTGCGGCAAGCCAATCGAATGATCCCTTATAGCAAAGGGAACGCATCGATTCAATATCATTGATTAAAATGAGAAACAAAAAATCCGTCAGTACGTCGTACTCCCGTAATTTTTCAAGGGAAGCCCCCCCTTCGTCCGTAAGAATCATGGACGAAGGGGGGGCTTCTTAGGTTTTGTCGTTGCATGCAAAGCTGCGGTCTCTGAAGAAAGCACTGGTTGCCGATTGACTCAATTGTGCCGGCCCACGAATTAACACCACCTCGTCCATGATTCTAATGGACGAGGTGGTGCTACTGAGACGTTGCTGAGGAACAGATAAATCTCTCATGGACGAGGTGGGTGCTCGTCCAGGACTAGTAGGTATATGGACAGGCCGATCATTTGCGTTGTGGCGGGGGATGGAATGTCAGGGGAGATGAATCGACAGTTTAAAAAAAATTAGGGACTTGATTTCTACGCTAGAAAATGAAATTCCGACCATTGCGTGGCAGGGAGAGTGGCAGGGAGAGTGGCAGGGAGAGTGGCAGGGAGAGTGGCAGGGAGAGTGGGGAAATTTTTGGTGCGACATCGCACCAAGACTCGATGTCGCCCTAAATTAGAAATTTTTGGTGCGACGTCGCACCAGAACTCTGCTCATAAGATTCAGCAAAAGCCGAGGGTGTCAGATTTTTTGTAAAGAGGACATGCCCGTGGGATCCTGTTTCACAAGGAGACCACGGAATGCCAATTGACGACGAATTCATTGAAAAGTTGCTGGCTGGTTACGAAAAACCGCCGCTGATATTTAGCGAACAGTAGCGGATCAAAACTCGATTGCCGATCACGCGGAATGTTTCGTTCAATCGACCTCGAATCCGTCAGAACCGTCTTCTTGCCATAACCGTTGCGGCTGTTTCCATCGCCACCATCACCGGAAAAATGGTGATCCATCTCAGCATTCAGCGCTCGCTCGGCAAGCACCGTCTTCAACTGGTCAAATAGTCCGTTCGTCTCAAAGGCCGTCTGGGCGTCGCTCCCGCCAAGCAATTCGTCCAATAATTTGTCAGGAAAAAACGCCTTCTTTGCGTCGTGCCACGGGAGATCTTCTTTTTTCCCATTTTGTACGCCCTTGCGCGGAATTCCTGAGAGACCCTTTTTGGTGCGACGTCGCACCAAGACTCGATGTCACAACAAAATTCTGTTCTAAAAGTTTAGCAAAAGCCCTGAAGCAGGCGGTCAACCGGGATCCCCGGTCGAGTTGGAAGGATTTCTTGCTTTCTTGAAGGCCCGGATGAGCCCCCCCATTCCACTCAAGAAGCTGCTTTGAGGATCTTCGCCACACCAGTGTGTGAGAGCCTGAAACCAAACTCGGCCTGGACGGCCGCCGCAATTGCTCGAAGCGAGGACCCTTCATCCGACATCGCGCGCATGGCAGCAATTGCTGCCTGCTGCGCAGCATCCGGCTTTAGCGCTCCGTCGGAGGCCACCATGAACCCGAAAGGTGCGGTGCCACCCAAGTACCTGCCGCGCTCCCTCTGGTCTGCTTTGACCGTCGCGATACGCTCACGGATTCGATCGCGCTCCGCCTCGGCCACGGCTGACAGAATGGTAAAAACTAGTTTTGAAATCCCGTTGCCTGTGACGTCGCCGCCCAGATCAATCATATGCAGGCTGACGCCAAGGGTTTTCAGTTTGGCGAGACTGTCGAGGGCATCAAGTGCTGAGCGGAACATCCGGTCCAATTTCGGAGTGATGATGGTGTCACCTGGTTGGGCTGCAGCCAGGAGCATGGCGCCCTCGGGACGATCTCCTAACGGTTTGCTGCCGGAAACGCCGCGTTCGATGTAGGTGTGTTCCATGGTCATGCCCAGCATGAGCGCATACCCGGTGATGGTGCGTGCCTGGACATCCAGACTCTCGCCCTCAGTTGCCTGTCTGTCCGTGCTTACTCTTGTGTAGCCGTACACTGCCATGTCGATTCCCGATCTGTAAACGCGTCAACCTGCACCAGCATCATCTCGCGGTTTCGGCCTTCGGCAACCTCCTTTAGCACGTTTACAGTTGGGGCCATTTTCGAGGTCGGAATTACGGTCGCGACGACACACCTTCGCGCGCATCGCTCGCGAATATCTGTTGAGGGCTGAGGAATGGCGGGTATCGGGCGAAGAGAACGATAAGCTGCCATTCTCGATGTCGTCGAGAAAACGAGGCCGCTCCCACCGAGTTTTCTCGACAGAATAGGTCAAGATCGGCCACGCGCTGGCGCTTGATCAAGGCCTGTGGAATTGACGTTCCGGAGGGCCCTTTTGTTGATAACAGTCTGCGATCAGCGCTTAGCGCCGGCGCGGAAGAAGTAGCCTTTGGCGATTTCAACGAGCGCAAGATAGCCGGTTGTCGCGCTGATCAGATAGACAAAGAACAACGGCGGTGGTGCCACGAACCCGAACCATCGCCCAACCGGAGTAAATGGAAGAGCGACCGCAACGGCGACGGCCCCGAGGGCCATCCCCACGAGGAACCCATTCGGTTTGCTCAGATAGAACCGGCGTCGCGTCCTGATGGCAAAGACCACCAGGATTTGGGTCGCAATCGACTCGACGAACCAGCCGGTCTGGAAAAGCGCCTCGCCGGCGCCGAACAGATGCAGCAGCACATAGAAGGTCAGGAAATCGAAGACGGAACTTAATGGCCCGAATATCAGCATAAATCGCTCGATCAGCTTCACGTCCCATGTCACCGGGCCGACGATCGCCTCCGGATCGACGTGATCGAAGGGGATCGCGATCTCCGACACGTCGTAGAGCAGGTTATTTAACAGGATCTGAATTGGCAGCATCGGTAGGAAAGGCAGGAACAGCGCGGCGCCGGCCATACTGAACATGTTGCCGAAATTCGAGCTGGAACCCATCAGCACGTACTTGGACACATTCATGACGGTGTTCCGCCCCTGGACCACGGCTTCCCGCACGACCGAAAGGTCGTGGTCGAGCAGGATCAAATCGGCGGCCGCACGCGCGACATCGGCCGCACCATCGACCGAGATTCCGACATCCGCCGCATGCAGCGCCGGGGCGTCGTTGATACCATCGCCCAGGAATCCGACGACATGGCCTTTCCGCTTCAATGCCAGCAGGATTCTATGTTTCTGCTGCGGATTTACGCGGCAAAACAAGTTGACCCGCGACAACTGTCCAATCAAGGCCTCATCCGAAAGATGCGTCAACGCGTCGCCAGTGAGGACTCCCGTGACTGGAACGCCGATTTCGGAAAAGACGTGGCGGGTCACCAGTTCATTATCTCCGGTCAACACCTTCACTGAGATTCCCGCCTCCCCCATCGCCAAGATCGTCGCCCCGGCGCTCGCCTTCGGAGGATCGAGAAAAACGGCGAAACCGGAAAAAACAAGTTCGGTTTCATCATTTATTGCCGCCGTCTGGTGGGTCGCGTCAACCAACCGGCTGGCTATTCCAAGGGCGCGAAATCCCTGGGCGCCAAGCGCATCGAGGGTGGCGTTGAAGGTCTGCTGTGTTTCGGCGTCGAGCGGACGCTCCCCACCATCCAGCCCTTCGTATCGCCTCGATAGGCGCAGCAGATCCTCTGGCGCACCCTTGACGATCAACCGACGCTTACCGTCGTGTTCGACCAGGACCGAGACACGGCGCCGCTCGAAATCGAACGGCACTTCGTCCACCTTCCGCCATCCGGCCATGTCGAACGGCTTTGAAGTGAGAATCGCCTGGTCGAGGGGACTCTTCATGCCGGATTCGAACTTGCTGTTTATATAGGCATAGGCATAGGCCAGCGCGTTCTCGGCGCCAAACCCATCGATCGTGCGGACCAGCTTGATTGTGGCTTCCGTTAGCGTACCGGTCTTGTCGGTGCACAGTACGTTCATGGCGCCGAGATCATGAATCGCCGACAGGCGCTTGACGATCACCTTTCGTTGGGCCAACCCCAACGCCGCACGGGCAAGCGTCACCGTTACGATCATCGGCAGTAGCTCGGGGGTCAGCCCGACAGCGAGCGCCAAAGCGAACATCAACGATTCCAGCATCGGCCGGTGAAAGAAAATGTTTACAGCCAGAACGAACAATACCATCAACACGGTGAAGCGAGTGATTAGCATGCCAAAACGTTGAATGCCGACCGCAAAGGCTGTGGCTGGTGGCTTTTCCGCCAGGCTCGTCGCGAGATGGCCGAGTGCGGTCTTGGCACCGGTTCTGCAAATAGCGATTGTCGCCGTACCACTGATCACCGAAGTCCCAGCGAAGACGGCGTTGGATGCTCCGGTGGCATTTTCCGTACCAGACGCCGCATCGCCGACCCGCTTCTCAGCTGGGTACGCCTCGCCCGTAAGGAGGGCCTCGTTGACAAACAGGTCTCGGCTTTCCAGCAGACGGGAGTCCGCTGGAACGAGATCCCCGGCGATCAACTCGACAATGTCACCAGGAACCAGTTGGTCGATCGGAATTGAGAGATTTTTTCCATCGCGCCGCACGGTTGCCTGGACCGCCACCGAACGGCGCAGAGCCTCAACTGCGTTCTGAGCTCGGACTTCCTGGATGAAATCAAGGGTTATGCTGGCCGTCACAATGGATATGACGATAACGAAGCTGGCAACGTCGCCGGTCGCTGCGGAAAGCCCGCTTGCCACCAGCAAGACGATGACCAGCGGGTTACGGAAGCGGGTCAGGAATTGCAGCCAAAGTGGCGAATGGTTTACGGTCGCGGCGTCGTTGAGTCCGCAGGCTTTCAACCGCAACCGCACCTTCGTGGTATCAAGACCGGAAGCAGTTGTCCCAAGTCTTACAAGCAACGTCTCGGCGGGCAGCGTCCAGACTTCTTCTGGGGCAATTTCGCCAACTGGTTGATACGCGTCGTTATCGTTTTGCTGGGTGCTCATATGCGGACTCCGAACAAGGCCCCGACACTGGCGGTCGCGTCCAATGGGGCGATGTTCCTCCGGTGTCAGATGCCATTGCAGGCTGGTCGGATTTCCCTGATGTCGTATTGGGCATCCAATTTTATCGTCCGATCCGGTCATTGTGGAAGAATCGGAAAATACTTAACTGGCATTGCCCTGTTGCTGGATCACGTCGAGCTTGCGTTCCTTTGGTGGCGGGCACTTCTGGCGATGGACAGGCTGCGTAGTTTCCAAGGCTGCCGCCGATGTTCAACCAGTGCTAGACACGAGCGGACTGTTTGTGTGCACGGTTCACGTAGAGAAACACAACACCGGCAGTTTACCAAAGGCCGAGGCCCGTGGCGGATCACCTATGCTGGAGCGTCCGATGGACCGCAGCGACGCGTTGTGCCGGGACTGGGTGGATCCGATAACGTCCGCCGCCGGTCTTCCCGAACGCCGGACCGGTGGCGGACGAAAAAAAACAAAAAGTGTTACCTGCCAGACATCGCGGCACCTGTCGTGGTATCGCTTCCCATCATCGGATGCTTCATTTTATGGCTGTCATGCTGATGCCCGCCTTTCTTGCCAGGTCGATCGAGAATGGATTTCTGCGCAGGCGTCAATGTTTCGTAGAGCGCCTGGAGTGCCGGGCGATTGCTTTGCAGTCCCTGGATTTTGATCGACATCATGCTTTCATCCATAGAATCGCGTTCGAGCAATGTCGGAGGTTGACCTGGTTTTGGACTGACCTTGAGGCAAGCATCGCGCTCTCTGGCCGATGTTTCGAGTTTCGCTTGCTGCCACTTGGCGAATACCGGGCGTTGCTGGTCGGTGAGATTTAACTTCGCTGCCAGGAAAGCCAGTCGGCCGGATTCTCTGGCGTAGAGATCGGTGCAATGATCCTGATGTTTTGCCGTGAGATCGGTGGGCATGCCTCCGGGAGGTGCCTGGGCGAAGCTCGCGGTTGACAAGAGAAAGGGGATGGCCGCGGTCAGAAAGATGGGGGAAAATTTACGCATGCAAACACCTATTTTATAGCTATCAGGTGTAATATAGTGCATCGCAAAACCGTGGCGGCAGACTCGGAAACTGCTTAGACGCGTCTTGGCGTGATGTAGATGTATTAGGCGACTGATGCGCATGGTCTGTTATCGGAAACCGGCACCGATCTAAGGAACGACCGTGATGGGTGCTGAGCTGCCGGACGACCAAGGTCGCTTGGGTCATACAGCTCCATTTTATCGCAGCGGGTGAGATCGATTGAAGTCCTTCGCGACCTTGTACATCGCGCAAAACGGCCCGGTGACGGCTGCCACGAAGAGGGCCACAAATAGCCGGACGTCGTCTTTTGCCGTTGCGATCAGATAACGTAGAGCCGCTTTCATCGCATCATCTCCTTGTCCATACTCACCGGTCATCCCGATCTCTTGGCCGCTTGGATCGGAACGGATGCCCCATTTCGTCGAAATCTTTTTTCGCCGTCGAGATCACGACATTCCAGAACTCCGAGCGTTCATCCTTCTTCACAAACGGCAGGATGACGGCGAGCAAGAGCAGCGGCAGCAAAAGCCCGCCGGCAGCAACGAACAGACCGGCGTGGAAAGTATCCCATCCCCGGCCCAGCACCAGATAGGCCGTCGTTCCGACCAAAGTCGTTGTATATCCCACAGAGACCCAATTCATTCGCTTCCCTCCAAACGATCATCGCGTCGGTGTGGCCTCGTGGGGCGGGTTATGGGATTCAGACCTTCCTGCCGACGGCGTTGCTTTTCTTGTCTGGCCAGGACAAGGATCACGACGGCCAATCCACAGCCACCGAGCACGACAATGATTGTGCCGGCCAGAAGATCCCCGTTGATCTGCATTATCGAATGCTCCTCGGAAACAGTCCGCACCCGAAGACGGGGCGGTTCTGGCCATCACAACACGGACCGCGACATGCGCAACCCCCTGGCCCCCGGTTATCGGACTGAGTCCGTGTATCCCCCAATCCGCAGCAAGCCGAGACTGGCGTCATCCATGGTACGGGGACGAATAACCTCGATGAGGTTCTTCGTAAGAATGCTTTTGAGGCGCCGTGACGGCACGTCTTGTGCCCATTTCGCCATCACCGTCACGGCTGGCGCCAGCGTCTGGTCGGCACGCCGGAACAGAGACTCGGCGGCGCCATCCGTCATCACGACGAATGTCGCCTCCCTGGCGATGCCGACCGACAGCCGGAAATGGTCCGCTGCTCCCACGTCGGTCACGAAATAGGTGGAACTGCTGAACTCCCCATTTTCCGGCGGGCTGAGCAGGGCGAGGCCATCGCCGAAATCGGCGGCGATGACGCCGTCGCCGATATGCGCGGTCAACCATTGTACGGTGTCGCCATGCCGCACGGCCGCTGCCACCAGCAGTGTGCAGGCCAGATCCCGCAACCGGCACTCCAGTTCGGCAGCCTTCACGGTCAGCGCTTCGACCAATGGCGTCAGAAAGAGCGTTGGACCGGGTGTCGCATGGATCTCGGCGAAGTTCCGGGCAATCACGGCCAGCGCCACCGAAACAGCTGTGGCCGCACCGGACGCGGCATAGGCGGCGGAGCCGGCGCCATCGGCCAAGGCGATGATGCCGCCGCGCCGACCGATCCGCAGCATGCCGCCGGCATCTTCGCACCCTTTGGCACGATGCGATCGTCCTTCAACGCAGGCGAACGCCAAACGGATTGATGCCGATGCCATACCTCAGAGCTCGGCCCAGCCCTTGATGCCCTCGGCATCGAGTTTTGCCGTTGGCTCACCCGGGGTTGAGCGGGAGGTGGTGGCGACGCTCTTGCTCAGCCATTCGAAGAATTCACCGAAATGCAGACCTTGCAGGCGCAGCGGGTCTCGCCGTGGGCTGAACTCCTTGAGGGTCGAGAGACGGGCTCCCTCGCCGACCCCGATGGGGAAGATGGTGAGACGTTTTTCCCCGATCAGCCGGCAGACCTCGGGGGCGACCCGCTTGTGGCTCTCATCGGTCGGTTCGCCGTCGGTCATGATCACCAGCCAAGGCTGGTAGTAATCGACGCCGGTCTCCTTGTACTGGTTCTTGCGGAAGGTCAGCAGTTCGATGCCTTTCTCCACTCCGGTACCCAGACTGGTGCCACCATAGTCGTGGATGGCGATCAGCGGTGGTTCGCGCTCGACCGAGCCGAACTCAAACTCGACGCGCGGCTTGCCGGCAAAACTGACGATCGCCACATCGGCGGCATAAAGCGCGATCTCGTCGGCGCGGATGGCGTCAAAGAACCCGCGCACCCCATCGTTCAACGCGTCGATCGGTCGCGGCCCGCCATGACCCCGCGTATCCGTCATGGAAGCGCTGGCATCAAGGACCAGACAGATCGGCACGCGAGCCGTCGGATTCTCAATCAGTTCCTGGTGGCGTAAAATATAATCGGCCATGGCAACACCTCATTCGCTGGAAATTCAATGCATGCAACGTCCCAGCACCACCAGGAGCAGCAGGGCGACCACCGCCCATCGGATGATGCGGCCTCGCTTGGGTGGTACTGTGTTGGGACTGTACTGTTGAGCAGGACCCCGTGAGCGGGTCGGCCGGACGACTGCGCCGCGCGCCAATCGGTCCTGTTTCAGCAGGGAAAATGCCTTGCGACAGTCGGGACAGGCATCAGTCGGCAAGTTGAGGTGTTGCCGCTCTTCCAGTTTGGAAAGCTTCATCTCATAGATCTTGCCGCAAGCCGAACAGGTCAGGTCGACGGTCTCTTCCGGCTTCGCTATCCTGAACTTTTCACGTTCTTCGTCCGACAATCGGCGGAAGCGGGTTGGAAAGATGTCGTTGCCCTGTTCCTGGTCCATGAAGCCTTTGGCGATGCTGTCGCGGTAGCGGGTCAGCACGGCGATCCAGTCACTGGCCTCAAGCAACTGGTCGTCCTTGAAGCAGCGGCAGAACGACTCTTTGATCTGCCGTGAGAAATGGCTCCAGATGAAGCGCCAGGCACCGTCGGGGACGCTGCTCTTGCCCCGCTCATTCGGGTCATAAAGGCGGTAGGGAAAACTGCGGCTGCGGATGTTCTCACCTGGATCGCCGCCGCCGGCATGGCTGAAGGGAGGTTTGCCCGGCATCAGGATCATGAAGATCAGGCAGGCCAGCGCGAATTTGTCGTCGTCGAAGCAACGCAGATAGGAGCCGTAGTCCCGTCCGTGGTTCTTCGCCCGGGTGAAGTTGATCATGCCGACCGGACAGGGGAACTCCTCGATCTGCGCCGAATCGAGATCGACGAAGGTCACCTGTTTGGCTTCGGTGACCAGGATGTTGAGCGGATTGATGTCGCCCAGAATGACGTTGATCGCATGCAGGGCCTGAACGACCCGCGTCACCGATAGGGCGACATCAACCAGGTCTGTGCGGCGCCAATGCGGAAAGTGTTTGATCAGCAACGGCTTCTTGAAGACCGAGCGGTCCAACGGAACACCGGCCGCCCTGCGCATAAGATAGCCGATAGGCTCGCCCTGCTGATTGAACAGCATCTCCTGGGGCCAGCACACCCCGGCAATGTCGACCGGGCGCGACAGCATGCGATCGAGCTTGGCTAGGGTGCGGTTGGTGAGCGCTCCGGCATGGTAGATTTTTCCAACCCGGTTGCCGCCCAGACCGTAGATCGTTCCTTCGCCGCCTTGGGCGATGGCTGTGCCGAGCGCATAAGAGTGACCAGTCCGGGTGGTGACCTGGTCGTTTTCCTGAGGCACGGTGCTGATTGGTTGGGGCACGGACCTCCCGGTGACCGGCGCGGCCTTCAGTGCGAAGGGATGAAGGCCGGGCTTGGCGGCAGTACTGGCCGGAGAACGGTCTCTCTGCTTGGCCGGAACCACCGATACCGTGCCTGTTGGGGCGCGCCAATGCTCGATGCCGTTTTTGTCGACCCGGACGATGGTCAGGTCTTTTTGGGATTGAACGGCGGCCGAGTCCTTGATGTTCACCAGGGACTCGGCCAATCCGCTGTCCTGCGTCACGACCAGGAAATCGCATTTTGTCCGGTATTTCTGGACGACATAGAGGATCGTCTGGTCGGTGAACGGATCGTCGGTATCGCCAAAGATCTCGGCGACTCCGTCATTCTTCAAATGCGCCAGGATTCGTTCGGCTTGTCGGGCCGCCGCCTTTTTGCGGGCGTCGCCCTTGGTCAGATGTTTCTCGACCTCGCGGACAACACCCAGCGGAACGACGATTTTCGAGCCGGCCTGTTTGAGGGCTGGATGCAAGGCATCCTTGAAAAACGGTTCGGCGTCGTCGGCCATCAGTGACGAGGTGTCGACGATGATTTTATGCCGACCGCTAAAGTCCGCGAGATCGAGAGGCATGGCTCAGTGCTCAAGGATTGGCCGACGTTAACCATTGTTGGGGAAATCCCTTTCCCCAACAATGGAGCCCGAACCGTTTAGAGGGGCCGGAGACTTGGTTCTATCGGATGCGCTTGATGGCCAGCGCCCAATCGTCGGCATCGCGGCGGGCGGTGCCGAAATAGAAGACGAGACGCGTCGGTGGATCGTTTGGCGTGTTGGCGTAGGTGATTTCCAGGAATGCTTCTTCGATGGTTTTGGACGTTGACTTGGAACGACCGGCGCCCAACAGGCCGAAACGCACGAAGCTGGGGGCAAAGCCGACTGCGGCGCTGGCGCGGTGTTTGGTGTTGGTGACTGTCGTCTGTTGGCGTTCGACCTTGCAGTCGATAATTTGATCCGAGGTCAAGATCAGTCGCTCGAAATCAGTGTTGGCGCCTTCCACGAAAAGAATTTTCCGTGAGCTGTCCAGGGCGATCACCGCCGGCGATGGCTCTTTCCACACGCGGTCGAGACTGACGGTCAGGTACCGGCTCACGCATTCCTGGATGCGGGACACACAGCGGCCGAATCGCACCAGACGCATGCCCTTGAAGATCAGAAAGTCGACAGCCTTGGCAACAAACCCAATAACGAAAATACCAAGAAAGGCGGCGATAAGCGGGGCGGAAACGGTTTTGGTCGCGATGGCGACGTAGACCACATAGAGGACGATGATCCCGATAATCGCGTACAGGGTGTTTTTTTGCAGTTTGTACTGAGAGCTTACGACTGACCGTGTTTCAAAATCGTCGATGTCATCGTCAACATGAGAGGCATCAGCCGACGATATGGCGGCTGTGCTTGTATTCTCGTTTCCCATTTTTCCGGATCCCCGATTGCCAGAGTGAGTGATCGAATCCCGATGCACGCTTCGGCGATCACCTTGCATGCATTTTGTTGAGTATATCGAGGTGCAAATGTTGAGCAAGTCGGCTTGCTTCCCTTATGGACCTTCGGGAAGTTTTCGCCACGAACCTGCGTCGGTTGCGCCATGCCAAAGGGCTGTCGCAGGACGAGCTTGCCTATGACGCGGACGTGAGCCGGAGTTATTTGAGCCAGCTCGAGAAGGGGAAGTATTACGCCAGTCTGAAGATTATTGGTCGCTTGGCGGACGTGCTGGGTGCTGATCCCTTCGAATTCCTAAAAAGGTCGGAATCGCGGTGACCGCATCTGGGAGGACATGCCGGTCCTGCTTACCGGCAATCGGACTTCGTGCTTCAGGAGGAGCAGCCCGCGTTCCGGTAGACGGTGGATTTCCAGCCTTTGGATTCTTCGCAAGAGCCGCACGACCCGAGGGCTAACGCGGGAGGAATTGGCCTTCCGTGACGGTCAACAGTCACCTGAACGGACCAAAATCTGACCGTCTGGCTCGCGGCACTACGATCATATTTGTCGCTGGCTGCCATAA